>Ga0302326_10011846_pt1 | contig 18699 bp, 15 predicted proteins | sample Palsa_T0_3_FD_202264 | JGI IMG/M metagenome (GOLD analysis project Ga0302326, IMG submission 202264) | Peat permafrost microbial communities from Stordalen Mire near Abisko, Sweden - Palsa_T0_3 | ecosystem: Environmental > Terrestrial > Soil > Palsa > Peat permafrost | place: Sweden: Abisko...
CAAGATTTACGAACTCGCCTCCTGGCAAACGAAAAGAAGTCCGCCCAGGGAGTTGCTGGCCTGGTTGCAAAGCCTGCCCGCCATGACCCAGACCAATCGGATGGTGGCCATGTTGATGGCCGAGGCTTGCTCCAGCGCCGGGGATTGGCGCGGACTGCAAGCCTTCCTCCAACCTCAGAATTGGGCGGATTTGGAGTGCCTTCGATCCGCCTACCAGGCGCGCGCTTTGGAAGGAGAGAAATTGAGCGACGCCGCCAAAGCCAAGTGGTCTGACGCGATCACGCAGGCCGGTGGCCGCAAGCAAAATCAGGTCACGCTCCTGCGCCTCGCGGTGGAGTGGCATTGGACCAATGAAGAGGAGGCGCTTCTGAGGGACATCCTCAACAAGCATCCCGGCGAAAAATGGGCCATGCAGGAACTTACTCAAATGTTGTATCAGAACGGCCGCACGTGGCCGCTCTTGGAACTTTTCGCCCAGGCGTCCGAAAAGAATCCGTCCGACCTCTCGCTCAAGAACAACGTCGCGTGGATTGCCCTTTTGGTGAACGCCGAGGGATGGAAGCCGCACGAGCTGGCGCGGGAAGTGTACCAGAAATCGCCCACGAATTCACACTACGTCTCCACCTACGCATTCTCCTTGCATCTGCAAAACAAAGACTCCGAGGCTCTCAAGGTCCTTGAGAGTCTGAAACCCTCGGAACTGGAGAACCCTTCCATTGCCGGAGGCTACGGTCTTGTGTTGCAGGCCACCGGCAATCGCGCCAAGGCCAGGAAATACCTGGAAATCGGGTCCAAGGCAACGATGCTCCCGCAGCAGCGAAAACTGATCGAGGAGGCCAGCGCAAACCTCTGAAAATGCCACGAAAAAAAGCCCATCCGCAGATTGTTTGTCACCTTGGGGTGGTTTTTTCGGACTTATGCGTGAACTTATGATTACGAACACCATTTTCCAGTCCGAAACGGACGACGCCACATTGGTCGCCGGAAGCCTTGACGGCCATCGCGATGCTTTCGGCGCCATCGTCCAGCGTTACCAATCCCTGATCTGCGCCCTGGCCTATAACGCCACGGGCAGCCTGAGCCAAAGCGAGGACCTGGCGCAGGAAACGTTCTTGACCGCCTGGCGGCAATTGGGCGGATTGCGGGAACCGGCCAAATTGCGGTCCTGGCTCTGCCGCATTGTCCGCAACATCACTTACGACGCCCTCAGACGCCAGGGGCGCGAACCCATGGACGCCGCCGAACCGTTGGAAGCCGCGCAGGAAGCCCACGCGCACGAACCCTCTCCGTCAGAAAGAACGATGACACGGGAGGAAGAGGCCATTTTATGGAGATCCTTGGAGAATCTGCCCGGCGCCTGCCGCGAACCGCTCATCCTTTTTTATCGCGAACATCGCTCCATTGAGAGCGTGGCGGCCTCGTTGGAATTGAGCGAGGACGCTGTCAAACAGCGCCTCTCGCGCGGCCGGAAACTGTTGGCAGAACAAGTGCTGGCCTTCGTTGAGGGCGCGTTGGAGCGGACAGGACCAAGGCCGGCCTTTGCGCAGGGCGTTTTGCTGGCTTTGCCGGCGATGAGCGCCACCACCATGACCGGCGCCGTCATGAAGGGCGGCGCGACCGTCAAAACGGCTGGCGCGGGTTTGCTCGGAATATTGGGGACGGCCCTTTCGGTCGTCCTTGGCAACTACGCCGGCTACCGCCTCAGCATGGCCACGGCGTCGTCCGAAAGTGAAAAGCATTACATCAAAGGGTTTTACGGCAGACTTCTCATCGGGGTGGTTGGTTTTTCTGTCGCGTTGTCGGTGCTGATCGGGTGGGGCGTGGCGCAGGGGCAAAATCACCAGGGTGTTATCAAGGTCCTGGTGTTGCTTCTGGCGGGGGGATGCGTGGCGACGTTCTTGGGCCTCGGATTTTGGTCGTGGCGGAAGAGCGCGGCTTTGGCCGAGAGCAGGGCGAACGCCACGCGGCCCATGTGGGAGTATCGCAGTCAGGCGTCATTTTTGGGATTGCCATTGGTTCACATCCGCATTGGCGGCCCATCCGCGGGCAAGGACGCGGTGGTCAAAGCCTGGTTTGCCGTAGGCTCTTTTGCGAGGGGCGGACTTTTCGCCTTCGGCGGCTTCGCGGTCGCCCCTATAAGCATCGGCGGATGCGCCATCGGGTTGGTCTCCTGGGGCGGCACCGGCGTGGGCCTGCTGGCGATGGGGGGACTTGCTATGGGCGCATGGTCTTGGGGCGGGATGGCTCTGGGGTGGGAGGCGGATGGCGGTTGCGCGGTGGCCTGGAAGGCGGCGGTCGGCGGGGCGGCGTTGGCGCACGGTTTCGCTCTGGGCGGCATCGCGCAGGCTGCGCACGTCGGCGATGCGGCTGCCAAGGCTTATATGGCCTCCAGCCCGTTTTTCCAATGGGCCGATTGGGGCTCCCGCCACCTCGCCTGGCTCAATTTCATTTGGGTGGTGCCCTTGCTGGCATGGTGGGTCATGGCCGCTCGCATAAACCGCCGGGTTGCCATGACCGGCTTGCTGACCGCCGGCGTGTTCTTTTCCTCCATCCACGTCGGATTAGCCCAGGAGGGATCGCCATCTACCAATGCCGTGGGGGAACGGTTCGACGACCTCGTGCGCGACGATTTCTTTTCCGGCGACGCGGCCAGATTCCAGCGGGTCATGAAACTCTGCAACGACGCGCTGGCCAAAAATCCCCGTCATGCTCCCGCTCTGGCGTGGAAGGGCGCGGGAGATTTGAAGCTGGCCGGTGATGCCTTTCAAAGCAACGATATCCCAAAAGGAATGAGCCTCTATGAGCAAGGCCTCAAGGAAATGGACGAGGCCGTCGCCATGCAGCCTGGAAGCCTGCAAGTGCTCATCCCGCGCGGGGCGACTTATCTGTCCATCGCGCAGTACAATCCTGTTCCGGAAATAGCCAAACACCTGATTCAGACCGGAGTGGCCGATTACGAAAAGGCGCTCCTCCTGCAGCAGCCCGCGTTTGACAAGCTCTCACGTCATGCGCGCGGCGAACTTCTGTTCGGCCTGGCCGACGGCTGGTATCGGCTGGGCGACCTGGAAAAGTCGCGCGGTTATCTGCGACGGATCACGAATGCCTGCCCCGATTCCGTCTATTCGCGGCGCGCCGAAGAATGGCTGGCCGTCAAGGACCCCGCCGCGCTCAAAGCGAAATCACGCGCGCTCACTTGCGTAGGATGCCACGGTGAATAAGCGGGGCGCCAATTATGGTATTGACGCGCCCAAGTTGGTGCTATGGTTCTTGCTGATTGGCGTGGCCGGTTTGGGACTGGCGGCGGCGCTGGCCTGCTTTCAATTTTCTTGGCGGCGATTTCTTATCTGGCCCGTCGCCTGCGTCGGCGCTGAATTCCTGCTGCAAGCGGGCGTCATGTTGTGGGGCAGCAAAGTCGGCAAATTGCATTTGCGCGACAAGCTCATCGCCTCCATTCCATGGCGCGGCGACGAAAAAGTGCTGGATGTGGGTTGCGGGCACGGGTTGATGCTCATTGGCGCCGCCAGGCAATTGCGCTCCGGGCGCGCCATCGGACTGGACTTGTGGCAGAAGGAAGACCAGGCTGGCAATTCGCGCGAAGCCACGCTGCAAAACGCCGAGGCGGAAAACGTCGCCGACCGTGTCGAACTGCGCGACGGAGACGCCCGCCGGATGCCATTCGCGGACAGTGAATTCGACGTGGTGCTGTCCAGTTGGGCGCTGCACAACATTTACGACCGCGCCGGCCGCGACGACGCCATGCGGGAAATCGCGCGCGTTCTCAAGCCCGGCGGCCGGATGATCATTGTCGATATTCGCCACGCGCGGGAATACGCGAACGTCCTGCGGCAAGCCGGTTTTTCAGACATCCAAATTTCCGGGCCGAATTTCCTCTTTGTGATTCCAACGCTTACATTGAAAGCGAACAAATTGAGCGCTGGCGGAGCCAAGACAGGGTCCAGGTGAAGCTGGTCCAGGAATTGCCCTGTAACCTCATCCCTGCCGCCAGCGTCATTTCAATTGCCATAACGCTTAACGAGTGTTAAGTTGGAGGAAATAAGAACTGTTGAGTGTAGCCGTTAAATGAGGTCGCTTATGTTTGAACTTTGCAATAATTGCGTGCAGGCGCCTTTGGCCTCGCGCCGTCAATTTTTATCACGTCTTGGCATGGGCTTCGGCGCTCTGGGCCTGGCTTCCTTGCTGCGGGAAGATACGCTCTTCGCCGCCGATGCCGATGGCAATCTTTCACCGCTTTCCCCGAAGCTCCCGCCCTTTCCGGCCAAGGCCAAAAGGGTCATTCACATTTTCGCCCAAGGCGCGCCCTCGCAGGTGGATACCTGGGACCCCAAGCCTTCCCTGGCCAAATATGACGGCCAATCCATCGGCGGACGCGGCGTGGCCATGGCCTCGCCTTTCAAGTTCCAACGTTATGGCCGTTCCGGCATTGAAGTCAGTGAAGTCTTTCCCAAAATCGCCCAGCACGTGGACGAAATGGCCATCATCCGCTCGATGTGGACTGACATTCCGGCCCACGAATTGGCCACCGTGATGATGAATACCGGCTCGCGCTCGGTTCCCAAGCCGTCGGTCGGTTCCTGGGCCATCTATGGGTTGGGCACGGAGAATCAAAACATGCCCGGCTACATTTCGCTGCATAGCGGCGGGGGACTTCCGCCGGGCGGCACCCAGAACTGGGGTTCGGCCTTTTTGCCAGGGGTCTTTCAGGGCACCAGCATCAACACTTCTGCTGACGGGGTTGATAAAATGATCGAAAACATCAGCAGCCCCTACGTTTCCGGTTCCGAACAACGCCGTCAATTGGATTTGATCCATCAACTCAACGAACTTCACGCCCAGGACCTGCAAAAAGACGCCCAATTGGAGGCCCGCATCGAGGCCTACGAAATCGCCTTCAAAATGCAGGCGGCTGCTTCCGATGCTTTTAACATCAGCCGCGAACCGCAGAACATTCGCGAAATGTATGGCATGACTCCGCAAGGCCGCCAGATGCTCATCGCCCGGCGATTGCTGGAGAGCGGCGTCCGTTTTGTCCAGGTTTGGGCGGGCGGCTGGGACCACCATCAGGATATCGAAAAGCGGCTGCCGGAGCGGGCCACGGAAATCGACCAGCCTCTGGGGGCGCTGATGACCGATTTGAAACAAAGGGGCATGCTGGACAGCACGTTGGTGATTTGGGGCGGGGAATTTGGGCGCACGCCGACCAAAGATCGCAACGGCTATGCCAATCCCGGCCGCGATCACAACGCCAAAGGCTTCAGCTTGTGGATGGCGGGCGGCGGCGTCAAAGGCGGCACCGTCTATGGCGCGACGGACGAATTCGGCGCGGCGGCGGTGCAAAACCCCGTTCATATCCATGACTTGCACGCGACGATTTTGAAACTGCTCGGCTTCGATCATAAAAACCTGCTTTATCGCTACAATGGCCGTGATTTTCATTTGACGGACGTGGCCGGCAGCAACGTCACGAGCGTCAATGTGGTCAACGGAATCATTGCCTAACTATTCTGGACGCATGAAAAGGTTGTCTTACTTTCTCGGTTTGGCCGCAGGCGGTGTTTTACTGTGCGCGCCGATGGCTCGCGGGCAGGCGCCTTCCAAGGCCGGCCTGGAATTTTTCGAGAGTAAAGTCCGGCCCATTCTGGTCAACAATTGTTACAAGTGCCACAGTTCCGAGTCGTCCAAGCTCAAGGGCGGCCTGTCCCTGGAATTTCACGAGAGCATGCTCAGAGGAGGCGACAGCGGCCCCGCCGTCGTGCCGGGTAATCCAGAAAAGAGTTTGCTCATCAAGGCGGTGCGTTACGAAGACCCGGACCTGCAAATGCCGCCCAAAGGCAACAAATTGTCCGAGGATCAAATCAACGCCTTGGTGGCGTGGGTGAAAATGGGCGCGCCCGATCCGCGAGCGGCGTCCAAGGCCCTGGCCAGCGTCAACTGGAGCAAGGAAGCCCGCCAGCATTGGGCTTTTCAGCCGATCAAGCATCAGGCCGTGCCGGAGGTTCACGATACCAACTGGGTGGCCAATCCCGTGGACGCTTTCGTTCTGGCCAAGCTGGAGCAACACGACATGAAGCCCAACCCGCCGGCGGACCGGCGCTCGCTCATTCGCCGCGCAAGCTATGATTTGACCGGCCTTCCGCCCACGCCGCAGGAAGTCCAGGCCTTCCTGGAAGACAGGTCGGCGGACGCTTATGAAAAAGTGGTGGACCGCCTGCTGGCTTCCCCGCAATACGGCGAACGCTGGGGCCGCATCTGGCTCGATACCGCCCGTTACGCCGACACCAAAGGCGACATCAAGCAAAACCAGGACGTGCCGCTCTATCCCTACGCCTGGACCTATCGGGATTATGTCGTGCGTTCTTTCAATCAGGACAAGCCTTATTACCAATTTGTGGAGGAACAATTGGCGGCGGACAGATTGCCGCAAGCAAAGGATTCCAGCTCGCTCGCCGCGCTGGGCTTTCTGACCCTGGGACCGCGCTTCAATGACAATAAAAATGATATTATCAACGACCGCATTGATGTGGTTTGCAAAGGGTTTCTCGGTTTGACTGTCACCTGCGCGCGCTGCCACGACCACAAGTTCGATCCGATTCCCCAAAGGGATTATTATTCCCTGCGGGGCGTCTTTGACAGTTGCATTGAGCCGAAGGAGGAGCCGGTGTTGGGGTCGGTCAAAATGACCGTGGCCTACCGCGATTACAGCAAGAAGATTAACGATCTGGAAGCGACCCTGGCCAATGATGAAGCGCAGATGACCGGGATGCGGAAAAATAATCCGAAGAACAAGGAACTGAAAAAAGACGAGAATCAAACCCGCCGCCAGATCGCCCGTCTGGAAATGACCGATCCCGGTTCGCCACCGTGCGCGACTGCTATCTATGACCTTAAAGAACCGCACGATTCCCCGGTTTTCCTGCGCGGCGAAGCGGATAATAAAGGGGATGTCGTCCCGCGGCGCTTCTTGGAGATTTTGTCCGGGCGCAACCGCGCGCCCTTTCGCAGCGGCAGCGGCCGGCTCGAACTGGCTTACTCGATCGTCAACACGGCCAATCCACTGACCACGCGCGTGCTGGTCAACCGCGTATGGCTGCACCATTTCGGCCAGGGCATCGTCACGACGCCCGATGATTTCGGCAACCAATCCGAACCGCCCAGTCATCCTGAATTGCTGGATTATCTGGCGTTGCAATTCATGCAAGACGGCTGGTCCATCAAGAAACTACACCGCGAAATCATGCTGTCAAGCACTTATCAGCAGAGCAGCGCCAATAATCCGCGTTATGCGCAGACCGATCCGCAAAACCACTTATTGTGGCGGGCCAACATGCAACGGCTGGATTTCGAGGAGATTCGGGACTCGGTGCTGGCCTTGGGCGGGCAACTGGACTTGACCATGGGCGGCCCGCCGACGCAGTTGGATTTGGGGGAAGGCGGCTTCTCCCATCGTCGCACCATTTACGGCATGGTGGACCGGCGCAACCTGCCCGAAGTCTATGGGCAGTTTGATTTTGCCAATCCCGATATCACGACGGGCATACGTTACGAGACGACCGTTCCGCAGCAGGCCCTGTTCATGATGAACAATCCGCTGGTGGTGGAATTGGCGCGCCGCCTTGTCAATGGAAGGGAATTCCAGGATTTGAAGGGGGAAGAAGCGAGGATCAAGTTCCTCTACGAACGCATTTACCAGCGCGAACCCACCGAGGTGGAGACCAAGCTTGGGATGGATTACATCGATGAGTCGCCGGCGCCGGATTTGATCACCGACGCCAGCCGCGAGGAGGCGATGCAGCAACGAAACGCGCGCCTCAATCCCGGAGTTGGCGGAGCCAAAAAGGCCGGACCGGCCATGAGCATGGCCAGGCTGGGGCCGAGACAGATTCGCCCGATTGGCGCGTGGGTCAAATACGCGCACGTCCTTTTGCAGGCCAACGAAGCCATCTTCATTAATTAGGTTTGACAAGCGGTTTTGGCAGCACGACGCGCCAGGCCGCCATCGCCATGGCCAATACAATCACCGACAATCCCGCCAGGATCGGCGTGTAGGATCCCGTCAAAGCGGCGCACTTGGCAAACAGCAACGGACCGACGGCCGAGGAAAGGACAGTCAAGAGTTGCGCGGTTCCCTGGATGCGCCCCAGTTGCGCGCGGCCAAACGCATGGCTCCATATCGCAAAGAAAATCACCGTGATGAATCCGCCCGCGCCGCCAATCAGCCCGGCGAAAACCCATAAGCCCGCCAAGGTGTTGACGAACGGAAGCATGCCCAACGCGGCCGAATACAACAGCAGACCGAATCCCATGAGTTCCGTCAACGCGCGGCGCTGCGCCAGCCAGCCGCAGCATAATTGGCCGCCAAGCGCGGCTAAGGTGGTTCCTGCCAGAAAATGATGATACGCGTTCTGGTCAAAACCATGCTCGGCCAGCACCGCTTCATTAAACAGCCCCAAACCGGATGCCACCAAATTGAACAGCGCCGCCGACAAGCCAAAAACCCAAAATGACGGCGTGCGCAACGCCTGCCCCAGGCTAAGGCTGACTGCCGAAATTCCTGCGGCTAAAAGGTCAGACGTATTCTCCGTGTCGATGGAGGACTTGTTGAAATTTTCGCGCAAAAAAAGAAGCGTCACGGGCGCGATAACAAATATCAGGGCCAAAGCAATTTGCCGCCAGGCGACGCGCCATCCGTGTTCGCTCACCGATCCGCCCACCAACACAAACGCGATGACGAAAAAAATGCTTAACAGAAACGAATACACTCCCATGCGCGCACCGAACCGTTTGCCGGTGGTCTTGCCGGCGACAGTAATGCTGGCGACCGACAGGGCGCTTTGGCCCAGCGCGCGTGTCAACAATATCAAAAGAAACAATCCGGCCATCCCGCCATTAAATGCGCTCATTTTCCAGACCGTCAACCCCAGCAACACCACCAGCGCGGTGGAAACAGCGCGCAGCCCGAAACGATCCATCAAGTAGCCCGCCGGAAAGCAAAAAATCGCGCCCATAAGCGTTGCCCATAAGTTGATCCCGGCGTAAGTGATTCGATCCAGCCGCAGGTCCTTCAACAAAGGCTCCGTGATCAGGCCAAGACCCTGCGTTCGGCCAGGCAGGGTGGCCAGCATCAGGAGGGCCGCCAGAACCACGTTCACCCAGGCATAGTCGAACCCGTTGCGATCTGAAGAGGAATGATTCAACTCGTACGCTAAAATATCGAACCACCGAAAGCTGGCAACATTTTTCCCATTGGACGCGCTCAAAAAGGACTTGCCATCGCCGCTATCGGCCCCTAATGTCCGCCCACATGATTCGCTCCCAAATCGATGATTGTTGCTGGTAACACGCGACGACCTCGCAACGTGGATGTGCCACGCGCTGCCGCCATTCTTTATGGCGATTGGGGCACCAGCAAGGCTTACGTCATCGGCCTGGCCTTTGCCGTCGGCGGCTACGGTTCCTTTTGGCTCATCCTGGCCATGTGCGTCCTGACCGCCTTGGTGGGGATCAATTACATGGCGATTTGCAGGCACTATCCCGACGGCGGGGGCGTGTACGCCAGTGTGCGGCACCGCTCGATTATCATTTCCATCGTCGGCGCGTTCCTGTTGGTGGCGGATTACATCGTGACGGCGGCCCTGAGCGCGCTCTCGGCGTTCGATTATTTGGGTTTTTCTCATCCGGAATACTTCGCGGCGGGGGCGATTATCATCATCGGGTTGCTCAACGTCTTCGGGCCCAAACACACCGGCGCGCTGGCCTTTGTGGTGTCGGTGCCGACGGCGATCGTCGTGTTGCTGTTGGGGATTTTCAGCCTGCCGCACCTTGCCAACGCGGTGCATCAAGTGCAACCGCTGACCGGCGGGTTCTTCCATAATTGGAAGGGCTTTGTCGGAGTGGTGCTGGCTTTGTCCGGGGTGGAGGCCATCGCCAATTCCACCGGCGTGATGAAGCTCAACCGGGGCGCGACCGACGCCAATCCGAACGTCTCCAAAACATCCACGCCAGCCATCCTGTGGGTCATGTTTGAGGTGTGCATTTTCACGGCCCTCCTTAGCCTGGCCATGAATGCCCTGCCCCACTTGACCATTGACCTCAAGGACCCGGCCAATCCGAACGTGGATGCGCCGGACCATCCTGGCGTGCGGGATTACATGCTCCGCTACATGGGGCAAATGTTCGTCGGCGGCGCCTTCGGTCAGGCGGCCGGCCACGTCGCCGGTTGGGCGGTCAGTTTGGTCTTCGCTCTTTTGTTGCTGTCGGCGGTCAACACAGCGATCGTCGATTTAATCGCCATTTCCTTCTTGATGTCGCGCGACGGGGAATTGCCTGCGCCCTTTCAGAAACTCAACCAGTTCGGCGTCCCCAACCTGGGATTGATCGTGGCGACGACCATCCCGATGATTCTGGTGCTGGTGGTCACAGACCTGAGCGGTCTGGCGGACCTCTACGCGGTGGGCGTGGTCGGCGCCATCGCCACCAATCTCGGCGCGTGCAGCACGGACAGGAAACTGGGATTGATAACCTGGGAACGGGTGATGATGTTCGTCACTTTTCTCATCATGTTAGCCATTGAGATTTCACTCTTTGCGACCAAACCATCCGCCCGCATCTTCGCCATGAGCGTGCTGCTGATTGGTCTTATTCTGCGCGGTCTGGCAGGCGAGTACGCTTTATGGTCCAAAGCATCCAAGGCGGCCAAAGCGGCCACCGCCTCCGCAGCCGAGGCGGCGGCCAGGCCCGCCCCAGCCACCACCTTGAGCTTCGACACCACCGGCGTGGACGGTCCGCCGATGATGTGCGCGGTGCGAGGGTTGGGCAAGACCCTTGACTTTGCCATTGAGGAAGCGCGCCAGACGCACCGTCCGCTCTACCTGCTTTTTGTGCGGCCGCTGCCTGTCCTGACCGAGCAGGATTACAAGAAGAAATGGCATGAAGACGATGAGGCGAGCACCGTGTTTCTGGCCGCCAAAGAAAAAGCCCGCGGGCACCCGGTTTACCCGTGTTACGCGGTAAGCGACTCAGTGGCGGACACCATCGTCGATATCGCCGCCACGATGGGGACGTCCTATTTAATCCTCGGAGCGCCCAGTCGCCCGGGCCTGGCCTCGTTGCTGCGCGGCAACATTATCCGCAACATCTCCGACACCTTGCCGGAAGAAATTCATTTGCTGGTGTATGCGTGAGGTAAAGGAACTTTGAAGGAGACGAATGAACAAGCTGTATTGACAGAAGCGTAAAGTCTGATAATCTGATTTTATGCGAAAGACAACCATTACGGTGACCGAGGCGGCGCGGAATTTTGCCGATTGCGTCAGTCGCGCCCACTATCAAAACGTGACCTTTGTGCTGCTCAAGAACGGCGAGCCTGTCGCCCGGTTGGTGCCGGACAACGAAAAGGTTTGCACCGGCCGCGATCTCGCCGAAGCCCTGGCTCAAACCAAATTGTCGGATGACGAAGCCAGGGCCTGGCATCGTGACCTGAAAAGCGCCCGTAAAACCCTCAAAGTCCCGGAGGACAAATGGCGATAATCGTCGATGCCGATATTTTCATTCGAGGCGAAAAGGGCACTTTTGATATCCAAGGTTGGCTGGCCTCCCGGCCGAACGATAAATTTGAAATCGCCGCCATCACCGTGGCTGAACTTTGGCATGGCGTTGAGCGGGCCACGGGGAAACACAAAATCAAGCGTCAACAATATCTTCAGCCCATCCTGGCCTCCTTGCCCATCATTCCCTACACGGAGCAAACGGCTTACGAACATGCGCGCATCTGGGCAGAGCTGGAAGCTTCAGGCAAAATGATTGGTTACTACGATGTCATTGTGGCAGCGACGGCTTTGGAGCGCGGCAGCGAAGTAGCCACATTCAATCGAAGGCATTTTAGCCAGGTTAAGGGATTAACGGTCATCGAACCGAAATGACTTTCATGGCAAGAAGTGAATCATGGCTTTGGCGCAAGAAGTGCCTCGAGACTGCTGGGACCAGCGCCGGTTTTCTCCAGCTTCGGGTAGCGCAATCCGCCGTCGTAATTAAGCTCGATCGTGCGGAAAAAGTCGCCGGTTTTGACCAGCAGACTGAGGGGTGATTTCTTGGACTTGATGGCGGCCTTTAATTTGTCGGTGTCAAGAGCTCGGCCATTGACGGCAATCAATTTGGTGCTGACGGTCAGGCCAGCCTTGAAGGCCGGTCCGTCCCAGGCAACTTCGCTAATCTCGCCTTCCTTACCCAGGACAAAACCAACTGAATAAGTCAGATCGGTAATTTTGCGCAATTTCTCGCCGGCTTTGAACCAATCGCTCGGCGTTTCCGTATAGACGAGCCGATAACCGCCGCGGGCCAAGCCGTCCAGCGGAGCATGTTCGCTCGGACTTTCCAGGCGGGCTTTGAGGAAGGCCGCCCAGTCGTAGGGTTGGACTTGGTTGAGCGCCCGCACGACATCGTCGAAGTTATACGTCAGTTCGCCCCAATCGCCATCGTTCACGCCGAAGAAGGCGCGGGCGAAATCGTCGAGGGAATGGGCGCCGTGGGAGAGTTCGCGGATCAGGCTGTCCGCGTCGAGCCAGACCAGGAGTCCCTCATTGTAGTAATCCTCGGAGCGCTGCCAGCTTCGCCAGGCTTTGGGTTGGCGGTGGGAAATGACGGGATCTTCGGTCGTGTCGGCCAGCGGACGCCATTTGCGGCCCGCGTCCGTGTCGAGCCGGGCCGCGATGTTGGCGAGGGAGGCGAGCGTATCCGCATTGGAAAGCAGTCCCGACCGCGCCCCCAGCACGATGCCCCAAAACTGGGTTTGCCCCTCGTAAACCCAAAGCAGACTGCCCTGCATGGGGGCGCGATAATCAGGCGTCCAAAGATCAGCCGGACGGCGGAACTTGCCATTCCAACTGTGGGTATATTCGTGCGGCAACAGGTCGCGCCGGGTCATATTGTCCTTCCATTCGACGAAATAGCCGCCCCCAACGCCATTTTCGGAACAGCGATGGTGCTCAAGCCCGATCCCGCCCTGGCGGTCGCTCAAGGCCAGCAGGAAATCATAATGATCGTAGTGTTGGGAGCCGAAGAGTTTGACGGCCTGCGTCACGAGGTTGCGGTGGAGTTGGATTTGCTCGTCGGTGGCGGCAAGTTGTTCGGGTTGGTCGGCCACAATGTTCAGGCGAACGTTCGGGGCAAGAGTTTCCACCCGGACATTGGCCCCGGCGAAGATCGGGCTGTCCACCAGAATGTCAAAGGCAACTTGCTTGAAGTGGATCGTCGCGCCTTCCTGCGAGGCAACCTCAAGCGCCGTCGCGGCCTTCCATCCCTCGGGAAGTTTGACCGAGGCATCCACGGGGATTCGGCGGACATAATACCCGGCGGGATAAAGAGTCACCGCGTGCCATTGCAGATTGAGCATTTCAGGAGTCGAGACGATGCGGCCCTGGGCCACATCCGTGGGCGCAAGAAATTGGAACTGCGCATCGATGCTGGAAGTTCCTGCGGGCACGTCGATATGGAAAGCGAAGACATCGACCGGATCGCGCCGCCACGGGAGCGAATGACCGCCCGCGTTGAACTTGAGTCCGGCCAATTGCTCGGCTTTGCCGCTATCGGAATGATGCCCAGGAATCCACTGCGGGTAAAGCAGCGTGAGCGGACCGCCGGCGGCGACGGGAATGGTCTCATTGACGAGGAAAATGCCGCGAGTGATGTCGGAGACGTCAACCGAAAGAGTGATGACACCCGGCCAAGCGACATCGCGCGCGGGCGGGATGGTGTCAGCCACGCGCAAAGCCTCCGGCGCACTGTTTTGAGCATAGGTAAAGAAAGGCAAACAAGCAAAGATGATCGGCAGGGCGCGACGGCTCATAAGTAGCAATGAGGATTAGCTTACTGATAACATTGATGTCCAGGCACTGTAGCACAACTGGGGTGACTTTGGGCCAAGGCCGGATTTTTGCAAGCTCTTTTCCTGTCTGGCATCACTCCGATTTTCCTTGCGTTTGGCCTGCTCATGCACGAACTATCCTCTCAACATTGGCGTTGCCATCATGGAACCTTTGTACGCGCCCTGGCGCATCACTTACATTCGCGGGCCTAAACCGGCGCCCGCTGACGGCGGCGTTTTTAAGAACATCGCCGAATCGGGCGACGATGAGGCCAACTACGTCGTCGCGCGCGCGCGATCCTGCTTCGCGGTGCTCAATCGCTACCCCTACAACGGCGGCCATTTGCTCATCGTGCCCTACAAACAGGCGCCCGATCTCAACGGCCTGACGGATCAGGAAATGGCCGACTTGTTCCAATTGACCCGCCGCTGCCAGAATGCCCTGGCCAAAATTATGCAGCCCGACGGCTTTAATATCGGCATCAATGTCGGACGCGCGGCCGGCGCGGGCATTGTCGAGCACGTTCACGTCCACGTCGTCCCTCGCTGGAGCGGCGACTCCAATTTCATGCCGGTCATCGCCGACACGACCGTGCTGCCCGAAGCCTTGACGGAAGTCGCCGCCCGCCTGCGCGCCGCGCTCGCCTCCTGATGCCAACCGAAACCCTTCATTTCGAGAACGCGCGCCTGGCGCAGCAATTGTTCAACAACGACCCCCGCAATTTGCAATCGCTGGAAGAACAGTTGGGCGTCAAAGCCGTCGCGCGTGAAAATTGGATCAAACTCGACGGCGACGACGCCGGCCTGGAAAAGGCCAGGGAGTTGTTTCAATCGCTGGAAAGTTCGATCAAAAATGGCGGCACGGTGCGGCAACGCGAGTTCTCCCATGCCCTCAACGTGGTCAAGCACGAAGGCGTCTCCGCCCTGCGCGCCCTGGCCTCCGAACGCATCACGACTTCGCCCAAAAAACCGCCCGTCGCGCCCAAGACGATCGGGCAAAAAAAATATGTCGATGCCATCCGCCAGCATGATGTCACCTTCGGCCTTGGACCGGCCGGGACGGGCAAAACCTATCTGGCGATGGCCATGGCGCTGGCCGCGTTGCGGGAGGAAAAGGTGGCCCGCATTATCTTGACACGACCCGCCGTCGAGGCCGGCGAGGCGCTGGGTTTTCTGCCGGGCGACCTCTACGAAAAAATAAACCCCTATCTGCGGCCTCTCTACGACGCGTTGCACGACATGCTGCCGGCCGAAGACCTGCAAAAGAGCATGGAGCGGGGCGTGGTCGAAATCGCGCCGCTGGCCTACATGCGCGGACGCACCTTGAACCATGCCTTCATCATCCTGGACGAGGCTCAAAATTCGACCACCGAGCAAATGTTCATGTTCTTGACACGCCTGGGGATGAGTTCCAAGGCCGTCATCACCGGCGACCCGACGCAAATTGATCTCCCGGCGCACAAACATTCCGGTCTTCTCGAAGCCGGCCAGGCCCTGCGCGGCACCGAGGGCATCGCCCTGGTGGAATTTTCCCGGCGCGACGTGGTGCGGCATCCCCTGGTGCAACGCATCATCGCCGCCTACGAAGATCATCGCCGCAAACCCGAATGAGAGTGCTGCGGTTCTTCAACCGGCAGCGCGCGGTCTCGCTGGAGCGGGCGCTCCTGCGCCGCGTGGCCCGCAGCATTCTGGAGGAATGCCTCGACCGCCAGGACTACCAATTGGGCGTGCATTTTATTGGCGCGACCGAGATGGCGCGACTCAACGAAACATTTCTCGGCCATGAAGGCTCGACGGACGTGATCACTTTCGATCATCAGGACCAAGCCGTCGCCGGGCAACTTTACGGCGAGATATTTATTTCCATCGATGACGCATTGACTCATGCGCGCCGTTTCCGCGTCCCCTGGCCGTTCGAAGTGACGCGCTACCTTGTCCACGGGATCCTGCACCTGGAAGGTTTCGACGACACTGACCCCGCCGCGCGCCGCGTGATGAAACGGCGTGAGAATAGGCTGCTAAAGGAATTGTCCACCCGGTTTGATTTGACTAAGATGGCCCGGACATGACTTCGAGCGAGAATCATTATTTTAAACGGTGGCGGGACAATTTCTTCGCCGGGCTGGCCATTGTCATGCCCACGGTCATCACCGTGGCGGTCGTTGTTTGGATTTACAAAAACATCTCCAACGTGACCGACAAGCTGCTGTTCTTTGTGCCCGCGTCCTGGATTCGCCCCAGGTATGCCGACGGCAATTTGGGGGACATCCGCTGGTATTGGAGTTTGATCGCGCTCTTGTGGGCGGCCTTTATTGTTTGCCTGCTCGGAGGTTACGGGCGCTATTATCTGGGCCGCAAAACCATCGAATTGCTTGACAACGCCATCATGCGCGTGCCGTTGATGAACAAAATTTACGGCACCATCAAACAAGTCAACGAATCCTTCACCAGCAACAAATCCACCTTCAAACAAGTGGTGCTGGTCACTTTCCCCCATGGACGGTCGCGGGCGGTGGGTTTCGTGACGGGCGAACAACAGGATTTGGGCGGTGAAAAGCTCATCAGCGTTTTTATTCCCACCACCCCCAATCCCACTTCCGGCTTTCTGGTTCTGGTGCCGGAAAGCGAAATCATCAAACTGGAAATGTCCGTGGCCGACGGCATCAAATTCATCATCAGTCTGGGCGCGATTTCCCCCGACCAAAAAGACCACTCCGGCCATCACTTGACGCCTTCGCCGCCGAACGCGCCGCCGCGCCCCAACTCGCCATGAACCTCGCGCGCACGGCCGGCGTGGTCCTGCGCATCCGGCCCCTGACGGAGACCAGCCTGATCGTGCAATGGCTAACGCGCGATTTTGGCCGCGTCGCGACCGTGGCCAAAGGCGCGCGCCGGCCCAAGTCCCCCTTTCGCGGACAACTGGATTTGTTTTACGTGGCGGACCTGAGTTTCGCGCGTTCGAGCCGCTCTGAATTGCACACCCTGCGCGAAGTCCAATTGCTCGAAAGCCATCCCGGCCTGCGCCGGGAATTGATTTACGTCCAGCAAGCCTCCTATTGCGCCGCGCTCATCGAGCAAACGGCGGAACCGGACGCGCCCCTGCCGGCCGTCTTCCACAATTTTGTGAATCTGCTGCTGCAATTGCCAGAACATCCAGCCCAGCCACAGGCCATTTTCGGCTTCGAGATGAAATGGCTGGAGGAACTGGGTTTGAAACCCGGCCTGGCTGAAACAAGCCTGACGCCCGGAACGAAGCAGATTTTGGAACGCTTGCTGGAAATGGATTGGCCGGAAATCTTCCGATTGCGCCTGAGCGCCGCGCAAGTGAGGGAGATCCGTCTTTATCTCCACGGCTTCATTCTATATCATCTGGAACGAATTCCGCACGGGCGCGGCCGCGCACTGGGCGAATAGCCGCGAAAACGCATCACCAGTAGCAGCCATCTTCCATTTGTTTGAATTGCTTCGGAGTTTCAGCAGGCGAGGGGCTGACCCATGATTCGTTGTACAAATCGGCGATCATGGCTTTCTTGTCCCAACGCGCGCCCTTAATTCCAAAAAGTATCTGGGTCATGCCGGCCAGGTGGACGGATTTCTTTCCAAGTCTTTTGACGTGGGCGGCCAGCGGCAATCCGTAGGCGCCGCATCCGATGATCGCAATATCGAATTTGATCCGCTCGACGGCCGCCGCCATCGAGTGATATGCGTCAAACCACGTTTCCATTCCCGGCGGGGGCCGCGTCCCGGCGACGGTCTGGACGGCCTTGAGCGTCTTCAACTCAAAAACGGGGAGAATTTTCCGATTCTTAAACAGCCGCCTTCGTTTGTTCTTATATTGAGACTCGATGGTCTCCGCAAACGGATGGATCACCAGGACCACTTTGCCCTCCAGGGCCGCCGTCCAGGGATCAACGTGTTGGAACGGCAAAAAATCGTGGTAAGGGACGCGAATCGGCTTACACATGATGTCGGCCAGGTACTTTTCCTTGTTCAGCCAGGAACCCAACACATCAATCTCCCTGATATCGTTGAGCATCAGGCGGCAAAAATGTTCCAGGTGCCGCTTATCCAGCGGAAAGAAACCAGAATCGCGCATCATTCGTCGGAGTGTGTTGTATTCCCACCAAAAATAGGGAAGAGTGCCACGAACGAACTCGATCGATTTCCTTAAAAAATTCCCTTTGCTCCTCAAATGATACGGCAGGATGGTATCAATTTCCGTGTTTCCGAAGCGGGCGGCCATGAACGGCTTTTCATCGAGCAAACGCGTTCGAATCAGGTCGGAAGCCGCGGATCCAAACAAGCAGGGGCCGTCCTTGGTTTCAGAAGAAGACCAATCCCAGAGTCCATCCGCATCATCCCGCCCCACATTTCTCCTGCGAAGATGTCTTAAAACATTAAACAGTGGGCGCTGGAAAAACCATGAGGTCTGATAAAGAAATGACCGCGCCGACTCGATATTTGGCACAGGAAGGAAATTCTTCATCGGAGCCATCCCCTTCCTACGCGTTTCCCTTGCGGCGCGCCAGCAAAGGGAGATGAAGGAGGACCGCCGCCGTCAAAACGATCGCGCTGTAACGGTGCGTCAAATACAAAAAATGCTGGCCTTGGGTTCCCAACAACGGCATCATCGGCACAACGCCGGAAAGGCTCACCACCAGACCGGCCAGCAGGACCAACCAAAGCAGCGCCTTGGCGGCACCACTCAAAGGCGAATCCGCGCCGCCGCGAGAAAGGCCGGACCACGTTAGCGCCAGTGCGGCCAGCCCAAGGGCGAAAAACGGCGCCACGGCCACATGCGCCATCAAGACCCAATGGGTCAT
>Ga0302326_10011847_pt1 | contig 18699 bp, 14 predicted proteins | sample Palsa_T0_3_FD_202264 | JGI IMG/M metagenome (GOLD analysis project Ga0302326, IMG submission 202264) | Peat permafrost microbial communities from Stordalen Mire near Abisko, Sweden - Palsa_T0_3 | ecosystem: Environmental > Terrestrial > Soil > Palsa > Peat permafrost | place: Sweden: Abisko...
GTACGACTTGAACTGGCGCAAAGGCCGCCCATACTGACGTCAAGATCTACGCAGCCTAGGAGTGTCATGATTGCGCGAGAACAAATAAGCAGGCCGCCGCGGGTCGCTATTATCCACCACGTCCTCGAAAGCGCTCGCGAAGCCGGTGTGACCGAATATGTTGCAATGTGTCGTCGATTAATCTCCGCCGATCTCCGCGGGCGGAGGATGCACGCGGACCGAAACGACTGGAAGGCTGTTTTGGAGGCTTATGACGAATTACGCGACAGCGAGTTCGCTGACCGTTCAATGAAATCGATTGGCTAAAGGAGAAAGCTTGCTCTTGACCTTGGAAAACAGGAACCGCGCGGCGGACGCTCCGAGAACGAGCCGCACGCATCCGTTGCAGATCGCGGTCATCGCCGGGAGTCCTTTTCGGGGCGCGCTCGGTGTCACATTTGCCCCGGGCAAGAAAGACCCGACCTCGCGCCCGGCCCCTTGGGCGCGCGACCTGTCGACGGACCTCGACACGATCGTGGCCTGGAAAGCCCGGATCGTGTTGACCCTCATCGAGCCGCACGAGATCGAGTTTCTCGGCATATCGGGTCTCTGCGACGCCATTCGCGGCTGCGGGATGGACTGGCTGCATCTGCCGATCCGCGACGTCAGCGTCCCGGACTCGATTTTTGAACAGGTGTGGCCGGCGCACAGCGCGGAGTTACGACGGCGGCTGAGGGCGGGCGAAAATCTGCTCGTGCACTGCCGCGGCGGACTTGGCCGGGCCGGCATGATTGCTGCGCGTCTGATGGTCGAGGAAGGTGTCCCGGCGGAAACCGCGATCGCGGCCGTGCGCGCCGCCCGCCCGGGGGCCATAGAGACCGACGCTCAGGAGGACTGGGTTCGGGCAGGTCGCGGTGTCGAGCGCCGCCGTCGCGCTTCGCGCGGGCGACAATCCCGCATCGCAAGCCCGGCAGACCTCGAGAACGTCACCCTGAAAATGGAGAAATGAGTTGATGGAGAGGTCGGATTGGTTCGAGAGTTTGACGGGTTTTCGCGAAGGCTGCTACGAGGAGACGCAATCCAAGTTTGCCGTCGCGAACGACCGTCTCGTGTCCCTTGCTGATGGCCGAAGTTGGGCGATCGGCAAATTCGAAATGACGTCGTTGGCGACCTTGCGCGCGCAAGCGGCGCAGATCGATCAAGGTCCCGGCGGGTCGAAAGTGAGCGTCATACAAGGAGACGTCCGCCGACTGCACGCTATGCCGGAGTTTGCCGGCGCCCTGTTCCAGGTCGCGTCGCAGGCGAACGCACTTGAGATGATTGATCCCGAAGTTACACCCGAAGATGGCGTGACTCGCTATGGGCTCGACCGCACTCAAGGGCCGGCCTGCGCGCTCGCTGCAGCGCCCGCGCTGATCTTCCGAAATTTCTTCGTTCCCATTGGCGACCGAATAGGTCAGACACGAACTCGCCAACTCGATGGGTTAGCGGAGGTTGGTTTGGCGCTCGGCTCGGCCCTATCACGGACGGTCGCAGATCTTTGGCAAATGCGAAACGGCTACGCGTTGTGTACGGCCGCAGGACTCAGGGCCATAAGTACATGGCTTGCAAAGGCTGACGACGAGGACATCGACGATCTTCGGGGCCGCTTGGCGATTGGACTCCACCAGAACGTGGAGGTGACCGAACCTGACGCACCATCAGGTCAGAGTGTTTCCCAGGTCTTCTGCTCGGCGCTGCCCGTCGCCTATACAGGGCTCGCGCCAGCGCTCTTTCGACCGTTCGCGACGCTCATTCTTGAAGCTGCGTACGAAGCAACAATGCTCGCAGGAGTTATACAATCGACGAACGGCGGCTCGAACGTAGTGCTACTTACGCTGCTCGGCGGCGGCGCGTTCGGGAATCCACCGAGTTGGATATTTCCGGCCATGCAACGCGCGATCCAGAGCGTGAGGCAGTATAAATTAGACATCCGCATCGTGAGTCACTACGCGCCGCCTCAAGATTTGATTCGCTTCGTCGATCAACTACAAGAGCAGCGATAGTAAATGCGTTTCGATCGGCCATCGCGCAGCCGTTCAGGATGTGCAAGCGCCTAAACCGACAAGAGATGGGCATCAGCGATCGAGGAATAAAGACTGCAAAAGTCCGCGGAATCAAAGCTCGCCCGAAAACCGTCGACGCGTTCGACATCACCACTTTTTTCTAGAACACAGCCAAGGCGGCCGGCACCCGGTGGTTAGCTCCAGCTGAGATTGTCGGTTACGGGCGCGTGCCCAAAGGAAGGCAGTCCGGGCGAGCGGTTTCCGCTACAATCACTGTTGCCGAGGTGGGATATCCCAGTCGACGCCGCCGGCACCTTTCTTCCGGTAGTATTTGTATTGGAGCGCGCCGCTGGCGGCGAGATTGATGGAATTCCTCCGGGAAGGATAGGTCGCTGAGTCGAGGGAAAGGCCATGCTCAGTTCCCGCTTCGCCGGCATCCCCGTCTCCTCGTCGATCATTCGACGGTCGGGCATTGCCTCGGTTGACGATTCGCGGGAGCGCACTCAGAGGCGCTGTCACCAGCTCAGGTGGCCGGCTTCATTTCGGAATGGTGGCCGGTTTCAATTAGGAACGCCGGCCCGCATCAAATCGCAATCGCTGACCGGATTTGCCCCGGAATTCGCACTCTGGCTCGATTCCCGATCGTTGTGGTCGATATGGTCAATCACCGCGCTGGGTGACGCTGAATCTGCCCGCCGGCGCCACATTGGGCAACCAAAACGATCGGTTGATCGCGGCAATCCGACGAGCCATCGAAAGAGCCGAAAACATTTGACCTTGATACCGCGATCGTAGTCCATTCGGCCCCCAAATCGAAAGTCCTTACTCTCCTCGAAATGATATCCGAATCCGCCGTCTCTAACGGCAGGAATGCGCCCAGTGTTGCCGTAGAGCGAATTGGCGGGGCTCCTCCGAACCGCACATACGATGGGCGAGCTCCTCCGACCGTAATGGGCGGATTTCAGACGTTCGCTTATCCCTCGTCGACACGGCGAGGATCGTCTTCAACTTTGCCCGCAAGCGGCTGGACCGGCAATAATCGAAGGTTTTCGTGTTGCTAACGCGCCTAGCCCGACGTCACCATGTCCAGAAGGTCGAGCACGAGACCTTGCAGCAGGTCGAGCTTGTAGCGCGTTTGCGGCAATGGATTGGCTCCCTTGACTGCGGCGGCCGCGGCGGCGGCGAAGGTAGCAACGGACGCAGGCTTGCCGAGCGCCGCCGCCTCGGCCGCGCTCAGCCGCAACGGAACAGGCGCGACACCCCCTGCAACCAGGCGCACGCGAGCGAAAACGCCGGCTTCCAGAGTCACGCTGGCCACCAGTTCGACCAGCGGCCACTCCGCGTGGGCGCGACCGATGGCGCGCTTGTAGGCGGCGCGCTCGTTTGTGACCGGCGCCGGCAGCGTGACATGGGTGATGAGTTCGCCGGGAGCGAGCGCCGTTTCCCCGACTGTCGCCCGTCCGTCGCCCAGCGCCTCGGCGAGAGGGAGCTCGCGCCGCCGGTCGGTGTCAAGCCGTGCGTCATAGGCGAGGAGCGCAGCGGCGAGGGTGGAGGGGTGCGGCGCGACGCAGTCGGCGCGATCAAAGGCGACCGCGTGGAGGGCGAAGCCCGTTCGCGCCGGGCAGCCCTCCCCGCCCTTCTTCAAACACGCGATCTCAGGGTTGCGGAAATAGACGCAGCGGTTGCGCTGCGCGATATTGCCGCCGAGCGTCGCGACGCGGCGGATCTGCGGCGTCGCCAATCCGGCGGCCGCCGCGGCGAGACCGGGATAGCCGGAGCGGATCGCGGGATCGCCGGCGAGCGCGGCGACAGTGGTCAGCGCGCCGATGCGCAGGCCACCGTCCGGCGACGCCACAAGGCCCGCGGGCGCCGCGACGTAGAGGATGGGCCCACGCGAAACGCCGCTGCGCCGCCGCACGGAAACATCCGTCCCGCCGGCGCGATACTCCGGTTGGAGAAGTTCACCCGGCGGCATGTGCGTCTCCCTGGACAAGCGCGAGCAGCCGCTCCGGCCGGATCGGTATTTCCTGCGGCCGGGCGCCGATGGCGTTGCGGATCGCATTGGCGATCGCGGCGGCCGTCGGCACGGCAGCGACCTCGCCGATGCCGACCGATCCGCCCGAGACATGCGCGAAGCCGGTCTCATCGAAATAAATGTCGAGTGGCGGCGCGTCGGCTATGCCGGGGGTGCGGTAATCGTCGAGATTGCTGGTCAGCACGCGCCCGGTGGCGGAATCGACCTCGCGCGCCTCGTAGAGCGCATGGCCAAGGCTCTGAAAGAACGCGCCCGCGGCCTGATTTCGCGCCAGCGCCGGAGCGGCGAGACGGCCGACGGAGAGGCCCGACCACGCGCGCAGTACGCGCACGCGCCCGAGCCACGTGTCGACCTCGACTTCGACCACCTGCACGGAGCTTGGTGCGCCGGCGCCGACCGCCATCTTCTGACGGAACCGCATCATCCAGCCGAACAGCCGCCCAACGATCCCGGCCTCGTGCAGCAGCGACGCGCGGCCATAGATATTATGCTTGTCGTCCTCCGGCCGGCCCGCCGTGACGGCCATGTTCGAAGCGGAGGCAAGCCATTCGCGCCACGGGGCGTTAGAGCCTGGCTTCGGCTTCGTTGCGGCCTGCGCTTTAAGTTTCTGAGCGGCAGCGAGCAGCGCCGGGACGATGGAGGCCGTCACGCGACTACCGCCCGAACCCGGTCCGATCGGAAGTTTGGAATCGCCGAGCCGCACCTCGATCTCCCGTGGATCGAGCCCGAACTCGCGCGCCAAAGTCTCGGCGATGACGGTGCGCGTGCCTGTGCCGATATCCTGCGTGGCGACGCTGGCGACGAGACGGCCATCGCGGACCGCGATCTCCACCTCCGTATCGGCTTGCCATAGATAGAGCCAATAGCCCGCCGCGACGCCGACGCCGCGGCGGAAACGGCCCTCGCCTGGCGCCGCCGTGCGCGACTTCCAGACTTCGAGGCCCATCGCCCAGTCGTAGAGCCGGGCGCGGGCGGGATTGCCGTCCCAGCTCTTGCGCAGCGCGATCGGATCGACGCCGAGGCGCAGCGCCGCTTCGTCAATCGCCTGCTCCAGCGCGAAGGCCATCGGCGGGCCGCCGGGCCCACGAAACGGCGAGCCCGGCGGCAGGTTGCTGACCACATCGTAGTCGAGCAGCTCTTTCGCTTCCGCCGCATAGATGAGCCGAGCGAGACCCGCGACCGTGTTGTCTTTGGCGACGCCGGAATCGGAAAAGGCGGCGAGCGAAAGCGCCCTCAGCTTGCCGTCCCGCGATGACAGCAGCGCGAGCTTTAACTCCACGGCGGGCCGGTATCCCGCCACCGATAGTTCCTCCTCCCGGGAATATGCGATGCGCACCGGCGCGCCGGCGGCCTTGGCGAGCGTGACCGCCGCCACGGTCTCCATGCCGAGCGCGCCCTTGGAGCCGAACCCGCCACCGACATGCTCGGCGAGGACGTGGACGTTTCCGGGATTGATCTTGAACCGCTTGGCGATCTCGTGCGCCAGCGCCGACACGGCCTGCGTCGAGACTTGGACGGTGAGCATCTCGCCTTCGAAGCGGGCAATGGCGTTGTGCGGCTCCAGTGAATTGTGCTGCTGCACGCTGGTGCGGAAGACGCCCTCCACCAGCAGCGGATCGCGCGCGGCCCGCGCCGCCGCGATCGCCTTGCGGGCCGCGCTGGGGCGCAGCGAGAACGCCGACACCGGCCCACGCAGATTGCCGCTCCAAGAGGCCGGCGCGCCGCCGCCTTCGCCGGCGCTGTATTTGATGCCCTTGCCGCGTGGAAACGCGATGGGCGCCCCTTCCCTCAACGCCGCCTCGGGGCCGACGACGGCGGGCAGCTTTTCATATTGCACGGAGATCGCTGCGAGAGCGCGCACGGCGGTTTCGCGATCCACGGCCGCGACCGCGGCAACCGGGTCGCCGAGGAAATTCAAGCTCCCGGCGGCGTCGAGTAGCGACACGACGGCTTTGACCCCGGGCAGCGCCTCGGCGGCCTTCAGATCGAGCGCACTGACGCGAGCGCGGGCGTGCGGGGAACGCAATATCGCGCCTTCCAACATGCCCTCGTGGCGGATATCGTGTGTGAAAACCGCTGCGCCGGTTACTTTTTCGCGCGCCTCGATGCGCGGCGCTTCCGCGCCCGGCTGATCATAGACCCCGGCGCAAGCGTCGGCGACAGCGCGGTAGATGTTTTCGTATGCGCCGCAGCGGCAGAGATGGCCGGCGAACGCGGCGCCGATCTCCTCGCGCGACGGCGTCGCCACGCTGCGGCGTGCACGCCAGTCGTCGTAGAACGCCTTGGCTTCGACGATGAATCCGGGCGTGCAGAACCCGCATTGGAGCGCGTCCTGCGCCATGAAGGCCCGCTGCACAGGATGCAGATCCGCGCCGCCGACACCTTCGACGGTAGTGATCGCGCGGCCGTGCACCGCTTTGGCCGGCATGAGACAGCTCACCACGGCTTCGCCGTCGACGAGCACTGTGCAAGCCCCGCAGACCCCGGAGCCGCAGACGAGCTTGGTTCCCGTCAATCCCAGCGGACCGCGCAAAACGTCGACGAGCAGCGCTTCGTCGTCCTCCGGAAATTCAACCGTGCGTCCGTTGACTGCTGCCGTAGCCATGTCGCCCTCGCGCGAACTCCGGGTCGATTGAGAATATTGCACCAAGTGCATTTTTGCAAGACGTGCAATTCATGATAATTTTCTCCGTCGTGACCAAAACGCCGGAAAATCAAGAAGGTCTGCGCGCCCGCAAACGGCGTGCGACGAGCCAGCGGCTGGCCGAGACCGGCCTCAAATTGTTCCTGCAACAGGGCTACGAAGCCACGACGCTGGACCAGATCGCCGAGGCCGCCGGGGTCTCGCGGCGTACGGTGTTCCACTATTTCGACCAGAAGGAGGACATCCTGCTGGCCTGGAAAGCCGGCTTCGCCGACGCCATGCGGACGGCCATTCTGGCGCAGCGCCCCGATAAGCCGCCGCTCACCCTCGCGCTCGACGCCTTCCTGCAGCTTGCGAGCCAGTTCGAGGCCGACGACCACATCCGCATTGAGCGGCTGCTCGCTTCAACGGAACGGCTCGACGCGAGCAAACACGCCAAATACGCGGAGCAGGAGCAGGCCGTTTTCGAGGCGCTGACCGAACTGTCGCCGGCGCCCGATCGGCGCGAGCGCTTGCGGCTCGTCGCCATGGTCGCCGTTGGCGCGCTGCGCGTCGCCTTTGAGCGCTGGCTGCAGCGCGGCGGCGTCGAGCCGCTCGCCGATCATCTGCGCCGCGCCTTTGCCGAGCTTAGGGCCGAGATCGAGTCCGGGAGCTGATCCGAGGTCATGCGGCGGGGTAGACATAGTCGCGTCGGACGCAAGAAATGAGACGTCGAAGCACAACGCTGGTCGAGAAGCTAACTCACGGGCAGGTCTCGTTCTGCGATAGCTCGACGGTCGCGATCACGGAGCGCAGAGGACCGACGGACATCAGACATCTTTAGCTTGCTTCGCCTACCAAGCTGCGCCGCTCAGGCAGACGCCATTATGACGGTTTGTTTTGCGACTCGCCGCCCAATAGGTGATATTTCCCGACCAGGCGATTGCGCGGACACGGATCCCCGCGGCAATGGCGGATACGACATCAAAGGATGAAATTGATGAACGGCAACTTGGCTCTTGGGCGCTCGCTCTTCTCCGCGCTCGCCGCGCTGATGATATTGGGCGCCGCGCCCGCTTGCGCCGCCGGTGATTCGGTCCGCGTGCGCGGCACGCTCGTCAGCCTCGACGGAAGCAAGCTTATTGTGCATGGCAAAGACGACAAAGACGTCACGGTCACGCTGAAAGACGGCTTCGCCGCGATCGCCGTCGTGAAATCCTCGATGGCGGACATCAAGCAAGGCACGTTCATAGGCACCGCGACGACGACGCAGCCGGATAGCACGCTGAAGTCGCTCGAGGTCGTCGTCTTCCCTGACTCTATGCGCGGCGTCGGCGAAGGGCACTACCCTTGGGACCTCGGCTCGCACAGCATGATGACCAATGCGACTGTCGCCAAAGCCGTGAAGAGCGTCGAGGGCCAGACTGTCACCGTGACCTATAAGGGTGGCGAGAAGCAGATCGCCATTCCCGCCGATGTGCCGGTGGTCGCGCTGGTTCCCTCAGCCAAGGGCGACCTCGCGCCCGGTGAGTCGGTGTTTGTGCCGACTGAGAAGCAGGCTGACGGCTCGCTGGTCGGCGGCGCTGTGCTCTTCGGCAAGGACGGCGTCGTTCCGCCGATGTGAGGACGCCAGAGCTCGATGGCGGATCGCAAACGGACAGCCGCGCCGACGTAGACAAAGGGTCCTTTCGTCATGCCAAGAGGCGGCAACATCGTCGCCCGATCGCGATTCCATTGGGATTAAAAGACAGGCCTCACTTCGCTTGTTTGGCGCGTCGCGACAGACTCAAACAAGAAAACTGATCGAGTCTAAGTCGCATCTCCAATCGCAGGCACCTGCCTGAAGAACGTACAAAACGTCTAAATCCCGCGCTGGGGCGCCCGAACCGTTTGCAGTTTTGCTCCTCATAAGTCCGAATTATGCGCTGCCAAAAATCTTCTCATTTGCCAAAGTTGGTTGCTTGTAGAACCCTCTGCACTCGGAACAGGGCGCAAATCCGAGGTCAAGACATGACAACCGACAATACTGAAGACCCTTCGCCGTCTAATATGAACAACTTGAACCGTCGCAGCTTTCTGAAGGCTGGGGCGGCGGCTGCGGGCGCTGCCGCAGGAACCGGCGCAATCACTGGGTTTCCCACGATCTGGGCGCAGGAAATAAAGGACATCGAGCTTCGTCACGTCGGCGTCTCCTACTCGGTCGTGAAGGCGATCGGCGATCAGGCGTCGAAGGATCTCGGGTTCAAGGTGACCATGCAGAACCTCGACACGTCAGCAGCGATCAATCGGTTCATCACGCAGCCTAGCACCGTCGACATCGCCGACCTCGAAGGCTGGCAGGCAAAGCTCGCCGCCAAGCGCGGCGTGATCCAGGGCATCGAAGCGAAGAAGATCAAGGAGTTTGATAATTTCCTGCCGATCTTCACCAAGGGCGAACTGGACGGCCACAAAATTCCCCGCCAGGGCATCTCCCCCTACGAAGCGCTGTATATCGCCAAGCCTGACGCGACCGAGCTGAATGACGGCGTGACCGAATGGTTGACCAACGTGCCGCAGGTCTACAACGCCGACTCGATCGGCTATCGGCCCGACCTCGTCGGCCATAACATCACCCAATGGAAGGAGCTGATCGATCCCAAATTCAAAGGCAAGGCCGCGATTCTCGACGTGCCGGCGATCGGCATCATGGACGCCGCCCTGACCTTCGAGAGCGCCGGGCTCATCACCTACGCCAACAAAGGCAACATGACGAAGAAGGAGATCGACTTCACCTGCGACAAGTTGATCGAACTGAAGAAGGACGGGCATTTCCGCGCTACGTGGACAACTTTCGATCAGTCGGTTCAGTTGATGGCGGCCGGGGAAGTGGTCATTGAGTCGATGTGGTCGCCGGCTGTCGCCGCCGTGCGGGTCAAACAAATTCCCTGCACCTACGCCCCGGTCAACATCAAGGACGGCAAGGAAGGATATCGCGGCTGGTGCAACGGCATGGGCCTGATGAAGCATCTCAGCGGCAAGAAGCTCGAAGCGGCCTACGAGTACATGAATTGGTATATGTCGGGCTGGCAGGGCGCTTTCGTCAGCCGCTACGGTTACTACAGCCCGGTGCCGTCGACCGCGAAGAAGTTCATGACGCCGGCGGAATACACCTTCTGGTACGAAGGAAAGCCGGCCCCTGAGGAGGTGAACGACCCCTATGGCGTGCCGATGGAGAAGGCAGGCACCGTGCGCGACGGCGGCTCCTTCACCGAGCGCGTCACCAACATCTCCTGCTGGAACACGCTGATGGACGAAGCCGCCTACATGAACAAGCGCTGGAACGACTTCAAAGTCGCATGAAGTCTCGACGCCTTCCCCGCTTTGGCGGGGAAGGCTTTTGGAAGATCATGCAATAGGGCCCCGATGCGCCTCAGCAAACCCGTCGTCAGCTGGCTTTATGTCCTACCGCTCGTGTTGGTGCTCGTCCCATTCTTCGTGGCGCCGATCCTCATGGTGCTCGTCGCCAGCGTCTTCACCACCGATGGTTTTGGCGGGCTGATCCCTGCTTTCACGCTCGACAATTACATCGACGTGCTGACCTCGGGACTGACGTTCAACCTCTATTATGAGACGATCAAGTTCACGCTCTTCACCTGGATCTTCACGCTGATCCTCGGTTTCCTGGTCGCCTATTTCCTGGTTTTCCATGTTCGCAATCAGCTGCTCGCCATCGGCCTGTTCATGCTGTGCACGGTGCCGTTCTGGACCTCCAACATCATTCGCATGATTTCCTGGATTCCACTGCTCGGCAAGGAAGGGCTTATCAACTCGCTGCTTCTGAAGCTCGGTCTCATCCACGAGCCGCTGGCGTTCCTGCTCTATTCGAGCTTCGCCGTCGTCGTCGCCTATGTGCATCAGCTGACGATCTTCATGGTGGTGCCGATCTTCAACGCGATGGCGCGGATCGACAAGCGGATCGTCGAGGCGGCGGTCGACGCGGGCGCGAGCCGGCTCGACATCATGCGCCTGATCGTCATTCCGCTGTCGAAGAGCGGCATCGCGCTGGGATCGATCTTCGTGATTGCGATCGTGATGGGCGATTTCTTCGTGACCAAGGTGATGTCGGGCGGCGGCTCGGCCTCCGTCGTCGGCGCCTTTTATGAGGACATCGGCGTCCTGCAGTATCCGACCGCCGCGGCGAGCGCCGTCATCCTGACCGCGGTCCTCCTGATCTCGGTGGCGTTGATCCTGCGCACGGTCGATGTGCGCCGCGAGATCACGCAATGAGCGCGGCGCCGAGCGCCCTGCCGGTGGCCAAGGCGGGAGCGCGGCGACGCGCCCTCGCACCGAGCAAAGGCAAGCGCCCGTGGACCTTTTATGTCCTCGCGACGATCTTCTCGCTCTACGTCCTCGCGCTCTATGGCCCGATGTTCTGCATCTATATCCTGTCGTTTCAGGATGTGCGCGGGGGACTCGTGTTCCCGATGAAGGGGCTGTCGCTGCATTGGTTCGTCGACCTGTTCACGCAGGTGCGAACCGGGGACGTGGCGGGCGCCTTCGACAGGTCGATCAAACTCGCCATTCTCGTGACCGTCATCACGGTGGTCGTTTCGCTGATGGCCGCTTTGGCGTTCCGTCGTCGCTTTCCCGGCGACAATATCGTCTTCTCGCTGATGATCGGCAGCCTGGTCGCGCCGGGATTGGTGCTCGGCATCGGCGTCGGATTGATGTTCAACCAGTTCGGGATCCAGACGACGTGGTGGGGCTCCGCGCTCGGCGCGCAGCTCTCGTGGACGCTGCCCTTCGGTGTGCTCGTGATGTTCGCCGTGATGTCGCGCTTCAATCCGGCTTGGGAGGAAGCTGCGCGCGATCTCGGCGCGTCGCGCTGGCAGACGCTGTGGCTTGTCATCATTCCAGTGCTGGCGCCGGGACTGGTGGCGGTGGCGCTGTTCGGCTTCACGCTGTCTTATGACGAGTTCGCGCGCACGCTGCAGACGGCGGGGCCGCAGAACACGCTGCCGCTGGAAATCTGGAGCATGACGCTCAACGTGACTTCGCCGTCGCTTTACGCGCTCGGCACTGTAACCACCGTCATCTCCTTTCTCATCATCGGGGTCAGCCTCGGCGCGATCGTGCTGATCCAAAGGCGCCGCAACCGGCGCGTCTCGCAGACATGAGCGCATCCATGACAACCCAGCGCGGCGCGATAGAACTGGCAGGTTTGACCAAGAGCTACGACGGCGTGAGCAATGTCGTGCAGGGCGTCAACCTGAAGATTCCCAATGGCGCCTATTGTTGCTTCCTCGGCCCCTCGGGCTGCGGCAAGACGACAATCCTGCGCATGATCGCAGGCCATGAGGATCCCAGCGACGGCGAGATCCTGATTGGCGGCGAGAATGTCGTCGGCCTGCCGCCGGTCGAACGCGGCACGGCGATGATGTTCCAGTCCTATGCGCTGTTTCCCCATCTCACCGTGCGCGACAACATCGCGTTTTCGCTGCGCGTGCGCGGGCTCGACAAGGCCGAACGCTATCGCCTCACCGATGCGATGATCGATAAGGTGCGTCTGACGGAGTTGAGAGATCGTCTGCCGGGCCAACTTTCCGGCGGACAGCAGCAGCGCGTTGCGCTGGCGCGCGCCGCCATAACCGAGCCGCGCGTGTTGCTGCTCGACGAGCCGCTGTCAGCGCTCGACGAGCAGTTGCGCATTCAGATGCGCTCGGAGCTGCGCCGCATGCAGCGCGAACTTGGCATCACTTTCATCCACGTGACGCACTCGCAGCTCGAAGCGATCGCGCTTGCGGACATGGTGGTGGTGATGGAGAAGGGCCGCATCAAACAGACAGGGGCGGCGCGCGACGTATATGTCGCGCCGAAGGATCGGTATGTCGCCGAGTTCCTCGGCGGTCAGAACGTGTTCAGTGGCCGGGTGAGCGCAGTCGACGGCGAGTTGATCCGCCTGGAAAGCTCTGAATTGAAGGCGGTCGCGATTCCACTCGGCGCCGCTCGGGTCAACGCCGGCGACCGGATCGACGTCGCGGTGCGGCGCGACGACATCAATCTGGTGCGACCCGGCGGGACTCTTGCGGGCGGCGTCTCGTCGTTCGCGAGCCGGGTCATGGGCGTCGAATATCAGGGCAATTTCGTCAAGGTCATGCTGGATCCGATCGGCTCGGACGAATTCATCGCTTATGTCCCAGAGCGCACGTTTTTCGATGATCCGCTTGATGTGGGCGACGTCGTGATGGCGGCCTGGGCGGCCGAACACGCCCGCCTGCTCGTCTGACCCTCAATCGCAAGGAGAGCCTTATGCTCGTCGCCTTCATGCTCAACGGCCGGTCTAAGAAGGTCGATGCGCCGCCTTCGACGCTCGTCTCAGAACTGCTGCGCGAGCGTCTTGGGATGACGGGCACGCACATCGGCTGCGACACCAGCCAATGCGGCGCCTGCGTGGTGCTTCTCGACGGCGAGGCGGTGAAGAGTTGCACGCTGCTGGCGCCGGCGCTGGAAGGCAAATCGCTCACCACCATCGAGGGCCTCGCCAAGGGCGAGAAGCTGCATCCGATGCAGGAGGCGTTTCACGTCAACCACGGGCTGCAATGCGGCTTCTGCACGCCGGGCATAGTGCTGACGGCGATCGATTTCGCAAGCCGCAATCCTTCGCCGACCGAGGAAGAAACCCGCGCGGCGCTCGAGGGCAACATCTGTCGCTGCACCGGCTATCAGAACATCGTCAAGGCTGTGATGGCAGGCGCCGCCGCCATGTCCGCCAAAGAAACCGCTGCGGCCTGAAGGAGACGGACATGGCGACGATCAATGGCGTCGGCGCAGCGCCGCTGCGCAAGGAAGACCTCCGCTTCCTCACCGGACGCGGCCAGTATGTCGCCGATCTCAAGCGGCCGGACATGGCGTACGGCGTGTTCCTGCGCTCGATTCACGCGCATGCGCTGATCAAGGGGATCGACGTCAGCGCCGCGCTCGCCGCGCCCGGCGTGCTGAGCGTTCTCACCGGCGGCGACGTCGTCGCCGACGGGCTCGGCACGCTGCCTTGCGGCTGGGGCATCCACGGCAAGGACGGCCTGCCGATGAAAGAGCCGCCGTTCCCGCTGATGGCGCATGAGAAGGTGCGTTTCGTTGGCGACATCGTGGCCTTTATCGTAGCGGAGACAATCGACGAGGCGCGCTCGGCGGCCGATCTCGTCGCCGTCGACTACGAGGTTCTGCCGGCGGTGGTCGGAGTGCTCGACGCCGTCAGCGAAGGCGCGCCGCAGCTCTTCGACGAGGCGCCCGGCAATCTCTGCTGCGATTGGGCGCTCGGCGACGAAGCGGCGACCGATGCGGCCTTCGCCAAGGCCGCCCATGTCGCCAAGCTCAGTCTCACCAACAACCGGTTGATCGGCAACCCGATGGAGCCGCGCGCCGCCGTCGCCGAATACAATCCCGGCACCGGCCACTACACGCTCTATTCAACCAGCCAGTTTCCGCACGTCGTGCGCTGGTTGATGAGCGCGGCGGTGCTGAAGATTCCCGAGCAGAAAGTGCGCGTCGTCGCGCCTGATGTGGGCGGCGGTTTCGGCGTCAAGCAGTTCCTCTACGGCGAGGAGGCCATCATCACTTGGGCGGCGAAGAAAGTCGGGGCGCCAATCAAATGGGTGGCCGACCGCGCGGAAGGCTTCATCTCCGACCGTCAAGGCCGCGACCATGTGACCGAGGCCGAACTCGCTCTCGACGAAAACGGCAAGTTCCTAGGCTTGCGCGTCCACACGCTGGCGAACATGGGCGGTTATCTCTCGACCTTCGGGCCGAACATCCCAACCAATCTTTACGCTCCGCTGCTGAGCGGCGTCTACACGACGCCAGCGATCTACTGCAACGTAAAGGTGGTCTTCACCAATACTGTGCCGGTCGACGCCTATCGCGGCGCGGGCCGGCCCGAGGCGACTTTCCTGGTCGAGCGCATCGTCGACGTCGCCGCGACCGAGATGGGGATTGATCGTGTCGAGTTGCGCCGGCGCAACATGATCCCGGCCTCCGCCTATCCTTATCAGACACCCGTCCTCGTTCAGTACGACAGCGGCGATCCGGTGGCTTGTCTCGACAGGGCCGAAGTGGCCGCCGACGTCGCGGGCTTCGCTGCACGCAAGTCCGCGTCGGCCTCAAAGGGCAAGTTTCGCGGCCTCGGCTATTCCACCTACGTCGAGGCCTGCGGCCTTGCGCCCTCACGCATCGCAGGCCGCCTCGGCGCGCGCGGCGGCCTCTACGAGAGCGCGACGGTTCGCGTTCATCCGACCGGCCAGGTGACAGTGCTGATCGGCACGCACAATCACGGCCAGGGCCACGAAACAACCTTCGCTCAAATCGTGTCCGAGCGGCTCGGCGTGGCTTTTGAGAACGTCGACATCGTGTTCGGCGACACCGACAAGGTGCAGTTCGGCATGGGCACTTACGGGTCGCGCTCGCTAGTAGTCGGCGGCTCTGCTCTCAACAAGGCGAGCGACAAGATCATCGTCAAAGGCAAGAAGATCGCCGCGCACCTCCTCGAAGCCGGCGAGCGGGACATCGAGTTCGAGGCAGGCGTGTTTTCGGTGGCCGGCACCGACCGACGGAAGACCTTCGTCGAGATCGCCGGCGCGGCTTATGTGCCGCACGACTATCCGCTGGAGGTGCTGGAGCCGGGACTCGAAGAGCAGGCCTACTACGATCCCGTCAATTTCACGTATCCCGGCGGCGCGCATATCTGCGAGGTCGAAATCGACCCCGCCACTGGCTTCGTCACTATCGAGCGCTATACCGGCGTGGACGACGTCGGCACGGTCATCAACCCGATGATTGTCGAGGGGCAACTGCACGGTGGCATTGTCCAGGGCATCGGCCAGGCGCTGTACGAAACCGCGGTTTACGACGAGCAGACAGGTCAGCTTCTGAGCGGTTCGCTCATGGACTACTGCATGCCGCGCGCCGACTCGAGCCCGCACATGAACGTCTCGACCCATTCGACGCCCTGCACGCACACCCCGATGGGCGTGAAAGGCTGCGGCGAGGTCGGCACCATCGGCTCGCCGGCCGCCGTGATGAACGCCGTGGTCGACGCGCTTTCGCATCTGGGCGTGACCCACGTCGACATGCCCGCGACGGCTAACCGCATCTGGCGCGTCATTCAGAACGCAACGCTGCCGCGCGCAGCGGAATAGGGGGAGACATGAACGCCTTCGACTATCACAAGCCGCAGAGCGTCGCCGACGCGGTGAAACTTCTGGGCGCTGAGGATCACCGCCCGCTCGCCGGCGGCATGACCCTGCTGCCGACGCTCAAGAACCGCTTGGCTTCGGTCGCTGCCCTGATTGATCTCTCTGCGTTGCCTGACCTCAAGGAGATCCGCGAAGGCGCGGGAACGCTAACGATCGGCGCGCTGGTTCGCCATGTCGACGTCGCCCGCTCGCCGCTCGTGCGAAGCCGCATTCCCGCGCTTGCTGCGCTCGCCGGCTCGATCGGCGATCCGGCGGTGCGTCATCGCGGCACGCTTGGCGGCTCGCTCGCCAACAACGATCCCGCCGCCGACTATCCCGCCGCCGCGCTCGGGCTCGGCGCGACCGTGGTCACCGACCGCCGCGAGATTGTTTCAGACGATTTCTTCAGCGGCATGTTTGAAACGGCGCTCGAAAGCGACGAATTGATCATCGCCGTCCGCTTCCCCGTGCCGCGCCGCGCCGGCTATGCGAAGCTGCGCAGTCCCGCCTCGCGCTATCCAATCATCGGCGTGTTCGTCGCGGAGACGGTCTCTGGCGTTCGGGTCGCCATGACCGGGGCGGGGCAAGGCGTCGTGCGGGTGGCCGAGTTCGAACGGGCGCTGACGGCGTCGTTCGCGCCGGAGGCGGTGTCGAGCGTGCGCCTCTCCCCGTCCGGTTTCTCCTCCGACTTGCACGCGGAGGCCGCTTATCGGGCCCATCTCGCCAGCGTGATGGCCGCTCGCGCCGTCGCCGATATTCTCGCCTGATCACACGCCATGACGGATACGACCCCCATGCTGGGCGCAGCCCGGAACGACCTTGCGCGCCTCTCCGCGGCCGAACTGCTCGCCGGCTACCGTGAGAAGCGCTTCACCCCCTCCGATGTGATCGAGGACGTGATTGGCGCGCTCGATCGCGCGGACGCGCGATACAACGTCATTGTCGAGCCGCTCTATGAGGAGGCGCGCGCCGAGGCGGCCCGCGCCACCGAGGCGCTCGGGACCGGCGAAGCGGCCGGCGCCCTGTTCGGCGTGCCGGTGACGGTCAAGGACCTTGTCTATGTCGCTGGCGTTCCTGCGCGCGGCGGCGCGCCGTCCAACGAGGGTTTTGCGCCGAGCGTCGATGCGGCCGTCGTCGCCCGGCTCAAGGCCGCCGGCGCGATCGTTACTTGCAAAACCACGACTTGCGAGTCCGGCTACAAACTAACGGCGGACAGTCCGGTCTCCGGCGTGACCCTCAACCCCTGGCGCCACGACCGTACCAGCGGCGGCTCGAGCGGCGGCGCGGCGGCGGCGGTGGCGGCGGGTTGCGGGCCGTTAGCTGTCGGCACTGACGGCGTCGGTTCGATCCGGGTGCCGTCCAGCTTTTGCGGCGTGTTCGGGATCAAGCCGACTTTCGGTCTTGTGCCGCGCTCGCCGGGCTTCTCGCCGCCCTCCTGGGGCTCGCTCGCCCATACCGGCCCCATCACCCGGACCGTCGCCGACGCGGCGCTCATGCTCGGCGTGATGGCCGGCCACGACGCGCGCGACGGAGGCAGCTTGCCGCTGGCGCCGCGAGACTACTCGGCTTCAGCCGCGCCGCTCGACGGCGTGCGGATCGCCGCGAGCGCAGACCTCGGCTACGCCGCCGTGGACCCGGAGGTTCGCACCGCTTTCGAGCGCGCGCTCGGCGTTCTCAGCGATCTCGGCGCATCGGTGGCGTTGGAGTCGCCGAAGGTCGACCCGGAAATCCTCGAGCGCACGCTGAAACCGATCGCTTTGACCGAGCAGGCCGCCGCGGCCGCAGCCAAGGATCTCAGACATTATGAGCAATCCGACCCCGACTATCGCGAGGCGATCGCCCATGGGCGCCGTTATAGCGGCGTCGACTATATCGAGGCGACTTATCGCCGGGGCGATCTCCGCAACGCCTTCCTTGCCCTGTTTTCGCGCTTCGACGCCTTCGTGACGCCGACCGTCGCGACAACCGCCTTCGCGGCGGGGACGCTCGGGCGAGAGGCGATCGCGGGTCGGCGCGTGGACAAGCATCTCGGCTGGTCCCCATTCTCCTGGCCGATGAACCTGACGGGTCTGCCGGCGGCGACCTTGCCGTGCGGTTTCGACGCCGACGGATTGCCTATCGGCATACAAATCGCAGCGCCCTGGCTCGAAGAGGCGCGGATATTCAGGATCGCTGCGGCCTTCGAGCGGGCTTCGCCCTGGGGCGCCGTCTGGCCCGACCCATAGCTCTGCACAGATATTGCATCCGCGGGGCTGATGAATCTCGTCAGCCTCGATATCAGGATGTTGCGATCGCTGGTCTCGGTCGTCGAGACCGGCAGCATCACTGAGACGGCGCGCCGTCTCGGTCGTACCCAGCCGGCTATAACGCTTCAGCTCAAGCGACTGGAGGAACTCGCCGGCAAGCCGTTGTTCGATCATGAAAGCCGGCGTCTTGCGCTCACCGGCGATGGCGACACGGTTCTCACTTACGCAAAATCGATTCTGCGTCTGCACGACGAATTGCTGTCGCAACTCGCCTCCCCCAGCATCGAAGGCTACGTGAGGCTCGGGACGCCTGATCTTTACGCGGCTTTCCTTCTCCCCTCGATACTATCGGTTTTCCGCCGCGCCTTTCCGCGCATACAGGTGGAGCTGAATTGCTCGCTTTCGACGCCGCTCGTTGGCCTCGTCAAACGCGGCGAGGTCGACGTTGCGCTGGTGACGCGCATGAATGATTTCACCGGCGGCCAGGTCGTGGGACAGGAGCAATTGATTTGGATGGTAGGCGATAAATCCAGCGCGCACACTGAAACGCCTGTGCCGCTGGCCT
>Ga0302326_10011850_pt1 | contig 18696 bp, 17 predicted proteins | sample Palsa_T0_3_FD_202264 | JGI IMG/M metagenome (GOLD analysis project Ga0302326, IMG submission 202264) | Peat permafrost microbial communities from Stordalen Mire near Abisko, Sweden - Palsa_T0_3 | ecosystem: Environmental > Terrestrial > Soil > Palsa > Peat permafrost | place: Sweden: Abisko...
CACTATCCAAAGCCTTGCAGCAATTGCACGACGACGTCATCGCCCGGCTGGACCAGCGGCTAGGACGACTCCATGCCCGACTGCGCGTTGGCGTCGAGGCCGATCATGAGGCTCAGGTCTTCGGGCAGGGAATCAACTACTTTCATTTCGAAAATCTTCCTTGGTCGCATTTCGTTATCCAGTCTTGCCTGATGATGACGGGACTGTATTGGCGAGGACGCGGGAATGCGACCAATGTAGCTCTCAGAACGAACGATATCATTTCGAAGAAGATTCCCGCCAGCTTTGACGGATTCGCCGTTCTCCAATTGAGCGACTTGCATGTCGAGCTAAGTCTCAAAGCTCTGGACCGGTTGCATCAGATTTTGCCTGAGCTTGACTATGACATTTGTGTTCTTACGGGCGATTATCGGGCGCGGACTTTTGGATCATATCAGGCGGCGCTTGATGGAATGGCGCGCATCTGTAAGCAGCTGAAGAAACCTGCCTATGGCGTGCTTGGCAACCATGACACGATCCGGATGGTCCCAGCTCTGGAGGACATGGGCATAAGAATGCTTCTCAATGAGTGCGTGGCGATCACCCGGAATTCTGATCGCATCCATATTTCGGGAATAGACGATGCTCACTTTTACCGAGCCGACAATCTTGAAAAGGCGAGAGCCGATACACCCGCGAATGAGTTTTCGATCTTGCTGCCGCAGTCGTCTAGGAACCGATTAAGCCGTTTCGACGCCGCGTCCGAAGGGTCTTTGTTCTTTGTCCGATCAAAGATCGGGCCCGTGATGGACTTGGGCAGGAATGCCAGCACGGCGGCCGGTAGCGGTACGCGGCGCGTTGATTGTTCGGTCTTTCGCCCGACGATGACGTAGCGCACGCCGCGCTCTTTTTCCTCGCCATCAATCTCGAATGTCTCACTAAGTCGCATTCCCGTTGACGCCAGCAGGCGGACCAACAGTTGATCGGCTTTTTCGAGCCGAGCGAGATTTTGCTTGATCGCCTTCATATCAGCGTCGGCGAGCGGCAGGCGTCGCGTCTTATCTCGGACCCTCGGCACGATGGACGCGAACGGATTGAACTTCAACCGACCCTCTTTGATCGCCAAGTTCACCGCCGCATTCAACCACGCGATCTTTTTCTCAATCGTCGCACTCTTTAGCCCTTGCTCCTCAAAATGGGCGACCAGCTTACGGCCGTCGTCACGATCACAGTTTTTTAGCGGCTTATTGTTGGTCAGCGTCTTGAACAGCATCCACACGTCGCGGGCTTCGCGTTCGTTATATCCGGTGATCTTGCGGTGCTTGATATAAGTCTCTAGCAGCCTGTCGTCGTCAGTCTTGATCTGCAATGTCGGCCGCGCTTCGCTGTCGTCCGGGATGAGTTCGATTGGCACCGGGAACGGGATGCCAAGTCGCTGTTCGAGGTTCACGATCTGGAATGCCGGTGCGCCGTTCGGCGTCGTGCGTCGGAGCTTGCCGTCATGGCCATAGAATTTAAGCTCGCTCTCGCTGGCGGCGATACGCTCGCCGTTCGGCCCATCGTGCAAGGTGCCAGGCTCATACTCGTATCGCCATGCGCTCTCGATACGCGGTTTCGCGGCCAGCAAGGTTTCCTTGTGGTGCGCGATGTGGGGCAGGGCTAGTATCTCCGCGCGCTTGCGATCCGGTGTGCCGAGCGACTTCTCGACCACGCGGTCGGGATACCGAAATCGAACGTGCCAGTTGCGGCTGTCGGGGCGCAGAAACAGGTAACTCGGCATGGGCATCACGCGGGCCGGTTTCAGGGGGTATTTTCAGGGGGTATACAACAGGCAAGTTAGACCCGAAAATCAATATCTTCTGCAATGGTTTACTATCCCCCGAAAGCCGCTGTCGTTCCATCCCTCCCTCTCCGCCAGCCCCATAAAATCAATAGCTTACGGCATATGATTAGCGACATTAGCGACAGCAATTAGCGACAGCTTGACGAGCTACGGGGCGAATTCGACCTCCGCGACCATCCCGACTACCGGCGCGACTGGGAAACCTTGCAGCGGTCCAGCCAGGACCTCATGTTGGATGTTCGGACGCAGATCGGCGGGCTTCCTGAGCTGCCGCGTGCCGCAGCACGCGCAACGATCCAGACGAGCCTTGAGCAAAAGCGCGCATGCTTTCTGGTCGGGGAGTCGGGCTGCGGCAAGTCGGCCTTGGCGAAGGACATCGGGCAAGCGCGTTACACACGCGTCGTTTGGATCGCGGAAGGTACGTTGGATTACGCTACCGCGGCGCAATTCGAGAGTGGCGCCGTGTTTGTATCCGAGCGCGGCGCGGCACTGAGCGCGCCGGGATTCTCGCGCATGGTCGAGCGCGCCGCGGTCGCTGCCGACTTGGGCATCAAAGCGCACGCGCATATGTTGCGCCACGCCTGCGGTTACAAGCTGGCAAATGACGGCGTCGATACGCGCTCGTTGCAGGCTTATCTCGGCCACCGCAATATCCAGAACACTACGCGCTACACTGCGCTTGCGCCCGACCGGTTCAAAGGATTTTGGAAAGATTAGCTTGTACTCGTGAATCGCGATCACATTCGGGTGCTGTTCGTAGCGATGCCGGAAACGCCGCTCGTTGCGCCGACCGATCCAAAGGTATCGCCGACACCATCGTACAATAGATTCAGCCGTTTCCTTGCCGCATCTGAGTGACCTGCCGGGGGTCCACAGGTTGTATGCAACCACGGAGGACCGTCGTGTGGGAGATATTTGCGTCCTCCAGCCCACGGAAGACTCAACTGAAAAATAGTTGGGCACCTCGCTCGAGGCGCCAGTTTTCAGACCAACCATCGAAACTCGGAGACTAACCATGGATACGATCAAGACGTCGGAAGATATCGATCATCATCGTCGCCGATTTTTCGGCATGGCGGCCACGGCCGTTGCTGCCGCGCAGTTCGGCATAGCTGGTTTCGCGGTCGCGCAACCCGGCAGGGCAAAACTGCCTGCGGTCAGACCGGGCTCGCACACGTCGTTTGGTCCGCTGAAGCAGATCAAGGCCGGCACTCTTAATGTCGGCTACGCCGAAGCCGGCCCGCTCGACGGCCCCGCGGTCATTCTTCTGCACGGTTGGCCCTACGACATCTACAGCTTTGTTGACGTCGCGCCTTTGCTGGCGTCGGCGGGCTATCGGGTGATCGTGCCATATCTCCGCGGCTATGGCACGACGCGCTTTCTTTCAAGCGAAACGCCCCGAAACGGCCAACAATCGGTGGTCGCGATCGACGTCATCGCCCTGATGGATGCGCTTCAAATCGAGAAGGCAACCATCGGCGGCTTTGATTGGGGCGCGCGGACCGCTGACATCATCGCAGCCCTTTGGCCGCAGCGCTGCAAGGCGCTGGTTTCGGTGAGCGGATATCTGATCGGCAGGCAGGCAGGCGGCAAGGAGCCATTGCCGCCGAAGGCCGAGCTGCAATGGTGGTACCAATATTATTTTGCCACAGAACGGGGCCGGGAAGGTTACGACAAATATCGACAGGACTTTTCGAAGCTCATCTGGCAGCTCGCCTCACCGAAATGGGACTTCGACGATGCCACTTTCGATCGCACCGCGGCGTCGTTCGACAACCCGGATCATGTCGCCATCGTAATCCATAATTATCGCTGGCGGCTCGATCTTGCGCAAGGCGAATCGAAATACGATGATCTAGAAAAACGGCTAGCCGAAGCTCCGGTTATCGCCGTGCCCACCATCACCATGGAAGGTGACGCCAACGGCGCTCCGCATCCGGATCCCAGCGCTTATCGCGGCAAATTCTCCGGTAAATATTCGCACCGGCTCATCAAGGGCGGCGTCGGGCACAATCTGCCGCAGGAAGCGCCGCAAGCCTTTGCGGAAGCGATCGTCGACGTTGCCGAAGTCTGACGACATCAGCCCGCGTTCGCCCGCCGGGACTGAACCTCTCGCGGGCGAACGACGGTGAATGATGGAGATAAGGATCCCAACGGGGTTGTACACGCGTCCGATTGCCCGGCGCAATCACTTTCGCATTGCAAAGCGGCGATCGAAATTCGCTTCTGCACGCAAAGTCGGATTGCATCGGCGAGTCGGATAGCAACTCGCGCACGGACCCGCCGTCGTCAACGGCGGACAAGAGTGCGGGTATGACCATTGGGGGGAAGAAAATTCGCAGCACTGCGGACAACTGTTCTTGGCGTATGTCGCAAGGTGTGATTGTTGCGCCTTATCAGTATCCAGAGACATCTGTAGCCAACGCCATGGTCAAACTATCGGCACACCGGCATAAAGCAGGATGAGCAGGACAATGAGACCGGCCATGAATGCGCCAAAGGTGAGCTCAACGAATCTTTGCCACCAGTCGTTGGCAAATGCCTCTAGCCGAAGTTTAAGTCTCACGTGCCTGCTCGGCGTGATGCTGTCTGTAGATAGGCATCGTGTGGCGGATGCGGACTGTGGCGACTCTCGGGGATTTGGGATCATATTGACGTCTCCGCGCTCTTGAGACTTTTCTGTCGTGGCCTGTCGGCGCATCACACGATTTGCTCTCCGCCGAGGCGCCTTTATTCGCGCCGTTCTGCTATCCAGGTGCCGCCGCAGTTTCCATTCATACCCTGGCCTCTCCAAACGCCGCCGCCGCGTTTTCCGGTGAGACGGCCGGAGCCGTTGGCCCACCGGCTACCGGCCCGAACGCTGACCCTCACGAGCCCCGTCGGAGTAACTCGTCCTTGTACGGTGGCAAGACCGCCGTCGTTGATGACTAGCCCGTCCGCAACTTGCACGCCAAAGCGAAAGCTAGAATCGCACGCTCCGCCATGGGCGACGATCACAACGCTCCAATCCCCGTCATAAGGTGTGCGTGCGACGGCCGGATCGATTGTCGCGATGTAGGCCACAATGGCGGTAGCAGCAGCTGCGGAGATGGCAAGAACATCTCGCCGGCTCGGTCGGATTGCAGACATGATGTTCACCTCGCTTCGATCTGGATACGAGAGACACATGCGCGAGGCGTGAAAGTAAATCTATTGGACGATAGTGTCGTCGATACTTTGGGATTGGTCAGCTGCTTGGCGGCGCCTTTAATCCAGCAGGCCTCAATGCTTTGACGCACTTTGGTATTTGTCCGGATGCCCGACGTCAGCGGCACGTTCGCTTTTGTCCGCGCCGATCCAAAAGTATCGGCGACATCTTCGTCCAGTAGAATTGTGTGTACGTCCGCCTCATCATCAGCGCGTCGTTCGCGTCTGCAGGCAAACTCGATAAGTCGGATAGCGTGTGACCATTACTGATTCCTCATAACATGCTGCGTATCCGCCGTAGCGGGCGTCCGCAAGCCCCCAAGATTGTGCGCCCCCTTCATACTCTCGCTTCGCTGGGGAATAGAAAATGAAAAAGTGGCTCCCGGACCATCGTTAGGCTCCGCCCATAGACGGCCATGATGACTTTCTATTATGGAGCGGCTAACGGATAATCCGATTCCCATGCCGTCATTCTTAGTTGTGTAAAATGCATCGAAGAGTCGGTCCGCAGCTTGAGGGTCGAAACCGACCCCCGCATCTTGCACAGTCAGGCGCAGACGGTCTTCTTCGTCTCTTGCGGTTCTTAGTACCAACTGCCTCGGACGATCGTCGACACCGCTCATCGCGTCTGAAGCGTTCCGGAGTAGGTTGAGGATGACCTGCTGAAGCTGGACACGATCGCCTATGACCAACGGGAGGTCGTCGCTGAGTTCCGCCTGCAGAATAACCCGGCTTCTCTGAAGGTCACTCCGCAACAGCGCAATCACCTCGCGTGTGGCCTCGTTCAGGTCCACCGGTTCGGTCGTCGTGTCCTTCTTGCTAAAGAGCGCGCGCAATCGCGTGATCACATCAGACGCACGGTTGCCATCGCGAATCGTGCGCCGCGCGGTTTCGATCGCGCCGTCGACGTTTGGAGGGTCAGCGGCGAGCATCCGCAGACAGGTGCTGGCGTTGGTAATGATGCCAGACAGTGGTTGGTTGACCTCGTGCGCGATTGACGCTGTCAACGCTCCCATGGTCGTGACCCTGGCCACATGTGCGAGCTCAGATCGGGCCTTGGCAAGCGCTTCTTCCGAGCGCCGGCGCTGCGTCACATCCTGAACCGCTGCGATATACTCCAGTTGACCATCCTGATCCTGGATCCCTTCACAGACCATGGTCACGTACTTGACCGATTGGTCGGGCATCAGCAGCCGGTGCTCGTACTCAAAATCGATGCCATTGCCTCCGCGCGCTTGATCCATCATCTCTCGCAAAGCCGGGAAGTCCTCCGGGTGGACTCGAGAACGGAACAGCTCCTTCGTCACGGGCGCGGCCTGATCAAGTTCAAAAATACGAGTTGCCTCCTCCGACCGAGTCATTTCCTCAGTCGCCCCACGCCAGGAAAAGCTGCAAGTTGAACTCAGACGCTGGGCTTGAGTGAGAAGGGCCTCACTTCGCCTCAGCATTGCGTCACGTTGCGTCCGCTCGATTGCGATGCTTGCAATGTGCGTAATCTGCTCGATTAGGTCTTGATCGAGTGACGTGGGCGTTCTGGGCTCGTTGTGGTAGATCGCGAACGCGCCCAAGACCTTGCCGGCGGCAGATGAGATCGGCGTTGCCCAGGACGCCTGCAGCCCTTGCGTCAAGGCCATTGGGTACCACGCGTGCGATGCCCATCGTGTCTCCGACCTGAGGTCAGCCGCAAGGACTTGTTCGTTTAGATAGACCGCCATCGAGCTTGGGTCTGAACCGACATTTACGGGGCGGCCAACAATGGAGGTGATGAAGCTGGCCGGAAGGCTCGGTGCTGCTCCGTGCTCGAGACGCGTGCCGCTCGCGTCGACCAACGCGACACTGCAGTAACATCCGGTTGACGTGTTTTCGACAAGCTGACACAGCGCTTCGAGTATTTCCGGCATGGCTTGGCGGCCCGCCACCATTTCAAGCACTCGCTTTTCGCCAGCGAGCAGCGCTTCAGCCCGTTTCTGGTCGTCGACGTCAGTCGCCAAGGAGTACCAAAGGACGATGCGCCCTTCTGTATCTCGCAATGGAAGGCCGCGCGTGTGGAACCAGCGGTAAACCCCATCCGCGCGACGACGGCGGCCCTCGCTTATGTATGGCTGGCCAGTTTCGAGTGACTTCCTCCAGGCGGCGAGCACGCGTGGGCGATCATCCGGATGATAGCTGTGGACTTGCCCTCGACTTTGCAGTTCCTCGAGTGTGGCGCGGAAAAATTCCAGACAGTGGCGGTTGGCGCGCACCAGGTCGCCGTCCGGATTCATGAGGATGATGAGGGCGGGAAGGCCATCGAAGATCAATTTGAAATGGCGCTCGCGCGCGTCCAGGGCTTCCTCGGCCTGCCTCACCTCCTCGATATCGATGTTTAGTCCGCACCATTTGGTGACCTGTCCGGATACGTCGGTTAATGGACGTGTCCGGAAGAGAAACCAGCGATACTGGCCGTCGGACCGCCGCAGGCGCGCTTCCATTTCACCTGAAGCGTTAGAAGCCAGAATGGAGCGCCAGCGGTTGAGCAACTCAGGCAAGTCATCGGGGTGGATCGCAGTCTGCCACCCCTCGCCGCAAGCTTCGGCGACGCTAAGGCCGGTATATTCGCACCAGCGTTGATTGAGGAAGTCGACGTGTCCGTTAGGGAGCGCAGTCCACACCAGTCCAGGAAGCGTATCGACGATGCGGTTAAGATCGTTCTCCATCCCGGTCCTTTCTTGACGCTACCGTGACAGGATGGCCCATTTTACAGGCGAATGATGCGTGTTGTAAGGTCATAACCCTGCTTCCATCACCTGATTTGTTGATCGCTTATTAGCTTTATTGCGCAGAACGAGAGAGGAATGACATTTCTCAAGTCCTGGAAGACCCGTCAGCCTCAGTTTCTAGCCATCTGGCTCGCGACGATCTTGTTGTTCATTCTGAGTCCTATCCTCGCGCGGGGCAGCGTTTCCGACAGCTCGATTTTAATCGTCTTCTCCTTCGCCTCCATTCTAGCCATTGCGGCTGTCGGTCAGACGTTGGTAATCCAGCAGGGTGGCCTCGACCTCACTGTTCCCGGCGTGATGTCGGTAGCCGCCGTTATTGTCTCGAAATACCCGGGCGGCCAAAACGGTGAACTCCTGCAGTGGCTCGTGATCGCCATCGTCTCGGGAGCGCTATCCGGTTTGGTTTGCGGAGTAGCGAACACGTATTTCCGCATCACGCCATTTGTCGCGACACTGTCTGTCAACGCGCTGCTATATGGCGCCGTCCTCTTCATGACCAAGGGTACCTCGACCCAAGCGGTACCTGCCTTGTTGGGCGACTTCGCCGTAGGTAGAGTCGCCGGATTCCCCAACTTGGCGATCGTCGCGATAATAGTGGTTGTCTTATTCGAGATTGCTATTCGCGCAACAGCAATCGGTCGCCGTTTTGTCGCGATTGGTGACAATGAACGTGCGGCGCGTGTGGCTGGCATGCGTGTCGTCGGTTTTCACATCGCTACTTATGTTGTGGCAGGCGCGCTGTACGCTTTGGCCGGCGTGCTTCTTGCCGGCTATCTAGGCATTCCCAGCCTGCTGGTTGGGAACTCCTATTTGCTGCCGACCATCGCCGCAGTAGTTCTCGGCGGCACCTCACTGCTTGGCGGCGCAGGCAGTGTAGCGGCAAGCGCTATCGGAGCTTTGTTTCTTATTCAGTTGCAGCAGGTGACGCTTGGCATGGGGGCGCCGTCAGCTGTGCAGGATATCATCGAAGCCGCCATCATCGCAGTTGGCATGGGCCTGCGTTTGCTCCCCTGGCGGCGGCTGTTCGACAATTCAACTCGGGGCCGGCGGGAGGTGAATCCTTAAACGCCTTGAGAAATCTGTCGCTGTTGAGTGCCACTAAAAATCAGAAAATGAAACAGAGAAATTGAATCCACCGCGCCGGGAAGAGGATAAGGAGAAGCGCTATGGTCAGAATGTCTGTTTCGCTAAAGACTCCTCGCACTACAATCGCAGCAGCTGCGATCGGGATCGGTACGATCTGGGCCAGCCCAAGCGCGTCGTTAGCAGCAGATCAGGCAACCATTGATCGGATCATTGAAGCGGCTGGCAAGACGAACGACAAGTCGTTCTGCGGTACCAAGCCGATCATACTTGGTATTCACGATGGGTTTGGCATAAATGGTTGGTCCAAGTCGTCGATGGCTGCAGTCCGCTCCGAAGCCGCCAAATGTCCGAACGTCAAACAGATCGTTCGGATTGGGCAAGGCGATCTGCAGAAGTCGATCGCTGACGTCAACGGAATGGTCGCGCAAGGCATCAACGCCTTGGTGATCATTCCCGACTTCGGCAAGTCCCAGTTGCCGTCGCTTCGCAACGCGACTCAGGCAGGCGTCAAAGTGATACCTTGGGCTGCCGATCCAGGCGGTACCGCCGGAAAGGATTATGTCGCTTACATTGACCAGGACGTTATGGCGACCGGACGCACGAACGGAACGTGGATGGTCAAGGCGATTCACGAGAAGGGCAACATCGTCTACCTCGGAGGACCTCCCGGTAATCCAGTGAGCGCGCAAGTTCTAGCTGGCGCTACAGAGGTTCTCGCTCAGTATCCGAACATACACCTGCTGACCGGGGTCAAAGACTGGCCGGTCACCAATTGGGATGCTGCGGTTACTCAAAAATCTATGACTGCCTTGCTGGCTAAATACTCCGAAATTGACGGCATCATCGATGATCAGGACGGTTTCTCCGGCCTTGGTGTGCTGCGTGCGTACCAGAGCGGCAACCGCCCGATGGTTCCCTTCACGCTACTAGAGGGTAATCAACTAGCCTGCGACTACACCAAGATGAAATCGAGTAATCCAAAGTTTGAGCTTGGCACGCTAACGGCACGAAACTGGCTTGGCCGCATCGCCGCGCGCAAGGCCATCGCCGCCGCGGAGGGGCTGCCTAACGACGAGCCGGACGTTTACAGTCTACCGATCTACGAAGACACGCTCGCCGGCAAGATGCCGATATGCGATCAGAAACAGCCGCCCGACGCCTACATTTCCGCACAGTTTACGCCAGAGGAATTAGAAACCTACGGCAAAACTGAATAAGGCGCTGTCCTATGACAGATCGCGCCGTTCTCGGTCTGAAAGGCGTTTCAAAAACTTTTCCAGGGGTTGTTGCTTTAGAGAGTGTATCTCTGGAAGTTTCTGAAGGCGAAGTGCACGCTCTGTTAGGCGAGAACGGCGCGGGAAAGTCGACATTAATGGCGATCGCAGCCGGGGCGATGGCCGCCAACTCGGGAACTGTCGAGATTGGTGGGATTTCCCTCGATGCTGCTTCGCCAAGCCGGGCTCAGGAACTCGGTATCGCCGTTGTCTACCAGCACACCTCGGTTCTCCACGAACTTACGGTGGCCGAGAACCTTCTCTACTGCGTCCCCAAAGAGCGGCGCTCTGCGACGATCAACGCCTATCAGTGGATCAGCGCCCAACTTGCACTCGTGGGCGCTGTCTTTGACAGACGTACGCGCGTCGGCGAGCTTAGCGTAGCGGAGCGTCAACTCGTCGAAATCGCTAAGGCTTTGGCCCTCCAACCCAAAGTTCTTGTGCTCGACGAGCCCACCGAGGCATTGACTGCCAAGGAAACCGAACAGCTATTCGTTAATATCGAGCGGATCACCGCGCTCGGGACAGCCGTAGTTTACATTTCCCACCGCCTGCCCGAAGTGAAGCGCGTGGCGGACCGCATCACCGTCCTGCGCGACGGCAAGGTGCGTGGCACTTTTTTGGCCGACGGTATTTCCGAGAGCGAGATTCTGAGTTCGATCATCGGCCGTCCGGTCGATCACGCATTCCCGGAAAAGGGCAAATTGCGCAGTGGCAAGGCGCCCCTTCTAGTTGCGCGCAAGATCTCAAACGGCGTTTTGCAGGGCATAGATCTCGAGCTTGCGCCGGGTGAAGTGGTCGGGCTTGCAGGTATCGAGGGAAACGGCCAACGCGAATTCATTCGCTCGCTCGCTGGTCTCGCGCCGGCGGTAGGCGAATTCCGTATAAACGGAAAGCAAACGGCGCTCGGCGAACCAACCAGAATTCAGGACGCGGGTGTCGTTTACCTGCCCGGCGACAGGCATTCCGAGGGCCTATTCATGTCGCTCTCAGTGCGTGAGAATATCGTAGTGCTTGTGCTCGACGCTCTGTCGCGTCTGGGCTTCGTTTCGCCGCCGCGGGAGAGCTCGCTGGTGGCGGGGCAGATAGCAGCCCTGGCAATCAAGACTCCGTCCCCGGACGCTCGCATTGCATCGCTGTCAGGTGGCAATCAGCAAAAGGTATTGTTTGCGCGCTCGCTTTCTCGCGAGCCCGCGGTGCTGCTGGCCGACGAACCTACCCGTGGCGTCGATGCCGGCGCCCGCATGGAACTCTATCGTATTCTCCGCGAAACTGCCGCGCGTGGCGGGGCGGTCGTCGTCCTCTCGTCCGACGTGATCGAATTGCAGGGCCTCTGCGATCGCGTGTTGGTGTTTTCGCGCGGGCAAATCGCCAAAATGCTGATCGGCGACGAGATTACCGAAGAGAATATCACGGGCGCCGCCATCAATTCAGATGTGCAACGCGAGCGAACCGGATCTCATTACGACACCCGCCGTGCGTGGCTGCGGCGATTCATTTCCGGCGACTACGCGCCATTTCTCATTTTATTAGCTCTGATCATACTACTCGGCCTTTATACCGCGTCGGTCAGCGAGTTCTTTCTGACTACTCGAAGCATCAATGGAGCGCTTTTCCTGGTGAGCGCGCTCGCCTTTGTCAGCATGGGCCAGCTCATCGTGCTGCTCACCGGCGGGATCGACCTGTCGGTTGGACCGCTCACCGGACTTACCGTTGTAATCCTGTCTTTCTTCGCCGGTGACGATCAGGGTGCGGTCGAGTTCATTTTCGGACTTGGCGTTGCGGCGGCGACGGCTATGGCGGTCGGCTTCGCGAACGGCATTCTCGTACGTGGCATTAGGCTCACCGCGGTCATTGCCACACTGACCACTTATATCGCGTTACAGGGAGTAGCGCTTCTGCTGCGCCCAACGCCGGGAGGGTACTTTCGCTCCGAGATCGTCGACCGACTGGCGGCAAAGGTCGGCCCATTCCCGATCGCTTTTCTGATAGTTGTTGTCGTCGCGCTTGGCGCTGAATGGGTGCTACGCCGAACTCGGTTCGGAATGGAGTTGCGCGCGATCGGCTCCAGCGAGATCGCTGCGCACCGGCTTGGCGCCCGGGTCAACCGAACGGTAATTCTCGCCTACGTCCTGTGCTCGCTGTTCACGGCTGTAGGTGGACTGTTGCTGTCAGCCCAGGTCGGCATCGGCGATCCGGCTGTAGGCGTCAACTATTCGCTGCAAAGCATTTCGGCGGTCGTGCTTGGCGGTGCCAGCATCTTTGGCGGTCGTGGCTCGTTTTTGGGAACGCTGGCGGGCGCGGTTTTGATTCAGGAAATTACCACCGCCACCGGATTTCTCGGCCTTGGGACCGCCTGGCAGTATTGGCTGCCGGGGCTGTTGATCCTTGTCGCGGCCGGCATGTATTCGCGCACGCGAGCTTCGGCCGCTGCGCGGCAGGCGTGATCTTTATAGCAACGGGCGTGCGCTGCTCGGATCGATCGAGACCGTTGTTGGGGTTTGGCTTAGTTCAGGGCGGCCTTCTTGCCCCAGAGGCGAGTTGACGCGATGTCGGCGCCCACGCGCAGCGTTTTGAGTTTCGCCCACACAACGTCCTCGGTGACCCACTCATAGCCGACGAAGGTGCCGAAGCCGCAATCGACGCCCGCGATAACCCGCTCCCGATCGCCAACCGCGGCGACCACGGCCTCGATCCGTTGCGCCACGACCTCGGGGTGCTCGACAATATTGCTCTTCGAGTCGATGACGCCGGCTATCAGCATCATGCTGTCGGGCAGCTTGTGCTTCCAGATCGCTGCCGTCTCATGCTGCTTGCGAGAGTTGCCAAATTCGAGCCCAAGCGCGCCAACTTTTGCCTTGTAGAGGGTGGGCAGGATAACTTCCATCGGCACGTCGTGCACGTGTGGCCCCTCCCAGTTCCCCCAGCATACATGTAGCCGTACCCGATCCGCCGGTATGTCCTCAAGCGCCAGGTTAATCGCGGCGATATGCTGCTCCAAAAACTTGACAAACTCGGCGTCGGTCTTGTCCTGGAACAGCAGGGTACGCTCCATCGCCAAGTCCGGCGCGTCGAGTTGAAGGATGAATCCGGCGTTGATCACCGCGGCGTATTCCTTATGCATCTCACGTGCGATGGCCGCCAGGTAATCCTCGTGAGTTTTATAATGCGCGTTGAGCATTGTCGTTGCGATGATTCCGGGTGACGCAGTATTCATGAAAATGTTCGCGACGCTTAGCCTAATCGGCGCTGCCATCTTCGCCAAACGCTCGATCTCACCGGCTATGTGATCCGTGCCCTGATACTTTAGGTCGGCGATGGCTTGCGGAGCGTTGCTGACTTTGCCCATACGAGAGGGCAAGCGTTGGAGGAATCTTTCCGCGTATTGCGGAAATGTAGTCCAATCCTTTCCGCTGGGTCGGTTCGAAACACCCCCGAAGCCGCTCATTCGTTGCGCCACATAGGTCTGGAACCCCACCCTTCCCTGTTCGCCGTCGTTGACCTCGTCGATGCCAACCTCCAGCTGCTTTTTGAGGACGTGGCCGACTCGGGCGTCGATGGCCTTTTTCAACGCGACGGCGTCTGTCGCCTCGCCAGCTTCTTGATCGATCAGCATGCTTCCCAGCGGCTCACCACGCGGCAGACTGCCGGCGTGTGTCACAAGGATGCGGTCTTGGCTCTTCTGCACGTTGCCCTCCGTTGAAATTGACTTTGACCATTCGTTCAACTGCGCGCCAACTCGACAAGCCGCGAAATCATTTGTCGGCGAAGCCCCGCCATCCCTCAGCATCCTGATCACGTGAACTAGGGTTAGTGCCGAATTCTGCCTCGTCGTCGCGAGTACAGCATTTGTTTACACCCAATGGAGCAGCCAGTGGCGGTTGATTTCTGCGCGAGCTTGAGCGTGCGCATTCGGAGTTGTTAGCGGGAACGGGGTGTGGATGCCGCTCGCTTCGATCGATCCAAAAGTATCGCCGATACCATCGTGCAATAGCGTCGCCGTTAGAATTCTCGCAGTTTTGCTGGGCACGTTGAGTAACCTGGCAATCGACGTAGGAGATGCGCCATGACTGACCCTTCGCAGTTCAACACCGACCGCACCTTTTCGGGCCGGTGGACGATCACATTCAATAACCCGCCGATCAACATGTTTATTCCTAAGACGATCGTTGAATTGGGAGCGTTGATGACCGACCTCGAGGCGGATCCGTCCGTGAAGGTCGTAGTGTTCCAGTCGGCGAATCCGGATTTTTTCATCGCCCATCTCGACGTAGCTAAGGCTGCTGCGCAGCCAGGGGTGTTGGACCTTTGGCGCGACTTTGTGCTGCGCCTCTCATCCACGGCGGTCGTGAGCATCGCTCAGATTCGCGGCCGCACCCGCGGTATCGGTAACGAGTTCGCACTAGCCTGCGACATGCGCTTTGCGAGCCGGCAGAGCGCGCTATTCGGCAATCCTGAGGTCGGCGTCGGACTGATACCGGGCGGCGGAGCGCTGGAGTGGCTGCCGCGCTTGGTCGGCCGCTCACGCGCACTTGAGATCGTGCTCAGCGCCGACGATTTCGATGCTGATATCGCAGAGCGCTACGGCTGGGTGAACCGCACACTAGACGATGACGACCTTGACTCGTTTGTCGATACGCTCGTCCGGCGTCTGGCCTCATTCGACCGCGAAGTCCTAGCCGCGGCCAAGGCGCAGATCAACCGTTTCGGGACACCGACAGGCACTGACTTTCAGTCGAGCAATGACATGATCTTCCCAATGCTGACTTTGCCCGCTGCGCAGGCGCGCCGTGCCAAGATCCGCAACATCGGTTACGGGGTTCCGAGCGACTTCGAATTGAACTTCGGACGATACCTCCCATCGTTCGGGCAGGCCGACGACGATAACACGCATATGCAGCCCGCGTGATTGTCGCCGTGGAATTCTGAACTCGGCACGACGTTCGACGTCCGCCGGCGCACCATGAGTAAACGCGTTCCCCAAATGGGAACACACGCAAACGGCAGAAGGTGCCTCTCTTCGCCAGATACTGAGCGCCATGCGTTGAGCATAAATCCTGCCGCTACGGCGAACGCTTACAGGAGAACAACGAAAATGTTGAAGGAAATAACACAGCAATCGGGTTTTGAAACGATCTCAGCGCATAGGATGAGTAATCACGGCATGAAACGCACGTATTTTCCCGGTCTCATTGATATTGTCGTCGTCACGGATCCCGCCGAGATCCGGACAATTTCAAACGATTCAAGGTTCGACCGCGACTTCATATTGCATGGTCCTGTTCGCAACCTGCAGCGTCTCCGAAAAATGCTCCGTATTTTCTCGCTCGATGGCAGATTATTCGAACCTTTGCTGCCGCGCACCGACCCTAGCCGCGCTGCCGCGCAAGATGAACTATGGTCGAGACTAAGCGTCAAAGCCGACGAGGTGAAAGGCGGACCCTTTCAATTGGAGCCGCTGGCCGAATGGGTCAGAGGGATCGGAACTGCGGAGAAGCTCGATCTGCTTGTGCAGCAGAGCATAGGAAGATTGTTCGTGGAAACGTTCACGGCCACTGCGGAGAGTTTGGCAGCGGCCCATATGGTGCTCGAAGCTGCGACCTCCTCCAATGTCTTGAAAATGCTTTTGTGGCGCATCAGCGGCAGGCTCGAGCGGGCCAAAGCCCTACTTGCTTCCCAGGTGAATGGCGATCTGGTCGGCGTTATCGCGATGATTACAGCTCGGCAGCTCATTGTTGATGGGCTGCATAAAATGCGGCAACTTGCTGCCGACCCAGCGCTTCGATCTTCAATAACGACGGATGCTGCCGCGGACGAATGCCTCTTTGCACCAGCTACCGTTTTACGCCAGGCGAAAACCTCGGGCGAGGTCGGTGGTTGTCCCTTTAGAAGAGGTTCGCTCTTCGTCCTTGAGCTGGGAAGCGCAAGCAAAGGCGCAGCGAATCGTGACATCGTCTTCCTCAGTCAGAGTTGGAGTCGCTGTCCCGCCGAAAAGTGGGTGCCTGCGCTATTGGAAGGCGTGTGGACGCGTGTGTTGGGCGCGTCTCGAGCATAACAGAAGCGAAGTCGCCGATGTCTCATCATTTCGACACGCCGACCGCACGCGAAGATCCGCGCATCAACCTCTGCGACTTTTATCTCTTCTCCGGCGGGCCGGCTTCGACGGTGATGGCGATGACCGTCAATCCCGACGCCGGACTGTCCGCTCCGGACACATTCCGCGAGGAAGGGATTTACGCCTTCCGGTTCGACCTCGACGGCGATGCGCGTGAGGAGCTCGCATTCAAGGTGACATTTGGCCCGCCGTCCCATGCCCATGGCGACGACCATAAGCACGATCAGACCTTCGAGGTCTGCCGTTCGCCTGGCGCGGCCGCTTTGAAAGGGGCGAACGGCGATCTCATTGCCGCGGGTACGACCGGTGCGGTGGTCAAGTCCAAATCGGGTGTCACGGTGTTCGCCGGTCTGGCGCCCGATTTGTTCGCGGTGGACGCCGACGCCTTCAATGTCTTCAGAGCGGCGCTGTTCAACGAGAACAGGTTCGAACCGCCCACGTCTCTCAATCGCGAACGCTTTTTTGCAAAGCGCAATGTAACCGCCATTGTCATCGAACTGCCCAACGCGATGATCGGCAACGGCTTGGTCCATGCCTGGGCATCCACGTCGTTGCATGGACACGCACCGGAGGTGCAGGTGTCCCGCTGGGGATTGCCACTGATCACCCACCTGTTCATTCCGGACCAGCAGATGCGCGAGCAATATAACCGGGCGGTACCGGCTGACGATCTTGCGCACTTCTCCGGACAAATCGGCGGGGTTGTCGAGAAGCTGTCCGCGCTTGCCGGCTCCGCGACCAGGCCCAGCGATTATGCCCGCAAGCTGATCGCGCGCCTTTGCCCGACGATGCTGCCTTACGTCATCGGCACCCCAGGCGCCTTCAATTTCGCGAGCTTCAACGGACGCGCGCTGGGGGACGATGTCGTAGACGTGATCCTGACATTGGCATCGAACACCGCGCTAGGTGACGGCGTAGTGCCCGACAAGGCGCGCATTCGTAGCGGGTTCCCCTATTTCGGCGAACCACATACTCGTGCTGAGCAGGCCGATGTCGCACCCGCCCCGCAGCATTCACAGAAGTAGCGCGGCTGATACCGCAGACGGAAACGAGGAGCAGCACCATGACCCCCGACCGCATCCGCCAAATCTTTAAGAGTCTCGAGACCGGCGACGGCGCCGCCTTTTTCGCCCACGTCGCCGACGACGTCGACTGGACGGTGATGGGCACGCACCCGCTGGCGGGTCACTACCACACCAAGGCCGCCTATGCCGGCACGTTCACCAAGCTGAGCAAAGTCTTGCCGCAGGGCGCCCAGTTACATGTCGAGCATCTCGTGGTGAAAGACGACGAAGCGGTCGTCGAGCTTCGGTCTCTGGCGACGGCGACCAACGGGATGCGGTTCGACAACCGCTACTGCATGGTGCTCGCATTCGATGGCGAAACCATCGTCTGCGGTCGTTCCTATCTCGACTCTGCGATGGTGGCGCGTCTGTTCGAGGAAAATCCAATCGCGTGAGGGTAGTACTCCGCACGTTGTATTCAGATTGAGGTGAGGAGAATGTCATGTCTCAGATCCAGCCAACCCGGCGACGCCTTCTTGCCGCCTTCGCTGCTGCGACTGCCACCAGTCTCTTGCCGGGACACATTGCCGCCGCACCCGACGCAATTAACGGAGTGACATCGATGACCGACGCAGTCCGGCCTTTCCGCGTCAACGTACCAGATCAGCTGCTGGTCGATCTACGCCAGCGCTTGGCGGCGACCCGCTGGCCCGACCGGGAAACGGCCCCAGATGAGTCGCAGGGCGTGCAGCTCGCGACGATGCAAGAACTCGCGCGCTATTGGGGGTCAGGTTACGACTGGCGCAAATGCGAGGCCAAATTGAACGCGTTGCCGCAATTCATGATCGAGATCGACGGGTTGGACATTCATTTCATTCACGTTCGTTCGAAACACGAAAATGGATTGCCGCTCATCGTCACGCATGGATGGCCCGGCTCGGTTTATCGAGCAGCTGAAGATCATCGATCCACTGACTAATCCCACAGCACACGGCGCGAATGCGTCGGACGCTTTCCATGTTGTAATTCCCTCTTTGCCGGGCTTCGGGTTTTCAGCCAGACCGACCACGATCGGCTGGGGTCCGGAGCGCACGGCACGTGCCTGGCTCGTGCTGATGAAGAGTCTTGGTTACACGCGATTTGCAGCGCAAGGCGGCGATTTGGGCGCGGGCGTTTGCACCGCGATGGCTAAACAGGCGGCGCCGGAATTGCTGGGCATTCACACCAACTTTCCTGGCACCATTCCACTCGACATCGCGAAGGCGCTTCAATGCGGCGATCCGCCGCCAATGGGCCTTTCGGACGAGGAACGACGCGCTTACGAGCAACTGACCGTCTTGTCCGCAAAGCGGCGTGCCTATGCACAGATGATGGCAACGCGCCCGCAAGCGCTGTACGGGTTGGCGGATTCGCCCGTTGGCCTGGCAGCCTGGATGTTTGACCACGGCGA
>Ga0302326_10011851_pt1 | contig 18696 bp, 18 predicted proteins | sample Palsa_T0_3_FD_202264 | JGI IMG/M metagenome (GOLD analysis project Ga0302326, IMG submission 202264) | Peat permafrost microbial communities from Stordalen Mire near Abisko, Sweden - Palsa_T0_3 | ecosystem: Environmental > Terrestrial > Soil > Palsa > Peat permafrost | place: Sweden: Abisko...
ACTCCATGACATGGACGAATCGAATACGTAGATGTCCTCAGGCAATAAAGACAATGAACCGAGTAGCACTTTTGATTGAAAGCTAACGACTGAATATGGTGGATACGGCCAGAGAATTGCTCCAGGTATCTGGACACGCGAGTGATCGTCGGCCATGACAAGAACCTCATCATAGCGGACCAGTTCGAGTCGAAACCGTTGGATGGTGATACGCGCACGCGAACGCAGGCAGTCCCAAAGGTAGCCCGTGGAATGAACCCCATCGGAGAATGAACGCTTGGTTACGATACAACGCTGGTAATGCTCACTCGCTGTATTGACAAACGCATCAATGTAAGCCTGCCGCCAAAACGTTGAGTCTTCAGGCGACAGAATTTGTTTTTGAATGTTGTAATTCAAGACATGTGTCAGAGTACGCTCATACGATTTCTAAACTATGGATCGTTCAAAGGCAATTGCTTTTTCCCGCGCAGAGTGTCATAACAGTCAAGAAGAACTGAGATGCCCCTTGGCCCTGGATGGTTTTTTCGCGCGGCCCTCGCGCCCCGTTTCCCCTTTGCCCACCCGTGGATTTTTGTTGTCAACACGAAAGAAGCCCTCGGCGCAACCCCGACGGCAGACATCGGCCACATCTTAACATTTAACATTTGATTTGGCCGTTGGAGGGTGGGGCAGGGTGCCAAGGCAGTGCCTGGGTTCATGCCAGAGGATCCACGATTTGAACACCAGCCGATTCAAAATGACGTTTATTATGGGTCGCGACAGCGTGACCGTGAAATAAGGCCGTGGCGGCAATCAAAGAATCTTCGCATGTCATCGTGCGGTTTTTGACCTTGAGGTCCGCGAGCAGTTCCTTCCACCTAACCAGCACTGGTTCAGTCAGTTCTTCGGTGGCCGCAGCGAGCTTGTGGCGCAGATCGGCGAGCCAAGCGCTGAGACTTGCTTGGTGCGTGGCAGGCGCGTGATCCAGCCCGAACTGCAATTCGGCGAATGAAACCACGCTCAGGAAAATTTCCGCCTCGTTGTTCTTGACCCAATTCTCTAGTTTGGGCGGCACTTGCTTGCGCTCGAGCATGGACAACAAATCTGTATCGATCAGAAAGCTCATTTGAACGGCAGGTCATGCCGCTCCGGCGGCGGAATTGGAACCGGGCAGTTCGCGAAAAGCTGAAGCAGCCCGACGGCTCCGCGACGTTTGGCCGGCTTGGGGGTCAATACGATGCTGTTCTTGCCATCGCGCATGGGCCGCACCTCGACCACACCACCATGCGACAAGCCAGAGGCATCTCGCCACCACTTAGGGAGCGTGCTCTGGCCGACTTTTGAAACAGTCATGGTATCCAAATTCTTCATGATTTAAGGATTCCTTAAAGGGCGGGTTTTGTCAAAGGCAAAATCAGCCATTCCAGAATTTTGCTGATCAGCCACGAAGTCCGTGTAACTTTCGCACAATGTATGTTATGTTCAGTAGAAGTTCCCCGGCGGTTCGCCTCCGTTGATCTCCGTTGAATTGATGCTTGATTTGTTTCGTCTCTTCATGGCTTGCTATAGGGATACTGTTCATGAACAACAAAAATGATTTGCCAGAGTCCAATCGACGGGACTTCCTTAGGAATGCGTCGCTCGCCACCATGATGGCCATGATGGGTGGAGTGGAGTTGCGCGCCGACGATGCGGCCAAATCCGCCCCCGCCCCTGATGCCGGCCTGACCAAAATCCCTCCAGCGCCGCCCATTAACGTGGGCGTCATCGGCCTGGGCGGATGGGGCCGGGAAATCCTGACCCAATTTGGCAAGATTAACACCGACCCCACGCGGGCTAAAAAGGACAGCGCGCCCGTGGTGGCCGTCTGCGATATCTACCACGCCGCCGTGCGCAAGGCCATCAAGGATACCCCCAACGCGCAGCCTTACGAAGATTACACCAAGCTCCTGGCCGACCCGAAAGTCCAGGCGGTGATCATCGCCACGCCGACCGGGACCCACAAGGAGATCACCCTGGCCGCCCTGGCCGCCGGCAAACACGTTTATTGCGAAGTCCCGCTGGCCACTACCATTGATGACGCCAAGGAAATCGCCAAAGCGGCCCGCGGTTTGGTCAAGTTGATCTTCCAGCCTGGCTTGCAGCAAAGGTCGCATCCGCAAATCGAATTTCTGCTGCCCTTCATCCGCTCCGGCGCGCTGGGCAAATATGTCATGGTGCGCGGGCAATGGCATGTCAATGACTCCTGGTATCAGGCCGCGCCCACGCCGGAGCGCGAGGCTGCGCTCAATTGGCGGCTGCACAACGCCACCAGCACGGGGCTTCTCGGCGAGGAGGGCATCCATCAGATTGATACCGTCAGCCACTTTTTAAGAGGGCGCCCCGCGAGCGTGACCGGTTTCAGTTCCACCATCCGAAATTACACCGACAATCGCGACGTGCCGGACACGGTCCAAGCCGTCTTTGAATTTCCACACGGAGTCAACTTTTTCCACGATCTGACTCTTTGCAGTTCGTTTCAGGACAAACACGAAGTTTACCTCGGCGACGAAGCCGCCATGATGATGCGCGACTTCAAAGCGTGGCTTTTCAAGGAGGCGGGTGCGCACGAAGGGGGCTGGGAAGTGTACGCGCGGCACGACCGGTTTTACAAGGAGACGGGCATTGCGCTGGTCGCCGGCGCCTCCAAGCAAACCACCCTGGCGGGGACCGCCGAGTCGTTCAATCCCTATGATCACGTGCCACTTTATTATGCCTTGGACGCCTTTGCGGACCGGGCTGGACGGCTGACGGACGAAGTCTCAAAACGCGCGGAAATGTATTCCGACGAAGAATCAAGTTCACTGGCCGCGTATTTAAAAACCGTATCCGCCCTCAATTCCAAACCGGCCGCCAATTGGCAGGATGGTTTGGACGCCACGGTCATGGCCATCATCGCCAACCAGGCTGCTGTCAAGAAACAAAAAATAACGTTTGAGAAAGAATGGTTCGAATTATGAGATTCCTCCCCTGCCCCGCCGCCGTGCTGGCGGTATGTCTTGCTTCCGTCCTGCAAGCTGGCGCCCAGACCCGCTACAGTGCCCAACCCGCCGGCACTTCTGTCAAAATCGATGGCACCTCCAGTATGCATGATTGGCAAATGGAAGGATCGACCATTGGCGGCTATATCGAGTTCGGTCCGGGAGTTTCCCTGGACAAGACGCAAACGACACCGGTTGGCATGCAGGGCGATAAAGTCGCGGCCAAGGTTCGGGCCATCATCCCGGTCAGCACCATTCATAGCAAAGCAGATCACCTGCCTGGCACCATGGACGATTTGATGCAGCAGACCATGAAGGCGGACGACTTTCGCACCATCGAATTCACGCTGACAGAGATGACTTTCAAAGGTCCGCATGCCGCAGGCCAGCCGTTCGAGTTCGACACCAAGGGCGAATTGGTCATCGCGGGCAAGACAAACAAAGTGAATTTTCCCGTCAGCATCGAACCTCTGGATGGCGGCAAGATCAAAGTCATCGGCACAGCGCCTGTCAAGATGACGGATTTTGGAGTGACGCCGCCCGCGCCAAACTTCGGATTGGGCATGATGAAATGCGGGGACGCCGTGACCATTAAATTTGATTGGACGCTCAAGGCGAAGGAGAAGAAATAAAAGGGCTTCACTCTGGGGAGCACACGCGCCCTGTCACTGTGCCAGGGCGCGTGTGCTCCCCGGACGGATTCAGAGCTTCATTCGTTGCGCCACTTGGGCGACATCTTTATCGCCGCGGCCGGACAAATTGACGATGACGAGTTGCTCCCTGGACATTTTCGGGGCGCGCTCCATGACGGCGGCGATGGCGTGGGCGGATTCCAGCGCGGGAATAATGCCCTCCAGGCGGGCCAATTTGTTGAAGGCCGCCAGCGCCTGGTCGTCAGTGGCATAGCCGTATTCGACGCGGCCCTGGTCGCGCAACCAGGCGTGTTCGGGGCCGACGGCGGCGTAGTCCAACCCGGCGGAAACGCTGTGAGTCAATTGAATTTGGCCGTCTTCATCCTGTAAAATATACGAGCGCGTCCCTTGCAATACGCCGAGCGAGCCGCCCTGGAAACGGGCGGCATGTTTCTCCGGGATGATCCCCTCCCCTCCGGCTTCGACGCCCAACATGCGCACGGAAGGGTCTTCCAGGAACGGATAGAAAAGACCGATGGCATTGGAGCCGCCGCCGACGCAGGCGATCAGCAAATCGGGCAACCGCTCCTCTTGTTCCAGAATTTGCCGACGCGCCTCGTCGCCGATGATGCGTTGAAAATTGCGCACCATGACCGGATAAGGATGCGCGCCGTACGCGGTGCCAAGAATGTAATGAGTGTGCCGGACATTGGTGACCCAGTCGCGCATGGCTTCGTTGACGGCTTCCTTGAGAGTCTTCTGCCCCGCTGTAACGGACACGACTTCCGCGCCGAGCATTTTCATACGGAAGACGTTGAGTTCCTGCCGGCGGCAATCGACTTCGCCCATGTAAATGACGCACTTGAGGCCGAACATGGCGGCGACGGTGGCCGTGGCCACGCCGTGCTGGCCGGCGCCAGTTTCGGCGATGATGCGGGTTTTGCCCATGCGCCGGGCCAGGAGAATCTGGCCCATGGCGTTGTTGATTTTATGGGCGCCGGTGTGGAGCAGGTCTTCGCGTTTGAGATAAATGCGCGGCCCGCCCAACTCGCGCGTGAGGCGTTCGGCCAGATACAGAGGGCTGGGACGTCCGACAAAATGACGCAGATAATAGGAAAGCTCCTGTTGAAAGGCAGGGTCTTCTTGCGCGCGGAAATACTCCTCCTCCAACTGTTGCAGGGGGTACATAAGCGTTTCCGGCACGAACCGTCCGCCGTAAGGGCCGAAACGGCCGTGCGCGTCGGGAACAGAAGCGGCGGTCGTTGCATTCACGCATTTAATATCGTTCAAGACGCGACGGGTGGCAAGCACGTTGCGCTGGCGGCGATTTCTGTGATAGAATGTGAATGTTAACGAGATGATTCGACGCGATTACATCCTGCAAATGATCGAGGAGTGCATCCAGGCGCTGGCCCAAATCCGTGCGTTGCGAAAGGACCAGCGCTGGGCGGAGGCCCGGATGGCGGTCGATGCACAGTGCGAGAAACTCGCTGCGGCCGGAGCGCGGAACCTGGCCCAACTTTCGGAAACGGAATTGCTGGCTCGCGTGGCCCTCGATCAGCCCACTCAAACTGTGCGCGCGCGACTGTTTCTGCTTATTTCCCTCTTGCAAGAAGCCGGGGAAATCGCGACCGCCGAAGGCCGTTTTTCCGACGCGCGCGAGGTTTGCCTCAAGGCTCTGAACTTGTTGCTGGATGTCTCGGCGCAGGACGATGCCGGCGCGCATCCGGCTTTTGTGCCCCGGGCTGAGGCGCTGGTCCAATCCCTCGCTGACGCGCCGATGCCGCTACGCACCCAGGCTTTGCTCATGCGCCATTACGAAAGCACCGGGCAATTGGCCAAAGCCGAAGACACGCTCTTTTCCATACTTGACGCAACGAAGGATGATCCGGCGAGCCTCGAATTCGGGGCCGCGTTTTACGAACGCATTTTGCGGCAGAACGATGCGCTGCTCGCGGCGGGAAATCTTCCCCGAGCCGAGGCTGAAGAGAGTTTGAGGGAGTTGGAAAGCCGAATTTGAATTATCAGCCGCGCTAGACTTTGGCCGTTGGAAGACTGAAGCTCAATGCCCCTTCGCCACCCAAGCGAAAAAGGCTCGCCGCCACCTCGTCGAAGATCAACCCGCAGTCCCACCAGAACGCCGCCGGGGAAACCCCCACGGAGCGCAAAACCACCCGATGATCGAGAATCACGGCCACGCACGCCGCGCGGAAAATCACTCTCCAACCCGCGCGCAACAATGCCCGGCGCAGCAAGGGCAACCCAGCCAGCCTCCGTCGCAGAAAATCCGCGTGAAAGGCCACGTGTCCGTCTTCATCGTGGATGATTTGGCTGAAGACGGTGCGCAGGCCGCGATCACCGGTTCCGGCGAACAGGGCGCGAAAGAAGCGCTGCGCAATCATTTCCGGGACCAGCAATATCAGCAATTCCTCCTCCAAGCCGAACAACCGGCGAAGGAAGACAAAACAAGCGTTGCTCCAATGCGTTCGCAACAGCGGCACTCCAAGTTTGCCCAAGATTACAGCCATCATGTGAGAATGGTTCTGTTCCTCCTTGATGAAAAGATCGATGCACTGTTGATAGACGGTGTCTCCCGTTAGCGCCGCGTGCAGGCGCAAACGACGGCCCTCGCCGCTCTCCCCCAACTGGAACCGCCGCAATGACCGAATCAATGGCGCGCGCAAATCGGGTTCCGGACAAAAATTCTGTTCGGGCGGTATCTCCAGCCGTTCTTCCTTGTTCTTTTGAAAATAACGAAGCCATTCTTTCATAGGTTTGTTTGCAGCCAGTTTTCAACCGCGTCAATCATTTCATCCGGGGTGGATGTTCCGGCCGTGATGCCCACCGTGGCGGCTCCTTCGAACCATTCGCCGCGCAAATCGTCCGCGCCTTGCACGTGATGGACGCGCGTGCAATGGCGTCGGCAGGTGGCCGCCAATTCGCGCGTGTTGTTGCTGTGCGCGCCGCCCACCACGACCACCACATCCGATTCCCGCGCCAAATCCAGCGCGGAACTCTGCCGTTGTTTGGTCGGCTGACAGACGGTATCCACATGGCGCACTTCCGAACGCGGAAACCGTTGCCGGATCGATTCCACCAATCGCCGCACCTTTTCCACGTGTTGCGTTGTTTGCGAAGCGACGCCGAAGCGCGGGCGTTCCGTCATTTGCCGCACGTCCTCCTCTGTCAACACTATATCGAATTCCGCCAAATCTTCTGTCAGCCCGCGCACTTCAACATGCCCGCGCTGGCCGACAACGACGGGATGAAAACCCTCGCGCACAAGTTGTTGGATAACCCGATGGGCATGATGCACGAGCGGACAAGTGGCCTGCAGCACCTCCAAACCATGAGCGCGCGCCCGATCGCGGGCTTTTTCGGAAGCGCCATGGGCTGTAATCATCACCGCAGGCGTTCGGACGGCGGCGGGATGTTCCTCAATACCGATCCCGCGCGCCCGAAGATCGCTCACGACCGATTCGTTGTGAACCAGCTCGCCCAAAATAGTCAGGGGCTGGCGGCGCGATTCCTCCAATGCCAGGCTAATGGCGTCGCGCACGCCAAAGCACATGCCGAGGTGGGCGGCGCGAACGATCTTGACGGCGCGCCGGGCTGGATCAAGTGTTGTCATTTCACTTTGCATTACAAAGTTAGAGGGCGCGAAAGGAATTGCGTTCATTTTTTCTAAGATTTATTTTGTTTGTTTTGCTTGCCTCACGATTTGTTCCAGCAGATCGATGTATTCCGCAAACGCCCGGCGACCGGCGGATGTCAGCGAACAGGTCGTCAAGGGGCGTTGCCGATGGAAGGATTTGGCGACCGACACGAAGCCGGCCTCCTGCAAGGTTTTGATGTGCATGCTCAAATTGCCATCGGTCATCTTGAGCGTATCGCGCAAATCGGTGAAAGAAAGTTCGGGCGAGGCGGCCAGGAGGGACATGATGGGCAGCCGTCCCTTTTCGTGAATAACGCGGTCGAGCTGGAAAAATGGCTTTGGGTTCACGTTTCATTCCCGCGCTTTTCGGTGAAATACAAGTAGAGGCCGTAGGACGCGTGCGCGCCGCCAAAAAAAACTCCCATGGCAAGGCTGGCGTCGGCCCACGAGGGAGGCGCCGCCATGACCCAGCCGCACCCAGCCAGAATAAAGGCCCAGCCAAAGAGCTTGAAGCCCCGAGGCATGAAGAACCCCGCCGAATGCAAGGCGCAGCCATAAAGAGCCATCCAGACAGCCGGCAGCAACCACGCGTCGTTCGGCTTCAGGCGCAGGCAAGCCAGGCCGGCCGCCATCCCGCAAAAAAAGGCGGGCCAGAGCGCCTGCGCCACTCGGCGGGTGGGCGGCGACCAGAACGTGTCGCCATCCTTGAGCGCCTGACGCCGGACCAGCAAGAAGGCTTCCGCCAAACAGACGACAGCCACCGCCATCCAATAACCGGCGAACGCCCCGCCCGTCCTTACGTCGGCAATGACCGCGAGGGCGGCCGCTGCAAGTCCCGTCAGTCCGATGGCACCCATGACCGGGGCCAGCGCGCGGCGATACACCGCGCCGCGCTCCATCAAAGTGCGAATGACCTGCAAATTTTCCGACGCCCAATCCGTTTGCATGGCCATACTTTGCACGGCAAAGCCAAACTTGTCAAATCAGATTTATCTTTTCTTGTGGCCGGTCCGGCCTTAATCTCCCGGCCATGATGCGCGCTATGATTCGATTCAGGGGCGGTTGTCAAAAACTGGTCGTGGCTGGTCTTTTGTTGGCCGCGATCTTGCCTGCCTTGGCCGAGCCGCCCACGCCCACCAATGCGCCTGCACCCGCCACGCCGGATACCAATCGCTGGTCCACGAATTGGACCGATCTCTTTGATGGGAAATCTCTGACCAATTGGGCGGTGACTGATTTCGCCGGTCATGGACCGGTCACGGTCGAGTCGAACCAAATCAAAATCGCCATGGGCGACGACCTTGGCGGCATCACTTGGACCAACGGCCCCCTGCCTAAAACTGATTACGAAATCTCCCTCGACGCGGTCAAAGTAGCCGGTGGCGATTTCTTTTGCGGCCTGACCTTTCCCGTTGCTGATTCCTCGTGCAGCCTGATCGTGGGCGGCTGGGGCGGCGGTCTTGTCGGGTTATCCAGCCTGGACGACCAGGACGCGTCGGAAAACGAGACGACCAAGACCATGTATCTTGAAACCGGGCACTGGTACCATGTGGTGTTGCGCGTGACGCCCAAGAAAATCCAGGCCTGGCTGGACAAGGAAAAAGTAATTGACGTTTCCATCGTCGGACGCAAAGTCTCGTTGCGGCCCGGAGCGATCTACCTCTCCGAACCCTTGGGCGTGGCGACCTACACCACCACGGCGGAGTTGAAGGAATTCAAATTGCGTCTGCTTGAACATTGACGTCCTACCAGCCCCTGCCGCCTCTTTTATTCATTCATTCGATTCCGTTGTCGAAAGGCTGGATGTGAGCCGGATGTTTGCAAAGACTCAACCGTTGGAAATCGAGTTGGGCAGCGGTGACGGTTCGTTCCTGGCGCAATACGCCGCCACTCATCAAGTGCGCAACTTCATTGGCGTGGAAAGGTTGCTGGGACGGCTGAGAAAATTGGACCGGAAGGTCAGCCGTTTGGATTTGGGCAACGTCCGCTCCGTGCGGATCGAGGCCGCCTATTTTTTGGAATATTTGCTCCCGCCCTCCTCCGCCCACGCTATTCACATCTATTTTCCCGATCCCTGGCCCAAGCGCAAGCATCACAAGCACCGCCTTATCAACGAACGCTTTCCCCTGCTCGCGCGCCAAGCCCTGAACGATGGAGGCGCGGTTTATCTGCGCACCGATAACGCCGAATATTTCGCACGAATGAAGCAGGTCTTCGCGGCGTGCGCCTTTTTTGAGGAAACGCAGACGCCGGAGGAATTGGCGGTCTCGCTAACCGATTTTGAGCGTGGCTTTTTGGCAAAAGGCGTCCCGACTCTGCGCGCGGCTTTTCGCAGCATCAAACATCGATGACCGGGCCGTTGCTGTCGTCATCGGGCGGTGGGCGGCGCGGCGGTTTGCCGGAGCGAAATTCCACCCGGGCGGAGCCGCTTTTGGTCAGGATATTGAGCACCAGCGAAGTAATGCTGACGATGAGGGAGCCCCAGAACGCCGCGCCAAAACCCTCCACCCGAAATCCCTTGAGCATGCTGCCGACGGACCAAAGCAGAAGCGCGTTGATGACCAGCATAAACAGACCCAAAGTGAAAATGAGCAATGGCAGCGACAAAACCATCATCACCGGGCGAACAAAGGCATTCAGCAAGCCCAGCAACAGCGCCGCCAGGAACAGCCCCGGGGCCGTGTAAGTTATCCCATGCACGATGTGTGCCGCCAACCAAACCGACACCGTCGTGATCAGCCATCGTTTTACAAAAGGCAGCATAATTCAAATGGGCTGCTCAAGGGCTTCCAGGTTCTTGCAAAAATACAAACGTTCCTTTCTTGTTGCCAACCACAATATCCATTCGATGGTCTCCATTGACGTCACCCGCAATCACCTCGGTGCCGATGCCGGAATTAGTGTCAATCAAATGCGGCACGAACTCAGCCGTATGATCAGGCCCGCGCACCAGCTTGAACCAATACAGCACGGCCGGTTCGTTGGATTGCGGATCCCCGCCGTTCTTGCCATGCGCCCAAAAACGTTTGCCGGTCACGATGTCCATCAATCCGTCGCCGTCGATGTCCGCCAGCGCCACGGCATGCGGCTGGCTGAACGCGACGCCGTATTTATCGGGCGTGGCGTCGGAATTTAAAATCAAATGTTGTTTAAACTGAATCTCGCCGTTGGCGTCCTTTTGCGGCAACTGCTCGTACCAGGCCAGCCCGAACCCGTGCGCGCACAGGGCGGTGATAACGTCCGGCAAGCCGTCGCCGTTGACATCGTAAGCATACATTTGCGAAGAACCATCGGGCGCTGATGGTTCCTTGATCGTTGCGAAGGGATACGGATGGAATTTCCATTCCGGGTCTCCGGCGAGCGAAGTTGGTTGTTCGTACCAGCCGTCCTTGACCAAAATATCCTTGCGGCCATCGCCATTGACGTCGCCGAACCCCAGGCCATGCGTGAACTTCTGATACTCCTTCTTTTTGGGTGAAACCCTGTGAAAAGTCCATGGCTCCGCCGAATGCGACCAATCCGGCGGCGCGGCGTAACCCAAATAGTTGCTCATCATGCAAATCAATTCCGCTTTGCCATCGCCGAGAAGGTCGCCGAAGACGGGCGATTCGTTGTCCGTAGAGTCAATCATAGTATGCCTGACCCACTGGCCCTCCTTGTTTTGGGGATTCTCGTACCAATACGTCTTGGTGCCGGGGAAACCAATGATGACAATATCCGCCCAGCCGTCCCCATTGATGTCGAAAGCGAACGTGAGAAAATCTTCCGAATAGGCGTTTTGGACTCCCAGCGCGCCCTCGAAACCGGCGATGGTGCGTTCTTGCCCGGCGGCGTTGGTGGTCTTGAAGGAATGTTGGGCCGGGCTGTATTCGTGGCGGATTTTGAAATCCGGCCCTTCGTACCAAAACGGCCCGGAAACGATGTCGTTATGTCCATCGTGATTGAAATCGGCGAAATCGGCCCCCTCGCCCCAGAATTTATCCGTGATCTGGATTTTGCGGAATGTGGGGACCTTCTCCTGAGCCGCAGCCAGGCCGGCCCCCGCTCCAAGCGCCGCGAGGGCGATAAAAAAACGCATCATAGCTTGATCATCAGTGGCACTTCGGAGCGCCGTGGTCAATCGTTAAAATTGGGATTGGCGGTTGCGCGCAGATGAAACATAATGAAAAAGTATGAACCGCGCGCGCGCCTTGGCCCTGCCGGGATTGCTGCTGGCTGCGGGAGGTTGGTTGTTCTATGCCTGCGCCGTCAATCCAAAGATCCATTTCCTCACGCCCGGCCCTGGCTCCTGGATTGTTTATCCCACGCCGCCGCAAGCGCCGCCTTTCGCCGCGATCAGGATGACGACGGAGTTCCGCCGCGATTTTGTCCTGCCTCAGAATCCCGCCGCCGCGATTTTATCCTGGCGCTGCTTCAAGGCGGGCCAAATAAGTCTCAATGGGTTGGCCGTCGCCGCCTCGGACACCAACCATTGGAAAAAGATAATGCACCTGGACGTGGCCAAGTACCTCCGTGCAGGTACGAATCAAATTGAGGCCAGCGTGACTTGCGACGACGGGCTGCCCGCTTTGAACTTTGAGCTTGCGGCGGATGGCTTCGCACTAAACTCAGACGAAGCCTGGCAAAGCGCCCTGGCCGGTTCGGAATGGCGGCGGGCGCAAATGGCTTCCCAAACGCTCGAACCCGCTCCCGGCAATTGGCTTTACAAGTCGGAGGACATCCAGAGCGCATTCCGGGAATCATGGCCGGTCTTGCTTTTGTTCGCGATGGTTTCGGCGCTGGCGGTTTGGGCGCTGGGGCGGTGGGATTGGAATCTGCCCGGACTTGTTCGTGTCAGCGGACTTATCTTGGGAGCGGCGTGGGCCATGTTGTTTGTGCATAATTTTCCATTGCTGCCGGTCATGGCCGGATTCGATGCGTCCGGGCATCGCGCCTATATCGAATTCATCCTGCAGCATAAGTCACTGCCATCCGCCGATCAGGGATGGGAATTCTTTCAGGCGCCGCTATATTACATTCTTGGCGCGGGTGTGCTGGGCGCGTTTGGTCTGCGGGCAGAGCAACCGGAAGCAGGACAGATTCTGGGCCTGATGAACCTGGCGCTGGTCGCGGTCGAACTGGCGCTGGTTCTGGCCTCGTTGAGGCTTCTCTTCCCCGGTCGTCGCCGCCTTCAGCTTGCCGGGCTGCTCCTGGCCGCCTTTTTGCCCTTGCAGGTTTATTTATTGCATTATCCCACCAACGAAACGCTTGGCGCGGTCGTCACCACCGCCGCGCTTTTCCTTTGTTTGAAAATTCTGCGACAGGAGAATCCGCCCCTGGCATGGTACGGGGTTTTGGGTGTAGCGCTGGGATTGGCGCTCTTGAGCAAAGCCTCGGCGGTCCTCGCGCTAGCGGCGATTTTTCTCGCGCTGGCGGCCAAAGGATGGCTAGGGAAGCAGTCTCCATCCGCCTTCCTGCGCCAAGCTGGATTGACTATGGCAATCTGCCTTTTGGTGGGTGGCTGGCACTACTGGCACTTATGGCGGCAATTCGGGAGCCCCTTTGTCGGCAATTGGGACCCCGTCGTGGGCAAGCCTTGGTGGCAACTGCCGGGCTATCGCACCCCCTCCTATTATCTTGGGTTTGGCCAATCGCTGGTGCGGCCTTTTTTCAGCGGATTCCAAAGTTTTTGGGACGGCCTGTATTCGACTTGTTGGGGCGATGGGCTTGTAGGCGGAGCGACTCGCCTTTATGTGCGGCCCCCCTGGAATTACAACCTCATGACGACCGGCTTCGTCCTGGCGCTGATTCCATCGATTTTGGCGCTGATTGGGTTGTGGCGTGCTTTATGCGAAGGAATGCTCCGGCGGCGTTTGGATTGGTTGTTTTTGGCCGTGGTGCCGGTAATCTATGGGTTCGCCATTTTTTCGATGAGTTTGAAGCTGCCCTATTATCAACAGCCCAAAGCCTTGTTCGGACTGCCTGCGGTGATGCCATTTTGCGCCTTATGCGCGCTGGGGCTGGAATTTTGGATAGCGCGATTCCGGCGGGCAACGCCTTTTCTCTTAGTATGGCTGGGTGTCTGGTTGCTGAACGTCTATGCCTCATTTTGGATCCGGCCTGACACGGTTCAAACCCGCCTTGCAACCGCGGCGGGATTTTATGAAGCGCCCGGACAGGACCCTGGACCGGCCTTTGCAAAAGTTCTGGAAAAGGACCCGCGCAACGCCATAGCGATCCTCGCGCTGGCAGACCTGGACAACAAGTTCGGACATTCCTCCCGCGCCGTGAAGCGATTGGAAGCGGCGACGCGGATATCCACCAACGTGATGATGGACACGGCGCTGGCGCAACACCTCGGCGAGCAAGGGCACGTGGAGGAGGCCTTGGAATGGGCCAGGCGCGCCTGCGAATTGCACACCGATTATGCAGCCGCGCCGGCCCTTCTGTGCGCTCTCTCCTTGCGAGCCGGCCAAAATGAACAGGCGGCGCAGGCCGGGTCGCTGGCGCTGGCGATCAAGCCCCAGGACGGCGAAGTCCATTTCAACGTGGGTCTGGCCTTGGTGCGATTGAAGCGATTTGCGGAGGCCGCCGACCAGTTTTCCGACGCTGCCGAGGTTTCTCCTCGCGACGCCGACGCGCATTTCTGGCTGGGCATCGCCCTATGGAACCTGCCGGGGCGAAAAGCCGAGGCCCGGGATCAGCTCGCCATCGCTGTGCGGCTCTCACCGCAAAACGCCCGCTGGAAATCGGCCCTAGATGAAATGGAACGGGGCCTAAAGTGAGTGACGTCAAAAAGGGCTTCTTTTTGGGTGTTTTGGCAGGAAAACAGGGCTTGGGAGACCAACAGAAAACACTTTATTTTGCCTTTTTTCACGTTTTGATGGATTTTTTTGTTTGCAAGTTGTTGTCTGGCAAAATCTTCCAGCAAATGGAAGTCTCCAAAAAAAATCGTGCTAAAAAACCTACCGTAGGTTTTTTATTTTCGGCGGGTTCTGGTAATATAGCTTCATGAATGCAAGAAAGATAGTTGCAGCGGAGGATCTGGTCATCTTAGCGCAGGTTTGGAAAACTGCGTTACAGACCTTTAATTCAGCCTTGGCCGGGTCAAAGCTGGTCAAAGCTAGTCAACCCCGGTCAAGCCTAGTCATACCAAAAAGAAAAATATATTATGTGCAAACACTCGCCGGATTTTCGGACAGGCGCTCCGCCTACCCGACTTCGATCCGACCTTGATCCGACCTAGTCCCACCTAATCCGACCTAATCCGACCTATGGGCAAAAAGAATTTTCTGAAGGCCGCAGAATGAGCAGGGCGCGCGCCATGACTCTGGCGGGTTTGTCGCTGACTGCGGGCGGCTGGTTGTTCTACACATGCTGCGTCAATCAAAAAATCAGCTTTCTCACACCCGGCCCCGGGTCCTGGATTGTTTATCCCACCTCGCCGAGCGTGCCGACACTGGACCTGATGCCGATGACGACTGTCTTCCACCGCAGCTTTGTCCTGCCCAGGAATCCCGCGGAGGCGGCTATCTCATGGCGCTGCTTGAAGGAGGGCCAATTGATTCTCAATCGGCAAAGGGTGGCCGCAAAGCCCGCCGACCCTTGGAAAAAGACGGCGCGCCTGGACGTTGCACGCTATCTCCGCGCCGGCACCAACGAAATGGAGGCGCGCGTGACTTGTCAGAATGGTTTGCCAGCCTTGTGCCTTGAACTTGCGGCGGACGGTTTCACGCTCAAATCGGATGAGACTTGGGAATGCTCCCTGCAAGGCGCGGTTTGGCAACGCGCGTGGCCGGCCTCAAAAACCATTGAACCAAGTCCTGGCAATGGGCTTTACGGGGCTGAGGATATCCAGGGCGCCCTCCGGGAATCGTGGCCATGGTTGGGTCTTTTCGTGATTGTGTCTGCGTTGGCGGTGGTGGTTTACAACCGCTGGGGCGGACTGCTTTTCGGCGGGACCCAGGCTGTCGGCTTCCTCTTGTTGGCGGCGGTTTGGGCGCTGCTGTTTTTGCATAATTTTCCTTTGCTCCCGGCCATGATGGGTTTCGACGCCCCCGCTCATCTGGCCTACATCGACTATATCCAGGAACACGCCGCGCTGCCTTCCCCCGTGGGGTGGGAATATTTCCAGGGGCCGCTTTATTACCTGCTGGGCGCGGATTTGCTTGGTTTGCTCCATCTGAGGGTCGTCCAACCGGAATCGGGCCAGATTTTAGGCCTTTTGAACCTGCTGATGGGCGCTATCGAGTTGATGTTGATCCTGGCCGGCCTACGGCTCCTTTTTCCCGAACGCCGCCGACTTCAATTCGCCGGCTTGCTCCTGGGCGCGTTTTTGCCGGCGCAAGTCTATTTATTACATTATCCGACCAACGAAACGCTTGGCGCCGTCACGACTACGGCCGCGCTTTTCTTTTGTTTGAAGATTTTGCGCGAACAGAAACCGCCGTTGGCTTGGTACGCGGGTTTGGGTTTGATGCTTGGATTGGCCTTGTTGAGCAAATCCTCGGCGGTGGTTGCTTTGGCGGCGGTTTTTATGTCGCTGTCGGCCAAAGCGTGGATGGAAAAGCAGTCTCCATTTGCCTTCGCGCGACAGGCGGGCTTGGCCGCTGCGGTGTCCCTTTTGGTAAGTGGCTGGCACTACTGGAGAGTGTGGCGTCAGTTCGGCAATCCTCTGGCTGGCGCCTGGGACCCTGCCGTGGGCGGAGGTTGGTGGCAACTGCCGGGCTATCGCACGGCCGGGTATTACCTTGCCTTTGGCCAATCGCTGGCGCGGCCTTTTTTCAGCGGATTCCACAGTTTCTGGGACAGCCTTTATTCGACGTGGTGGGGCGACGGCCTCATGGGGGGCGAGAGCCTCCTTAACGGCGGGCCGCCCTGGAATTATAAACTCATGACATTGGGTTACGTTCTGGCCCTGGTTCCATCGGCTTTGGTTCTAACCGGGTTGGGACGCGCGCTGCGCGAAGGATTGCGCCAGCGACGGTTGGATTGGCTGTTTTTGGCCCTCGCACCGCTGATGTATGGTTTCGCCATTTTTTCCATGAGTTTGAAGCTGCCGTATTATGCGCTGGCCAAAGCTTTTTACGCGCTGCCCGTCGCGCTGCCATTTTGCGCTTTGGGTGTGCTGGGTCTGGATTTTTGGGTGACGCGATTCCAGCGTGCGCAGCCTTTCCTTCTTGTCTGGCTGGGAGTCTGGCTGCTGACGGTTTATGCCTCCTTTTGGATACGGCCCGACACGGTGCAAACCCGGCTTTCGACCGCCATCGCGCTGTATAAAGTTCCCGGTCAAGATCCTGGTCCGTCCCTGGAACGAGTTTTAGCGCTGGACCCGCGCAATCCCGAAGCTATTGTTTCACTGGCCTACCTGGACAGGGCCGCCGGGCGCCTCTCTCTCGCCGTATCCCAACTGGAAGCGGCCGCGCAATCGCACACGAACGCTACCATCGACACGGGGCTGGCGCAATGTCTGGGCGAACAAGGTCGCATGGCCGAGGCCCTGGAATGGGCCGGGCGCGCCAATGAGTTGACCGTAGATTATCCGGGCGCGCCCACCGTATTATGCTCGCTGGCGCTGCGGGCCGGCCAAAATGAGCTGGCGGTGCGGGCGGGGACTTTGGCGCTTCGACTCAAGCCGCAGAACGGGGAGATTCATTTCAACGTTGGGCTGGCCTTGGAGCGGATGAACCGTCACGAGGAGGCGGCCACCCAATTTTACTATGCGCTTGACAGTACTCCGCAACGAGCGGACGCGCATTATTGGCTGGGAGTCGCCCTATCCAATCTGCCGGGTCGAAAAACCGAGGCCCGGGATCAAGTTGCCGGCGCGCTCCAGTTGGCCCCGCAAAATGCTGAATGGAAATCGAAGCTGGCTGAAATTCAAAAGGAACTGACCGTGCCGTGATCGCCTTGAGCCAGGGCGGCAAAATATGTCCTTTTTCCAATGGGCCGGGGTCAATCTTGCCTGTTGCGCCGGATGCCAGGCCGGATAGACCCCAAAAAAGGCCAACCAGACCATGGCATACCGTTTGCTTAAACACGGATGACGGATGACCAAATAGCATGAATACCTTAGAAATGATGCCAACTGAGCGTCACGCAACTCAGGATACCAGTCTTATTCAGCTTCCCTATGGGTTGCTGGGATTTGAGCGCGTGAAAAATTACATATTATTGACACGGCCCGAGGAGGATCCGTTCTTGTGGTTCCAAATGATTGGAGACACCAAGCACGCCTTCCTGGTGGTGCCACCTCATTTTGTCCTGCCCGGTTACCGGCCCGACTTAAGCGAGTTGGATGTCGCCTTCTTGGAATTGAACGACCCCTCCGAGGCGTTTGTCCTGAACATCGTCACCTTGCGCGGCGAGGGGCATGCCACCGTCAACTTGAAAGGGCCGATTGTCATCAATCGCCGCACATTGATCGGCAAACAGGTCATCCCCATCAACGCCGCCGCCTACGCCATCCGGCATCCCCTGCCCCTCTCCTGAACAAAGTCTCACTCCCTCTTTATGCTCATCCTCTCCCGCAGACCCGGTGAAAGCATTATTATTGACGGTCGCATAACCATCAAAATACTGCGCTTGGAGGGGGACGTGGTGAAGGTGGGCATCGAAGCCCCGCTCCAGGTGCCGGTGCATCGCCAGGAGGTTTATGATGAGATTCAGAAGAACAACCAGGAGGCCCTGACCGAGAACGTGGGCCAATTGCCGCGGTTGGCCGCCAAGGCCGCGCCATCCCCTTCCAAGGCGACCCGCGCCAAAGACCCGATGCCCCATTTGCATCAATACTAATTTTCCGCCGAGTCAAACTCAAGGAGAGAATCTTCTCAAGTCGGTCGTTATTGTGCCGATACCAGTGTTTACAGACCAGAAGGCTCCTGGGGCTCGTGCACAGCTATAAAAGTAAAACTATGAACTTTGGAATATTGTCTCAAAACGATCATGTTGGCGCCAAAAGCCTCACACTGACGAAAAGTTTGTCGCGACTCATCGCGGTATTCTCCATACTGACCTTTGGAAATCTCGCGGCGCAGGCCGGCCCGCCTGTCTTGACATTGCCGGGCAGTGTCACGGTGGGCGAAGACACCACTTCCGACATTGCCATCGGCGTGAGCGACACGGCCGTACCCATATTCACCGTGACGACCACCGCCAGTTCGTCGAACACCAATCTGATCAGCAACGCGAGCCTGGTTTTCAGCGGCGTGGGAACTAACCGCCTGTTTTCAATAAAACCCGGATTGCATAAGTCCGGCGCTGCGACCATCACGGTGATTGCGAAGGATTCACAACCTTCCAGCGTAACAAATACATTTAGTTTGGTTGTCACTTATACCAACTACCCGCCGGTTTTTCTGCATTCGATCGGCAACCTGACTCGAAACCAAAATGCGCCTTCCACGAATTTGTCTTTTTCCATCTCGGA
>Ga0302326_10011852_pt1 | contig 18694 bp, 13 predicted proteins | sample Palsa_T0_3_FD_202264 | JGI IMG/M metagenome (GOLD analysis project Ga0302326, IMG submission 202264) | Peat permafrost microbial communities from Stordalen Mire near Abisko, Sweden - Palsa_T0_3 | ecosystem: Environmental > Terrestrial > Soil > Palsa > Peat permafrost | place: Sweden: Abisko...
CCGGCCGGCCAGGTCGTCTCGGTCGAGCGGGAGACGTTCCCCGGCCTGATCGCGGACGGGGCGGTCGTGCTTGGCTACGCCGAGGCCGCGTACTGGCTCGACGTCGGCACCCCGGAGGCGTTCGTCCGCGGCTCGTGCGACGTCGTCCTCGGGGCGCTGCCGTCGCCCGCGCTGCCCGGCGCGGTCGGCGCGTTCCTGGTCCTCGGCGACGCCAGCGTCGCCGCCGACGCCCTGCTGACCGGCGGCACCACCGTCGGCGCGGGCGCCGTGATCGAGTCCGGCGCGGTCGTCGAGGGCAGCGTGATCTGCGGCGGCGCGACCATCGGGGCCGGGGCCGAGGTCCGCAACAGCATCGTCGGCTACCGGGCGACCATCGCCGGGGCGGCGACGGTGGCCGGAGCGGCCGTTCGCGGCGCGGTGCTCGACGGCGTGGTCATCGGCGACGGCGCCTACGTCGGTCCGGGCAACGAGCTGCTCAAGGGGCTGCGGGTGTGGCCTGACACGCGGCTTGAGGCCACCTCGGTCCGGTTCTCCACCGACGCGTAGGGATCGCCTCGACGCGGCGGATTATCCGGTTCTGGGCTCAGGCCGGCCTTAGCATGGGGCTCGTGGGTGCCGCCGATGGTTGAGCCGATGCTGGAGACGGACTGGCTGGCGCCGTTCGCGGTGGACGTCCGGGTGACGCTTGGCGTCCACGGGCGGGGGCGCGGGGATCCCACCTACCAGGTCGATGATGGCGGGGCGATCTGGCGGACGTCGCTCACGCCCGACGGGCCGGGCACGATCCGGGTGCTGCCGACGTCGGTCTGGGTCGTCGCGCCGGACGGTTCCGCGTCGACTCGGGTGCGGGCGCGGGCGTGGGGGCCGGGGGCGCAGTGGCTGCTGGCGGCGCTTCCGGGGGCTCTCGGGGGCGATGATGACGTTTCCGGGTTCGATCCTTCCTGCCATCCGCTGATCTGGGAGTCGGCTCGGAGCCATCCGGGGTTTCGGCTCGGCCGGTCCGGTCGGCTGATGGAGTCGCTGGTGCCGGCCATCCTGGAGCAGAAGGTCGTGATCCTGGAGGCGCACCGGGCGTGGCGGATCCTGCTGTCCAAGTTCGGGACCGAGCCGCCGGGACCCGCCCCCCGGGGCATGCGCGTCTTTCCCGATCCCGGGACGTGGCGGCGGATCCCGTCCTGGGAGTGGCACCGGGCCGGGGTGGAGGGCGTCCGGGCCGAGACCATCATCAGGGCGGCGACGGTGGCAAGCTCGCTCGAGCGGCTGCTCGAGGTCGGCCACGAGGAGGCGGACCGCAAGCTCAGGACCATCCCCGGCATCGGGATCTGGACCTCGGCCGAGGCCAGGCAGCGGGCGGCGGGCGACCCGGACGCGGTCTCGGTCGGCGACTACCATCTGAAAAACATCGTCGGCTGGGCCCTGGCCGGCCAGGACCGGTCGACCGACGAGGAGATGCTGGCGCTGCTCGAGCCGTTCAAGGGGCACCGGCACCGGGCCACCAGGCTGATCGGGCTGAGCGGCGGCGGCCGGCCGGCCCGTCCTGCGGGCTCTGGCCCGGCCCGCTACGGGGCCGTCCGGCCACAGCGCCGCGGTCCCAGAATGTCCGTTCGCGATTACCGGAAATTCTGAGCCCGCCGTCGCGGTTGTTGCCGTCGCCAGGGGCGCAAAGCCCGCCGCGAGCTGCCGTAGGGTGCAAGATATGAGCGCTTCGAGCATCGGCCAGGGTGAAGACGACGGTGTCAGCGAGGCAGCCGTCGGCCGGGCGCTCGCCCGGGCCGTCCGCGAGCCGCTCGACCAGGCCGACGCCACCGTCCTGCTGCACGCGCGGGGCGATGACCTCCGCGCGCTGCTCGCCCTCGCGGCCCGGACCCGGGACGAGGGGCTGGCGGCGGCCGGGCGGCCGGGGGTCATCACCTACTCCAAGAAGGTCTTCATCCCGCTGACCCGGCTGTGCCGGGACCGCTGCGGCTACTGCACCTTCGCGACCGTCCCCGGACGGCTCGACAGCCTCTACCTCAGCCCGGACGAGGTGCTCGAGATCGCCCGGCAGGGCGCCGCCCTCGGCTGCAAGGAAGCCCTCTTCACCCTCGGCGACCGTCCGGAGGCGCGCTGGCGGCAGGCCCGGGAGTGGCTCGACGCCCACGGCTACGAGGACACGCTCTCCTACGTCCGGGCGATGGCGCTCCTGGTGCTCGAGGAGACCGGACTGCTCCCGCACCTCAACCCGGGGGTCATGAACGAGGAGGATTTCCAGCGGCTGAAGCCGGTCGCCCCGTCCATGGGGATGATGCTCGAGACGACCGCCGAGCGCCTGTTCACCGAGCGGGGCGCGCCGCACTTCGGCTCGCCCGACAAGGACCCGAAGGTCCGCCTGCAGGTCCTGGAGGACGCCGGGCGCGCCCAGGTGCCGTTCACCACCGGCATCCTGATTGGCCTGGGCGAGACGCCGGCCGAGCGCGTCGACGCGATCTTCGCCCTGCAGCGGGCGTCCCGCGCCCACCACGGCATCCAGGAAGTCATCGTGCAGAACTTCCGGGCCAAGCCGGACACGAAGATGCGCGACACGCCCGACGCCGAGCTGGCCGACCTTGCCGCCACCATCGCGGTCACCCGGCTGGTGCTCGGGGCGGACGCCCGCATCCAGGCCCCGCCGAACCTCGTCGGCGAGCAGTACCAGCTGATCCTGGACGCCGGGATCGACGACTGGGGCGGCGTCTCACCGCTCACCCCGGACCACGTGAACCCCGAGCGCCCGTGGCCGCAGATCGACGAGCTCGCCCAGGTCACCAAGAACGGTGGCTTCACGCTGCGCGAGCGCCTGACGATCTACCCGCCGTACCAGCGCGCGCCATGGCTCGACCCGCGGGTGGCGGCGCACGTGGCCGCCCTCGCCGACCCGGCCAGCGGCCTGGCCGACGAGTCCGCGCGGCCGCAGGGCCGCCCGCGGCCGGAGCCAGCCGCCGGGAACGCCGCCAGCGGCGGCCGCGCCCTCTCCCGCTTATGCTGATCCGATGAGTCATGACGCGGCCGAGGCAGGCCTTCCGTCATCCGGTCTAGTCAGCCAGTGGCTCCGCGCGGCGACCGCGGATCCGGTCGGCCTGCCCGACGAGGGCTATGCCGCCCTGCTCGGCGCGGACGGCCCGCAGCTGGCCGAGCTGCGCGCGCTGGCCGACTCGGTCCGCGAGCAGGCCGTCGGCAGCGGGCTCACCTACGTGGTCAACCGGAATCTTGATCCGTCCGCCGTGGCCGGCCCCGACCCGGGGTCGCGGCAGCGGCTGGCCGCCCTGGTGGCCGAGGCGCGTGACCTCGGCGCGACCGAGATCTGCATGCAGGGACCGCTGCCGCGTGACTCCGACGACGACTACCTGGATCTCATCGCCGCCGTCAAGGCGACCGCGCCGGACATCCACCTGCACGCCTTCCGCCCGGCCGAACTGCTCGACGGCGCGGCCCGGCGCGGGATGCCGCTGGAAGAGTTCCTGCTCGCCGCGCGGGAGGCCGGGCTCGACTCGGTCCCCGGCACCGCCGCGCGCATCCTCGACGACGACGTGCGGGCCCGCCTGGCGGGCGGCCCCGACCTTCCGGTGGCGCGCTGGGCCGAGGTGATCGAGGCCGCCCACCGGGCCGGGCTGACCTCGACCTCGACCATGGTCTTCGGGCATATCGAGACCCCCGCGCAGCAGGTCGCGCACCTGCGGACGCTGGCCGCGATCCAGGACCGCACCGGCGGCTTCACCGAGTTCATCGCGATGCCGTTCGTCCCCGCGGCCGCCCCCACCCCGGCCGGCTTCCCCGCCCCCACCCCCGCCCCCGGCCTGGTCGGGGCGGACGTACCCGGCCCGTCCTGGCGGCAGGTCCTGGCGGTGCACGCGGTGGCCCGGCTGATGCTGCACCAGCGCATCGGCAATATCCAGGCGGCCTGGCCTAAGTTCGGTCTCGAGGCGTCGGTCGACCTACTGCGCAGCGGTGCCAACGACCTTGGCGGGCTGCTCCTCGACGGCCGTCTGGCGCCGGACGCGGGGGCCGAAGCCGGCCTCGTGCTGACCCTTGATGACGTTGACCGGGTGGCGCGGGAGCTGGGCCGGCCGGTCTGGCAGCGCACCACCGGCTACGGCAAGGTCGTAGCCGGTGTCTGACGGCGCCGGGATGACGGCGGTCGACGTCCTGATCGTCGGGGCGGGCTTCGCCGGGATCGGCATGGGCATCCAGCTCGCCCGCCGCGGCCGGGAGTCGTTCGTCATCATCGAGCAGGCCGAAGACGTCGGCGGGACCTGGCGGGACAACCGCTACCCGGGCGTGTCGTGCGACATCCCATCCCATCTGTACTCGTTCTCGTTCCGGCCGAATCCCCATTGGTCCCGCGTCTTCGCCGAAGGGCGGGAGATCCACGCCTACCTGCGGGCCTGCGTGGCCGAGGAGGGACTCGAGGACCACCTGCGGCTGAACTGCGCGCTGTCGGAGGCGCAGTGGAGCGACGACGACGCGCGCTGGCTCGTCCGCACCACCCGGGGCGACTTCTCGGCCGCCAGCCTCGTCATCGCCACCGGCCGGCTGTCCGAGCCGAAGATCCCCCTGATCAAGAACCTGGACCGGTTCGGCGGACGGTGGTGGCACTCGGCCCGCTGGAACGCGAAGGTGTCCCTCGTCGGCAAGCGGGTCGGGCTGATCGGCACCGGTGCGTCGGCGATCCAGATCCTGCCCCGGCTGGCGGCCGAGGCCAGCGAGGTCGTGGTCTTCCAGCGTTCCGCCCCGTACGTGCTGCCGCGGGGCGACCGGGAGTACAGCCGGGAGGAGATGGAACGCTTCGCGGCCGACCCGGGCACCGTCACCGCGCTCAGGGACGAGCTGTTCGCCGAGGCTGAACGCGGCCTCGGGGCCCGGCAGCGGCGGCATCCGGACATCGACCTGCTTCGTCAGCGGGCGCTCGACCATCTCACCGCCTCGGTCCCCGATCCGGGGCTGCGCGCCCGGCTGACCCCCGATTATGAGATCGGCTGCAAGCGGATCCTGTTCTCCGACGACTACTACGCCGCGCTGCAGCGCGGCCACGTGCGGCTTGAGCCGACCCCGTTGGCCCGGATCGCCGACGGGAGCGGGAACGTCGGCGCCAGCGGCAGCCGCACGGCGATCGCCGCCGGCGGCAGCAGCCACGAGCTGGACGTGCTGGTGCTCGCGACGGGATTCAACTCCACCCGCCCGTCGATCGCCGGCCACATCCGCGGCCGCCGCTCCCGGCTGCTCGGCGAGGAGTGGAGCAACGGCATGGCCGCGCACGCCTCCACCACCGTGCACGGCTTCCCGAACATGTACGTGCTCGACGGGCCGAACGCGGCGCTCGGCCACAATTCGGCGATCTACATGATCGAGACGCAAGTGGGCTATGTGCTCAGCGCGCTCGATCATCTCGCGACCAGCGGCGCCGACGCGCTCGATGTCACCGCCGAGGCCGTGCACTCGTACATGCGCGACATCGACACGATGGCGCGGGACACGGTCTGGGTGCAGGGCGGCTGCACGAGCTGGTACCGCGACGAGCGGACCGGCCGGGTCACGCTGCTGTGGCCGGACTCGGCCACGTCTTTCCGTGACCGTCTCGCCACCTTCACCGGAGTCTCGTACGAGCACCTGCACCAACGGCGCCACGGCTAAACCCGAAAGCAAAGCATTCGAGGTCAGGCTGGAAAGCTTACGTGACGCCGGCCGCCCCGAAATGCGGCCTGATATCTGCGGGACCTCTGCGACGATTCTTCTCGCTATCGCAAGAGACGAGAAGGGTTGCCAATGAGCGGAATGCCTCGCCGCGCGCTCGGGATCGTGCTGATCATCGCCGGGCCTGCCGCGGTCGCCGTGGGCTTCGTGAACGCCCCAACCGCGAGTTCCTGCAACAGGATCAACGACCTTAACCGGGCCCTGGGCCTGGGGGCGACCTGCTCGACGACGCCGTCGGTCGGCTACTTCGCGGCCGGCGCACTGCTGGTCATCGCGGGCCTGCTCGTCCTCGTCCCGTGGTGGCGGCGACTGGTCGAGGACTAAGACGGCGTGATCACGAATGATTTCACTTCCGTGAAGGATCTTTGCACTTATACGACAATTATCCTTCGGCAAAATAAAAGCCTTCGTGATCACGGTCCTGAATTGGCGCGCTTTGGTCAGCGGGTGATGGTGAAGGTGTCGGGGTTACGGGCGGGGCGCGCGGGAGGGGGCGCGGCCGGGTGGCCGATGGCCACCGTGCCCATCGGGCGCCAGCCGGGCGGCAGGTCGAGCGCGCGGGCGGCCAGGTCCTGGCAGAACAGGGTGGACGAGATCCAGGCGGAGCCGAGGTTCTCGACCGCGAGGGCAACCAGGAAGTTCTGCACGGCCGCGCCCATGGAGACCGTGAACATGTCCCGCTCGGCCTGGGACCGCCGTTCGTCCGGGTAGCCGTGGGCGGCCGACAGCTCCAGGCAGGGGACGACGATCAGCGGCGCGTCGCGCAGCGGCAGGCCGCGCCGGGTACGGCGGGCGATCTGATCCGCGGTGAACCCGTCGCCGCGCAGGTCCGCCACCCACGCGTCGTGCATCGCGTCGAGCAGCCGGGTCCTGGCGGCCGCGGACGAGACGATCACGAACCGCCAGGGCTCGCTGTGGTGCGGCGCGGGGGCGGTGAGGGCGGCCTCGATCGCGCGCGTGACGGCGGCCGGGTCGACCGGCTGGGCGGTGAACGAGCGGACCGTGCGCCGGGCGGGCAGCACGTCCGCCGCCCCCAGCCGGAACATGTCCTCGCTCGCCACCCGGATGAGCGCCCGCGCGCCCGGGCCGTCGTCGTCGGTGACCAGGGCGGCCAGCCCCCGGACGAGCGCCACTGGCAGCTGCAGGGCCTTGCTCTTGACCAGGTCGCCCGCGGCGGCGATCTCGTCCGCCACCGCCGCCATCGTGACCTCGAGGGTGTTGCCGAACGTGTCCTGCTCGCCCCGATGGTCGCGCACCGGCAGCACCCCGGCCGCGCCGATCGCGGTGTCGGTCTGGCCGGCCCGCCACGGCCGCCCCATGGTGTCGGTGACGACCACCCCGACCGTCACCCCGAGCCGGGCCCGCAGGGCCTTGCGCAACCGCCGGGCGGAGTCGTCGGAGTCCTCCGGGAGCAGCACCACCGTGCCCGGGGCGGTGTTGGACTCGTCGACCCCGGCCGCCGCCATGACCAGCCCGTGCCTGGTCTGCGCGATTGTCGTCGCGCCGCGCCTGGCCACCACGCGGACGGTCTCGGCCGCGATCGCGTCATCGCGCGACATCGCCACCACCCGGCCCTCGGCCTTGCTGACCACCTTCGAGGTGACCACGAGGATGTCGCCGTCGCGCAGGCCCGGCCCGCCCTCGGCCAGCGCGGCGTCCGCGATCAGCCGGGCCAGGTCGTCGCCGGACGAGACCTCCGGGATGCCGGCCAGACCGGAGATGGTGACCTGGGCGGTCATCGGGCCAGCTCGTGGGCGAGGTCGATGGCGGCCTTGGCGATGGCGGCCGTCGACGGGACGTCGCGCATGTACAGCGGGAGGGCGCGCACCGCGATCCCGGCCAGCGCCGGGTCGTCGGCCGCCGCCTTGTCCTCGTCGTCGACCAGCCATCCGTCGAGCAGGTCGGCGCCGTAGTGGGCGGCCACCGCGACCGCCGTGGTCTCCACCCCGATCGTGGTCAGGCAGGCGTCGGCCATGCCGCGGACCGGGGCGCCGCCGATGATGCCGGAGACGGCGACCACGGTCTTGGCCGAGACCGCGTCCCTGATGCCGGGGACGGCCAGGATCGGCCCGATCGAGACCACTGGGTTGGACGGCGGGAAGAGCACGAAGTCGGCCTCCGCGATGGCCTCGAGCACGCCCGGGGCGGGAGCGGCCCGGTCGGCGCCGACCGGGATGATGGCCGAAGCCGGGACCGCCGCGTGCAGCCTGACCCACCACTCCTGGAAGTGGATCAGGTCCTCGGCCTGAGCGCCGCCGGGTGAAACCAGGGTCCGTTCGATATCAGCGGGGTTGATCTTGACATGGGTTTCGATCGTGTCATCGGACATCGGGATGAGCTCGACCCCCGGCTGCCAGCGCTCGCACAGCCGCCGGGTGACCGCGGACAGCGGCAGGCCGGACGCGAGCAGCTGGCTGCGCAGGATGTGGGTCGCGAAGTCGCGGTCGCCGAGGGTGAACCAGGACGGCTCGGCGCCGTAGGCGGCGAGCTCCTGGCCGACGCTGAACGTCTCGTCCGCGCGCCCCCAGCCCTGGTCGGGGTTGATGCCGCCGCCGAGCGTGTACATCACCGTGTCCAGGTCCGGGCAGACCCGCAGGCCGAACAGGGTGATGTCGTCGGCGGTGTTGCCGATGACGGTGATCTTGGCGTCGGGGGCGGCCGCGACCAGGCCGCGCAGGAAGCGAGAGGCGCCGACGCCGCCGGCGAGCACGGTAATCCGCATATCGCCAGTCTTGCATGCGGGGGACGCCGGGCTGCGCCGGCGGGCCGGTCATCCACGGTTGTCGCAATTGCGGTGAGTAGTGAAGTATGTGCGGAGCGAAGTTTTTAAAGAATTTATCGTGCAACTTGGACAACCAGGTGGCCAATACCACCTTCCTCGCTTGACGTGAAGCAAGACACGCGGGTGTAATTTCATTGGTGTGATTCTCGCTGTCACGGGAAGGGCAGTGAGCGTCAAGGGGGCTCCATGAGGGGAGGATGCGCTTTGACTGAGGTCATCGTCCCGCTAACGCAGGTTGTTGTCCGTCCGGAAGACGTAGATGACGTGGGTTGGCAGGACCAGGCGCTGTGCGCGCAGACGGATCCGGAGGCGTTCTTTCCAGAGAAGGGCGGTTCCACCCGGGAGGCCAAACGGGTCTGCCGGGGGTGCGAGGTTCAGGCCGAGTGCCTGGAGTACGCGCTGGAGAACGACGAGAGGTTCGGCATCTGGGGCGGTCTGTCCGAACGTGAGCGACGGCGGATCAAACGCCAGGTGGTTTAGGGCATCTGACCGTAATCCTGCCGTCGGCTGTGCATGCACTGTAATGTGAACCGGGTTCCCGCGGGGAGGGTGAGCGCTTCTGCGTGCCTCCACGCGGGGCGGCCCTGACCTCCGACCTGCGCTGGACCACGTGTCAACTACTGCACCGCAAACCAGGCACACCGTTACCGCGCTCATCGTGGCGCATGACGGCGCTCGCCTGCTGCCCGGCCTCGTCCAGGCGCTCCACGCGCAGACCTATCAGGTCGACCAGGTGGTCGGGGTGGACACCGGCAGCCGGGATCGCAGCGGGTCCGTGCTGGCCGAGCTGATCGGGCAGGACGCGGTCTTCGGCATGGAGCGGTCTACCGGCTACGGCGAGGCGGTCTCGGTCGCCCTGCGGCACGCCACCCGGCGGCGCTCCGGCCAGACCGACCCGAACCTGACCAGGATCGAGTGGATCTGGCTGCTGCACGACGACTGCGAGCCGGCCCCGCAGGCGCTAGAACGGCTGCTGCGGGCGGCCAGCAAGGATCGTTCGGTCGTGGTGCTCGGGCCCAAGGTGCTCGACGGCCAGGACCGGCGGACGCTCCGCGAGGTGGGCGTCTCCATCGACCGGGCGGGCCGCCGGATCACCGGCATCGAGCCGGGCGAGATCGACCAGGGCCAGCACGATCACAACCGGGCCGTGCTCGCGGTGGGCTCGGCGGGAATGCTCGTCCGGCGCGATGTGTGGGAGCAGCTCGGCGGGTTCGACACCCGGCTGCGGCTGTTCCGCGACGATCTGGACTTCTGCTGGCGGGTGCAGGCGGCCGGGTACCGGGTGCAGGTCGTCACCGACGCGGTGCTCTACCACCGGGAGCTGTCGGCCCGGCGCCGCCGCCCGACCGAGGGCGGCGGCTCGCGCAGGCTTGACCGGCGCAACGCGCTCTACGTGCTCGCCGTCAACCTCCCGCTGCTGGCCATGCTGCGGATCGTCGGCGGGGCCGTGGCCGGCTCGATCATCAAGGCCGTCTACTTCGCCGCGACCAAGCAACTCGACCTGGCACGGGCGCAGGCCGAGGCGGTCGGCTGGCTGTTGCTGCACCCGATCCGGCTCTGGCAGGGCCGCCGGCGGCGCGCGGTCGGGCGCGCGGAGGCCTATGCCGCGGTCCGCACCCTGATCCCGCCCGCGCGCACCCTGTCGCGGCTCGCGGAGAAGGTCGCGGGGCTGATATCGAACGGCCCGCCGCAGGCGTCAGGCGGGCGTCACCAGGCCGCGTCCGAGGAATCGGAAGAAGACGAGCAGTTCGTCGACACGCAGTCGGTCATGCGCAAGATCATCGGCAACCCCTGCGTCCAGCTGTTCGCGGTCCTGCTGGTGGTCGCGCTTATCGCCGAGCGGCGGCTGCTCGGCACCAGCCCGCTCGGCGGCGGCGCGTTGGTGCCCGCCTGGGGCGGTTCTGGCGCGCTGTGGTCGGAGTACCTCGCGGGCTTCCACGCGGTCGGCGTCGGATCGACCGCCTCCGCCCCGCCGTACCTGGCGGTGGTGGCGGCACTGGGCACGATCCTCGGCGGGCAGGCCTGGCTGGCGGTGGACGTGCTGCTGCTCGGCTGCGTCCCGTTGGCCGGGCTGACCGCCTACCTGGCCGTGCGGCGCCTGGTCAGGTCGACCGCGGCGCGGGTGCTGCTGGCGGCTTCCTACGCGCTGCTTCCGGTCGCGATCGGCTCCGTCGCGGCCGGCCGTCTCGGCACCGCGGTGGCGTTCGTGCTGCTCCCGCTGATCGGGATCAGCGCCGCGCGGATGCTCACCGGCACCCCCAGGAAGGCGCGCCGGGCCGCCTGGGCGGTCGGCCTGCTGGTCGCGGTGGCGGCCGCGTTCGCGCCGCTCGCCTGGATCCTCGGCCTGGTGTTCGCGCTGGCCGTGGTCGCGGCCCGGCGCTGGGTGCTGGCGGCCGACCCGGTGAACGCCGCCATCGTCGCCATCGTGCCGTTCTTCGTGCTCTTCCCCTGGTCGCTGCACCTGCTGACGGACCCGACCGCGTTCGTGACCGAGGCCGGGGTGCAGACCGCCGGCCTGACCACGAGCGGGCTCGGGCCGCGGCAGCTGCTCGCGCTCAGCCCCGGCGGCCCGGGCCTGCCGCCGGTCTGGGTCACCGTCGGGTTCGGGCTCGCGCTGGTCGCGGTGGTGCTGCCGACCCGCCGGACCTGGGTGACCGGCGTCGGCTGGGGCACCGCCATCGTCGGCTTCATCGCGGCGGCCACGCTCAGCCGGATCAACGTCACGCCGGCGGGCGGCGGCCAGCCCGCGGCCGGCTGGCCCGGGGTGGCGCTGGCGCTGGCGGCGCTCGGGCTGCTGCTGGCGGTCGCGCCCGCGGCGGGCTGGCTGGCCGAGATCGCCTCGAACGAGCGCGTGAGCTCTCCCTGGTACCGGGCGCTGGCGATCGTCACGCTGGTCGCCGCGGCGTCGGCGCCGGCCCTGGCCGGCCTGTCCTGGGTCAAGGACGGCGTGCAGGGGCCGGTCGGCAGCGTGACCTCGCCGCTGCTGCCCGCCTTCGTCTCCGCCTCGTCCAGCTCGGGCCAGCAGTACCGGACGCTGATCCTGCGGCCGAACGGCAACGTGCTCGACTACACGGTCGTCCGGCAGGGCGACCCGATCCTGGGCGAGCCCGAGCTGACCGTCGACTCCGCCGCCGAGCAGGCGCTCAACCGCCAGGTGGCGGCGCTCGGCGCGCCCGACGGGGCCGACGCGGGCGATCCCGGCCTGGTCCTCGGCTCGTTCGGGATCCGGTGGGTGCTGCTGCCAGGCCCGGTCGACCCGGCCCTGGCCGAGCGGCTCGACGCGGCCCTGGGCCTGGACGCGCTGACCAGCTCGTCGAGCTACGACCTGTGGCAGGTGGCGGGCCCGGTCGCGCGGGTGCGGGTGATCGCGCCCGACGGCACGGTCACGCCGCTCACCGCCAACGCGGTCAGCATGAGCGGGACCGCCGCCCCGGCCGACGGCGGCACGCTGGTGCTGGCCGAGCCGTACGGCGGGTGGACCGCGACCCTCAACGGGCGGGCGCTGCGCCCGATCGCGACGCCGGTCGACGGCTGGGCGCAGGGGTTTGCCCTCCCGGCGGGCGGCGGCACGCTGTCGCTGAGCAGGAACGACCTCGCCCGCGAGGCGTCGCTGCTGGCCGAGCTGATCGTGCTGCTCGCGGTCTGCATGCTGGCGCTGCCGGGCAAGCGCGCCGACCCGGCTGAACAGGCCGAGGCGATGGCCGCGCTGCAGGCGGCGAGGGACGCCAGGCGGGTGTCGAGGGGGTCGCGGCGGTTCGCGCGCGGCGCGGCCGAGCCCGACGTGGCCGGCACCGGGGTCGCCGATGACGACCTCGCGGCGGCCGGGACCGAGACGGCGGATCCCGCGGGCCGCCGCGGGCGGATCCCCCGTCCTGCCATTGCCATCGCGGGCCTTGGCCCGGCCCGGCTGGCGATGACCCGCAGGCGCGGCGGCAGGCGCAAAGCCGACGGCCAGGACGACTACCGCCGCGATGGCTTCGGCCAGGACGACCTCGATGCGGACGCGTTCGGCCAGGGCGAGCTGCCGGACACCGTTCCGGCGGCCGAATGGCCAGTCGGCGCGACCGCGGGCGGCCACGGGGCGGTGGCCGGCCCGGGCGCGCAGTACCTCGACGGGGACGGGGCCGGTCGGCGGGCCCGAAGGGACCAGGCCCCCAGTGGCTTCCAGGGCCAGGGCCAGGGCCAGGGCCAGGGCCAGGGCGAGGTCGGCGTCGGCGTCGGTGAGCAGCAGGCGCCCTGGGACATGGTGGGCGACTGGGGCAGCGCCGGGCGACGTGACAACGCCGACCCGTGGGCGCGGCCGACCGGTCAGCAGCCCGCCGGGCCGGCCGAAGCCGCCCGGTGGGACTCCGCCCCGTGGGAAACCGGGCCGCAGCCGCAGCCGCAGCGGCAGCAGCCGCTCCCGTCAGGGACCGGCCCGCAGGGGCCGGCCCGTTGGCCGACGGGTCCGCAGGCGCCGTTGCCGGGGACGGGTCCCCGGCCCCTGATCACCCCGCCGGACGCGGGCCAGCCGGCCGCGCCAACGGGCTGGAATCGCGACACCGGCGAGTGGGAGAGGGCCGCCCGGGCGGAGCGGCCCGCTCAGTTTGCCGAGCCTGCCTACCCGGTTGAAGACGACTACCCGGTCGGGTCAGGGGACGGTTCGGGGCCGTGGCCCGCGGCCTCCGCCTTCCCTGGCCCGCCGAGCGTGACCGATGCGACCGGTGCGACCGGCACGAACGCTGCGGTCGGCGCGGGCGCGGGCGGCAAGCCGGAGCGCCACTCGCACCGGGCGAGCAAGCACGGGCGGCCGAGCCGGTGGCGCGGCTCGGCCGATCGGCCTGGTCGGGACGGGGAGTCATGATGCGCCGCTTCGCGCTCCTCGGCGGGGTGCTGCTCGCGCTCGCCGCGGTCGCCGTCTTCGCCCTGTCGACCAAGCCGGCCGCGAGCCGGGCCACGGTCGCGGCCGGGCAGGCCGCCGCCGTGACGTCGGTCACGAGATCGTGCCCGCCGTCGGCGCCGGGCGAGGGCGCGGCCCACGTGTCCATGATCGCGGTGCCCCCGCAGTCGGCCGCCGCTTCGTCAGCGGGCACGGCCAAGACCGCGGCCGCCGCCGCCGGCTCCGCCACGCTGAGCTCGGTCCCGGCCGCGCCCGTCACGCCCGCCGCGACCGCGCCGGCCAAGGGCAAGCCGACGGCAGCCGGGACGCCGACGCCCGGCCGCACCACCCCGACGAGCAACGGCACGTCGACTGCCCAGCCCGCTCCGGCCGTGCCCGTGTCCGTCAACGCGCCGGCCGCGGCGACCACGGTCACCGCCCCTGGCGGCGCCGACGGCGGCGCCAGCTCGGTCTCGGCCACCGGGCAGATGGCAGAGGGATTCGAGGCGGAGCAGGCCGACTCGTCGGGCATGGGCCTGGTGAGCTGCTCGCACCCGAGCTCCGACATGTGGTTCGTGGGTTCGGGCGAGCCGGACGTCTGGCTGTACCTGACGAACTCGGGGACCGCCCAGGCCAGCGTCGACGTGACCATCCTGACCGACACCGGCCAGCAGAGCGGCCTCGCCAACGCGATCACGGTCGCACCGGACCAGGTCGTCGCGGAGAACGTGTCGCCCTACGTGCACGGCGCCCAGGCGATCGCCCTGCACGTGCAGACGAGTACCGGTCAGATCGCCGCCTCGGTCTGGGAGGGCGCCGGGTCGGGCAACGGCGCCTGGCTGCCGCAGGCCGCCGCGCCGTCGACGACCGTGGTGATCCCCGGCCTGACGGTGGCGAGCAGCTCGGCCCGGCTGTTCGTGACGGTGCCCGGCGCGACCAACGCGAAGCTGAAGGTCGTCGCGTACACCCCGGCCGGCGCGTACACCCAGTTCGACAGCGCCAGCGACCCGGTTCAGGCCTCGGCCGCCGCGACCACCCCGGTGACCCTCAGCTCGCTGGGGGCGTCGGCGGCCGGGCTCGAGCTGACGTCGAACGTGCCGATCGTGGCGGGCGTACTGGTCCCGGGCGCGGGCATCGGCTCGTTCACGGCCGGGACCGTCCCCGTCGCCGATCAGGGCGTGATCGCGGGGAACCCGGCCACCCGCGGTCTCACTATCGGCCTGCTGCTGACCGCGCCCGGGGCCGCCGCCACCGCCGACGTCAACATCATCTCCTCGGACGGCGCCGTTACGTCGCCGGCCGCCCTGCAGGACGTGGCCGTCGGCGCCGGGCGCACGCTCGCGGTCGCGGTGCCGCGACCGCCGGGCGGGCAGCCGTTCGCGATCGTGCTCACGCCCAAGGCGGGCTCAGGCCCGCTGTACGCCGCCCGGGTGGTGACCTCGGGCACCGGCGGCCTCACGGCCGCGGTCACGTCGCTGCTGCCGGTGCAGAGCGCGCTGACCGAGATCACCCTGCCGCCGGTCCAGAACTCCTACACCGCCGTCCTTCCCTAAGCCTGGAGGGGCCGGCCGCCCTCGGGGTCCCCGGTTCCGGTCCGGGTCCCGGTTAGTCGAGGCCGCCCCGGTAACCGGGGTCAACCGATTCCGGCTCGACGCCGAGGAAGTCGGCGAACTCCTCGACCAAGACGTCGAACACCAGATCGCTAAGCTCGCCGTCGTTGTCGGCCCTGGCCAGCAGCGGGCGCCGGTACACGATGATGCGGGCCGGCGTGGCCGGCCGGGCCGGGTCACGGGACTCCGGCGACGCTGGCACGGTTCGCGCCAGCGGGAGCGGAACGCTGTCGTCGGTCAGCTCGTCGGCCTCGGGCACCTCCTGAACGGCGAACTCAACCCCCGCCAGCTCGGCCTCCCAGCGCCCCTCAAGGCGCGCCACGGCGTCTAGCACCATATCGTCGAACTGCTGCGACCTGGTGCGGTAGAGCGGCACCGCCGGGGGTATCAGGCGGCCCCGCAGGCCCCGTCCGTGCCGGTCGCGTCGCCGGACTCGAGGGGACTGGGCCGGCTGGATAGCGCCGTTCTCACCGCTGCTCACAGTTACTGAGAGTATCCCCGGCGGGTGCCGATCGGATACTGGCCAGCCGGACAGGAGGCAGACAAAACGACACGATCGCGAACCGTGCCCGGGGTGGTGGCGAAAATGGCTCCGGATAGGTACCGTCAGCCGTTGTGAGCGAGAACGAAAACCTGCCGGCGACCCGGGGGGCGGCGCCGGCCGGACAGTCTGACGACTGCGCCAACGCTCACGCCGACACGCGTCGTTCGCGTGCCGTTAACCGTCTGGTGAGCGAGGTGGGCTGGTGAATACCCGTTGCTGCTCGCGGACCGCGTGCAAGAAGCCTCCCGTTTACACGCTCACATACGTGTATAGGGACTCGACGGCAGTGCTGGGGCCGCTTGCGGTCTCGGTCGACCCGCACTCCTGGGACCTGTGCGAAATGCACGCCGGGCGACTGGTGGTGCCGCGCGGCTGGGACGTGGTCCGGCTGCCGCCCGACCCGGCCCAGGAGCGGGCCGACGATCTCGAGGCGCTTGCGAACGTGGTGCGTGAGGTCGGGTCGCGTTCGGTGCCGTCCCGGGCGGCGGCCCAGCCGCGCCCGGCCGGGCCGGGACGCCCGGCCGCGCAGCCGCTCCCGGCCGTCTCCGAGCCAGTCGGCCAGGGCGTCGAGGTCGGCCGCCGCGGTCACCTGCGGGTGCTGCGCTCCGCCCCGTCTCCCGCGCCGGAGGCGTAACTCGATCCCGTTGGCTGATCCGGGTTGCCGAGCGCGGTCCCGTGGGGTAAACACCTTTCGCGACCGATAGGTTTGGTGCTGGGAAGAGTCTGTTAGATGGGATCAGTCAGAAGGCGGGACTAAACGTGAGCGACCTTGACAAGATCTTCAAGGCTTATGACGTCAGGGGTGTCGTACCTGACGAGCTTGACGAGAGCGTGGCCGAGGCGGTCGGCGCGGCGTTTGTCCGGCTGACTGGGGCGAAGACGATCGTCACGCTGCATGACATGCGCGCCAGCAGCGGCCCGCTGGCCGACGCGATCGGCCGCGGCGCGACGTCCCAGGGCGCGGACGTCATCAGGGGCGGACTCGGCTCCACCGACATGGTGTACTACGCCTCCGGGTCGCTCGGCATCCCCGGCGCGATGGTCACCGCCAGCCACAACCCGGCCCGCTACAACGGGATCAAGCTCTGCAAGGCCGGCGCCAAGCCGGTCGGCATCGAGACCGGCCTGGCCGAGATCAAGGCGATGGTGGAGCACGGCGTCCCCGCCTACGACGGCGCGCCGGGCACGACCACCGACAAGGACCTGCTGCCGGGCTACGCCGAATACCTCAAGAAGCTGGTCGACCTGTCCGGCATCCGCCCGCTCAAGGTCGTCGTCGACGCGGGCAACGGCATGGGCGGCTACACCGTGCCGACCGTGTTCGAGGGGCTGCCGATCACCCTCATCCCGCTCTACTTCGAGCTCGACGGCTCGTTCCCGAACCACGAGGCGAACCCGATCGACCCGGAGAACCTGCGCGACCTGCAGCGGGCGGTCAAGGAGCACAAGGCCGACATCGGCCTGGCCTTCGACGGCGACGCGGACCGCTGCTTCATCGTCGACGAGCGGGGCGAGATCGTCTCGCCGTCCGTGCTCGCCGCGCTGATCGCCACCCGCGAGCTGGCCCGCGAGCCAGGCTCGGCCGTGATCCACAACCTGATCACCTCCCGCGCGGTGCCCGAGCTGGTCACCGAGCACGGCGGCACCCCGGTCAGGACCCGGGTCGGGCACTCGTTCATCAAGGCGAAGATGTCCGAGCACAACGCCATCTTCGGCGGCGAGCACTCGGGCCACTTCTACTTCAGGGACTTCTGGTTCGCCGACTCGGGCATGCTGGCGGCGCTGCACGCGCTGGCCGCGCTCGGCCATGACAGCCGGCCGCTGTCGGCCATCCTCAGCGAGTTCTCCCGCTACGCCGATAGCGGCGAGATCAACAGCGAGGTCTCCGACCAGGCCGCCGCGACGGCGAAGATCAAGAGCATTTACTCCGAACGGTCCGGGGTTACCCTCGACGAGCTGGACGGTCTCACCGTCCTCGGGGACACGTGGTGGTTCAACGTCCGTCCGTCGAACACCGAGCCGCTGCTCCGGCTCAACGTGGAGGCGTCGAGCGAAGCGGAAGTGGCCGCCATCCGCGACGAGGTACTCGGCCTGATCCGCACACAGTTATCCCCCGGGGGGACGACCCCCCGTACCCCCCGCGGCATGCCCGATGAGAGGCGAGGATATCGAGCATGCGAGCTTCGGGAGAAAGGACCTCGTATGGAAATTGAAGACTGGGTGATGGAGTTCATCGTCTGCCCGAAGTGCCGAGCCGACCTGCGGGCGGACGAGGCTGCCAGCGAGCTCGTGTGCACCGGGTGCGGGCTTGCCTACCCGGTTCGCAACAGCATTCCGGTGCTGCTGGTGGACGAGGCCCGCCAGACGCCGCTGCCGCAGGCGGAGGGAAGCGCGGGGTGAATACGCCGCAGGGCGGGGTGGCGCTGGCCGCCCTTCGCCTCGACGACGCCGAGCTCATCGAGTCGGGCGACCCGGGCGGCATGCTCAGGCAGGTCGCCTCGTCCGCGGCGCAGGTCAGGACCGCGCTGAGCGCGTGCGCGGAGACCGATCTCTCCCAGCTCAGCCCGGACGTGCGGCCGCGCGCGATCGTGGTCGCCGGGTCGGGCGGCGCGGGCGGCGCGGTATTCGCGCGCGATGCGCTCGCCGCGATCTGCGGGACCGGAGTCCCGGTCCAGGTGACCGGCGTGTCCGGGTACCAGCTGCCGGGCTGGATCGGCGCCGCCGACCTGGTGATCGCGGTGTCCCGCTCCGGCCACACGGCCGAGACGATGGCGCTGGCGGCAGAGGCCGCGCGGCGCGGCTGCCACCTGATCGGGGTGGGCGCGCCGGGCTCGCCCCTGCAGGAGCTCGCCGCCCGCGCCCGGGGGACGTTCATCCCGGTGACCACGGTCGGGCCTGCTCGCGCGATGGCGTGGGCGCTGACCGTGCCGCTGCTGGTGGTTGCGACCAGGCTCGGCGTGGCCCGCCTGGACGAGGCGGACTACGAGTCGGCCGCCGCCGTGATGGAGGACGTGTCGCACCAGTGCCGCCCGTCGAGCGAGTCGTTCGTCAACCCGGCCAAGTCGCTGGCGCTTGACCTGATCGGCCGGCTCCCGCTGATCTGGGGCGGGTCGGACCTGGCGGCGGCGGCCGCGCGGCGGTTCGCCTCCCAGCTCGCCGCCAACGCCAAGTACCCGGCGCTGGCGGGGGTGCTG
>Ga0302326_10011853_pt1 | contig 18693 bp, 16 predicted proteins | sample Palsa_T0_3_FD_202264 | JGI IMG/M metagenome (GOLD analysis project Ga0302326, IMG submission 202264) | Peat permafrost microbial communities from Stordalen Mire near Abisko, Sweden - Palsa_T0_3 | ecosystem: Environmental > Terrestrial > Soil > Palsa > Peat permafrost | place: Sweden: Abisko...
TGCAGCACATTAGCTACGATATTGCCATGCGTGAGCATGGCGCCCTTGGACACGCCTGTTGTGCCGCCAGTGTATTGAAGAAAAGCGAGGTCATCTGACCGAACATCCACTTCGGCAAGGCTAAGGCGTCTGCCATCGGCCAGGGCAGTTGTTAATTTGTGCGCCCCTACAATGTGCCATGGCGGCACTTGTTTACGGATCCGCCGCACGACGAAGTTGACGATCCAAGACTTTGGGAACCGCAGCATATCGCCCACCGCGGTAACAATGACGACGCGGATCTTTGTGCGCGCTATAACTTTCTGCAGGACGTGGGCGAAATTCTCGAGGATGACGATCGCTTCTGCGCCCGAGTCTTGCAGCTGATGCTCGAGCTCCGGGGGCGTATAGAGGGGGTTGGTATTCACGATGATGATGCCGGCGCGCAAGGCGGCAAGCATGACGACGGGATACTGGAGAAGATTTGGCAGCATGATGGCGAGCCGGTCGCCTTTCTTCAGGGCACCCTTTTTTTGCAGCCACGCCGCGAGATGCCGCGACGACTCGTCGAGCTCGGCGTAGCTCATCGCACGCCCCATTTGCACGTAGGCGTGGTCATCGGCAAAATTTTGAAAACTTTTTTCGGCAATTTCATTGAGAGATTGGAACTCGCCGACATCGATCTCGGCTGGAACTCCGGGCGGGTAGGACTTCAGCCAGATTTTGTCCATATGAGTCTCAGTGCGCGTGTATTAGAGGAAGTAGCCCCGGCCAGACCGAATCGAGCACGAGTGGTGCACCGCGCGCATTCGGGTGCAGCCCATCCGCCTGCATCAAGGCCGGATCCAGCGCGACCGACTCGAGCAGGAAGGGCACGAAAGGCACGTGATCGCGTTGTGCGATATCCGTGTATATGTGGTAGAAATCGGCCGTATAGCGCGGGCCGTAGTTGGGCGGCATGCGTATGCCGATGAGCAAGATCTGTGAGCCGGCTGCACGCACCATTCCGATCATTTTTTCCAGATTGGCGCGGATCTCTGCGATAGGTAGGCCGCGCAGGCCATCATTCGCGCCAAGTTCCAGGATGACGAGGGACGGATTATGCAGCTGCAGTGCGCGCGGCAGTCGCTGCACTCCGCCGTCGGATGTTTCTCCGCTCACGCTGGCATTGATGACCGGGGTTACGTACCCTTGCGCCTGCAAGCGTTTTTGCAGCAGCGGCACCCAGCCTTCGTCGGCGCGCAGGCCGTAACCCGCGCTTAAACTGTCCCCAAACACCAGTATGGGTGAGGCCTGCGTGGCCGTGCCCTGAACCGCAATGAGCCATAACCCGATGCCAAGCGCCCAGGCGCAGATCACTCGCGAAAGCGTTCTCAAGACCGATCACCTCACAAAGCAGGTTAGCAGTCCCGAAGGACCGCTGACCATTGTCAACGATGTAACGTTGGACATCGCAGCAGGAGAGTCAGTTGCGGTCGTCGGCGCCTCGGGTGCGGGAAAGTCCACGCTGCTCGCACTGCTCGCGGGCCTGGATGCGCCCACATCCGGCAAAATCTGGCTCGCGGGAACGGATCTTAGCGCTCTCGACGAGGATGGGCGCGCGCGCTTACGGGCGCAACGCGTCGGATTCGTGTTTCAGGCGTTCCACCTGGTGCCAGCGCTCACGGCGCTCGAGAATGTGATGCTGCCTCTGGAGCTGGCCGGCCGCACGGATGCGCGCAGCGCCGCACTCGGGGCGCTCGATCGCGTCGGACTAGCGAAGCGCAAAGGACATTACCCGCGCCAACTCTCCGGAGGAGAGCAGCAACGTATCGCGCTCGCCCGTGCCTTTGTCACATCGCCCGCGGTGCTGTTCGCCGACGAGCCGACCGGCAACCTCGATACGTCCACTGGCGGGCGCGTCGGCGCGCTGTTGTTCGAGCTGAACGCGCATTCCCAGACGACGCTGGTCCTCGTGACACACGAGCGTGATCTCGCCTCGCGCTGCCAGCGCACTTTGCAGATGGAAGCCGGGCGGCTGCTGTAAGAGATGCGCGCGTTATCACTCGCCGTGAGAATGCTGGCGCGCGAATGGCGCTCCGGAGAACTCGGCGTACTGCTGCTCGCGCTCACGATCGCGGTTGCCTCACTTACCGGCGTCGGATTTCTGGTGAGCCGTATCGGGGCGGCCGTCGATCTTCAGGCAACGGAGGTGCTCGCTGCCGACGTTCGCTTGGGGTCCCCGCAGCCGATCTCACAAGCATCTATTGATGAGGCGGCGCGGCGCGCGGTGCTCGCGACGCGCAGTACGCGGCTCCTGAGCGTGGTGTTTCATGATGATCAGAGTCAGCTGACGAATATCCATGCGGTGAGTGCGGGCTATCCGCTCAGAGGGCACGTACTCATTGCCAACGAGCTGTTCGCCAAGGGAGACGCGGCCTCGAGCGTCCCACCGCGCGGCGAAGTGTGGCCGGACTCGAGGCTCATGGCGGCGACCGGCGCGCGAGTTGGATCGGTGCTCGCGATCGGTGCAGCCACTTTTCGCATAGGTCACGTGCTCATATCCCTGCCGGATCAGGGGGGCACGTTTGCTGAGCTTGCGCCAAGCCTCCTTATGAACCTGCAGGACCTGCCTGCGACTCAACTCGTTCAGCCAGGCAGCCGCGTGAGCTACAGCGTGCTGTTCGCCGGGGTCCGCGCCCGCGTCGATGACTTCAAATCCTGGCTGCTCCTCAATAAGAAACCTGCCGAGCGGTTGCGAGATATCCGGGATGCAAGCCCGCAAATCAAGAGCGCTACGGAACGCGCGGGACGCTTTTTGAGCCTGGCGAGTCTGGTCAGCGTGCTGTTGTGCGCGATCGCGGTTGCTATGTCAGCGCGCCGCTATGTCCATCGCCGCCTCGATGTCGTCGCGCTGATGAAGACGCTGGGAGCGACGAGCGCATTCACTTTGAGCGTGAGTTTTCTGCAGCTCATTGCGATCGCCTTCGTGGCAGCCGTGGCCGGTTCCGCGGTGGGATTTCTCGCCCAGGAATGGCTGCTGCGGGCGCTGCGAGGGCTGTTCAACACGGAGCTTCCGCCGGCCAACCTGCTGCCTCTCGGCCTTGGTTTCGTCGCAGCAATTGCTCTTCTCGTGGGCTTCGCATTGCCGTCGCTTCTGCAGCTCGCGCGCGTTCCGACCATACGCGTACTGCGGCGCGACGTCGGGGCGCCACCGACGCTGGTGCTGGTTGCCTTCGGCCCGGCAGTCGCCGTCATCGCTCTTCTCATCTATTGGGTGGTGCGCGACGTGAAGCTGTTTCTCCATTTCACCTTTGGGCTTGCCGCCTTCATTGCGGTCGTGGCCGGTGCTGGCTGGTTACTCGTGCATCTTGCGGGGCGCCTGCGCGGCAGCGTCGGCTTCGCCTGGCGTTATGGGGTTGCGAACCTAAGCCGCCGGCGCGCGGAAAGCGTTCTCCAAATCGTCGCGTTTGGGACCGGGATCATGGTTCTGTTGATGCTGGGAATCGTGCGCAATCACGTACAGGACAGCTGGCGCCGCAGCTTGCCGGAGGATTTGCCCAACTACTTTTTCGTCAATATCCCGCCGGACGAGCGTGCGCCGTTCATCGAGTTCCTAAAGGCTCGCGGTGCTCAGACCTCGCGCGTCTTGCCGATGATCCGCGGCCGTCTGACTGCAATCAACGATCGTCCGGTGGAAGGGGCGCAATCCGCCGGTGACGGCGAGAATTTCGCCGCACGCGAACAGAATCTCACCTGGGCAGCCGACCTCGGCGCAGACAACAGCATTGTCGCGGGCCGCTGGTGGACACGCGACGATTTCGGCAAGCCGCTGGTGTCTCTCGCGACGGAATTTCAGGAGTCGCTGCATGTGCGCGTAGGCGATCGGCTTACGTTTGATATCGGCGGAGAGAGCATCTCCGCGAGCGTCGCCAGCATTCGTAAGGTGAAGTGGGACAGTTTCCAGCCGAATTTCTTCATCGTATTTGCCCCCGGCGTCATCGATAACACGGCGGGGACATATATGACGAGTGCCTACTTCCGGCCGGCCGGTGCCAGCGCACTTGCGCAGCTCGCGCGACGTTTCCCCAGCGTGTCAATATTCGATATCGACGATCTCCTCGCACGCGTGCGTTCGGTTGTGGACAAGGCCGTCTTCGCCGTGCAGAGCGTGTTCGTTTTCACCGTGTTCGCGGGCCTCACTGTGCTGCTCGCGGCCGTCCAGTCCAGCCGCGACGAGCGCCGTTTCGAAAGTGCGATGCTGCGCACGCTCGGGGCGAGCCGCAAAGTGGTGCTGCAGGGAGTGCTTGCGGAGTTCACTGTGTTGGGGTTGTTGTCGGGCTTGCTTGCGTCGGTCGGCGCATCGATTGCAGGGTATTTTGTTGCGACGCGGGTGCTCGCGCTGCCTTACGGCTTTGACCCTTTGGTGTGGGCGGTGGGCCTTGTCGGCGGCGCCGTGCTGGTGGTATTCAGCGGCTGGCTTGCCACCCGCTCGGTCGTGAATCAGCCGCCGCTTGCGACACTGCGTGCCAACGGCTGACTAGGTCTAATGCTGGATACCAATGGTGATCCAGGCATCCGGCTCCGGATCGCCCCGCCAGGTCAGCCCGTCAATCGTAAATTGATAGGTTCCTGGCCCAAGCGCCGAGCTATTGAGTCCGAGATGCAACTGACCGTTGGAGTCCTTCATGATGTTGTGGAGTATCGCGACCCGTCCTTGATCAACACGGTCGATCGTTACCCGAAAGGCGCGATACGGCGAATGCGTCATATCGATGTGCAATTCGGCGAATTGCGCCGGGCCACCACCGATCGTAATCGCCGGCGTGTTGGAGCTGCCGCTGCGACTGGGCACGAGCTGAATGGTGCGTGTGGTCGAGGCAGCTTCGAGCGGCTGCTCAGCGATGGCAGCCTTGAGTTTCGCGATGGTACGGCTCTTGTCTGCACTTGCACTGCCGACAATGGCGAGTGCCACCGCCAGCAATAGAACCGCTGCAGCAATGCCAATGAGGAGCTGAGGCCTCTCCCACGGCTTCTTCGGCGGTTGCTGCCACGGCTCAGGTTTCCCACTAGCCTCGAGAAGCCGCAATCCGGCGTTGACCCGCTCGGGAAGGCCGATCTCATCGAGGAGCTCGGGCTCCTCATGGCAGAAGCGCTCGAAGTCGGTCGCGCCCTTGATGGGCAGACTGCCTGCAAGATAGCGCTCGACGATCTGGTTGCGAACGATGAATTCTCGGTCCATGAGCGGCGTCGGCATTGGGGCAACACCCGCGGTGCCAACTGAGGACGTTCCGGTCGCCGGCTCTGACGCGCGGTCGCTCGCCCGCGCCGGTGATTCGGCCTGCGGTTGCGGGTCAATGCGGGATGTAGATTCCTTCATTTGGGTCCGCCGAGATTAAGGGTTCGTCCGTTCGGCTGATGGGGGCTGGGCTCGATATCCTATCTTGCAGAGTTGCCACCAGGCGACCTGCGGCATGGCTCACAGAACACGCGGTCCGGAGCCCGCGTTTGGCGACGCAGGCTGCATTATGCGCCTGGGGCGCGAACGGTTATGTTGCGTTGCAATATCTGCGGCATATGGCGACGACGCGCCGCGGTTACTGGAGTCTTGGCGCCGTCAAGCAAGCTTCCTGCGCGGCGCGCAAGACAAGAATTTTTGCTTCGATTTATCGGCCAAGGAGTGGTGTTCAAATGCGGTAAACGACTCTTCGTCGTGAGCCGACACCACGGCAGCCGTGCGTTACAGTCAATCACGGGATCATTAAGGACAGGCCGCCGGCGCAGACGGCAAACCGGGATCGTAATCACGTAGAATCCCACGCCCACGTTTGGAGGATATGCGATGCGCCACATCATTTCGCTTTTCGCCATGGCCCTTGCCGCCGCAACGAGCATGGCCGCGGCATCGACTGCCGTTGATCCGGCGCTCACGGCGGCGATCGCGAGCAATCAACGCACCGCAACCTTCGTCGCGCGCGACGCTGCGCGGCACCCGGCCGAGGAATTGACGTTCTTCGGCATCAAAGCCGATTCCAACGTCGTCGAGCTGTGGCCGGGCGGCGGCTACTGGACCGAGATCCTCGCCCCTTATCTGGCAGCCCACGGCCACTATACGGCCGCACTGCCGCCGACTAAGGACGGCGGCGAGGACAGCACCACGGTCGCGCAGTGGCGTGCACGAATCGCACCGCAGGCGACGCGCTTTGGGACGATCCACGAGACGACGCTCGGCGCCGGCCATTTCGACGTCGCCCCGCCTGGGTCTGCGGATTTCGTCCTGACCTTTCGCAATCTGCATAACTGGATGGAGAGCAGCTACGCCGCCGAAGCTCTTGCGGGTTGTTTCCGCGCGTTGAAGCCCGGTGGCATTCTCGGCATCGAGGACCATCGCGGCAGCAACGATCAGCCACAAGATCCGCAGGCGAAGAGCGGCTACGTGCGCCAGGATTACGCGATCAACCTTGCCAAGCAGGCGGGCTTTGAGTTCGTGGGTTCCTCCGAAGTTGATGACAACTCCAAGGACACGAAGAACTGGCCGAAAGGCGTATGGACGCTGCCACCCACGCTGGAGCTTGGCGATCAGGACCGCGCGAAGTACGTCGCTATTGGCGAGGCCGACAACTTCGTGCTGAAGTTCAGAAAGCCAAAACACTCCTGAGGCGAGCCGACGAGAGCGATCGTACCGACGCTCAACGGGCGCCGTTGCAATTGCCCGGATATGGCGAGTCCGTCAGGCCGCGCCCGAGCCTTTGAGGAAGAACTCCACCTTATCCCGATAGGTGCGTGACATCTTGAGTTCGTGCGCGCCTTCCAGTGTCAGGAAGTACTCGCCGTTCATGTGAGCGCGCAAACTTTTGACGCGGCGCAGATTGACGATGGTGGAGCGGTGTACACGCTGAAAGAGGCGCGGGTCGAGAATGTCCTCGAGCTCCTTCATCGTGCCGCGCAAAATGTGCGTTTGTCCATTGGCGTGGATGCACATGTAGTCCCCCGCGGCATCGATCCATTCGATCGATGCGATGGGTACGCGCACGATCTCGCGGCCCTGCCGGATGGGCAGAATTTCGGCGCGCGGCCGCGCAACCGCCGCGCTTCCATGTTCGAGAAGCTCTTCAAGTGCGACTTCTCCACAGCCGGTGATCTCCGCAATCAACCCGAAGAGTCGATCGCGCTGCTCAATCGCATCACGGGTGCGAATATGTGTGCGTACCTTCTCGAGCGTTAGTTCGAAACGCTCGTCATCGATGGGCTTCAAGAGATAGTCCACGGCCCGCGCTTCGAAGGCGCGAATGGCGTATTGGTCGTATGCGGTGACGAACACGACCAGCGGCATGGATTCGCTGGGAACCTGGGCGAGTAGCTCGAACCCCGAGAGGCCCGGCATCTGAATGTCGAGAAACAAAAGATCCGGCTTATGGGAACGGATCGCGAGCAATGCGTCGCGCGCGCCCGCGCACTGTGCGAGGACTTCGAAGTCCGGCGCGCGCAGCAAACGCAGCTCGAGTCCCCGGCGGGCGAGCGCTTCGTCGTCGACGATAACCGTCGAGATCTTCGCATTCATCCTTGCACGGTCTCCAGTGGCAGCGCCATTTCAACGTGCAGGCCAGGCTGGGAGTTTAATACGGCGAAGCGGTGACTTTCTCCATAAAGAACGGCGAGCCGCTCGCGCGTGTTGCGCAGGCCGACACCGCGACTGCCGCTTTGTAACAGGCCTTCACGCATTCCCGGACCATCATCGATTACGGCAAGCTCCAGCATAACGCCGCGGGTGCGTCCTTCGATACGAATCATGCCGCCATTCTCGCGCGGCGAGATCGCATGTTTGACGGCGTTTTCAAGCAGCGGCTGCAGCAGCAGGCTCGGCAGCAAGGCATCAAGGGCGCTCTCCTCGATGGCGTACTCGAGCCGCAGCCGCTCTCCAAAGCGCAGTCGTTCGGTATTGAGGTAAAGATCCAGAGATTCCATCTCTTTGCGCAACGTGACTTTCTTCATCGGATCCTGGTCGAGCGTATAACGCAAAAACTCCGCCAGGCGCGCGACGGCATGGTTCGCGATGCGGTTCTGATTGTCGAGTATCAGTGTGGAGATCGCGTTTAGGGTATTGAATAGAAAGTGAGGGTTCAACTGATAGCGCAGCATCTTCAGTTGCGCTTCCTGTGCAAGCGCGGTCGCTTTGAGCGCTGCTTCGCGCTGCTGCTGCAGCGACTCGTAGTACTTGATGCCGAAGTACAGCGCGCTCCAGCACAGCAAGAGATACGTCGTCGACAGCGACCCTTCCAGGACTTCGAACAGGGTCTTGAACTGCCAGGTGGGCTCGACCAGATACTTATAGGCGAGATTGATGACAACGCGTAGCGCGAGAGCGGTTGCGTAGCATGAGGCCAATACACCGATAATCATCGTTCGCAGCGGACGCCCCCAGAGCCTGCGATAAATGGGGCGCAACGGCATGGACAGAACGAAGCCCGAAATGGCGGCAATGGCGATGACCTGCTGGTAAGCGACCGGCTGGGCCTGCAGAAGGGCGCCAAAGTATTGGCTGATGGCATAGGCGCCCCAGCCGGCGGCGTGCAGGCTCCAAAAAAGCGCATTGCGGTTGGAACGCAACTGATCGAGCGTCATCTGCTGTACCGTCGGCGCGCGGAAAAAGGCGGGGATCTTCCCCACGGTATCCAAGCTTAGGGCACAAGTCGAAACGCGGCCGTGCATCGCGCCCAGGCTGAACGCGCGATTCGGTCGTTTCGTCGCGGATCAGTGCGCTTTGCGCAGTGCGGCCCTCGGCGGTTTCGTGCAGCCCGCCGCGGCTGCGAGGGATTCGAGCGGCAGTGGTCGATCAAGGACAAAGCCTTGCGCAAGATCGCACCCTACCCCGGTGAGCCACTGCATGGCGGCCTGGGATTCAACGCGCTTGGCGACGCAGTGGATCCCCAGCACCTTGCAAGCCTGGGCCATGGCAACCACCAGCGCCTGCGAGACCTTGTCCTGCAGCGCCGAAGAGGTCAGCCGCGCGTCGATTTTCACGAGTTTCAGCGCAGGCGAGCGCAGGAACTGTAGCGCCTGCGGCGCGAGCGAGAAGTTGTCGAGGACCAGGAAGCAGCCGATCTTTTCGCAGGTGGCGATAAAGCGCTCGACCTGCGCCGGGCATTGAGCGCAGGCCTGCTCGCTGATCTCAAAGCCTATGCATTGAGCCGCGACGCCTGTACGTGCCAGGTCAGCAGGCAGGCGGTGGAGAAACTGCGCATCCTCGATCGCGCCGATCGACAAATTGATAGAGAAGCTCGCAGGCTCCGCGTCCCATACCACCGGGTTCTCCCCGAGCCAAGTCAGAAGCTGCTTCAGCACGAGGCTGTCGAGCGCCGCCCCTTCCGGGCCGCGCACCGCGGCCGCGACGAATGCTGCCGGTACCTGCTTACGCGCGGTATCGCGCCGTGAGCGCGCCAGCACTTCGTAGCGCCGCGTGCGGCCGCCCGAGCGCAGCTGGGTGAGCTGCTGCACGTCGAGGAGCAGATCCGCCGCCTGCTCCTGCTCAGTCATGGGCTTTGGTGCGGCAGCTGCGGGCGCTGCTTTGGCCGGCCCTTCAGGGGCCGCTTTCGGCGGCGCTGATGGCTCGGGCGCGAAGGTCAGCAAGTCGTCGGTCGTCTTTGCTGTGAGGGTCGTGGAGGTCGTATCCGGCTGCGCGGCGGTGAGCACGGGCAAGGATCCCGTCATGAGCGCAAGCTCAGGCACGGCGATGGAACCGCTGTCGGTCGTACTCACCTGCGCCACCGTGCTCGTACTGCCGATATTTCCGGATTTCACGCGCAGCAACACCGCTATTTTCTGTAAGGCTGCTCGTTGCGGTGCAGTCAGAGACTGCATCGACGCTTCGCCCTTCAATGATTTGGGATCGGCGAGGACCATGACGAGACCCACGAGGTCGCCGCGCGGCGCGCGCACGGCGAGCAGGATGGCGCTGCGGCCATCATCGAGAGTACGCGTCAAAATGAGCTTGTTCTCGGCCGCACGCAGGGCGTCGATGCCATCGACTACCACGTTATGCTCGTCCGGCCCCAATGCGCCTTCGCTCAGCCAGAGTACATCGCCTCCAATGTTGTAGATGGAGAGGGAATGCACACGCATCGGTGGCAGCGCAGTGCGCAGCTGCCGTCCCAGGGTCTCGGCAGTTACGGCGTCAGCAGTCGAAATCGTCGGCGCGCTTTTAGCGCTTGAGAGTGGCAAGGAAGTGTCCCGTCCGTGTGGCTGTGGGCCGCAGCATGACAGGACAGGGACACAGCGAGCGTGATTCCCCTCGCGTTTGTATCCGATCGGCGACTCCGCGGCAGTTTCTGTAAAGTTAATTGCTACATAGCGAGAAAATCGCGCTTGCCGATCTCAAGCCCGTTGTGGCGCAGAAGCGCATAGGTTGTAACGACGTGAAAATAAAAATTAGGTAACGCCCAGCTTCGCAGAAACGCAAGCCCTTTCATGTCGAGAGTGCCATCGCGCAGCGGAATCTTGACGTCGCGATCCTCGCTGCCGTCGATCGCACTCGCCGGAATGCTTTTCACATGATCGATCGTACGCGCGATGCGGGTGCGCAACTCTTCGATCGTTGACTCGTTATCCTCGAAGCGCGGCGGTTCCAGTCCGGCAAGGCGGGAGCTGCTGTTTTTTGCCAGGTCGCATGCGATCTGGATTTGTCGCGACAGCGGCAGCATGTCCGGTGCGAGGCGCGCATTGACGAGCACCACGGGGTCAAATTTCTTTTCGACCGCGAACTTGAGTCCCTTTTCCAGAAGCGCTGACAAGGTCCCCAGCATCGGTAAGAAGGTCTCCACCGACATTGAATACATCGAGATTTTCATTCCGGCCCCCAAGCTTTTGAAACCCCGAATTTTACATTAGCTCCTGGCATCGGTGCTTCACTAATGAAACAATAAGGTCTGAATCAGTTCTGACTGTTGGCTAAATGAATGAACTCTGGGCCCCGGCACAGCTTGCGCTTCTAGCCAAAGTTGTCGACCTCAACGGCTTCTCGGCCGCAGCACGCAGCCTAGGCGTGCCGAAGGCGGCCGTGAGCCGCTCAGTGGCGGACTTGGAGAAGGCGCTGGGTGTGCGCGTGCTGGAGCGCACGACGCGGCGCATCGCACTCACTGCGGCGGGTCGCCTGATCTACCCGTACGCCAAGCGCGTGGTTACGGAAGTGGATGCGGCAAGTGCGCTCATCGCACGACTGCATGCGCCTGTCGGCGGTCCGCTGCGCGTCGCGGCGGAGCCGACCTACGGACGTGCGCTGCTCGCGCCTCTCGTGCCGCGCTTTCTCGAGAGCTTTCCCGATGTGCCGCTGGAAGTGGTGCTACAGCCGTTGGAGGCACAAGACTCCTGGGACGTCGCCATCCGCGCGGGCTTGTCGGAGGATGCGACCCTCACGCACCGCTTGCTGGGCGCACCGCCTGCCGTGTTGTGCGCAACCCCATCCTACTTGCAGCAGCACGCCGCACCCGTGCGTCCTGAGGATCTGCGCCACCATGACTTGCTGACGCCGGCCGGCGATTCGCCCGAATACCGTCTCCAGCTTGCGCGCGGCTCGCAGCGCGCCGAGGTGCGTGTGGCTCCGAAGCTCACTGTGAATGATCCGGCAGTGCTGCACGGGGCTTGTGCTGCGGGCTTGGGAGTTGCGCTGCTGCCCGAGTTTCTATGCCGCCAGGGTCTGGCCACCGGGCGCCTGAAGCTCGTGCTGCCGGATTGGACGCTCGCGCCGGCGGCGATTCTCTATGCTGTTTATAGCGCCACGCTCGAGGCTGACCCACGCGTCCAGCGCTTCGTCGAGTTCCTGGCCGCTAATATCGTACCGGCGCTCGCATCCGCGCGTGCGTCTGGGGCATTCTCTACGCCGCGCTCATCGTAAGGAGGGATGATGTACCGCGCACCCATCAGGGAGCTTCAATTCGTACTCGATGAGCTTCTCGGCGCCGCAGGCTTGAGCGCCTACTCGGAGCTTGCTGAGTACTCCCCTGAAACCGCTGAGTCGATTTTGGGCGAGGCGGCGCGCTTCGCGCAGGAGGTGCTCGAACCCCTGAACCAAAGCGGTGATCGCGAGGGTGCGCGCTGGACGCCTGGCGGCGTCGTGACGCCGAAGGGTTTCGCCGCGGCTTATCGGCAATTCGTCGAGGCGGGCTGGCCGCAACTCGGAGCAAATCCCAAATACGGCGGTCAGCCCGTGCCGCAGGCCTTTGGTGCCGCGGTGCGCGAGCTCTGGGGGGCCGCGAATCTTTCCTTCAAGCTGTGTCCCATGCTCACCCAAGGCGCGGTCGAAGCGGTCGATTTGTGCGGCTCGCCGGCGCAGAAGGAGCTCTTTTTGCCGAAGATGATTCGCGGCGAGTGGACCGGCACCATGGATCTCACCGAGCCGCAGGCTGGGTCGGATCTTGCTCAGATTCGCACGCGCGCCGTGCCCGACGGCGAAAACTACCGGCTTTTCGGCCAGAAAATCTTCATTACCTGGGGTGATCACGACTGCGCCGAGAACATCATTCATATGGTGCTGGCGCGCATCGAGGGCGCACCATCCGGAGTGAAGGGCGTGTCGCTCTTCATCGTGCCGAAAGTTCTCGTCAATGTCGACGGCACGCTCGGTGAGCGCAACGAAGTACGCTGCGTATCAATCGAACACAAGCTCGGGATTCATGCGAGTCCCACCTGCATGCTTGCCTTTGGAGACACGCGCGGCGCGCTGGGCTACCTCATCGGCAAGGCTAACCGCGGCCTCGAGTACATGTTTGTCATGATGAACGCCGCGCGTCTGTCGGTCGGCATCGAGGGCTATGCAGTTGCGGAACGCGCCTTTCAGCGCGCGTCCGAGTGGGCGAGGACTCGCGTGCAGGGCAGGCCGGTCGGCGCACCTGCGAGCGGTCCGGCTACGATCGTCTACCACCCCGATGTCAAACGCATGTTGCTGACGATGAAGTCGTGCATTGAGGCCATGCGCGCGCTCGCATTGTATGCCGCGTTCGAACTCGATATCGCCGAGCTCGATCCGGACGAGCAGCGCCGTCTGCACGCGCAGGCGCGCGCCGATCTGTTGATACCGATCGTCAAGGGATGGTGCACTGAGCTTGGTAACGAGCTTGCCGGAACGGGAGTACAGATTCACGGCGGCATGGGCTTCATCGAAGAAACTGGCGCCGCGCAGTACGTGCGCGATCTGCGCATTACGACGATCTACGAAGGAACGACTGGCATTCAGGCCAATGATCTGATCGGGCGCAAGCTGGGGCGCGATCGTGGTGCGGCCATGAATGCCCTAATCCTCGAGATGCATGCTGAGCTTGATGCGCTGGAGGGCAGCGATGCCGTCATGCGCGTCATCAAACACACCGCCGTCGAAGCCGTCGACGTTTTGCGCGCAGCGACGGATGCCATTCTGCAGGCTTTCTCAGCCGGTCAGGAGCGTGCGTTCGCAGTTGCGGTTCCTTATCTCAACCTCTGCGGGTTCGTGACCGGGGGCTGGCTGCTGGCCAAATCCGCGGCGATCGCCGCGGGGCGGCGTGCCGGCGCTGAGCGCGAATTCTATGAGGCAAAACTTGCAACTGCGCGGTTCTACGCGCAGCAGGTGCTGCCAAGGGCGCTCGCGCTGGCACGGATTGTTGAAAGCGGCGCGGCCAGCGTCACAGAGAGCGATGCGGCGCTGATTTAACGCTTCGCGCGCGCAGCGCGCGTGCGCCGCATCGGCGCACGCAGCTTTAATGCCGGCGGTTCGTTCAAGGACTGCAGAAAGATTCGTCGTGCCGTCTGCGGCAGCGCACTCCATTCGACCTTGGGTATTTGAGTACGACGCAGCTGACGGTCGCTGATGCGCGCCGTGGCATCGCTGGCTTGCGCCCGGCGTGCGGGCAGACGCCGTGTCTTGCCACCGCGCAGGAGGTCGGCGATCGCCTGCGCAACGCCATGATCACGCGTGAGCTCACTGTGTGCGGTTGCGGTGAAGTAGGTGCGCGCTCCCGGCAGGAGCGCCTGCTCGGTGGGAACGGTGCCGTCGCCATTGCGGGTGATTGTGTAGACGAAATCATCCCGCTGACGCACGACCGCTGTCACCGTTTCCTGATTCACTCCGGCGATGACGACAAAGCGCTCGTCGCCACCGGCAAGCGTGCGAGGAAGTGTGCGTGCCGCTCGCAGGAGTCCGGGGCGTGGCCGCGGGCCGCGCTGCGGCCATTCCCCGGGATCGAAGAGATCAACCCCAGCGTTGTGATCAGGTGCGGGCAGCAAGTGGTAGAGGCTGGGAAAGGAGTTGAATACCTTCTCGGCCAGCCACTCGGCGGACTGCTCCTGATTGAGGCGTGCGATCTTACGCACGACCGCATAAGTGCCGCGCAGCGCCTGCACCGATGCGAATGAACCGAAATTGGGCGTGCCAAGGAGTATGACGCGCTCCACGGAGCCTGTGCCCGCCATTGCCAGCGCCGCTCGGCTGACGAGGCCGCCCATGCTATGCGCCACCAGCATCACCCGTTTCGCGGGCTCAAGTCGCAGGCGCGCGGCAAGCGCCTGTCCGAGCACATCCACACCGAGACGCCAGTCGTAATCGTGGAAGGCGCAGTCAAAGCCCGCCGCCTGCAAATGCAGTTTTAATCGCAGGTACGTGTAGAGCACAACGCCGAGCGAGACGATGCCGTCATCAGGCGCGGGCTTCAGCAACCTCAGGCGTCCGGCCTCGATATCCACCGGATCGAGCCAGAGGATGTCGGGTGGCAGTGGCGCGGGGCGCGGCAGTCCGAGCTGCGATCCCATGATTCCCGGAACAATAATGACGCGCACGGCATCGGCTGCGAGCGTCGTGTTGCTCGCCGCGCGCACCAGAGTTGTAAGCTCGCGATATTCCGCGGCGCCGAAATAGTTCTCAAGCTCAGGTCGATGCTCTCCGGCGGCGAGCAGTTTTTCTACCTGCGCATCGCTCCACGACAAGCGGTCGTAGGGCGAGATGTGATGTGGTGATACTTCAGATTTGGCCAAGCGATGCTCTTAACTGTGCGCGCGGCGGGTGCGCACACGCGCTGCGCGGATTATGCCAAAGTGGCTTTGATGCCACGCCACTTCGAGCGTCATGAACCACTCGCTCTTGCAGCGCTCTTTGCCGGCGCCTGCGGGGTCGCAAGTTCCGGGATTTTCGTGCGCCTATCGCAAACCGGCCCTACGGCGACCGGCTTTTGGAGGGGAGTTTTCGCATTGCCGCTGCTCGCCGTTTGGGCGTGGGCGGAAGCGCGTCACCGTGGCACACGCTGGAATCGCTGGATAGGGGATGCGCGCATCCTCTGGGCCGGCGTGTTTTTTACCGGCGATCTTGCGTTCTGGCATTGGTCGTTGGTGCTGACCTCCGTCACGGCAGCGACCCTCGAAGCGAATCTTGCCCCGCTCTTCGTGGCATTGATCACGTGGATCATATGGCGCGAACGACCCAAGCCACGCTTCCTCGCGGCGCTTGCGATCGCATTCACCGGAGTTCTGCTGATCGTCAGTCCGAAGCTGGGTCGGGCCCACGGCGCACTCACCGGGGATCTTCTCGGGCTTGGCACGGCCGCCTTTTATGGCGCGTATATGATCGTCGTCGCGCGTCTGGCAACGACCTACGGCACCGGCGCGCTCATGCTGCGCACGACGCTGATATTCACTGTGCTTCTGGCGCCGCTCATGATGGATCAGAAGATCCTTCCTGATAACCTTCACGGTTGGGCGCTGCTCATTGGACTTGCGGTGTCTGCGCAGGTCGTGGGCCAGGGACTCATTGCCTATGCTCTTGCCCGCCTGCCGGCGAGCTTCAGCTCTCTGGCGCTGCTGCTGCAGCCGTTCGCCGCCGCGATTTACGCCGGTGCGTTGCTCGGCGAGCGGTTGTCTCTGGTGCAGATAGCCGGCGGCGTCATTGTGTTGGCCGCGATCGTCCTTGCGCAGCGTACGCGACCCTAGGCGGCGTGCAATGCGATCTGCGCGCACACTGCGGCGATCGCCGCATGGCGCGCGGTGGTCCGGCGCCAAACACCTCCGATCTTGCGCAGTGGCTCGGGACGGGTGAAGGGCCGTACGACGACGCCGCGCGCCTGGCGATAGGCGCCATGGGTCGCAAGCTCGGGCAGCAGAGTGATGCCCGCGCCGGTTGCAACCATCTGCCGCAGGGTTTCGAGGCTCGTGGCGCGAAAATCCTGTTTTTCCTGCATGCCCGCCTGACTGCACACGGCAAGCGCCTGATCGCGCAGGCAATGGCCGTCCTCGAGCAACAGCAAGGTCTCGCCTTCCAGGTCCTGGACCCGGATCGCCGGGCGTTTCGCGAGCGGATGGGTTGCAGGCAGTGCGACCATGAAGTTTTCATCATAGAGCTCGCGCGCTTCGAGCCCTTCCAGATCCACCGGGAGTGCGAGGATGCCGAGGTCAATCTCGCCGGCGCGTAGCTTCGTGAGCATCGTGGCAGTGGGATATTCATAGAGGCGCAGGTCAAGCCGCGGCAGCGCCTTTCTGATTTCGCGCGCGACGCGCGGCAAAAGATAGGGGCCTATGGTCGGCAGCATCGCGATGCGCAGCGCTCCAGCCAGCGGATCGCGATGCGCGCGCGCCAGGGTGACCACCTCATCGCTCGCTTCGAGAATGCGCCGCGCACGCACCACGATCTCCTGGCCTGCGGCAGTCAGTGCCACGCGCTTGGGCTGGCGCTCGATGAGCTGCACTCCAAGATACTCCTCGAGCTTCTTTAGTTGCGTCGAAAGCGTCGGCTGGCTCACAAAACAACGCTCGGCGGCGCGGCCGAAGTGGCGGGTGTCCGCTACCGCGACGAGATAGCGCAGGTCCTTCAGTTTCAAGTCCGACATAGCGTTCAGGCCCGATTCATAATAACTATCGAGACTATCATATCAATCGATTGGAACAATGACATTGTGCGGCGCAATATGCGCATCGTTACTTTTAACGGTGTCGCAGGACGCCGCGTTACGGAGAAAGACACATGTTGAGCATTGGTCAAAAGTTTCCGGCTTATTCCCTCACCGGCGTGGTCTCGAACGACCTCGCCAAGGGTTTTCAGCCATTCACGAACGACAGCTTCGCCGGCAAATGGCAGGTCGTATTTTTCTGGCCGAAGGATTTCACCTTCGTCTGTCCCACCGAGATTGCCGCCTTTGGCAAGCTCGACAAGGAATTCAAGGCGCGCGACGCACAGCTGCTCGGCGTGAGCATCGATAGCGAGTTCGTGCACCACGCCTGGCGCAAGGAAAAGGAGGAGTTGCGCAACCTTCCCTTCCCGATGCTCTCGGACATCAAGCGCGAGCTCTCGCAGGCTCTGGGCATTCTGGACCCGGAAGCCGGTGTGGCGCAGCGCGCGACGTACATCGTCGATCCGCAGGGCGTGATCCGCTTTGTATATGTCACCGATCTCAACGTCGGCCGCAGCCCGGATGAGGTGCTGCGGGTCCTTGACGCGCTGCAGACGGATGAGCTGTGCCCGTGCAATTGGAAGCAGGGCGACGATACGCTGAAGGCGGCCTGATATGACCCTCGAGGACATTCGCGATTCGCTGCCCGACTACGCGCGCGATCTGAAACTCAATCTTGGAACGGTACTGACCCCGGCGGGAGCGCCGGGGCTGTCCGAGCGGCAGATTTGGGCGGTGGCATTGTCGAGCGCTGCCGCCTCGCGCAATCCCGCATTCACCCGCGAGATCGAGACACTCGCTCGCGCGCATCTCGATGCAGCGCATGTGCAAGCCGCACATGCTGCTGCTGCCATCATGGGCATGAACAATGTCTATTATCGCTTCCTGCACCTGGTGGAGGATGAGGAATACAAACAGCTGCCGGCGCGGCTACGCATGAACGTGATCGGCAATCCTGGAATCGACAAATTCGATTTCGAGCTTTTGTCGCTCGCGGTTTCAGTGATCAACGGCTGCGGCACATGCGTCATTGCCCATGAGCGCCAGCTGCGGCAGCACGGCATGGGGCGCGAAGCCATACAAAGCGCCGTGCGTATCGCCGCCACTGTGCATGCCGTCGCGCGCGCCGCTGAGGCATCCAAGGCCGCCTGATTGGCCATCGCCCTGCGGGGCCAAAAATACGTCTTAAGGATCGGCGTGGCGCCTGTGCAGTTCTTGCACAGGTGTCAGATGCGTCGCTGCAGAAGCGGCCTTCAGGGCGTCGCAGCCACCGAGCGGCTCGCGAGAATGAGTCCCTGGTCGAGAAGATTGCGGATACTTACGCCGCGGCGCCCCACGAGATTCGCCTTACTGGCCGAGAGCTGGATGACGCCATGCAGAAATCCCCACAAGACGATGGCGACCGCCGCCGGCTGTCCGGCGTCAGGGCGGATGGAACCGTCGCGCATCCCGATCTCGAGTGAATTGACGATCATGCTCTGCAGTGCATCGCCATTGCGGGCGCATTCGCCTTCGTTGCTGTCTGGATTGGCATCCGTCGGTGAGCGCAGTTCGCAGCGCGCCAGCACACCGAAGTACACTGGGAATTCCTGGGAAAACGCCACATAGGCCCGGCCAATCGCCTCAAGCTGGGCGATGCCGCGCTGGTGCCGAGCCGCCTCTTCACGGCAGCGCTGCATCAGGATCGAAGTCGCTCTTTCACCCACGCCGAACAGCAGATCGGTCTTATCCGTGAAGTACACATAGAGGAGCGCGCGCGACAGTCGCGCGCGGCGTGCGACCTGATCCATGGTCATGTCGTCCCAGCCTTCGCTGGCTGCGACCGCTTCGGCGGCATCGAGAA
>Ga0302326_10011854_pt1 | contig 18691 bp, 16 predicted proteins | sample Palsa_T0_3_FD_202264 | JGI IMG/M metagenome (GOLD analysis project Ga0302326, IMG submission 202264) | Peat permafrost microbial communities from Stordalen Mire near Abisko, Sweden - Palsa_T0_3 | ecosystem: Environmental > Terrestrial > Soil > Palsa > Peat permafrost | place: Sweden: Abisko...
GCCCTGGCACCCGAGCGCATTGTCGGCGTTGAAACCGGCGGCTGCCCGCACACCGCCATCCGCGACGACACCACCATGAACGAGCAGGCGGTGCGCGGCCTGGAAATCCGCCTGCCCGGACTGCAACTCGTGCTGGTCGAAAGCGGCGGGGATAATCTCTCCGCCACGTTTTCCCCCGAATTGGTCGACGCGTTCATTTACGTGATCGACGTGGCCGAGGGCGACAAGATCCCCCGCAAGGGCGGACCGGCCATTCGTTTCAGCGACCTGCTGATCATCAATAAAACCGACCTGGCGCCCCACGTCGGCGCGGACCTCGCCGTGATGGAGCGCGACGCCCGGCTCATGCGCGGCGAGCGCCCGTTTGTCTTCTGCGACCTCAAGCGGGAGCACAATCTCAGCGTGGTGGTCGCCTGGATCGAGCGCCAGGTGCTCTTCGCCGCCCAGCCCCGCTCCCCTTGAACGGTTTCGCCGGCCATCTGCATCTCGATGCGGCCCCGCGCGCCGGCGGCCGCACCGTGCTGGCCAGGCAGTCGTTTCGCGCGCCGTTCCACCTCGGCAAGTCCTACTGGGACGGCTCCGTGTTGCAGGTGCGCGTGGTCAATGCCACCGCCGGCATCCTCGCGGGCGACCGGCTTGAGCTCGCGGTTAGCGTTCAAGCCGGGGCGTCCCTCCTGGTGATGAACCCGGCGGCGACCCGGGCCTTCATGATGCAGAGCGGTGCCGCCGAATGCAGGCAGCTGTTCGCGGTCGAGGCCGGCGGCTGGCTGGAGTACGCGCCCGAGCCGCTTTTCCCGCATCGCGACACCGATTACACCCAGACGACCCGCCTCGAGATTGCCGAGGGCGCGGAGGTATTCTACGCGGATGCGCTCGCTCCCGGCCGGGTCGGCCGCGGCGAAACCTGGGCGTGGCGCCATCTGCGGCTATCGCTGGATGTCGCGCACGGCGGCGAACCCGTCCTGCGCGAGCGGCTCGCCAGCACGGGTGCGGCCCTGGGCCGGCGCGCCGCGTTCTTCGGCACGCCGGACGCCTGGTTCGGCACGGTGATCGCCCTCTCGCCCAAGCTGGCCGGCTGGGACGGCCTGGGCGACCGCCTGCGCTCGCGGCCCGACCGCGGGCGATGGATCGGCGCCACCCGGCTGCGACGCGGGGGCTGGATCGTGCGGGTCGTGGCGCCGGATGGGCAGGCGCTCAGGGATGCCCTGGCGGAACTGCGGGCCATCTGCGCCGAAAAGCTGCCGCAGCTCGCGAGCAATCTGCGCCGGCTTTGACTCAGAATAAAAAGTAACGCTGCGCCAGCGGCAGGACTTTCGCGGGCTCGCAGGTGAGGTGCACGCCATCGGCCTTGACCGTATAGGTCTCCGGATCGACCTCGATTTTCGGCAGGGCGTCGTTGAGCACCATGTCGCGCTTTCCCAGCTTGCGGCAGCGCACGACGGGCTCGAGGCGCCGGGAAAGGCCGAGATCCCTGACCCCGCCTCCCTTCCGCAGCGACGCACCCGAGACGAACGTGATCGATGTCTTATGGAGCGCCCGGCCGAAGGCCCCGAACTGCGGGCGATAAAAAGTGGGCTGGGGCGTGGGAATGGAGGCGTTGGGATCGCCCATGTTGGCGCACGCGATGAAGCCGCCCTTGAGGATGAGCTCCGGCTTCACGCCAAAAAATGCCGGGTTGAAAAGGACCAGGTCGGCCAGCTTGCCGACGGCGACCGATCCCACCAGGTGCGAGATCCCGTGCGCGATCGCCGGGTTGATGGTGTATTTCGCGAGATAGCGGAGCGCGCGGAAATTGTCGGCCTGGGGATGCGCCGGGCCGGCCAGCCGCCCGAGCTGCCCCTTCATCTTGTGCGCGGTCTGCCAGGTGCGAATGATCACCTCTCCCACCCGGCCCATCGCCTGGCTGTCGCTCGACATGATCGAGATCGCCCCCAGGTCGTGCAGCCGGTCCTCGGCGGCGATCGTCTCCGGCCGGATGCGCGATTCGGCAAAGGCAACGTCTTCCGGTATCTTTGAATCGAGATGGTGGCAGACCATGAGCATGTCGAGATGCTCGTCGATCGTGTTCACCGTGAATGGACGAGTCGGGTTGGTGGACGACGGCAGCACGTTGGGCTCGCCGCACACGCGGATGATATCGGGCGCGTGGCCGCCGCCGGCGCCCTCGGAGTGAAACGTGTGGATCGTCCGACCCTTGAAGGCCTTGATCGACTCCTCGACGAACCCGGCCTCGTTGAGCGTGTCGGTGTGGATGGCGACCTGGACGTCCATCTCCTCGGCGACGCCGAGGCACGTGTCGATGGCGGCGGGCGTGGTGCCCCAGTCCTCATGGAGCTTGAGGCCGATCGCCCCGGCGAGGACCTGCTCGCGCAGCGGACCCGGCGTGGAGCAGTTGCCCTTGCCGAGAAATCCCAGGTTCATCGGAAAGGCCTCGGCGGCCTCGAGCATGCGGGCGAGGTTCCAGGCTCCCGGAGTGCAGGTGGTCGCGAACGTCCCCGTGGCGGGCCCGGTGCCCCCGCCAAGCATGGTGGTGATGCCGGAGCTGAGCGCCTCGTCGATCTGCTGCGGGCAGATGAAATGAATGTGGGTGTCGATCCCCCCGGCCGTGACGATGCAGCCCTCCGCGGCGATCACCTCGGTCCCGGCCCCCACGATCATGGGATTTTTCTTTTTCGTGAGGGGGTCCGGATAGGCCGAGCCCAGGCCCCCCTGGATGCCCGGATTCCCGGCGTGGCCGATGCCCACGATCACACCGTGCTTCACGCCGATATCGGCCTTGATGACCCCGAGGAGCGGATCGAGGATCAAGGCGTTGGTGAGCACGAGATCGAGCGATTGCGCGTCGGAGGCGACAGGGGACTGGCCCATGCCGTCGCGGATCACCTTGCCTCCGCCAAACTTGATTTCATTGCCATAGCCGCCTCCCTCCGCAATCAGGTCGCGCTCGACCTCGACGAAGAGTTCCGTGTCCGCCAGGCGCACCTGGTCGCCGAGGGTCGGGCCGAACATCTCGGCGTACTGGCGGCGGGAAAGCGAGAGGGCCATGGCGGGATCAGGCGGCGGATTTCCCAGGCCGGCGGGGGCCGTCGAGCCGCCCGTTGACCTTCCCGTTGAGCCCATGCACTTCGCGCGTGCCGGCGAGGGCGACCAGCTCGACGCGCTTGGTGTCCCCGGCCTCAAACCGCACGGCCGTGCCCGCGGGAATATTGAGCCGGAAGCCGCGCGCCGCCGCCCGGTCGAACACCAGCGCCTCGTTCACCTCAAAAAAATGGTAATGCGAGCCCACCTGGATCGGACGGTCGCCCGTGTTTCCCACCTTGAGGACCAGCGTGCGCAGGCCGGGATTGGCCGCGAGCGGAGGAGCCCCCGGGGCCGTGATGATCTCTCCCGGGACCAGCCCCGGGGCGGCGGTGGCGGCGCTTTTCATCGCAGCGGATGGTGGACCGTCACCAGCTTCGTGCCATCGGGAAATGTGGCCTCGACCTGGACCTCGTGGAGCATGGCGGGCACGCCTTCCATGACGTCCGCCGCCTTGAGAATCGTGGTGCCAAAGCTCATGAGTTCCGCGACCGGCCGTCCATCCCGGGCCCCCTCCATGATCTCGTAGGTGATCAGCGCAACCGCCTCGGGATAGTTGAGCTTCAGCCCGCGCGCGCGCCGGCGCTGGGCGAGGTCGGCGGCGACCACGATCAGGAGCTTCTCGCGCTCGCGTGGGGTGAGATGCATCCGGAGTTCACACCTGCAGGTGCTCGCGCACGACGTCGTCGGTGAGGCCGGCGACGGCGCCGGAAATGGTGATCGAACCACGATCCATGGCGTAAAAACGATCGCCGACCTCGCGGCAAAAATCAACGTATTGCTCAACGAGCAGGATGCCGAGCCCGCCGTCCTGCCGGAGGCGCTTCAACGTGTCGCCGATTTCATCGATGATCGAGGGCTGGATTCCCTCGGTGGGTTCGTCGAGCATGATGAGCTTGGGGCGGGTGAGGAGGGCGCGCGCGATCGCGAGCTGCTGCTGCTGGCCGCCGCTGAGGACGCCGCCCTTTCGCGCCAGCATCGCCTTGAGGACGGGGAAAAGGGTGTAGACGCGATCCAGCTCCTCGCGGACGGCGGCCCGCGGGCGCGCGTGCAGGAGAATTCCCACGCTTAGGTTTTCCTCGACGGTCAGATGCGGAAAAATATCGCGGCCCTGCGGCACATAGCCGATCCCCCCGAAGGCGCGCAGCGCCGTGCGCACGTCGTTCAGGCGGCGGCCGTCAAAGGTGATCGATCCGGCGCGCACCGCGCGCAATCCCATGATGGAGCGCAGGGTCGTGGTCTTCCCCACGCCGTTGCGCCCCATCAGGCAGACGACTTCGCCGGCCGCGACCTCGAGGGTGACGCCGCGCAGGATGCGGGATCCGCCAATATCCGCTTCCACCGCATTGAGCTGGAGGAGCGCGCTCATTTGTGGGTCTTGCCCCGGCCGAGATAGACGGCACGGACCTGGGGATCGGCCTGGATCTCCTCGAAACGCCCCTCGCAGAGCACATGGCCCTGGTGGAGAACCGTGATCTTGCGGTCCTGGGCGATCTGGCGGACAAACGTCATGTCGTGCTCGACCACGACCAGGCTGTGCTTGCCGGCGAGGGAGATCAGGAGTTCGCCCGTGCGATGCGTCTCCTCGTCGGTCATCCCGGCGGCCGGCTCGTCGACCAGCAGCACCTGCGGGTCCTGGGCTAGCAGCATTCCGATTTCCAGCCATTGCTTCTCGCCGTGAGCCAGCTGGCCCGCCCTCAGGTCCCGCTTCGGACCCAGCCGGATCAGCTCGAGCAGCTCGTCGATCCGCGCGCGCTGAGCCGGGGTGGTGCGGTGGAAAAGAGTGGAGAAAACCCCCCGCGGACCCTTGAGCGACAGGAGCACGTTCTCGTAGACGGTGTGATCGACATAGACCGACGGCGTCTGAAACTTGCGGCCGATGCCAAGCCGGTTGATCTCGTATTCGTTGAGCGCCGTCAGGTCGGTGGCGCGCCCGAATTCGATCTTGCCGGTGTCCGGTTTCGTGCGGCCGGTCAGGAGATCGAAGAACGTGGATTTGCCCGCGCCGTTGGGTCCGATGATCACCCGCATCTCCCCCTGGTCCAGGAAGAAGTTCAGGTCGGAGATGGCCTTGAAGCCGTCGAACTCCTTGTTCACGCCCTCCACCGCGAGAATGAATTCCTTTTTCATGGCGGCGGGGAGGCCGGCGCGCCCGTCTTGACCGGGGTGGCGGCGGGTGACGGCGGCGGATCGGGAGCGGGCAGCGGCTTGCGCCTGAGGCGCGCCGCAATCCGGCCGGGAAGGCTGACGATGCCACCGGGCAGGAAGAGGACGACGAAGATGAACAAGGCGCCGAGGATGATCAGCCAAAGATCGGGATAGGCGCGCGTCGCCCAGCTTTTCAGGGCATTCACCCCGATGGCGCCCAGGATGGGCCCGATCAGGGTGCCGCGGCCGCCCACCGCCACCCAGACGACGGCCTCCAGGGACTTGTCCGGCGTCATCTCGCTCGGGTTGATGCCGCCGACCTGGGGGACATAGAGCGCGCCCGCCACGCCGGCGATGATGGCGCACAGCACAAACACAAAAAGCTTGAAATGCGCCGTCGCGTAGCCCGAGAAGAGCACCCGATTCTCACTATCGCGCACGGCGCGCTGCACCTTGCCGAATTTTGTGGTCGTCAGCCATTTGCAGAGCCCATAAGTCGCAAAGAGAAGGACGCTGGTGCAGAGATAAAGCGCGCGCTGGGTTTCGGGGCGGCGCAGGTCGAAACCGACGATGAACTTGAAATCGGTCAGGCCATTGTTGCCGCCAAAGGTAAAATCGTTGCGGAAGAACATCAGGCTGGCGGCGTAGGTCAGCGCCTGGGTGAGGATGGCGAAATAGACGCCGCGAATGCGGGATCGGAAGGCGAGAAAGCCGAAGACCAGCGACACCACGGCTGGAACCCACATCACCGCGGCCGCCGCGAACCAGAAATTGCGGAACGGCACCCAATGCGACGGCAGCGCGGGATAGCCCAGGAAGACCATGAAGTCGGGCAGGTCGCTGTGATACTGGCCGAGCTTTCCGATCATCAGCATGAGATACATGCCCAGCGCATACCCCCCGAGGGAGAAGAACAGGCACTGGCCGAGGCTCAGCAGCCCGGTGTAGCCCCAGAGCAGGTCCACGCTGATGGCCAGGATCGCATAGCAGAGGTATTTCCCGTAAAGATTAATCGTGTAATCGCTGACGTGGAGAAAGCTGCCTTCCGCGGTGAACGCGTTGAGGGAGGGCAGCACCACGATCAGGATCACCGCGGCGGCCACGACCAGCGCCATTTCCAACTGCGCCGGAAAGCTGCGCCGGAGCAGTCCCCGGCGGATCACGATCGTGTCTTTGCTGATGGGCTCCGGCATCGGTCAGTCCAGGCTCCGGTTGCGGGTGGAGAACAGCCCGCCGGGCTTCCACTGCAAAAATAGGATGATGACGGCCAGCACGATGATCTTTCCCATGACGGGCGAGCCCAGCAACTGCTGGAGCACCTGGTCGGAGGTGCCGATGCCGACCGCGGAACAAACCGTGCCGACAATGCTGCCCACCCCGCCGACCACGACCGTCATGAAGCTGTCCACAATGTAGCTTTGTCCGAGGCTCGGGCCGACATTGCCGATCTGCGAAAGAAACGCCCCGGCCAGGCCGGCCAGGCCGGAGCCGAAGGCGAAGGTCATCATGTTCACGCGTTCGGTCCGCACCCCCATGCACGAGGCCATGTCGCGGTTTTGCATCACGGCCCGGATCAAAAGCCCCAGCGGCGTCTTCGTCAGCAGCAGCCAGGTGCCAAAGACGATCACCACCGCCAATGAAATGACAAACAGCCGGTTGTAGCCAAAGCTCACGTCATCGACCGTGAAATGGCCGAGCAGCCAGGTCGGCGAGTCGACCTGCACGTTATTGGCCCCGAAAAACATGCGGAAGAGCTGTTGCATGATCAGCGACACCCCCCAAGTGGCGAGCAGGGACTCAAGCGGACGGCGATAGAGAAATTGGATGACGGCGCGCTCGACGACCAGGCCGGCCGCCGCCGCCGTGAGGAAGCTCAGCGGCAGGGCGATGAGAAAATAGCTTTGGTACAGCCATCCCGTGGCATTGAGGCCGGGCAGGTTGAGCCCGAAGGAGATCAGCCTGCCGCCGAAGCTGAAAGGCAGGGTGACGTGAAAACCAAAACCGGAGCCGAAGATATTCTGAACCACGTAGCAGGTGTAGGCGCCCACCGCGATCATCTCGCCGTGCGCCATGTTGATGATGCCCATCAGGCCGAAAGTGATCGCCAATCCGAGAGCCACGACCAGCAGGATCGAACCGAGGCTCAGGCCGCGAAAGATCGTGCCGAAGAAATTCACCGCGGTGATGTGCGCATTGATGGATTTGATCGCGCCGCCGGCAGCGGCGGCGACCCGCGGATCACGCGCCGAAGCTTCCAACCGCTTGAGGACGTCAATGCTGCCGAGCGCCTTCAATTGCGCCAGCCGCTCGCTGGCGGCAATCTGCGTGGCGGGATCGGGATCGCCGAGCTGCAGCAGCGCGATGGACTCCTCCAGTGCCTTGTGGACCTCCCCGTTGGTTTCCCTGGCCAGTCTCGCCTCGAGCACCGGGATGTACTTCGGTTTCTGGGAATTGCCGAGCTTGACGACCGCCGAGCGTCGGGCATCGGGATCCGGATCGGCCAAAGTCAGGGAGTCGATGGCCTGCTGGACGGTGCTGCGCAGCCGCATGTCGGTATCGACGGAATTCAAGTCGCCGGATGCGAAGCGCATTTCCGCGCCCTTCCCGTCCTTCAGAAAGGTTCCGTCCTCGACGCGAATGGCCCGGGCCCGGCCGTCCGCGTCCTGCTGATCCTCCAGCAACACTGGAACGACTGCCCCATCCGGCGCCGGATAGAGAAGAATCTCGTCCTGCGTCCACGCCGCCAGGACATCGCGCGCGAGCTTCGATTCCGAATCGGCCAGTTCGGAGATGTATTTTTGCCGCTCCGGCCCCTCGCTCAAAATGGCGCGGATCAGCGTTTTCCGGACCGCCAGGTCGGCAGGGGCGGAAGCCGGAGACGCAGCCCGGGCGCCGGCCAACCAGCCCGCCAAAGCCAGCAGGAGCGTCCATTTTGCGGCGGCGCCGCGATGTTTCAGGAGCCACATTTTGTTTTTCGATCAACCCGGACAAAAAAAGGGGCGGAGTTTTAAGCCCCGCCCATCGTATAGCTTAATCCGTTCCCACTTGCGCCCGGCTGGAATGATCCAGCCGGGCGCCAGGAGGAAATACTCCGGCTTATTTGCCCATGGCGGCCAGCTTGGCGTCCAGGGTCTTCAGCTGGAAGGGTTCGCCGTAGACGTCCGGGAACTCGCTCACGATCTTGAACTGACCGTCGGCCTTGGTCTCCCCGATATAGACGGTCTTGGTCACATGGTGATTGGGCTGCATGGTGACCTTGCCGCCGGGTCCGACGAAGCTGATGTCGCCGGCCTCGAGCACCGCGCGGACCTTGTCCACGTCGAACGATCCGGCCTTTTCGACCGCGGCCTTCCAAAGATAAAGGCCATCGTAGGACAGCACCATCGGGCTGTCCACCGCGCGTTTTTCCTTGATCACCCCGGCATGGTCTTCCGTGCCGAGCCAGGCCTTCCAGTCTGCAAGGAAGGCTTTGTTCTCGGGGGTCTTGATCGACATGAAATAGGTCCAGCAGCCGAGTTCGCCGACGAGATCCTTCGTGGGCATGCTGCGCAGCTCGTCCTCAGCCAGGCTGAAGGAAACCACCGGGCAATCGGCCGGGGTCAGGCCCGCGGCGACGATTTCCTTGAAGAAGGGCACATTCGAGTCGCCGTTGATCGTGTTGATCACGCAGGCATCCCCGCTGGCCGCAAATTGCTTGATGTCGGCCACGATCTGCTGGAAATCCGTGTAGCTGAAGGGAACATATTTTCCGGCAGAGATAACCTTGCCCGCGCTGTCCGTGCGCAGTCCGCCGCCGATGTCCTCGACCGGGACCCCGTGAAGAATGAGGTACTTGTAGAGAATGAGGTTGGTCGTCTGCGGATACACGTAATCGGTGCCAATGAGGTAGAACTTCTTCTTGCCTTGCTGGAGCATGTAGTCGATCGCGGGAGTCGCCTGCTGGTTGACGGCCTCGGCGGTGTAAAATATGTTCTTGGACAGCTCTTCACCCTCGTATTGGACGGGATAGAAGAGAAGGCCGTTGTCCTTTTCGACCACCGGAAGCACGTACTTGCGGCTCACCGAGGTCCAGCAGCCGAACATGACGGCTACTTTGTCCTGTTCGAGCAGCTCCTTCGCTTTTTCCGCGAAAGTCGGCCAGTCGGAATGCCCATCGACGATCACCGGTTCGATCTTGTAGCCCATCACGCCGCCCTTGGCGTTGATCTGGTCGATTCCGAAAAGCAGCATGTCGCGCAGCGAGGTTTCGCTGATCGCCATGGTGCCGGAAAGCGAGTGAAGGATGCCGACCTTGACGACCTTGTCCTCCGCGGAGGCGCGGGGGCTGAAGGCGGCGGCCGATACCAAAGCGAGAGCCGCGAGAGTTTTAATGATTTTTTTACACATGGGAGGCGGGAGTGCGTTGTAGTTGAGACTGGGAAAGAGAGGAACCGGGCCAGCGGAGTAAATCCGCTTGCCCGGTGGTGGTGGCCGGCAGGCGATCGGATGTCAGGATGACCCATCCGACCGCTGCAGGCGCGGGGTGCGCAGTCGTGAACCGGAGCGAGGCCGGATCAGAACTTGAACAGGAGTTCGGCGCCGTAGAAGCTGGCGTTGTTGATGGTGTAGCTCTTGTAGGCGGTATAGGAATATTGCAGACGGAAGGAGAGGCTGGCGTTGTACGCGTAGTTGGGCGCTATGCTGTAGCGGGTGTAGCTCGCGCCGCTGTCCACGTTCTCTCCGCTGAAGCAGAACCAGCTCGAGACCTTGCCGGTAAAGTTCTGCTGGTAGTAAAGAAGCCAATCGGAGCCTTGGTTGAGGTAGCCGCCCGACTTGTAAATTTCCTCCGCGGCGAACGTGTCGTTGTTCTTGTCGACCACATAGCTGATCCAGAGATCGCCGACGGAGACGTCGTGGGCGTTTTGCAGCACCTGGCCCTTCGGGCCGAATTGCTCAGTGACACCGCCGGTGTCGTATCCGGGCTTGGTCGGCGTCTCATAGCCAGCGCCGAGCCAGACCGTGAGATTGGTGATCGCCGTATTCGTGTAGTACCCCTCAAAACCGGCCTGATGCCTCAGGCTGCCGTCGCCAGCCGTCGCCGCATAACCGGGTTTCTGGTATTCCGAATCAGCGATTGAGAAGCCCAGCGTATCGGTCTTGTCGGGCGAATAGTCCAGCTTGATGCCGTCGTGATAGCCCGGGATGGGTGCGAGGAGCTGCTGGTTCGCCAGCGAGATCATGTTGTCGTCGATCGAGTAGAAGCTCTCGTAGCCGAGATAGCTGAGAAACTTGCCCGCCGTGATCGTGACCCCGCCACCGCAATCATAGGCGATGTAAGCGTCGAGGAGGGTCACCTCGCTGCCGTTCGGGCTGACACCACCTTCCGCCGCAGGACGGTAGAAGAGGCTGACCGTGGCCGTCACTTTCTTTGCCGGCGTGATATTCGCCTGGAGCAGCGCGGCATCAAGGTTCAGGGAGTCCGTAGCGGTTCCCGGGCTCGGCTGGGTGTACTGGTAGGATCCAGTCGCCCATCCGGTGACGGTGACGGTATCGTTAATCTTGACCTGGGCGAAGGCAGGGAGCGCCGCGGCGAGCGCGAGCGCGCCGAGGAGTTGAATGCGTAGTTTCATGGACTTTTGCTTGGTACGGTTTTTGTGCTTCGGGGTTGGCTTGGTCGACTCCAGGCGAAAGCCCAAGAGTTGAGCTCGTACAGCAGCATCTTTGCCAACTCCAACCACTCACGGCTTATTGTTATGGAATTATCACATAACAGGATCGCCACCTGTGGTGTTCTAGAGCGATCCCCACGCTCGAATTGACCCAGGTGAGAACCCTATTTTCCAAAAAACCTATGACACATTAAATAAACGTTAAATCTTAAAGGCCTGTGTCTCACAGGGCAGGGGTTTTTCCCCGGAACAAAGGCGCTTGAGGGGCCTCCAACTAACACCTATACCAAACATGATGAATACCAAGCTCCTCGCAACCCTCCTCGGCTTGATCGCCGCCGGGACGATATCAATTCACGCGCAAACCGTCGTGACCCCGGCGCCTCTGGCACCGTCCGCGCCGGTCACCATCCCCGTTCCCGCGGCTACAACCCCGGACGCCCTTTCATTCACGTTCACGCCATCGTACGTGTCGACCTACATGTTCCGCGGCCAGCGTCTGGGCGGACAGTCCCTGGAACCCTCCTTCGAGGCCGATTACGGCAACCTGGCCATCGGCGTCTGGTCGGACTTCCCTTTCGACAACGAGAACCGGGTGCCCGGCCAGTCCAATCCCGAGATCGACCCTTATGGCTCGTATACATTTAATATCACCGATTCCCTCAGCATCCAGCCCGGCTTCACCTGGTACACGTACTGCACCGCGCCAACCTACCAGGGGTTTTACCGGATGACCTTCGAGCCGAACATCGCGGTAAACTACACCGTCGACGGCGTGAAGTTCACCCCGAAGTTTTATTACGACGTGATTGTCCACCAAGCCACCTACGAGCTTAACGCGGCCTACACGGTGCCGCTGAAAAGCATCGGTTCGGAGTTCGACTTCTCCGGCACCGTGGGCACTTACCTGGCGAACGACGCCGTCAACACCGCCGGCAATGTGAACGAGCCCAACACCAAGGCCTGGGGAAATTACTGGCTGGTCGGCGTTGCGATGCCATTCCAGCTCAGCCCCCATTGGAAGTTCACCGCCGGCTGGGCTTATACCCAGGGCACCGATGCCTACGCCAAAACCGGCACCCTGCCGAAGATGACCAACACCGAGGCCGTCGGCCGCGGCGTCGCCAGCGGCTCCTTCGCGTTCACGTTTTGATTTCGCCCACCGCGTCAGCGTGGCGAAATCAACCCGGCGTAACCCCCCGTTCAGGGGGGTGAAGACGGGTCCGCTGACTGGTCCCAAAATTCCTTCTGGATTCTCGGCCCCGGTTGGCCGACTCTATGCTTCTATGAAAGTCGGCATCGTGGGCGCGTCCGGTTATGCGGGCGAGGTCCTCGTAAAACTCCTTCTCCGGCATCCGCGCGCGCAGCTTGCGGCCGTCACTTCGCGCACCCACGCCGGCAAGCCGCTGGCGCAGGTCATCCCCTCGGTGCGCGGGATCGACCGGGGCTTGAAGTTTTCCGAGTCCGACCCCGCGGCCCTCGCGGCGGGCGATATCCCTCTTTTTTTCCTCGCGGTGCCCCACGGCACCGCCGCCGCCTTCGCCAAGGCGCTGGTCCCCGCCGGCAAAAGGGTGATCGATCTTAGCGCCGACTTCCGGGTCGCCGATCTCGCGACCTACGAGCGCTACTACGGCCCCCACCCTGCGCCCGAACTCCTGGCGCAGGCGCGGTATGTGCTGCCCGAACTCACGGCGCCGGCCTGGAAAACGGAGGCCAAGCTCGTGGCTTCGCCCGGCTGTTATCCCACGAGCATCCTCGTGCCGCTGGTGCCGCTCCTGAGGGACGGCATCGTCACCCGGGAGCACATCGTGGTGAATTCGTTGAGCGGCGTGAGCGGCGCGGGCCGGAAAGTCGAGGAGACCTACCTTTTCGTCGAACGGGCGGAGAGCGCGAAGGCCTATGGCCTGGTGAAGCACCGGCACCTGTCCGAAATCGAAGAGCAGCTCGCGCTGCTCACCGGGGCGAAGACCATCATCCAATTCAACCCGCACCTCGCGCCGATGCGGGTCGGAATCGCCACGACCATCACCGTCCCCGCGGCGCCCGGCGCGACCATCGATGCCCTTTACGCCTCCTGGCGGAAAAGCTACGGCGCGGCCCCCTTCGTGCAGCTTCTCCCCGCCGGCGAGACGCCCGACACGGCCGCCGTGCTCGGCTCCAATCGCCTCGACATGTCCGCCGTCCACGACCCGCGGACCGGCAACTTCATCATCACCTCCGCCGAGGACAACCTGGTGAAAGGCACCAGCGGCCAGGCGGTCCAGACCATGAATCTTTGGCACGGCTGGGAAGAAACCGCCGGGCTGATATGAAATTGCGAATTTCGAATTTCGAAATTTTTTTCAGGTTGTCAGCGCGCGCTTTCGAACGCAGCAAAGTAGTGACCTATGATCGAATTCAATAAGAAAATCCTTTTTGTGGGCTACGGCGCCGTGGCCGAGTGCACCCTTCCGATCCTGCTCAAGCAGATCAAGGTTCCGGCGAAGAACATCACGGTCATGGATTTCGAGGACCGCTCGGCCAAGCTCAAGCCCTGGACCGAGCTGGGCGTCCGCTTCCTGCGCGACCGCGTCACCGAGGACAACATGGCGCGCCTCCTCGCCAAGCACCTTGCCGCGGGCGACCTCCTGATCGACCTGGCCTGGAACATCGACGCCTGCGAAATATTGCAGTGGTGCCACGATCGCGGCGTTCTCTACATCAACACGTCCACCGAACTGTGGGATCCGTACGCCGGCGGCCCGAACACCCATCCCACCAAGCGCACGCTGTACTGGCGCCACATGGCCCTGCGCCGGATGACGGGCAAGTGGAAGGAAAAGGGAGCCACGGCCGTGATCGAGCACGGGGCCAACCCCGGGCTCATTTCGCATTTCACCAAGCAGGGCCTGATCGACATCGGCCGGAGCGTCATCGCCGACAAAAAGGCGAAAGGCGCGGCCGCCGAGGAAATCGCCCGCCTCATCGCCGCCCAGGAATTCAACCATCTCGCGCGCAAGCTCGGCGTCAAGGTCATCCATTGCAGCGAGCGCGACACCCAGATCACCGACCAGCCGAAGCGGGTGGACGAATTCGTCAACACCTGGAGCATCGAGGGCTTTCGCGAGGAGGGCACGACGACGTCCGAGATGGGCTGGGGCACCCACGAAAAGGAGCTGCCGCGGTTCGCCTACCGGCACAAGGACGGGCCCCGCAATCAAATCTGCGTCGCCCGGATGGGCATCAACATCTGGGTCAGGTCGTGGGTGCCGGACTATCGCATCCAGGGCATGGTCGTGCGCCACGGCGAGGCCTTCACCATTTCCGACAACCTGACCGTGTGGGAGGGGAAGAAGGCCGTCTACCGCCCCACCATGCACTATGCCTACTGCCCGTGCGACTGCGCCATCGCCTCGCTCAATGAATTGCGCGGCTATGACTATCGCCTGGTGGAAAACCAGCGCATCATGAACGACGAGATCACCAGCGGCGCCGACATCCTGGGCGCCCTGCTGATGGGCCATGCCTACAATTCGTGGTGGATCGGCAGCGACCTGGGCATTGAGGAGTCCCGCCGGCTGGTGCCGCATCAGAACGCCACCACCATGCAGGTCGCCATCTCGGTCGTGGCCGCCTCGATCTGGATGATGGAGAACCCGGCGATGGGCGTTTGCGTGCCGGATGACCTCCCCCACGACAAGGTGCTCGAGATCTCCAGGCCGTACCTCGGGAAATTCATTTCCAAATCCTCCGACTGGACGCCGCTCCAGGGGCGCGTGAACGCCTTCAAGGGCTACAATAAGCCCGATCTCGACCTGAAGGATCCGTGGCAATTCAAGAACTTCCTGATCACCGACAGCGACTAGCCCGTCGATGATCACGCTGGCACGGCTGCAAAAACTGGGGAGGGAGCACGGCACCCCCCTGTTTGTGATCGACCACGATGCCTTGCGGGAAAACTACCGCCAGTTCCGCCGCCATCTGCCGCGTGTCCAGGTGTACTACGCGGTCAAGGCCAATCCCGATCCGGCGATTGTCCGCACGCTTTACCAGGAGGGAGCGAGCTTCGACGTCGCCTCCATGCCCGAGTTCATGATCGTCCATGAAAATATCAAGCATCTCCCCGCCCGGGAGCGGCAGGACTGGATCTGGGACAAGATCATCTACGCCAATCCCACGAAGCCGACCGACACCCTGGAAAAGCTCAACCGGTACAAGCCGCTCGTCACCTTCGACAATTTCGAGGAAATCCGGAAGATCAAGCGCCACGCGCCCAATGCCGGGCTCGCGCTGCGCCTGAAGGTGCCGAACACGGGCGCCATGGTGGAGCTGTCGTCCAAGTTCGGCGCCGCGCCGGGCGAGGCGGTGGACCTCATCCTCGCGGCCGACAAGGCCGGCCTGGTGGTCGAGGGCATCAGTTTCCACGTCGGCAGCCAGACCACCAATTTCGAGAACTACGTCCAGGCGCTCAGTCTCACCGCCAACGTCTTCAAGGAGGCCCAGGATCGCGGCTACACGAAGATGAACCTGATCGACATCGGCGGCGGTTTCCCCGCGCCCTATGACGCGACGGTGAAGCCGCTCCGTGACCTCGCCAAGGTGATCAATCCCGAGATCGACCGCCTGTTTCCGCAGGACATCCAGATCCTGGCCGAGCCCGGCCGGTTTCTCGTGGCGTCCGCCGGCTACGCGGTCTCCCAGGTCATCGGCAAGGCGGTGCGCGACGGCAAGATGTGCTACTACATCAACGATGGCGTCTATCACACCTACTCCGGCGTCATCTTCGACCACTGCAAATATCCCGTGCACGCCTTCAAGAAGGGCCCCACCCAGATTTGCTCGGTTTTCGGCCCGACGTGCGACGCGCTCGACGTCGTGTCGATGGCCGAAAACCTGCCCGACCTCGAGCGGGACGATTTCGTCTACAGCGAAAACATCGGCGCCTACAGCCACGCCTCGGCGACGTATTTCAACGGCTTCCCGCCCGCGAAAGTCGTCCACGAGAACGTCTAGCTTCTATAATCAGCGTTCTCGCTGACGTACTCATGCGTCAGGTCGCCGCCGAGCACGGTGGCGATCGCTGTTCCGCAGCCCAGGTCCACCTCGACCTCCACGCAGCGCTCGTGCGGCGGATAGTCGACCGGCGGCGCGAACACGCCGTCCTTGGGCGCGCTGGCATAAAGCTCGGCGGCGCGCAGATGGGCGGCGAGCGCCTGCTCCTTTTCCGGGTTGAGCTGAAAAACACCGTCGCTGAAAATCTCAACGCCGCCCAGGCTCAGCCGCAGCCGCGACAAATCCGCGCCCGGCGCCTGCGCGCCGACATATTTTCCGACCGCCTGGACCAGCCGGCCGACGTTGGGATCGTTGCCGGCGACGGCGCATTTGAACAGCGGCGCGTTGACGATCGCCTTGCCCAGCGCCCGGGCGAATCCCGCGTCCGCCGCCTGCCGCACCGTCACCCGGATCACATGGCGCACCCCTTCCCCGTTGCGCACCACATCTTCCGCGAGATCGCGGCAGAGGGTGGCCAGCGCGGTTTCGAACGCCGCGCGATCGGGGCACGGCGCGCGCCCCGAGGACAGCAGGACAACCGTGTCCGAGGTGCTGGTGTCACCGTCCACGCTGATCGCGTTGAAGCTGGTCTCCATCGCCCGGGAAAGCATGGCGCGCAGCTCCGCGCGCGGCACCGCCAGGTCGGTGAGCAGATAGACCAGCATGGTGGCAAGGTTGGGCTCGATCATGCCGGCGCCCTTGGCAATGCCGACCAGGCTGCCGCCGCCCACGGTCGCGCGCCGCACCTTCGGAAAAAGATCGGTCGTCACGATGCCCTCGGCCGCGGGCAGGATCGATCCACCCTCGAGCGCCGCCACCGCCGCGGGCAGCGCCTGGAGCATCGCCTCGACCGGAAGGCCCCAGCCGATTACGCCGGTCGAGGACGGCAGGATCTCGCCGGCCTTGAATCCGAGCAGCCGCGCCGTCTCCGCGCAGATGCGCTCCGCCGCCTCGATGCCCCCCGGCGCGCACACGTTGGAAATCTTGTTGTTCACCAGGATCGCGCCGAGCGCCGGCTCCCCGAGCCGCCGGCGGCCGATGACAATGGGCGCGCCCGGCAGCGCGTTGCGCGTGAACACCGCCGCGAAATCCGGCGTCGGCCGGTCGAGCGCGATGAGCGTCAGCGCCATCTTCGCGGGCTTGGGCGCCTCGCGCGGCATGAACTCGAAGCGCGCGGTGCCGACGCGAAATCCGGCCGGAAGCGCCGAGAGAGTTGCGAGCCACGCGCGATGAGCCGCGCGATTCGAAAAAATCAAATGAGTGCTGGGCACCTAAGAGAACTGTGCGCCCAACATCGTGGAGTGAAGCAGATTTTTTGAACAGGAAGGCCGGGAAGGCCGGAAAGATTTTGTTTTCAATCCTCGGATCCTTCCCAATCTTTCCGACCTTCCTGTTCAAATAAAAAAATTTGTTGTGGAAGTGCGTGGCGCGAGTGCGCTATCAATTCTCCTCGCTCCAAAATACGTGAACGTCGACGAAATCACCGCCAAGGCCAAGGTCCTCCTCGAGGCGCTGCCTTACATCCAGGATTTTCACGGATCGACGTTCGTCGTGAAATACGGCGGCAGTTTCATGGACGATCCCGACCCCGCGACCCGCATGCGCGTCGCGTACGACATCGCCTTCCTGGTCGCCGTCGGCATCAACGTGGTCGTCGTCCACGGCGGAGGCAAGGCCATCACCAGGGCGATGGAGGAGTCCGGCCTGAAGGCTGAGTTCGTCAACGGGCTGCGCGTCACCGACGAGGCGGCGATCGCCATCGTGAAAAAGACCCTCGACGAAATCGTGAACAAGGAGGTGTGCGCGGCCATCGCCGCCGCCCGGGCGCAGCCCAAGGGAATGCCCGGCGACAGCGTGCTCGTCTGCCAGAAGCTCGGCGAGGACGACGACGGCAATCCGGTGGATCTTGGCTTCGTCGGCGAGGTCACCGAGGTGAAGGTGAAGCTCATCAAGAAGGAGATCGCCGACGGCTTCGTCCCCGTCATTTCGCCGGTGGCGGCCGGTTACGACGGCAAGCCGTACAATGTGAACGCCGACCTGGTGGCCGGCCGCGTCGCGAGCGCCCTGCGGGCGCGCCGCCTCGTTTTCATGAGCGATGTGCCCGGCCTGCTCGCCGCGCCGCCCGACCCCGATTCGCTCATCTCGACGCTCAAGATCCCCCAGGTGGAGGACCTGAAGAGAAAAGGCGTCATCGACAAGGGCATGCGCCCCAAGGTCGCCAGCGCCGTGCGGGCGCTCCAGGAGGGCGTGCAACGGGTCCATTTCATCGACGGCCGCCTCGCGCACAGCCTGCTGCTGGAAATATTCACCGACCAGGGCACCGGGACCGAGATCGTCCAGGAATAGGACCTGAAAAGCGGAATTCGGAAAGCGGAAAGCGAAAACCCATGCAGGAATCAATCGTTAGGACCAGTACGGCGGATCTTTACGATGCGTATGTGTTGAAAAACTATGCGCGGGCACCGCTTACCCTGGTGCGCGGGCGCGGGTCGCGGGTGTGGGACGACCAGGGCAACGGCTATCTCGACTTTTCCTCCGGCCTCGCGGTGAGCTCCATCGGGCACTGCCATCCACATTGGGTCGCAGCCGTGCAGCGCCAGGCCGGGGAGCTGATCCACACGAGCAATCTTTTCCGCCATCCCAACCAGGCCGAGCTGGCCCGGCGGCTCGCCGGTTATTGCGGGCCGGGCCGCGTTTTTTTCTGCAACAGCGGCGCCGAGGCCAACGAGACGCTCCTCAAGCTCGCGCGGCTCCATGGCATGAAAAAGGCAGGCGGCGAGGAGGGC
>Ga0302326_10011856_pt1 | contig 18686 bp, 15 predicted proteins | sample Palsa_T0_3_FD_202264 | JGI IMG/M metagenome (GOLD analysis project Ga0302326, IMG submission 202264) | Peat permafrost microbial communities from Stordalen Mire near Abisko, Sweden - Palsa_T0_3 | ecosystem: Environmental > Terrestrial > Soil > Palsa > Peat permafrost | place: Sweden: Abisko...
GGCCATCGCTTGGTTTCCCAGTGTGTCCCCGGCATGAGAACGGCGTATCGCACCTGCGGGGGTATCATCTCCGCGATGAACCGCCGATCCGACTCGTCCACCGCCAGCGGAAATTCGATCGCGCCGTTGCCCGCGCAACCTAAATCGGTAACGACTTTCAGATACCGCTCCACCGCATGATCCATGTCCCACGAGCAGTCGACCGTCTGCGTGTAAAACAGCGGCGCCAGCTCTCGAGCATTGGAGAACCCCACCCGCCGCCGCGCGCCGCTGATGACGCCAACCAGCGCGCTGCGGAAAAGCCCCTGTAGGTCGATCACCAGATCAAATTTCATCAGCCGGATATCCCGAATGAATTCCGCCAAATCCAATAGCGCCGCCGGGTTGTACCATCGGCCAAACCGTTTGCGCTGGAAGAGCACCACCTCATCCACCATCGGATGCCGCTGCACCAGCGGCGCGCATTGCGGCGTGATCAGCCAACTGATCTTCGCCGCCGGCCATCGCTTTTTCAGCTTGGGCAACACCGGCAGTGCATGCACGACATCGCCGATGGCCGACGGCTTGATGATCAGCACGCGCTGTGGATCGGGATGCTCCTGATCGACGTTCAATTCTCATGCCTCGTTGGGTTGTTCCATCATCATCGGCGAAAACGGCGCGTATCCCTGGCAAAGCGCCAGCGAATCCGCCGGCGTGTACTGTGGATGCTCACGCATGCTGCGCAGCAATCGCTGAATGCCGACGACGGGCCAGCGGCGGAATCGGATGCCGTCCACGTCGATCAGCACCGGGCGCGGGCCCAGCTTTTCATCCTCCTGCACGATCCAGTTGCTCGACTTGGCGTCGTAATAAAACATGCCCAAATCCTCGATCTGCCGCAGAATCTTTCCGGTTCGGCGAAACAGCATATCGCGCGCCTCCGCCGGCATCGCATCCAAATCCACCGCTGCCAGCGTGGGGCCGGGCAATCGCTCCGAGACGATCACCGAATCCGTGATGTAGCCGAGCGATCGTTTCTGCATCACCAGCAACGGCCAAGCGGTGGGAATATCCCGTACCACCAGCGCCCAGGATTTCTTCCACGCCCGCCACGCCCGGCTGCCTCGGCCGATTTCGTTGAGATACCGATACCAATACCGCTTGAAGGAGCGCTTGACGACAATCGGCACCGGCCGGCCGCCGAGAATCATCTCGCCGCCGAGCACATCGCCGCTGGGACTGCGCTTTAGAATCTCCAGTTGATCCGATTCAATCTGCCGCCACAGCAGCGGCCAGGCGGTTTGCCAATCTTCGGAGGTAAATTTCATCCGGCTCGCCGGCGCCCAGCGGCGGGGATACTTGTATTGCTTGAAAAACACGCCGCTCCAGCCGCCGTCTTGCAACTTGCCAAAATAATCATTCTCCCCGCGCGATCGCTCCATGAATTTCCGCCACTGGCGTTGGCTCACTGGATTTTGCATCGGCATTCGTCCGCCGGGACCCAGTTCGTCCCAGCCGCGCTGAAGATCGGTGCGCGTCGCCAGGCTGCGCAGGCTGTGGGTGAGCTGAAACATATTCTGCATCGTGATTCCGCCGAAACTCACCGAATATCCGTCCAGAAGAAACAATTGGCCATCCTTGAGCAGAAAATTTCCCAGATGCAAATCCTCATGGCCGAGTTTTGCTTTGCCGAGTTTGGCGACGATCTGGCGAATCTGCCGGGCGAACTCCAGGTGGTTCGGAACCCGCTCGCCGCGGAGCATGAAATCCATGACGTATTGATCCATCGAGACCGACGGCTCGATGGCCTCGAGCACAACCGCATCCCCCAGCCGCCCATTGAGCCGGAATCCCAGCAACTGTGCCGTCGCCCTCGGAGCCGGCACATCAGCCCGCTGCAGGGCCTGCAGTCGAATGAATTCCCACGTCGCCGGATTCCCCCCTAGAATGCGTTTGAGCCGTAACCGCCGCGGATAAAACTTCAGGAAATACCCCCGCCCATCCATCTCGAATCGCCAGACCTGACGATATCCGCGATCCTTGATGATCTTGCCATGACTGGGCAGATCGCGCAACAATTGTTCCAGCGCCGCCGGCGACACGCAGATGGTTATATGCGGATCAACCGACTTTGTCGCGTTTCAATGCGGAGGAGATTGAACCACAAAGACACTAAGACACTAAGCGGTTTTCGTCGTTCCAGAGCCGTTTTACAAAATTCGCGGTCTCTTATTTATGAATTTCCCATTCAATTTCATTTCGCCAATGCGCGTCGGAACGGGAGGACCCGCTTCGTGTCTTTGTGACTTCGTGGTTCAATATTTTGCATTTAGAATTTTAACTCCCCTCCCCAGCGGCCGCGGTGGCTTCGGCGGCTTGGAGGCCTTCGGCAAGTTGGGGGAGAATTCCTTTTTCGATGTAGATCGGCCGAATCATTCGGCGAATGTCGGGGAGAATCATCCAGTAACGAATCGATGCAAGCAGACACACGAATGCCGCCAGCAGGATCGCGCGCGATGCGCCGACGACCGGCGGGCCGCCCATTGATAACACCTGCGCCAACTTGCCGGCGATCAGAGCGCCGAACGGGATCATGCCCAGGAATGCGATGGCAAAAAAGCTCATCACCCGGCCGCGCTTGTCGTCTTCGACGACGGTTTGCAGGATCGTGTTGGATGCGGCCGTGCTGGTGATCATCCCCCAGCCGGCGATCGGAATGATCAGCAGCGCCAGCCACAATTGATTCGAGATGGCGAACGCCGCGATGGCCAGAGCGTACATCACCGAGCAGATTCCAATCAGTCGGCCCAGACCCAGCACGGTCTTTCGGCCGGCCAATCGGATCGCGCCGGCCAGCGCGCCCAGCCCAAGCGCGCCGGTAAGGAATCCGTAGATTCGTGCCCCCTGTGCCGGACTGCCGCCGTAGTACGAGCCGAAGATGGGCATCAGCACGATCATGGCCGGGATTCCCGAAAGACTGAAGACGGCAATCAGCAGCATCAACACTCGGGCAGGGGGGAAGCGGCGAAGGTAATCAATTCCATCGCGTAACTCCGCCAACACCGAAGCACGTGGCCGGCGCGGTCGCGGCTGGATATGCATGGCGATCAGCGCGGCGATCACCGCCAGATAACTGATCCCATCGAGCATGAAACACCAACCCGCGCCCACCGATGCGATGAGCAATCCCGCCGCCGCCGGGCCGATCAGGCGGGCGCCGTGTACCATGGTCGAATTCAGCGCAATTGCATTGGCCAGATCATCCCGATCCGTCACCATCTCCACCAAAAATGCCTGCCGCCCCGGAATGTCGATGGCATTGATGATCCCCTGCACCAGCGCCAAGACAATCACCTGCGGCACCGTGATCCAATGCCCCAGCGCCAGAATCGCCAGGGCGAACGATTGCAGCATGGAAAGCGTTTGCGTGATCACCAAAAGTTTTTGACGATTGAGCCGATCCACCCACACGCCGCCGAACGGGCCCAAAAGAAACATCGGGATCGTCGAGGCAAATTGCGTAAGGCCCAAGACGAAAGTTTTCTCACTGGCGCTCTTGGTCAGCGAATACGCCAGCCACATGGTCGCCGTGTTGGTGAGAAATGTCCCGATGACGGAAATAAGTTGTCCGCCAAAAAATAGCCGGTAATTGCGATGATTTCGAATCGCGCGGAAAATGTCCCAGAATGCGGATTGGCGAGCGGTCGATGGGGCGGCGTCAGACTCCATGCTATTTCGTCAGATACGTCGTCACGTAAGAATATATCAGCGACACGATCGCCACGATCACGCTGGCCCAGAGTGTGATCTTCAGGATGCGGATGCGGTTGGCGATTTCCCGGTCGCGCCATTCGGCCAGCCGGCGGTCGATTTCATCCAGCTTGCGGTCGATGCGGGCTTCGATCTCATCCAGTTTCTGATTCAGATACTGATCGGCGGTGCGCTTGATGCGATTGGAGATTCCGCCGATCAGGCCGGATTGCTCGATCTCTTCCTTGATCGTCGCGCTTCCCGTCGCCACCGGCCGCTCGCCGTCGGTCGGACTGGGCGGAAGAAATTTGTAATCCGCGGTCGAATCGTTTTCCCCCACGATCCCCGCCACGATCGATCCCAGAAACGAGCGGCGTCTGCGGTTGAATCGCTGGAAAATACCCTCCTGCTTTCGCAGCTTGCGGATGAGCACCGGCACCGGCGCCGGCTCGGTCTCGGTGACGCCGATGTCGCGCAGCCGCGCCAAGGCCATTAATCCCCGCTGCGAAAGGCCGGAGAATTTCATGGATTTGATCCGCGCGATCTCGACGGCAATCCGCTCCTTGGAAGAGTCGATCGGCACGGGCCGCCGGCCCCAGCGCACGACATCCAGCATGGCGTCGCGGTCCAAATCCGCGATCAGTTGCCGACGCTGATGGATCGCCGCCACCAACAGCGGGGCGGTCTTGAATCGTGTCGGGTCCAGCCCCAGATCCTCGGCCAGATGCCCCAGCTCATCGCGCGGCAATTCGGAAAGCTGACGGTCGGGCATCAGCCCCTCGGTCGCGGCGATCGGCACGATCTGGCGTTCAGTGAGGTTGGATGATTCGTCCGGCATTTTGCAAAACGACGCCTTCCGCCAGGACGGTGTGCGCGTGCCACAGAATCACCAGCGCCACGCTCAAAAGAATCGACACCACCACATCGCCCCAGAAAGTTTTGAACCGCACGCGCAATCCATGCACAAGAAGATATCGGCGGATCATCGAGAGATAACGATCGCCGCCCTGAAGATAGACGTACCATCCATAAACGCTTTGCAGCGTGACGGCCGTGGCATAAATGCCGACGACAATCTCCAGCACCAGACGGAAGAAGATGAAAAAGTCGATGTGCGGCATAAGAAATTCATCCAGCCCAACGAACTGCCGACAGCTTCGAACCGGGCGGAAAAATATTTCTATCGGTTACGGTTTCCGTGCCGATTAGCAATCGTTGGCTCGTATATGAGAGCGCGTTACCGCCACGAAACTCGCTGGCTGGCCCGATGACGGTCGCGGCGGCATTTTCGATGGCACGAGGAAGAGGGAGTTTCCCGCCTGCGGCGGCGGGATGCGAAGGAGTTTCGCGCTCCAGCGCGACCTCAACCGTCCAATGCAGCCCCGCTTGTCCGACCTGCCCTGGAGATTTGCAGGGAACGCTGTTCTTGGTCCTCCAACGGAGGTCGGACATTGGGGCGTGAAGGACGGTTGAGGGTCGCGCTTGGGCGTGAAACTCCACTGCATCAGTCGCCGCAGGCGAGAGCTCAACTCTGTCATTTCGAGAAGGATCAACCGACCGTCGCCGGGCAAGCCAGCGGGTTTCGCAGCGGTAGCGCTTTCTGGTATACGAGCCAACGCATGCTCGTCGGCACGGAAATCGTAACCGATAAAAATATTCTTCGGGCCAGTTCAAAAGGGCCATTTGGTCTTCGGGTGACGGGCGAAGGAAGCGCTGGATGACTTCGTGATTCATTTTCTTCCCGGGGCGCTATTGGGGCTCATCGGCGGTTTTTATGAAGCGGATCACTCCGGCTGCTCATCTCCCTCGACGGTCTTGCCGCCGAAAAGGGCCGTGCCTATGCGGACCATCGTGGCGCCCTCGGTGATGGCCAACTCAAAATCGTGGCTCATGCCCATGCTCAGATGGCGGAAGCCGGCGCCGCCGATCTTGTGCCATTTCATTTCCTCAAAGATTTCGTGGGTGCGGGCAAAGACATGCTGGATGACGGCCGGCTTGGCTTCCAGCGGGGCCATGGTCATCAGGCCGATCAGTTGGAGATTGGGCATCGAGTCGATCTGCTCGCCCAGATGCACCGCCGCTCCCACCGCCACGCCGAATTTGCTGGTCTCTTCCGAGGCGTTTACTTCCATCAGGACGGGGATGCGCTTTTCGATCTTGGCCGCCTGGGTGTCGATTTCCTCGGCCAATCGCAGGCTGTCGATGCTGTGGATCGCGGCGATCACCGGAAGGATCGCTTTGACCTTGTTGCGCTGCAGGTGGCCGATCATGTGCCATCGCAATTTTTTTGGGAGATCGCCGCCGCCTTCGCCCATGGCGGATCGACGATGGAAATATTCGTTGAGTTGTGCCGCCCGCTGCGCGAGGATTTGCACGCGGCTTTCGCCCAGATCTCCCACGCCCAGGGAGAGGATTTCCCGGATTTGCTCCGGGGCGGCGGTTTTTGTGACGGCGATGAGGGTGACTTCCGATTCCTGCCGCTTGGCCTTGGCCGCGGCCGAAGCGATCCGCTGGCGGACATCGTCAAGTTTTTCCCCCAATGGCGTTCGTTTGGCCAAGGGTCACTCCTTTGAATTTCTATCGTACCGGCATGGAGCGGGGTAGCCAAGGTGTATTGACACGTTTGGTCCAGGGATTAGAGGAAGATTTTTATCGGTTGCGGTGCCCGCGCCGATTGCGGGCGTGGACTCGAATAGGTGGAGGCGCTGGCGCTGCCAGTGCCGTTGGCTGGCCTGACGAAGTTCGTGGCGGCATTATCCTTGGGGAGGAAGATCGTGGCTTGTGGTAACATCTTTCGATCATCTCGGAGGAACTATGTCGCGCTTTCGATTCGTATTTACGGCGCTAATCGGGCTGTTGGTCTCGCCCGGGATTTCGCCGGCTCAGCAGATGTTTGTATTTTTCGGCACCCATGTCGTCGGGCCGAGCAAGGGATTTTCTCTGGCGAAATTTGATGAGGAAACGGGCGTTCTCAGCCCGCCCAGCTTTTTATTGCAGGCCGAAGCGCCGGCGTTTTTTGTGCTCGACTCGGCGGGGAAACATCTTTACACCGTTAACTCCACCGCGCCGGAATTCAAAGATACCGGCGAAGGAGGAATGAGCAGTTATTCAATCGATCCTAAAACCGGCGCGCTGACATTGCTCAACACCAAATCCACCAACGGCGGTGATCCAAGTTACATTAGCCTCGATCACACCGAGCATTTTGCCCTCGTCGCCAATTACAAGGGCGGCAGCGTCATCGTGTATCGCATCAACCCCGATGGCAGCTTTGGCGATCAAACCGCTTTTGACCAGCACACCGGCAAAGGCACCGATCCGACGCGGCAATCCAAACCATTTGCCCACAGCATTCGTGTCGATCCGACCAATCGCTTTGCGATCTGCTGCGATCTCGGGTTGGACAAAGTATTCGTTTACAAATTCGATCAGAACACCGGATCGCTGTCGCCCAACGATCCGCCGTTTGCGACGGTGAAGGCCGGCTCCGGCGCGCGGCATTCGTGCTTCTCTCCCGATGGGAAATTTCTGTATGTCGATTCGGAGATGGGATCGATCGTCACCGTCTTCGCCTGGGATTCGGATGCGGGAAAATTGACGGTGGTGCAGGAGATTTCGACATTGCCTCCGGGCTTCACCGGCGTCAGCACCGATGCGGAGGTGCTTGTCCACCCGAGCGGAAAATTCCTGTATGTTTCCAATCGCGTCGCCACCGGCCCCGGCAGCATCGGAGTATTTTCCATCGACAAGGATTCCGGAAAACTCACCTGGATGCAGGACATCTCCACGCAGGGCAAAACGCCGAGGAATTTCGCCATCGATCCGACCGGCCGCTGGCTGCTGGTGACGAATCACGACAGCAACAACGGCTTGGTTTATCGCATCGACTCCGACACCGGCAAACTTTCGGCGGTGGGCAATCCGATTTCGATCCCTTATCCATTTTGCGAGAGATTTTTGCCGGTGGGAAATGCGGATTAACCGCAAAGACGCCAAGGTAGGAAAATACGCGGAGGGGGGTTGTGTGCGGATGATGCGTTTGATTCCATCTTTGAGCACCGTGGTATTGAAATTGATGATTAAGGCCAGATGGTGCCCGGTGGCCTTTAGATATGAGATTGCCTGGGCGCTGTGGATAGGCGCAAGTGATTCGACGGTTTTAATTTCAACGATCAGTTTTCCCTCCACGAGCAGATCCAGCCGATGTTGGCCGATTGACACGCCTTTGTAAGCGATGGGAACCGCCGATTGACGCTCAAACGCAATGCCGCGGAGTTTCAGTTCGATGCACATCGCCTCTTCATAAATGGATTCCAGATACCCAGGTCCCAGAGCGCGATGAACCTCAATGGCTGCCCCGATCACCTCGTAGGAAAGCCGATCCAATTCAGCATCAACCTCAGTTTTCATCCCCAAAATATATAAAACAGAATCACCATCAGCGAATCCGACATGCATATCCCAACTCCCCTCCGCGTATTTTCCTACCTTGGCGTCTTGGCGTCTTTGCGGTTAATCCGCCTTTCCGGTCCTTTGGATGAAAATTCCCGCTCCCGCTGCTAAAATCCTGCCAGAGACCGAACGGGTAGTCATGGATTCAGGTGATATGTGACCCAGGTTGTCGAATCGCTGCGAAAAAATATCCGTTCGGTGTTCCTGGGGCCCGTCCGCTCGGTTGATTTGGTGCTCATTGGGTTGCTGGCTCGGGGGCATATTCTCATCGAAGATGTGCCCGGCGTGGGCAAAACGGTGCTGGCGCGAGCGCTGGCCCTGAGCATTGACTGCAAATTCACCCGAATTCAGCTCACGCCCGACCTGCTGCCCAGCGATGTGCTCGGAGTTTCCGTTTTCAACAATCAGTCGCAAACATTTGATTTCAAACCCGGGCCGATTTTCGCCAATATCGTTTTGGCGGATGAAATTAACCGCACCACGCCGCGCACGCAGTCGGCGTTGCTGGAAGCGATGAGCGAGGAACAGGTGAGCGTGGAGAATCAGACATTGCCGCTGAAACGGCCGTTCATGGTCGTGGCCACGCAAAATCCTTTTGAGTTTGAAGGCACCTATTATCTTCCGGAGAATCAGCTCGACCGCTTTTTGTTGCGGATTTCCCTGGGATATCCGGAGCGGTCATCGGAGCACAAAATTCTCACGACCCAGCCGGGGCGGCAGTTGGATCAGATGCACTCCGTCGCCAGCGGGGCCGATATCGTGGCGCTGCAGGATCGCGTCCAGCAGACGCGCATCGATCCGGCCATCGTGGATTACATCCTCGATCTTTCCGATGCGACGCGCAACGACGATCAATTGCATCTGGGAATCTCGCCGCGCGGAGCACTGGCGCTGACGCAGGCATCGCAGGCATCAGCGGTGCTGGAAGGCCGGGATTACGTGACGCCGGATGATGTAAAATCCCTTTTCATCGCCTGCTGCGCGCATCGGGTGATCAGCAAGACGTATCTGCACAACGGCGATGCGGCTGCGACATCGCGGGTGTTGCAGGCGATTTTGGACAAGATTCCCGCGCCCAGATAATTGGAATGGCCCATGACGCCGAAACTTCGCCATCGTGGATTGATCGGATTGGGAGGCCGGCGGCGAGCGGAACCGCCAAAGCCTTCCCCCACCGCCACGCCCGTCCGCCGCAAGCCATCGGTTGATTTTTCGCTGACCGGGATGCTCTATGCGTCCACCATGATGTTCATGGGCCTGGCCGCCGTGAACAGCCAGGCCAATCTGCTCTTTGGCGTGTTCGGACTGATGCTCGGCGTGCTGGCGTTTAGTTTTCTGCTGGGGCGAGTGACACTGAAACGGCTGGAAGTGACAAGATCGTTGCCGGAGGTCGCCATCGTCGGCGAGCCGGCAATGATCCAATATCAATTCCAAAACAAAAAGCGATTCTGGCCCAGCGTGGCAGTCAGCGTGGCGGAACTGGAAGGCTCCGAGGCGTTCACCCATCAGCCGCAGGCCTACATGCTCCACGCCGGGCCGGGGAAAACGACCGTCGTTCCGCTGGAGGTGGTTCCCAAGCGGCGGGGCTTGCACAAATTGAGCGGCTATCAGCTCATCACCAGTTTCCCGTTCGGATTTCTTCGGCGGGCATGGACGGGGGTCGAAGACGATGAAATCCTCATCTACCCCGCGATCGGAAAAGTCAGCCCGCGACTTCTGGCGATGTGCCTGGCGGCCGAGCAGGGCGGGGCCAATATCAAACCTCGTCGCAATGGAACGGACGAATTTTACGGCGTCAAGGAATTCCGCGAAGGGGAAAATCCCCGCTGGATTTACTGGAAGCGCAGCGCGCGAACGGGGACGCTGATCTCCAAGGAAATGTTCCACGTTTCTCCGCCGCGGCTGCTGATTATTGTGGATACTTATCTCGAACAGGACACGCAGCAGCAGCGGATCGCGGTTGAAAAAACTTTGGCGATGGCGGCGACGATGGCGAACACCGCGCTGGAGAGCGGCCTGGCGGTGGGGATGTGCGGATGGGCCGACGGATGGAAGACGGTGCCCGAGCAGCGCGGCAAGCGGCATTGTCGGGACATCCTGGCCGCGCTGGCCGATCTGCCGCTCAATCGCAACACGCCGCCGGATTGGCTGCTGCAACGCGCCGCCCCGCTACTAAAAGATGGCGTCACACCCGTGCTCTTCACGCCGCGAAATCTGAATCAATCCCTCGGCGAACTCGCGCGCGGTGGGATGCTCACGGTGTGCGCCGAATCGGAGCAGGCCAACGCATGGTTCAAATTTGACCCCAAGATCGATTTTTCCCGTTCCATGCCGGCCAGTCAGGAATCGGCGTCGTAGGCAACCATGTACAACATTCGCCAATTCAAGCCGACGATGTATTTCCTGGTGCTGCTGGGCATCACCGGATTTTGCATCGCCTCGGAATTGCCCGGCCTTTGGCTGCTGGCGACGGGGGCGATTCTCATCAACGGCTGGCTGGTGATGACCGGCCGATTCACGCCCATGCCGCGTTGGCTCGCCAATATCATCACCCTCGCCTGCCTGGCCGTTATTGTTCTGCAACTGCACAATGACGACACGAAGATCATCGTGGTTGGCCAGGGGCTGGTTCTCCTGCAGATCATCAAATGCTACGAGCAGCGGGCCAATCGAGATTACGCCCAGCTCCTCGTGCTCAGCTTTCTGCTGATGATCGCCGCCTCCATCAGCACGGCCAGTTTGTATTTCGGAATCTGCTTTGTCGTTTATCTGTTCGTCTCGCTCTACTGCTATCTCCTGTTTCACCTGAAGGTGGAGACGGACCAGATTTCGGGCAAATCCACGCGCGCCGCGCACGGCGTGGACCCGGCCATCCAGCAGCAACACGAACACCTGCCCGGCTCGGTCCGGCGGGTGACATATTCCATGTCGGCGTTCGCGGTGGCCATGTCCGCGGCGGTGTTTCTCCTGTTCCCGCGCGAGGCCGGCGAAGATGTGCTCGCGGCCATGCAGATGCGCGGGCCGGTGCTGACCGGATTTTCCGACAACGTCAGCTTCCAGAAGGTCGCCCAGATCACCCGCAACGACGATGTCGCCGCCAGGGTCGAGATCTACGACAACGGCCGCAAGATGACCGAGCCGATCCACCTTCTGCTCCGTGGCGCTACTCTGGACTATTACACCGGAAACGATCCCTCCGAAGGCGCGCCCTGGTCGTGGCGGCGACGCACAAATAGCTTGACCGACGGCATCGCCTCGCCCGATCGCCCCGGCGAACCGTGGAATCTGATAAAAGACGCCCCCCTCGCCGACGACACCCCGGGCGAATTTCGGCAGGAAATCACCCTCCAACCCACCGGAACCCGCGCCTTGTTCGCCATCGCCGGCGTGCAATCGGTGACGATCCAATCCGATGCGACGATCAATTACAACCCACGCGATGGAATCATTTCCTATTGGCGCGCTCTGCGTTCCCCGCTTCAGTACACCGCCGTTTCCACCGGCCGAATCCCCAATGTCGCTCCGGAGCAGGTGAACGCCTTTTCCCCCAATTTCTACTCGCGCATCGATCCACAAATCAAATCATTCGCCCAAGAGCCCGATGTCTGTGGGCAAGACGCCCAGGGCGGCCCGCTGTCGGCGTATCCTCTGGCGGGCGATCACTCGCGCGATGTCGAAATCGCCGATCATTTCCAGGGTTATCTCCGCAGCCATTTCCGCTACACGCTGGATTTGACTGACATGGCCCAGATCGGCGACCGCGATCCCATCGTCGCTTTCCTCACCGATTTCCGCGCCGGCCACTGCGAATATTTTGCCGGGGCCATGACGCTGATGTGCCAGTCGTTGAACATTCCGGCGAGGATGGTGGTCGGCTTCAGTTGCGATGCGCCCGATTTCAACAGCCTGGGAAATTATTACATCGTCAAGCAATCCAACGCCCACGCCTGGTGCGAGGTGTACGCCGACAACCAATGGATCACCTACGACCCAACCGCCGGCGATTCCTTCGGTTCGGCGCCCCAGCTAGGCGTCGGTTCCAAGATCAAGGATTTCCTCGACCTGCTGGAATTCAAATGGGCCACCGCCATCGTCGGCTACGGCGGGTCCGACCGGCGCAATCTCATGGAGAACATCGACGCCCAGATGACCCGCGCCGCCGTCAACGGATCGGGAAGCATCGTCCAATGGCCAAAAATTCTCAGCGTACACTGGCAAAACCTGAGCGACTGGTGGGGCCGGGTGCAATGGACGGTTTCCGCCGTCATCATCGGCGCCGCGATTTTTTTGGTGCTGACGGTGCTGTGCGTGGCGGTCTCGTGGTACCTGGTGGAGCGCTGGATTATGCGCCGCCGCGCCCGCCGCATCGGGCTGGATGCGCTTTCCGCGTCCGATCAACTCCGTCTGGCGCGGCAACTGGCGTTCTACGATGAATTGCTGCGAATCCTCTCCCGGCACCAGATTCACCGCCCGGTCCATCTCACCCCGCTGGAATTCAGCAAATCCCTCTCGTATCTGCCCGGCGAAGTCTACACGGATGTGCATCGCCTCACCGAATTGTTCTACCGCGTCCGCTACGGCAACGCGCAGCTCGGCTCGCAGCGGCAACGCTGGCTTTCCACCATTGTTCAACGCATTCAAAAAACGATGGATGACCAAAGCCGGCCGAATCCCGTTCGGTGATCCGACATGAACGCCATCATTCTTTCCATCGGCGACGAACTCGTGCTTGGGCAAACACTCGACACCAATTCCGCCTGGCTTGCCGCGGAACTGGCGACATTGGGCTGCGGTGTCCGCCGGCATGTCACCGTCGCCGATGACCGCAATGAAATCGCCAAGGCCATTCGCCGCGCGGCGGAGGAATGCGATGTGCTTCTGGTCAGCGGCGGCCTGGGGCCAACGGCTGATGATCTGACACGACAAGCCATGTCCGACGCCCTGGGCCAGCCGTTGGAAATTAATCCGATTGCTCTTTCGCAATTGGAATCTTTCTTTCAGCGGCGCAACCGCACGATGTCAGCGAGCAACCGAGTTCAGGCGATGCTCCCGCGCGGGACCAATGTGCTGGAAAACACGCGCGGCACGGCGCCGGGAATCGCCGCGACGATTGGAAATTGCCGCATCTTCGTCACGCCCGGTGTTCCCGAGGAGATGCGCGAGATGTTCCGCCGCCTGATCGCCCCGCGCATCGCCGCCGAGGCCCGCGGCGCGGCTATCTGCTCGCGCGTGTTGCACACGTTTGGACTTCCCGAATCCGTCATCGGAGAAAAACTCGGCGATCTCATGGACCGCCGGCGAAATCCATCGGTGGGAACCACCGTTTCGCAGGGATTGATTTCCCTGCGGATCAACGCTCGATTTGCCAGCCGCCAGGAGGCGATGGAAGAATTGGAAAAGACCGATTCGCTCTGCCGCGAGAAATTGGGCTCGCTGATTTTCGGCCGCGACGAGCAAACGCTCGCCGAAATTCTCGGCCAAATGCTCGCCGGCAAAACCATCTCCACCGCCGAGAGCTGCACCGGCGGACTGCTGGCCAAACTGCTTACCGATGTTCCCGGCTCCAGCAAATATTTTCTGCGCGGATGGGTCACCTACAGCAACGAATCCAAAACAGAAATGCTCGGCGTCCCCGAAGAATTAATTCGCGATCATGGCGCCGTTTCCGAGCCGGTCGCGCGCGCGATGGCCGACGGCGCCCAGTGGCGCGCCAAGACCGATTTCGCCCTCTCCATCACCGGAATCGCCGGCCCCGACGGCGGCACCCCACAAAAACCCGTCGGCACCATCTGTTTCGGCCTGGCCACCAAAGACGCCGTCACCGCCCGCACATTCCTCCTCCCCGGCGACCGCCAAATGATCCGCCTCCGCGCCGCCAACATGGCGATGACGATGCTGCGGTTTCATCTGTTGAATTTGCTGATACCGTTCTGAAATTCACTCTGATTATCGGATGTTGGAATGGCTATTGTAATTTTGCGGGCGAAGCATCCCCGATACAATTGATGCCATTTATCGCCTTGTCGGGAATAACAAATGAAACGCAATTCGTCTTCGGGGATGCTCATTATAGCGAGTGTCTTCGCCACGTTGCTGGTATTGCCTGGGCGCAATGCGATCGCGTCTGGCCTTTCCCAATCGGCGGAACCTGAACCAAGCCGCACCTTGGTAATTATCGTGCCAGGAATGGCCGGCAACGACGGTTTTTGGCCGAACGTCATCGCGGGAAAGGTCACTTTTGCGTCAGAGTTGTGCCGAGCCGCTGGACCGGACACGGAAATCTAACCTTACCTTTGGAGTGGTTCGCGGGAACATGCGTCGCGTGAGGCGGCCGCAAGGCAACTAGCCACCGTCATCGACCAAGTGGCCGCAGGATTTGATCGCATTTGCCTCGTGGGTCATAGCTTCGGAGGCGATATCGCGCTGCGGGCGGCCGGTTTGTGCCAGACCAAGATTGATATTGCCGTTTGCATAGCCGCACCACACACCTACCTCTTAATGAAGAATCCAAGCGGGCAAAAAATCTACGTTCCCGTTTATTGCACCTTCGAGTCGAGGCAGAATATCGGGACCATCGTCAATCTCTATCCGGAAAATGATACTGCCGTTGTAAACATCGCTAATCAATACAAACAGAAGGAGTTGACGGACGCAGACGCAATACCGCTAACGCAATCGTGGCAAGAACATCTTGGATTCCCAAGGCTAGCAGACGATTCCCTCGAGGCGCAGCTCCACAAAACGGAACAAGACATTGCAATTGCCGAGCCTCTAAACGCGGCCAACGCAAACATACCCATTCAGTCTCTCGTGATACCCGGGCCGGGCTTCACCTTCGCCGAACACTCCGCCATCCATTCACGTCGGATGGGCTATGTCATTGGGGAGTTGCTCCGGGAAGGTGCGACCAAAGCTCGTCTCGAATATCTGGCAACGATGGTCCAGCCCAAGGACTCCGATCAGGGGGAACCCGTCGCGGAAGATTACCAACAACTTTGGCTGAAGACCCACAAACAGGATTTCGATCAAATTGGATGGAGGCTGGACACCGCTACAATCACCCTTGAACCCGAGGCCAGCGAAGCGGCCCACAATCTCGACGGTTTGCCAGCAAGTCCGCTTATCCGTGTGACGACGGACGACGCTACTGCGGGAGTGAAAACGCTGTATAAAAGTTTGCCGGCGATCCACGCGCCGAGCGCAACCTGGCAAACCAACTTCATCCTTCAGAACCTGGAAACTGCTCGTCTATCAGTGGCGGCGTTCCACGAGGTTGGCAACCCCACTGATCTTGGTGGAATATCCTTAACCGGAACCGACACCGAGCCGCCCACGGAAATCGACGCTGATCCTATGCATGGCCTCCTCTGGTCGGCGGCGCTGGATTGGGTGCCGGTGCATTATTGAAATGGCCTGCTGTCCTGCCGGGATTGCGCTTGCGCTATAAGGCCAGCCCCTATCTTCGCACTTCCTCCCCCGTCCGATTCGGCTCCGCGGGCAGCGGGCCATTGGCCTTCTGAAGCAGCAGCGGCTGAATCATTTCGTGGATTTCGGCTAGCGCGCCCTTGAGGCTGTTGACCACGCGCACGGATTGGTCGCAGGAAAGTCGGTCGCGGGAGATTTTGGGATCGGTCTTGCTGTTCCACAAGCCGATCGTGGTCGGAAGGTCGCGGAATCGCAGATGCAGGCGTTTGCATAGGTATCGCGCATGCGCCACGGCGGCGGGCGGTACTGCGGAGATGCAGACGATCGGCGATTTTTGTGCTTCAATCTGATCCAACATCTCGCTGGCAAGCGACACCTGCGACGCGGCAATCGCATGCAGGCCTTTGAATTCCAGAAGTTGAGCCAGCATGAGCCCCACAATTTCGTCGGCCTGGCTTTTGGCTGGGAGACAAAGAATGGTGATGCCGGAATCGTTGGTTGGTCCGGTCAGTCCCAGACGCTTTTTTTCGCCTTCGGCAAGTTCCTCGATCAAATCTCGCATCGCCTGGCAAATAAATGTTTCACGATTGGGGTCGAGCGTCTGGGCATAGCGATCTTTTTCCGCCATTTCCAGGGCAGGAATCAGAATCTCATCGAACGTGCGCTCCGGTCCGAATTCCTTCCAGTATTTGTGCAGAAGTTCGCCGGCTTCCTCCTGATCGAGCGACAAAAGCCGCTGGTAGATGCGGTAAGACGGCTCGAGTGCCTGTTCGTCGCCGAGCAGGACGCCCAGAAAATGCATCTGCGGAACATATTTTCCCAGCACGACCAGGCAGACGGTCATTGGCGTGGAAAGTAGCAGGCCAACCGGTCCCCATAGCCAGGTCCAGAACACCGCGGAGGCGAGCACGGCGACGGCGGAAATGCCGGTGCTGGCGCCGTAAAGCCAGGGCTCCAGAACATTGCTTGTGACGAGTTCCAATCCGACATACAGCCCGATGGTTGCGATGAAAATTCCCGCGCTGCTGAACAGCGCCAAAGAGAGGACGATCGGCAACGCCGCGGCAATCCACGGTCCGAGATACGGCAGAAATCGCAACAGCATCGCCAGCATGGCCCAAAGCATGACGTTGGGAAATCGCCCTTCGGCGGAGCTGGCGCCGATGATCCACAGGCCGATCCCCACGCAAATGCCATACACCGCGTTGATGACTGATTGCATCTGCAGGTAATGCGTGATGCGCGTGGCGGCATCGTCAATCGCCTGTGTGGTGACGTGCAATCGCGCGTCGCCCACCAGTCGCAGAATGCGGTCTCGCAGATCGGTGCGGTTGGCCAGAATAAAAATCACAAAGACCAACACCAGTCCCAAACTTGCCAGGGGGCTTAGGACCTGTCCGCTGTACTTCGCGATCACACTGGGCCAGGACCAGGGATCGGAATATTCCTGGATAATGGGGGGTTCTTGCTCGGACGTCTGCCCGGAGGATTTTTGCCGGGCGGATTCGGCGGGGGGTTTGCCGGAGGTTGCTGATGATGCTGCGGGTTCGGTGGACGCGATGCTTTTGAATGTCGCCTCCACGCCCGCGGCCGCTTTGGCCAAACTGCCCGAGGATGCGCCTCGCAGGCGGAGCCATTTCTCCTGAATGTTGTTTCGATAATTGGGAAGCTGTGCGGCGACTTCGACGAACTGCTGCTCGACGACCCAGGTAACAAATCCCACCACGCTCAGCGATGCCGCGACCACCAGGATGATGGACAACAATCGCCCCAGGTGTCGCCGTTGCAGCCACGTCACGGCCGGCGTCAGGAGAAACGCCAGCAGGATCGCAACGGCCAGCGGAATCAGAACATCCCGCGCGATGTAGAGAATCGCGATGGCGAAGCAAATCGTCGGCAGCAAGCCGAATTTAGAACTGGTTCCAGTACCACCTGATCGTGCCATAGTGTCGCCCAGGGTGTTTCTGGAATGAGTCTCCGATCAAGCGCTTTTGCCTCGGACGCCCATAACCAGCGAGAGCAGGCCGAAGGCTCCCAGGGCAATTCCGCCGATGATATACCACATCGTGTCCTGAGTGAATTTCCCGGTGAACGTGTTGCTCATCTGGTCGGCAACCGAGTGGGATGCATTTAATCCGAAGACAAGCAGCGCCACGCCACCCGCCAGAAGAATGATCCCGAGTATCCCTTTAGAATTCATGGCTGACTCCAATCTTGTAAATATATTAATTGCAATTGACGCTTATTTTCCAAACATTTTTGCGATGACAAAAATAATAAACGCGCCGCCGATGCCGCCTCCGAAAAGGAGGTAAATTAGTGCGTATCCGATGGCCGCCAGGGGCAATACCGTGTGCATGATTGTCTCCTTTCGTTTCCAGTGAAGCGTCGCTCACGCCGGGGATGTTCACACCAATCAACTCGACACATCCACATTAGCGTTGAAATGAAATCCTGGGTACGGAGGAAATTGCGATTTCGCCGCTGCGGAATCGATATGGCGCTGATATATGAGACATTATGTGCCGATTTCATCCCAAGGGCGGCGAATGAATGATGTAAAGGCCCGGGAGAAGCCGGCAAAAACATTGGTCCAATGGATTGGACCCGGACTGATTACCGGCGCTTCCGACGACGATCCCAGCGGCATCGCCACGTATTCGCAGGCCGGCGCGGCTTTCGGATTCGGCTTGTTGTGGACGATGCTCTTTTCCTATCCGCTGATGTGTGCGGTTCAGGAAATCAGCGCAAGGATCGGCCGCGTCACCGGTCGTGGAATCGCCGGCAATATCCGACGCCACTATTCGGCGTGGATTCTCTATCCAGTCGTCATTATTCTGATTCTGGCCAACACGTTCAACGTCGGCGCGGATATCGGCGCCATGAGCGAGGCGCTGCAATTGCTCGTCGGCGGCAATGCGCTGGTTTATGCCATCGGGTTCACCGTTCTGTGCGCGCTGCTGCAAATTTTCCTTCCATACACGAAATACGCCATCTATTTAAAATGGCTGACGCCGGTTTTGTTCAGCTATGTCGCGACCGCTTTGGTCGTTCATATCCCGTGGGCCGAGGCGCTC
>Ga0302326_10011858_pt1 | contig 18684 bp, 21 predicted proteins | sample Palsa_T0_3_FD_202264 | JGI IMG/M metagenome (GOLD analysis project Ga0302326, IMG submission 202264) | Peat permafrost microbial communities from Stordalen Mire near Abisko, Sweden - Palsa_T0_3 | ecosystem: Environmental > Terrestrial > Soil > Palsa > Peat permafrost | place: Sweden: Abisko...
CCTCGCCATGACGCCTATTCCGTTTGTGTTTTATAAGTATGGAAAGACCCTGAGGAGAATGAGTAAGATGGCTCCAACGGAGGACAAGAAATATGCGATGGAGTAATGCCGACATGATAGACTATTTTTGGCGTTTTTGAGGTACCAAACGGACTGTGTATTCAAGCATCTTTGGCAAGTTAATATTATAGACATAATTGAAGTTATATTTTCAAGAAGGTTCCATTCAAGCCTGTAAATTGAATTGCTCTGATAGGATATCATATCTGAGTTCGTCCTGTTTTTAGATCAATGCTTCGCTATCACGTTTCGGAGTTTGCGGAGGACAGCTTGGACAGGAAATGGGAACCCAAGGAAATGGGGCGGTCCCAGACTAGTGACACCTTCAAAATTGCACGGACGAGCTTCGAGTTACTAATGGCGGAGCAAGCCCTTTACAATAACCACTCAGAGCCTCAATTCCCCTTCAGTTTGATCTTGCCAAACCTCGGGTGGCTCGCCGGATACCTTGCGGAAAACGAACCCACGCTCGACGATTTCAACCCAGCGGACGCATATATCCCCAAATTCTTGTCCCTACTCGACACAGTCCTCGTATTTTCCCGAGCTAGGACATCCGCGCTCCATCTCACGAGTCACTTGAACGAATGTCGTAAGTTGGTCAAAAGATTGAATGCAGCAGCTAAACAGGCCGGTCCAAAGGCGATGTATCACAAGCTCGAAATTGTTCGGCGAGGAAGCGGATCTTTCTTCATAACGTGCGTAAACAGTCCTCGTTTCTCATGGAACCCACGCATTTCCCAGCTCGAGGTCGGACGGAATCTCGACTATTTCGCTGCTGGGCAAATATATTATAATTGTCGGACCTCGCCTGATCGCCATGGGTTGTGCTTAATCGAAAAAAGAACAATGGTATCATTATTTGCGGAAACTATTCCTATGCCCGTTCTGCGAGATGAACACACGACGATGAAATTCAGAGAGTTCAATGACAATAAAGAAACGTTGATGAATAAAACAATGGAATCATTGGGGCTGCCATACCGATTCAAATGGATTTTCGAAGCGCACACGGACCGTGATTGTCTGCAGAGCACAACACTAGGTTCCCGTCCGCCATCCGCGCAATGGTGGGCCCAAAACTGCCCATCCCTACACCGCTACACCAGGGTTCTAAAGTATTGCAGCTTCACTAGTCAATTCGAACGACATTGGCCCCTCATTCGAAGAATTTACGAATTCAGCAGCAACCTGGCGCACCCCTTTTGGTATCAGAAGGAGTCATTGATTGAGTGGAAGCACTTGTTCGCCCTCTTCTCAAATGTAAAGACAGTTCTAGAAGAGAAGGCACCATCTAGCGAACAGCTTAACTATCTGGAGGCGGAACTCGAGCCCGAACTCCAAAGAATACTCACACTACTCAGACACTATTCTACAACCGTGTCAACTTATTACCGTCCAATCTCTACCAGGTCAAAGTCACGCTTCTGCAAAGAAGTCCTTCGTCGTTATTTCCTATTGCTCGCGTTAGTCAAGTCTCGGATATGTTCGCGTTATTCTAGGACACCGCTGGTTAATGCATTTATACCGATTGATCCGGACTCTGAGGCATTTGGCAGAGCCTTTCCAATCTAACAACAAACTGGTATTACAATCAGCTTTGGAAAATTTGAATTGTTCCATAGCTTGAGGAAGCGTAACTTGTGTGAACAGGCACAAAGAAAACATGGTGTTAAGGTAGTCACATTTGTTATAATTAATAAATCAATGCATTAGTATCACTTCGCTAAATCTTGCACGTATGAGAGGCGACATCTCTTGGTGGTGGACAAAGGATTGGCAATTGATTATCATAATCTAAAAATCGATTCGGACTAGTTTAGACCGGGCATGTTTGAGACTAATCACCGACTCGGCCAAGAAATACTCCAGCTGCAAGGCCAGCAGCTGATACTCAAAGGAAGCATATGATGGAGAGAAAGAGAAGAACAAAAGAACAAGTCCGCGGCGGAAACAGGGGTTTATACTTCTCTCGATTACCTGGGCCGGGCAGGCTTTGGACGGTTTTCCCCTTATAATTACAGATGAGGCCATATGCGGAGCATACCGCATCCATATAGAGGGGGGTTCCCAAACCAATGTCCGGCTTCAAAGCTGACTTCGCCGCGTCCTTTTCGGCTATCAATTTATGGAGAGTCTGAAGGAACCCACGCCACTGCAGCTGAAGCGTAAATACCTTAAGTCCTCAATCCCAGCGGATACTCTTAAGCGATACGAGACGGTATCATTTGCTTATACTACTGTTGATTTCTCAGGCGGGGATAGATCTGCAACCGAGCACCGAATATCCGGCAGGTCCTCCAAGGAAACGCCAAATACTTGAAGAAAACTTGTACTCAAATCTGAAATCTATCTAACTTTAGAAGCGACTTCGTTGATGGGAACGAGAGCCGATCCTACCAAAACAAACCTGCTCACAGCTGCTACGGAAATCATCCACTACAATACTAATATCGGGACCGAGGTAATAGTCAAACCGATTACACCTCTGACTGAAGATTGTTGGATTGCAACTCCGTGATCTGACATCACAACAAAAAGATGAGCTCGCACTTTTAGTGGCCGAACGCTCCGTGGTAATCTTCAGAAATCAGGAGCTTTCCCCCCAAGGGCAATATCGCCTGGGCACTCACTTCGGACCTGTCGAGGTACACCCTTATGCTCAACATGTTCCTGGGTTGCCTGGAGTTCAAGTCATTTGGGATAAACTTTTTCCGCCGCCAAGATTTTTGAACATTGGCTCGACACATTTGTGGCATGCAGACGCTTCAGGTTCACAGTTCCCTGGGATCACGCACCTCCATATGGTTCGGACGGAATTTGGCGTGAAACTAAATTGGTAGGATCATCTCCCTAAAACTGGTGGAGATACACTTTGGGCAAGCGGGTATTCAGCATATGATAAGCTGAGTGATAAGTTCAAATCCTTGGTGGAACATTTGTGGGCATGGACATACTTTATCGATGATACGGTAGCAAAATATTTCTGGGTTTGGCTGATATGTCAGGAAATCCTGAAGGAAAATGTATCTCCTAATTCCCTCAGATCAAGAAAAGTACCGCTGGTGAGAGTGCACCCAGTCACTGGCTGGAAATCCTTATTTATCAATCGAAGCGCCACCCATACCATCGACGGCATGGAGCCCGCTGAGTCGACTAGTATTCTGAATCACCTTTTTCATGTTTACGAAAGCAACCCAGATATCCAAATCCGCGTTCGCTGGACTGCGCAAGCTGGGATTATAGCGATGACAAAGGGCAGACGAGACATGGCACTCGGGTAGCAAGCATAGCTGAGATACCAATCCAAGACGCAACGGCTTCGGGGCGTCGTAAAGCATTGGGATTAGAAAGGGAATAATATACAAGCTATGTTTAACCACATTCCAGTTGTCAGATAATTATCTGATAGCTTATATTTAGAAGCTATAACCGAAGTGTTGCTTGTCCCAAATTCTGACTTGTAAGCGGCGTCCACAGTTCTCAAACATCCTTAGGGAGGAGACTCCATGATGGAATTTGTGGCAGGAAACGTACAAGCCTCTCGCGGGAGCGGGAGGGTGGCAGAGAAGGGGCTACCCGGAGGCTTTGAGTACAAAAAGGCCCAGCTGACAAGGCATTGATGCGGTCTTCAAAAACAGTACAAGGAGGTAAGCTCCAGTGGCCGGTCCTGTGCACGCTAGTCTTAAAGGGAACAATATTCACGCAAGATGCTTGTAACTTTAGTCTGGGGAGGCTGTCCAGACGCTTTGACAAAAGTAGCAGCTCTTGATGCCGATCTCAGAACGATCAAAGAACACCAGATGGGGGGCCGGGACAAGGCACCCTTGCAATTATCTTTGTGATCTAAGCCTTCCTCCCGTCCGAAGTCTATAAAGCCACGGTTGCCGTTCTGTAGTTCAGCAAGTTCACCGACTGCTACATTCCAACAATCTTCCAGAACCATCGTAACGCAGTTGCAGACGTTGCATCTCAGTGCATCCCAAAATATGTGTCACCTCAGAAACACCTTTCGAAATTTCCTCGGATGGATCCCTATTCCCTGTCCAAATTGCCTCCTGCACGGCGTAGAGACCTGGATTCTCGCGGGTGAGCGATGCCATGTATGCAACTGGCCCTAGCGCCAGTAATGCGTCCTTTGGCTTAAAGGAAGCCAGTAAAGCCCTATCCTTATAATGATGTATATTAACTGTAGTTCATCTTTTCCGGTGGTTTGGCTAGTTTTTTTGGATTTTTGTTTGAAGGAAGCTGGTTGCAGAATGGTCCGTTGAGGAAGATTTCAGCCAACTCTCGGTATCTAGATAGCAAGGAATAAACCATAAAAAACCAAAGATGAACTGAATGTACTAGGAGCATCTGAAAGCATCCAGTTGAAATTGTTGGCAACAAGTGCGAGAAAAGTTAGTTACAACCGTACAGTCCACAAAGTAGTAAATGGGGGAACTTGTTTGTCAATTAAATAAACATCCCTCAGTCCCTAGCTATAGGCAGAGCTGATTTCCCTTCACCGTTGCAAAAGTTAGATGGTCACTTATAATTAAGTTCCCATCATATGCATAATACGGTCCTCCGAGTCGATGACAATGGTAATCCCCGTCTCCTTCGTAGAGAACAAGCTCCCAAAGGCATCTGTCTGCGTCCCTGTGGGAAACATCGAATTGAGTTTTGGGAATTCGGAAGAAACCCGCTGTCAGATCTGTCTGCGTCAGATTTCAAGCAGGATATCTGCACTCCCGTCTGGTCAGATCATCGGCTTTCCCTGTCACCAATCCTCTTCTTTGGGACACAGTACTCCGTCCCGATACGAACAAATTTTATTCTAAATGAACTACTAGTATGCCTTTATATATTCCAACTTATAAGACACAAATCCTCAAAGAAAGGAGCTGCACTGCCGCGTTCTATTCATATCACGCTTTCCTCATCTCTCGACTGCGGTAACCACAATCTCCAATGGCCCCCGAAGAACCACAACCGCATCAACAAACGTCGGCGGGGGCTGTCCCTCGAATTTCAATCTCGCATCAAAATGCCAGACAAACATCCCCAAAGCCAACTTCATCTCCAACATCGCCAATCTACAATTACCCCAGTCAATATATACGGGACTCACGGACGACCCAGACAACTTCGTGTTCCTGTCGAAAATGGCAACCACGCAGCTTTATTGCATGTCTCGCCCGCTTCGGAGCCTTTAAGCCACCTCTCTGGATGAAATTCATACGGGTTGGAAAAGTTTTTGGGATCGTGCATAATGCGCCAGAACGAGGTGCTCACAGTGGTCTGATGTTAGACATGAGATGCGAAGAGGGGGATACGTTTCCGGGGATATATTTGCCTGAGATGGTCATTCCTTCGGGGGGAGTTATTCGTGGGAGAAAAGAAGGGACAGGGTTACACATCCGAAGACCTTCGTGGACCACTGCGTCCAGATACGGAAGCATCGAGACGGCATTGCTAGTGATTTCCTCGGCGGTTTTAAAGCGAGAACGGACCTCTGTGCAGAGTTGGTCCCATGTACTTCGTCTTGAAAGAAGGTAATATAAAGTAAACGTAACGCCAGTGGAAGTCGTATCAATACCTGCAAATCTGATGATAAGTGATACACAAATAGTAGAAGGTACAGCAGGTTAACGGCATTGCCGGAGAGATCTCGTCGAGACATGGCCTCGCCAGTGACTGGATCGACGGCTTTGGACATCAATCCCAACAATGTCTTCTCCCCGACTGCATCTCCCTGCTCCAGCCGTTGTGAAATCGAATCATTCACAAACTGCCGTTAGACGAGTAAATCAGGAGACGTACCTGGAAAGTCTTTTGACGAATCTCAAGCAACCATTTCGGAGTAGGGAGTAACCGAAACCCAGGCGTCAACCAAGGAATCGGCCAAAACTACTTGATCAGCCAGGCCCGGAAGAAACATTGTATGTGAGAGGTGATACAAATCGAACAAAGGGGAAAAATTTAGTTGCAGATTCGGGAAAGAAATGTCGTTCGCCTGACATCTGTTTCTCAATATCTAATGCCCCGAAATCACTTCCGATAGCGAGTTCCCCTACAACCTAATCCCCGTCAGTGTTACCATCTGAGGGAAGAGGTACGGCGAACATCTGATTGCCAAACCAATGAGCCATATCCACCACACCGTCATTGTGTTGAGCCGCCTTCGAGAGACAAAGAATAAACGAGTTCATGTACCGGTGTATAACAGGATCTAATTCTTTCATTGAAGCGGGACTGAAAGCCGCATTCTGCACACGTCGAAGGAATCCATGCTGTCGTTTATCCCTAACATCAAAAACACGCAATTAAAAAGGTAAGTACACGATGGTGAAGACATTCTCGGGTGAGTCGGGGGGAGTAAAAACGATTTTGTAGGCAGTCGATTTATGTGTCTTTGTCCTTGGTCCGTGGATCTCCTCGACTGCTTCGAGGGTACTGAAACTGATATGATTGGGCTGGATGCGCACCACGTCCCCTTCCGGATCAGATACGCAGAATAGTAGGAAGAGATACCATGTTTTATATGTTGAGCTTCGATCCAGCGATGGGGACTGCCTGAGCGGTATACCTTCCACAATCCCCAGTCAGAGGCTTTGCAGCCGAGTTCCCCTGGAATACCTCTATGGCGGAAAAAGAGATTATAGACGATTTTGAGAAAGTCGGTAAGGATGATCTAGGTTGATTAGAACGAATAGCGCCGGGAGGAGGTACGTAATGCAAGTAGGCTTTCGCGACAGTGGAGATATAGCTTAAGAACGGTCGTGCATCTTGGAGATAATATGACGAGATCAGAAAACATGGAACTGCCGCTGCGTAACAACGAAGTGTCGTTACGAACGGCGCTTGAACAGGATACTGAAGTGTGAAGTGGTGTAAAACGGCACATGAAAAAGCGAACCCCACAATGAACTCGTTGTCGGAGAGGGCAAGGTGCATCATGACAGGCGAAGAGAGAAGAGACGGTCAATGGAATAGAAACGGTCGTTTAAGGACGATGGATTTCGAACGGCTTACCTGCTTTCGCGAGGCCAACTTGCGCAACCGGCAAGCGAGTTTGGGTGTGGATATGCGTGGCCCGCTCATATCTTCACGTGTCGGATGTAGCAAGAAAGGAAGTCATTACAATTTGAGATCGTCATTCAGGGCACAATGACGGGAAGATATATCTTTTAGTGAATAACCTCTTCATTAATCTACATTCCAGCCATATAGCCCTCCTCATAAAGATCACCAACCATTTCGTACGCCCCAGATATCTAATTCCTTCTGAAATCCATCCCAGTTTGGCGACTAGTAATTCTCCTCGTCGAATATGCGTAAAGTAAGTCCCTTTTCAAACCCATTGCTTTGCTCGGCAAATTTAGGGATAAATCCACCACACATTAACGTCAAAACCGCTAGCGAGTAAGATGTTATGCAAAAAGAGGTCGATACCCAAAATATCCGGCCGATTATGACTTGATCCTGCGGAGAACGTGGATTGATACATGGCAAATTTTTTATCAAGAAGATAAAATGTCCAATTATATCCATCCGTCAACACGCCCGTCCTTGATTCTTCAGAACTACAATGTCAGCTTGATAGAAGAAAAAAGAACATACTATTGCTTCATGAGCGTCCGTAGTTGCCCTAGTAACTCGGCCTCACTTGCAGCCTCCTTGATAGTTGAACTTCGCTTACGCTCAAGTACGAAAAATACAGGATGATCCACTGTCAGACATTGTCCCCCTTTATCTGCCTGCTTCAACATGATATTTTCTGTTGCGTTAGTCGCTTAATATCATGGGCAGTTACCAATGGTGTCTCCATCCTCAACCAAGACCTTCGCCACCGCAAAATCTAAATTCCCATGGATCCAACCAATGTTGGGGATTTCTTCCGGGCCAATATGGTATTCGGGAAAGGAGACAATATTAGAGACATTGAAATGTGTTTTGACTTGTATGATAGCATGCGAGATGTAGTGTGAGATAAGGAGCCGCGTGCCGGCTTCTTTGTCCCGAGCAAAACTCAAGGAATAGTCGCGGAGCTGCTCGTGAAAATATGGCGGAGGAGACACGGAGAAACAACTCGAGTCGTAGACCATTGGGCCTTTCGCCCGTGAGCATAGGGATGGTAGATCGTCTGCTGTCAACGAGGAAAACGGCCTCGACTGAACATAACGAAAGTAAGCGCTTGGAAAAAGAGTGATAACACATTTCCCGAGATTAGGTATGACACCATATCATAAAGTTCCTCCGTCTCGACTACTCTCCCTCGTTCCATCTCGAGCGTCCGTCGAATGAGCTCCGAAGCTTTCTGACCGGAATCCGAAGCCTTCTTTAATTTCCTCGTCAGTTCATACGTCAGAAGATCGACACTAGAGTGTATATCAAGAGACAATCGTTTTGGTTTCGCCGGTGTTGTATTTGGGGTGGTCGCCTTGGTGTGTGAGGTGCGTGGCCTTTTAGGAGTCAATGTGAAGGTCAGCGGTGTCGATGACTCGATAACGTGACGTTCGTAGGTGAAGGCTTTTTAGATCAAGCACTGCCGGCGGGTTTAAAGTCGTATAATCCCGGGTTTACAGATCTTGGTTTATGTGGTGGGGTTCCGACCCGAATAGTCCGAGACATCCCTGCCTATATTGAAGCCATTACAACAACGACTATAGATTTCTAGTAGTGCCTCCTACTTTTGGCAGGCTTTTCTCCTGTAGCGATTGCCCCCGAGCTTTCGAAATTGTAATATCTTCTGAGTGGAGTCACCGGTGACGAGCCTCATATGGAATATGGCCCTGGCTAACTAGGAGATACAGTTATGCCCTTTGTGGTATCATAAACTCTCCGCCCGGGAATTCCCCATTCTCAGTACATATCCAATCAAGGTGCCTTCTTCCTCTGGGTAGGGGTAATCTCAAATAGCGTCATCGGCATAGAGTCACTGCAAAATAGATACTCCAAATACCTCTTCTCGAGAATCTTAAGCTTCAATCCTCGCAATTCTTAATCAGCAAATTCGGAGCAACAGAGGGTACCAGACTCCTTCACAAAAGCCTCGATAGTAGCCTCATTTCTCACCGTCGCCGCCAGTATTCCAATCCCTCCGTGTTGCAACACCAACCGATACGTTTCCGCCAGTGCTGAGCAAACATCCTCATCATAGGTAATATCCGCACCGACCACGAAGTCCCACCCTGCATCCAGAATCTCATCCTCGTAGCCCCACCATAAAGTCTGTGCGTCAATGTCTACGGCCGCGTTCAAAGCGAAGTTTCCCCGTAGCTTTTGAATGACTTGTTCGGAGCCATCTGTTGAAAGGACCCTTGCGCCGAGTTTGGACGCCAAGATACTGCTCAAGCCGGTCCCTGCGCCGAGCTCCAAAACCTTTTTGCCATTAAGCGGGAGGGAGAGTAAATACTCTGATAACAGGAGCGAGGCTTCCCATGTGCGCAAGCCAGTTGTTCCGCCGGAGACAAGTAAACGGGGAAGTTCTTTGATGTAGATTTCTCCGATGTGTGGTAGGGTGTACGTTATTATTGTGTCCTCCGTCGGGGGGACAATTGGTGGTGGATTTTGAAGAAGAGCGGTATATCGAAGGAGTATCCGTTCATCGATTTCCTGTCATCAGCTATGACAGGGAAAAGGGGATACTTCGTTCTCGAGACGTGTTACCAAGGCGCGAAGGAATAGGTACTCGTATCGTTCGCCCGGAGCGTATTTGTGCCCCTTCCACACGACAGCCTGGGAATTAGTTCGTGGGTGTCAGGCAGGCGCAGGCAGGCAATACCGCATCCCAAAGAGACGACTGAATTGAAGGGAGAGAGTCAGGGAAAGCGAACAGCCGGGCGGGAATTTGTTGGAGATATTGTCTTTTGATAAGGTCGATGTCATCCGTTTCGTTGACCGACATCGGGGGAAAAACTGATCGGCGGCCTCTGAAATTTAAAAACCCGATCCTTGGCTATCCGGTCAATTCAATTCACCGCCGCCTGTGACTTGGGGTTTCAAAGGCATCTCACGGAGGAGTGAATAAATTTTTACATCAATAGCACGAGTGCAGTACAAATAATCAATACATACTAGTAACTCCCCAAAAATACAAACTCCCTAATATCTCCTCCCGTCATATCCACCTTGCCCATACGGCGGCTGTCCATACCCCGACTGCGGCGGATATCCCGTTTGACCTTCACCATAATCCCCCGACGAAGGCCTTGAATACGACGGCTCGGGAAACTGAGCCCTTTCCTGATCTCTCTCCTCATCCAACTCATCTACCCTTTCCCCTCGCTCCCTCGGGTATCCCCCCTGCCCGCCACTAACAGGAGCATCATCATCCTCATTTATCTCCCGTCTCCTGCCTCCTCCGCCCGCAAGATTCTGCATGAACCCGCCGAGTCCACCTCCACCACTACTTTGCCCACCAAACAGCTGTTGCGCCTGCGAGATATAACTCCCCACTCCTCCACCTCCACCATGTCCACCTCCCAAAATCCCCGAGGCCTGCTGCACAAACCCACCTATCCCGCCGCCCCCGCCTCCCTGGTGCCCACCGCCTTGTCCAGGCATCGCATGTTGAAACGTATTCTGCGCCTGTTGAAGATACCCCCCCACAATCGGCACCTGTCCCAACCCCTGCTGATTCCCCCCATGCGAATGCCCATGACTCGTGCCAAACCCGCCCATCCCATCCTTGCGCTCCGTATCATGGTGTCTCCCTGCCCTGACACCCGCTTTGGACAGACCATCCAGCATACGCGCTTTATCGGCCGGGCCCAGCGAGTTGACCCATGTTTCGACCGTGGCGTACATTTCCATTTGGACGGCACTGTTGCGGTTGAGGAGGCCTGGGTGGCAGAATACGGACATGAGGTTGTCGATTGAGTGGCGCGGGTCGATGTTCGGGTCGGACCATGCGGTGACGACTTGTTGGACGGCGTTGCGGATTATGACGATGGCGACTTGACCGGCGGGTTCGTTCAGGAAGCAGGAGAAGTGGTCTGTTGTGAGAAACGAATAAAAGGAGAAATTCCGGGGGACGTGGAGGGGGATGAATGAGGCAGGAAGGAGGGGGACTCGTGGACTTCAGACGGAGAAATACCTTTCGAGAGCATAGAGTGCGTCGGATCCGAAGCATTGGGATTATCAAACACCTCATACTGGGCCTTATCCGAAACCACCAGCTCCGCACCAGCATTCAAATTCTTCGTAACAAGTTGAACAATCGGTTTAATAAACGGCTACACAAGTTAGCGACGACGTGCGAACTGTGGCACGCAAAAGAGCAAATAATGGAGGACTGGGAAATAGGGAGCTCTCCTCGGGGAGGGGGAGTACCTCAAGTAAACTCAATACCCAAACAGTAAGACTGTCAGTGATCTTCTCCACTAACTTCTCTAACCCAGGAATCTAAAATCAACACCCATCCGCATACCAGGACCCCCAAATCTGGGTTGGGACAATAGGAGAAAAAGGCAAGGGAGCGTACCTTCTCAATAGTACTGCTAATAGCCTTGACAACACGATCTCTAAAAGCAAGAATAGGGTAAATCTGGGCAGCAATCTCCTCGGGATCAAATTCCCCGCTCTGCGAATTCAACATATCACTCATTCCGCCCTGTCCCCCCGCACGGGAATCATAGCCCTGTCCGGCACTTGGTCCTCGTGGATCATAGCCTTGGTTATAAGCCGGCTGGTTATACCCCTGTTGGGGGTATCCTCCCTGGTACCCTTGATTATACCCCTGCGGGTAGTGTCCCGGACGTTGGGGGTATTGACTGGGGCCGGGGTATTGGTTATATCCCTCGTGGTTGTATTCACTTGGTGCGGCGGCACGTTGAGCATTGGCTTGGATGGTGTGCATTTCGTTTGAGAGGTCACGGCCTTGTTTCCCAGGGAGTTGCGTGAGGAGGTTTTGTAAGGATGTAAAAGCTGAATTACCACCCTGTTGACCTGCGTTGGTTACCGCGGTATTAACATCCGTGATCTGAGTCTGTGAGAGATGGTCCGTAGCTTCCCTACTCGTTACCCAAGTCCCGCGTAATCCCGCTCCAAACACAACCCAGACATCAAGACTTTAGACACAACTCCATGAACCGTCAAGACAGCAACACCCGCATTCAGGAGGAGAGATCATACCCTAATAAAGAATGGATAAAATCCATACCCCCAAATGTCCCTGTAACTAGGGGATAAATTCGCTTCCCCCCCAACGTAATGGCCGTGTTTTCACCCACATGCGGGAAGACCTGTCGATACCCCATCTCTATCAGCGCCAATTCGACCCAATTACTATGTGCCGATAAATCCTCCAGGGTATGTAAAGCCTGTCATCAGCACGGGCAAGCGCAGGATGTAAGTACCTGTCCTAGAAGACGCAGCGATTCGTAGATGTCTGCGTCAGATTGCGCGCGACGACGCGTTTCGATGGCTTTGTAAAGCGAGGAGCGGATGAAGGCGGTAGAAGTAGCCCATCCGCCATTTTCGTTTGCAATGTAATTTTTCATCCCTGTGCGGGGATCGACTTGAAGTTCTCTCTGAGAAAAATGTTAGAGAAGTCTTTATACATAGAGGGAGCATTGATTGTTGGGTAGGATAAAGGGGGGGTACAGGATCTACGGGCCCACGAAGACGGGGATCGAATTTCCTTGCATCGGCATTATCCGCATAATCTTTCGGATTATCTTCCGTCAGTTACTGGCTTTATATCAACGGGAGAAGAATATACCGATATGTTCCTCAGGACGATAGACACCGAGTCTCTCATTCGTAACCTACGATCAATATCTTCACAAAACCACAAAAAAAACAATGATATAAGGAGATGTGGATCCTCAGGGTGTCTTAGACTATACAGATCATACAGACAAGTCCGTCAGACTTATTAAATCAGTTTATTAAACATCATCGGATCCTTTACGTAGGGAAATGGTAGTCCCCAACGTGACTGCGGAAAAGGAGAGAGAGAGGGAAGGAGGAATAACCTCGAATTCTTCGGTTGCGTAGCCATGGGCCATGAATGCCATTACCCAGACCAACACCCTGATTGTCCCGAGCTTAATTCCTCGTCCCAAAGTACCCACATCAACTGCCTGAGAATAATCGCGTCTGTCGTCAGCATCGCCCCATGACCAACAGGACACTGCAAAAACAAATAACCTCCGGAGAAAAGAGTTTAAACAACAGGACAGGGAACGGGAAAGTACAGCCAATTCCCGAAGTATACGCGTTTGACATTCAATCCAGAGAATTTATTGCCAGTAAACCCAATTGCCCCAGCAATAAACGAAAGGGGATTCGCACCCCCAGCCGTCATCGCCAGCTCAGCCAACGTATCCTCGATATCGCCATGCTACCATCAACACCCTATTCACCAGACACCATCCACAACACACAACAAATACATAACCAATGTAGGGGACAGGGGAGGAGGGGGGGTTACACGAAACGCTTTCCCTTCGAGGTATCCGTACGAGGGAATATTGCCAGCTCCAAAAGCAACGACATCAGACGAAAACAACACCAGCACAAGCAGTGCAATCAACAGAACCGTCAGCGGAGACCATTTCACCCCGCGCGACATTGTGCCTGGTGAACAAACTGTCTCCAAGGGGGTTTATTCGCGAGGATGTGGGTGGTGAGCGTGGAAGGGAGGGAGCGCCGTTGTGGCGATGCGGTGACGGGTGGGATTTTCATGCTTCAAATTTTTTTGGTGCGTGTGCGTCAGTTGCGTATGAAATTTATTGGCGCTTTATCTCCACATCATTTAGGGGTGTGGGTCCGTGGGCGTAACTTTACTCACGGACAGGGGGCCACGTATAAGGGTCACAGAGCGGAGCAGGGGATGGATCTTGGAAACGAGTTTAAGGGGTTACCGCCTACGGTAATTGGGCTGCACGGAGGCAGGCCAGGGATCGTGGATCTTGTCCAAGGATTTGGAGGACCAGGCGGTGGCTAGGTCCATGCATTGAGGCGAAAATGCCAAGGAAAGTATAGTTCCGGGGACGATAGTGCAAGACACCGCCTCGATAGATTTCACGACAACAGGGATAACGCAAGAATCGTCGTGATGTGACATGTGTTCCGATGAGTGATTTTCGCGAAGGTGGGATTTCTGAAGCCGGTTAAGCTTAAGCCGCTTTCTGATCTCAATCTCCCTCCAATAGGATCTGTTTTATCACGTCAGATCACCGCCTTGCAAGTTGCAATAATATATTCATCTCCCTCCGCAAATACTATACTGCTCATGCTCTTTTCGTGATCAGTGTGGAATATGTAGTCTTCTATCAAGTCGCCAAGATCGTTCTGGTCTAAGACTATTTCCCCCCCATACCTTGGAGTTACTATGACCCCGACAAGGGTTTCGACTCCTCGGACTTTGACCCCTGAGGGGAATTTCAGCGCGAAGTAAATGCCTCTAATGCGATATACTCGACAAGACAGTCATGAATCTCTTTCACCTGTATCTCATAACCACTGAATCACCGCCCAACTTACTCTTAGCCCAATGTCTCGGTTACGAAAGGAGCTATACAGAACTTGTATATGTAATCCAGCCGAGATCGCTCCGACTCCTGATATTCCTGATATTCATTGGTTCGATTCTCATCTCAGATATAGTCGTGATTAGTCTCGACACCATATTCCGCTCGGTATATTCCCGAGTTAGATGTATGGTGCGAAGACAAGGTAATTAGAGCCAAGTGATTGACGATTAGAATTTAGAAGACCCACAGAAGCGCGAATCAAGCAAGAAATCCGTCGAAGCAATACGATAGCCCCGAAGTCCTGGGGGGATATAAGGTGTTAATATCGAATTAAGCCCTCTGGCGATGCAAATGAACGATGCGTGTCATTGATGGATCAAACACCGGCTCGTAGCCATGACTCCCACGATCCGCTTGCTGGGTGGATCCTCTCCTCGAGCTCGTGACTTGAGCCCAGCAGGGTAAGCCGTAAGCGGCCCCGATATGAGCCATTTGACCCGCAGCGTCGGCTCCGTTGGTAACAGCTCCGCCAGAAAGATCCGGACGTGAAGACACTTAACCTAGCCGGTCTCACCACTCAAAACACAGTTACATAAGTCCCGTCAAGCGGCGCGCCAGCGAACTTTCACCTTCGGGCTTCATCAACGGTACCCCGCCACCCGGACCGGAGCCGACGAGCCCCGGACGACGCGTGAATGATCGGCGCAACATTTCACCGTGGCACGATCACGCACAACTCACCACTCGGCACTTACGAAGCGAAGCTTTTCGCTTCCGGCACACGGCTTGGCCCATCCATCAACTGCGACACCGGCCCATTCACGTCCGGGGGATCGGCGTCAGCTGTCCTTCGGGGGCTGCCGCCGCCGGGGATACAACGCAGGATAACTACCGCGGACACCGAATAAAGTACACAAGTGGCTTTCATTGCGCATGATCGGCATCGAACTGCCGAGGTGTGTCTGCGTGGAATGCATGTACAGTCTGCTGCCATGGGTGGATCTTTACAGGATGATACGATACGGCTGATAGTACCGGCGGCTTCGATTGCCCCAGGTTTCGGGACTGATTCGGGACCCCGCAAATGATGCAGAGGCGCGAGATTATCTTATAACCAAGGCTCCCGGAGTACCTTGACGGGCCGTGCAGCAGTATCACGATTCACACAGCACGATGGGTCTCGGTATGTTCACCTGCCTTGGGGGCGAGGGTTGGGACAGATGTGCTGATTGTAGGAATTCTCGAAGATCTCAAATTGGAACATGTTCCTGGGACGGCGATCATGAACGACGCGTCGCAGGAGATGGGCGGCGTAGATACCTCTCGTCTCAAGCACGGCAGGGGAAGGGATGCTCATATCGTTCTTGTCCCGCAACCCTCCAACGACCCTAATGATCCTCTCAATTGGCCTCAATGGAAGAAGGAGATGATCATTTCCCTGGTCTCGCTCGCCGCTCTCATGGCAACATGCATTTACTGCACCATTCTTCCGGCGACACTTATCCTTGCACAAGTGTTCAATGAGGATATCACGAGTGTTAGTAATTCCACGGGAGCTCATGTCATGGCTATTGGATGTGTTACTTTCTTTACCTCTGCTTCCGCAAAGAAGTGGGGGAAGCGACCTGTGTTCTTGGCCTCGATGCTTTGTATGACAATCGCTTGTGTTTGGGGAGCTGCTTCTCAATCCTGGGGATCGTACTTCACTGCTCGTGTATTCCAAGGAATGGGTGTCGCACCCGTCGAAACCCTCGTCACCGCCATGGTTGGAGGTAACATCACCCTGTCCCTCATTATCCATCCCCCCCCAGCTCCCTATTCAATTTCCGTGGTGCAGAAGTTGATGATAGATATCTTCTTCGTTCACGAGCGAGGCACAAGAATGGCAATCTGGAACCTCTGTCTCCTCACAGGCGCAACAATGGGCTCCGTAATCGGCGGGTATATCTCCGAAGACCTTTCTTGGCGCTACAACTTTGGACTCGCTGCCATTGCGCTCGGTATCCTTTTCTTCGGATTCTTCTTCTTTCTCCCGGAAACGGTGTATATTCGAGACATCAAGTACAACTTGGACGAACAGTCGCATGAGGATCTCTCGGGCGGGTTCCAGAAGAATGCGGAGGGAGATGCGATTCAGGCGGAAGATGGGAATTTGGAGGTGCCGCCCATGATACCTTATCGCACGATGTTGAGACCCTGGACTGGCAAGCTTTATGACACTGATAGTATGACCCATCCTCTCCATGTCATCCTTTAGTAGCGCAAAATCCAAACTCTTTTGCCCTAGAACGCGGCTTACTTTAGACTTCTTCAAGATCGCCTTCCGACCCGTCCCACTATTCTTCTACCCCGCCGTCTGCTGGGCAACCCTCTGCTACGGCACCTCCGTAACCTGGCTCGGTGTCTTCGGCGTGACCCTAGCGCAAGTCTTCGGCGGCCCCCAATACAACTTCACAGCGGGGCAAATCGGCCTCATCGGCCTCAGTCCCTGGATCTTCGGCGTGATCGGTAACGTGTGCGGCGGTCCCATATGCGACTGGGTGGCCCGCTATATGACAAAACGCAACGGCGGCGTGTATGAGCCTGAATTCAGACTTGTCCTCATGTTTCCCGCGGTCGTGTTGGGGAGTATTGGATATTTTGGGTTTGGATGGAGTATTGAGAACGGAGATCCGTGGATTGTGCCGGTTATATTGTATGGGCTCGTGGGTATTGGGGGGGTGTTCTTGGCGATTCCGGTGTATACTTATGTTGTTGATTCGCATCGGGCGCTCGCTCCCGAGGCGTTTGTCACGGTATCTCTCTGCATCCCTGCTCATTTTGGTTTACTAGCTCTTGTCTTCTGTTTCCGCGAACTGCCTTTTTCCTGCAATTTGATGCGGAGTTTGGGACCTGTGACTGATATTGTAGATCAACTTCTTTAAAGATACGTTGACTTTCGGATTCACTTTCTTCGTCAATAACTGGATCATCAGTTCCGGAGTAAAACAAGTCTTCATCGTCATCGGAGGAGTCAACGTCGCCGTCTGCGCGCCTGCCTTCTTCCTGTGTACCTCCTCCCGTCCCCTCCATCCACTCCCCCTCATCTCATCGAGAATTTCTCTGTGCCCTTTTTGGAGAGTAACTGACTGTAGACTTTTTTGGGAAACGTTGTCGTTCTTGGGTCCATAGGAATAAGATTCTCCAGAAATTTTAGAGGATGTCAGAAAGCTGTAGAGCATGGAGGAGAGAGTTGGGAAGAGAGTTGTGCCTGTATCATATAGTTAGTGTACTCTTACTTGATATTAAAATTGTATCAGATTAGTTATTATTAAGCTGGTTGACATTGTTGGGGGTATACTGGTTGCGATCGACAGATCTTTTGTCGTTCATCTGTCGTATTTAAACACCGCCAGAAACCCTCATAAACCATCACAACCACCATCACCGACTTTCTATGTCAACCAACATGGACATCTTAAAACTTCTTCTTTTGAGATTATGTTGTCTTTCAAATAAGGAGGACGAGGTTGAAGAACCACAAACCCCTTACCAGTCGCCAACGTTCCTCTCCGACTTGATGAGCAGGGAGCTCGAGAATATCCCCGGCCGATCTCGACAATTCCAATCCCTACCCGGCCGCTTCACTCAGCCTCCGGTCATGCTTCCGCGGTATCATAGTAAACGCGAGACCGGCCGACCCGCAGGAAGCCGAATTTGGCGGTATGACGATAATATGGGCAGGGATCCGCGATCTCATACACATCTGAGGGATATTTACTTTGGTGACGAGGGAGAATATCAGAGAACTTTGCCGGATTATCAAGGTCTGGAACAGAAAATGCTGTTGAGATCACGGTGTCTGAACTTGTATCCTTTTCAAGTAGATTAGACTACTACTATGATGATAAAAGTTGTGTGAGAATAGGGAATAGGGACTGGGAGAATAGGGACAAATTTCGTAATTTTACAATGCAATACAAGTCTGATGCAGATCATTTTTGGCCATGGGTGTGCTACCCTTCCTCGAGTATATGTATGTAGAGAATAAGGACTATTTCTATATAGGGACTCTATGTTGCAGAATGACGCAATGTCACACATTAACCAGCCACCTGCGTCAAGAAAGGACTTAGCCAGCCTCCTCAATGGACAAGAAGGAACTGGTGGCTTGGAG
>Ga0302326_10011861_pt1 | contig 18682 bp, 16 predicted proteins | sample Palsa_T0_3_FD_202264 | JGI IMG/M metagenome (GOLD analysis project Ga0302326, IMG submission 202264) | Peat permafrost microbial communities from Stordalen Mire near Abisko, Sweden - Palsa_T0_3 | ecosystem: Environmental > Terrestrial > Soil > Palsa > Peat permafrost | place: Sweden: Abisko...
ACCGGCGGCCCGAATAGCCCAAGCAAGGCACGCGGCCCCTCAGCTTGGACGCAACATAAGGCTGGTTACGCGCAACAAGGTTGTGGGCAGCCTTGGACCGGACGGGCGTTTGAAATTCCTATCCGCTCGACGCGCGTGCCGTGCAGCATGGCCTGAAAGGAGTTCGGCACGCCGGCCGCGTCCACCGATGCGTGCGCGCCGCGGCCGCCAGTCAGGTCGCGAATCGCCGCAACCGGATCGCTGCTCGCCGGATCGAGCAGCGATCTCGCACCGAGCCCGGCGAGTACCGCGCGCCGCGCAGGCGATGGGTCGACGACGATGGTTTCGACTCCACGCTGGCGCAGCGTCAGAAATACGCCCACCCCGATCGGTCCCGCGCCATGGATCGCAACTGTTTGCCCGGCTTCGACCTCGCAGCGATTCGCCGTATGCCAGGCTATTGCGAGCGGCTCGATGAGCGCCCCCTGAAGAGCCGTCATCCCTGGCGGCAGGCGGTGTGCCATGGTACGCCTCACCACCGTGTATTCCGCGAGCCCGCCGCCCGCCCGGTTATAGCCGTGAAATGCGAGTAGCGGGTAATGGTTATACTGCCCGAGACTGCAGTAGATGCAGCGGCCGCAGGTCTCGAGGGGCTCGACGGCGACGAGGTCGCCGGGCACGAGATCCTCGATGCCGGCGCCGAGCGCGACGACCTCGCCGCAGAGCTCGTGCCCGAGAATCACGGGGTTGCGCACGCCGGTCAGCGGATGCGGCGTCGTGCGGGTCGTCACCGGTCCGTCGTAGTACTCGTGCAGGTCGCTGCCGCAGATCCCGTTATAAAGGACGCGTAATTTAACGTCGCCGGGACCGGGCTGCGGCTCCGCAACCGTCTCGAGTCGCAGGTCCCGCCGCCCGTGAAAGACCGCCGCACGCATTAATCCGCGCCCACCCTACCGTGCCTATCGCCGCAAGCGAGCAACTTCACGCCTGCCGCGTGCGCCACCCGGCATGGTATGCCTCACGCGCATCGCGAGAATAGGGTGTGGGCGAGACCTTCACGCGGATCTCGAGCTGTACGTGCGGCTCCACGGTCGTTTTTCGCGTACCGCCATGCTCCTCGCCCCATAGGAGGGTGAGGACATCGCCGATCTCCACGCCGGAATCGACCACGCCGAGAGAGAGCACCGTGCGCTCGTTGTAGCTGTAGCCGCCGAACATCGAAAAACCCACGACCTTGCCGCCCATCGTCACGCTGTCATAGGTGGACGACGCATAATTGCTGTTCGGAAAATCGAAGTACTTGTAGTTCTCGCGGCCGGGTTCCAGTAATGAGGCGAATATCTTGAGGACGTCCTCGGCATTCCAGGCAAACGTGACCTTCTTGCGCTGAGGTTCGTTGGCTTGTCCCTCGAGCGCCTCGCGGCCGATAAAGTCATGATCCCACTTGATGAACGGACCGTAGCCAAGCGCGAACGGAGTGAGGTAATAGTCCTCGATGTCATCAGATACAAAACTGCCGCCGATCGAAGCGGTACCTTCATAGCCGCTCGCCGGCAGCCATTCACGATACTTCTTCATGGCATTGCCGGTATACACGGCCGGCAGCGGTGACGGAATCCATCCCGACTCGAGCGTGTTGCTGGAATAGGCACGGGCACCGACCTGGACGAGGCCGAAGTCGTTCCCCGCCTCGATGATGGCTTGGCGGATCTCCTCGCCTTCACCGTAAGGACCCCAAATTTCGAGCCCCGGAGCGCCCGCCATGCCGTGACGCAGGCAGCGCACCGGACGTCCTCTGATCTTGATCGTGTCCATGTTGAAGAACTTGACGTCCGGGAGCGGTGCGCCATTGACTCGCTCCAGTATCTTTGCCGCATTGGGTCCCTGGATCTGGTAGCGGTAGTGACGGCGCACGACGGCCTTGCCGCGCGGGTTGGACGGGGAGCGGTCATCGCGCACGACCTGGACGTTGTAGCCGCCGGTCTCGGCGTGGAACTGAATCCAATTGACCGTGGGCGTGCGTCCCACGAACAACAGCTCGTCTTCATCGAGATGAAAGAGAATGCCGTCTCCAATGACATGGCCCGCGTAACTGCAGGGAACCATCTGTTTGGCTTTGTTCGGCGCGAAACCGGCAAAGCTGTTGATCGTGAGTGACGAGAGGAGCTTCAGCGCGTCCGGCCCGGTGACCGCAATTTCCGCCATGTGGTGGGACTGATCGTACAGCACCGCCGTTTCCCGCCAGCCGCGCTGCTCGCTGCGCCAGTTGCTGAACTCGCTCGGTACGACCGGATAGACGTACGCACCGACCTGCGAATTGCGCAGCAGCGTCACGGGATCGGGTGCACTGCGTAACAGGGCTTCGAGACTTTGTGTGCTCATCGATATATATCCCGTGCTCCTCAGTCGGGCTCAATGGCCGGCGCCCAGCTTGACGCGCAGCATGACGTACCACTCGCGCGGGTCGTTGTAATAGCCGCCCACTTCGCCGGCGCCGTTGTTCGGCGAGCCGGCCGTGATGAACCGATCATCGGTAAGATTGGTGCCGCCGACGGCCAGATCATACATACCGGACGGGGACACGTAGTGGACCGAGGCATCCACCATGCGCGTTGCCGGCCGGTACAGCTGCGGGGTGTTCAGCGCATCATTGAACATGCTCGAGGTGTAAGTGATTGCCGGGATGAACCGCACGAGGGCCTCATTCGGCAGGTGCACATCATAGGTTGGATCGAACGTGAACTTCCACTTCGGGGTCTTGGGCAGTTTGGCATTCTCCAGGGCATAGGCTTGCGCATTGGCCGCGGTGACGCCGGGTGGCTGAACGGGGCAGATCACTTTGGTGACGCCGCCGATCGTGGCGGTATTGACCGGGCAAACCGGCGTGCCGTCCGCGAGAAAGTACTGCGGGATGTTGGCCGCGGGATTGATGTAGGTGTAGTACGCGTCGATGTACGAGCCCGCGAAGTTGAGGCTCAGGCCGCCACCCACGTTCGACTGGATTTCGAGCTCCGCACCCTTGATGTCCGCATTGCCCGCGTTGGTGTACACGGGCGAGATGCCCTGCTGGATGTTGAGCTGAATGTCGTCATAATTGGTGAAGTAGACCGCGGCGTTGGCCAGCAAGTGGTGATCCAGCCACTCGGACTTGAGCCCGAGCTCGTAGGTCTTGGAGTACTCCGGACCGAAGCGAGCGTCCTGAGCCGCCGGAATCGCATCCGACAGACGCGTGGTCCAGCCGCCCTGCTTGAATCCCTTGCTAAAAGTGAAGTAAGTCATCATGTCGTCGGTAAAATGGTACTGCACTCCCAGCGTGGGATCGAAGATATGCCAGGCCTGGCTGTCGGGCGTGTTGGGGAAGTACCGGAAGAACGCGCTTCCCGGCGGATTGGCATTCGGAATGATGTCGGTGTAGGGCGGCACTCCGCCGCAGGAGTGCTGCCAGCAGTACGATCCGAACGGAAAGGAGTTCAGGTCGCTCTGACCGCCCGTGAAGTAGGTCTGAACGTCCGTGAACCGGCCACCGGCCGTGAAGCTGAGCCCGTCGGTCAGCTTGTAATCGGCGTGGATGAACGCCGCGTAGTCCTTGTTCTGGACATCGTTGGCCAGGTCATACACGTACAGTAGCCCCTCGAACGGCACGAAGTCGTGCACGTAGCCGGTTTCGTCGAAGAAGTACAGGCCGGCGACATAGTTGAGGCGGTTGTCGAAGGCCTTGCCGAGCAGCTGCACTTCCTCGGAGACCTGCTCCTGGTGCTGCTTGTCAGTGACGCTCTGGATGCCGTCGCCCGGGATACCCTGGAGCGACGTGCCGATTGCCCAGGTGATCTGGCGGTAGGCCGAGATCGACTTCAGCGTCATGGCATCGGTGAGGTCATACGTGCCCGTTATCGATACGCCATACAGGTTGTACCGTGCGAAGTCCGGGCCATCCGCGGCGTACGTGGTGTTGATGTTGCCGGTGTTGACGGCGGCGTTGTTGTACCAGATGTAGGGTGAGCTGGTTCCCAGGTACGCCGTTCCGGGGTGGTTGAGATAGTTGTACGGGCCTGCCGGGCCACCGATGTAGCCGGCGCCGAGCAGTGCCGGTGCACCCTGCGAGACTCCTGGAACCTGCGCGCGCGGCTGCGCGCACACGCCTGCAAACAGCGCGTTGGCGCCGACGAAGGTCGGCGGCCCGCCATTCGCCTGAATGGCCCCGGGCAAGGTGGCGGCATTGTTGCTGATGCACAGGTTGTAGAGTGTCGAGAACGTCGAGTAGCCGAGGTTGCCCTGGAACGTGTCCAGCACCGTATAACCAAGGGCGGTGGTGTCCTCTTGCGACCAGTCCGCGCCGAGCGTGATGTTGAGCTTGTCGGTGGCCTTAAAGAGCAGCTTGCCGCGGATCACCTGCAGACCATTGCCGTCGTAGGTGTCGCTCGTGCCTTGGCCGGACTGCGCAAAGTCGCTCATCGGCGTGACCGTGAATGGCGCCTGCCCGTACGGTGTATCAGAGGGATACGGGACCACCTTCATCCAGCCGGTCTGCTCCTGCGAGGAGACGCTGATCGTCGAGAGCAGCGTGCCGGGGACGATGGGTATATCCGCCGAGAAGCCGAAGTCCCGCCGATCGTAGCTGCCGCCGGTAGCCTGCGCGATGAAACGCTCCTCATCGCCCGGCTCGTGGGTCGTGATGCTGATCGCGCCGCCGATGGTGTTGGCTCCGAACAGCGTGCCCTGGGGTCCTTTGAGAATCTCGACACGATCGACATCCAGGAGATTTTGGTTGGCACCGATGGTGCGCGCGTAGAACACCCCGTCGACGTAAACCCCGACGCCGGGGTTCAGGTTGAACGCAAAGTCGTCCTGGCCGATGCCGCGGATCGATGCCGACAGAACCGAGCGGTCGCCGGAGAACGGTGCGCCGGCGTCGAGATTCACGCCCGGTGTCAGGTTGCCGAGCGCATGGATGTCGACAAGGTTGCGGCTCTGCAGGGTATCGGCGGTGAACGCCGCGACCGAAATCGGCACGTTCTGCACGTTCTCCTCACGGCGCTCGGCCGTGACCACGATTTCCGCGAGTGCTCCCTGATCGGAAGAGGCGGCCGAGCCGCCGGTCGTTGTCTGCTGCGCCTGCGCATCAAGCGCCGCTCCGCACAAGACGCCGGCGACGGCAAGCGCCGCCCCACGGCGCAGCCACGGACGGTTCGTGAATCCGCTGTTCATTAGGCCCCCCCTTCGGAAAATCCCTTTGCAGTACGTTCTTTTAGTTCCCTTTCAATACCTTGTTTTAGTTGCGGTCAGGATCTGCTCGCTCGTCGGATTTCGCCCAGACTACAGCGCAAGAATTCTCGTCCGAGAGCGCAAGACTGTCTCTGTCAGGGCGACGCAGCCGCCTGCCGCCGGGCGACTCGGCCTATAGATTGCTCGCGCTCATCTCGCGCGAGATGTACTCGGCCTGGCGCAGCGCGAGCGCAACGATCGTGAGGGTGGGATTGGCGGACCCGGGCGTGCTCAGGGTGCTGCCGTCGGATATGAACAGGTTGGCGACGTCGTGGGTTCGTCCGTAAGCATCGACCACCCCGTCGCGAGGGTCCTTGCTCATCCGAGCCGTGCACATGTTGTGCGTGGCGGGCGTCTGCCGTGAAGTCGCCGTGCGTATCGCACCGACCGCTTCGTAGAGCGCCCGACCTCGGCGCTGCGCGTGAGCCCGCATGGCGGCGTCGTTCTCATGCTCGTCGACGTGTATGTGAGCTACGGGCAGCCCGAAGCCGTCTTTGACCGCCGGGTCGAGCGTGATCCGGTTGGTCGCGCGCGGCAGGTCCTCACCGTTGATGAGCATGCCCGCCATTCGGTCGTAGTGATCCATCAGGAAACCGAGCTCGCGGCCCCAAAGGGTACGTGGAAATCCCGCGACCGGCAGACTTGGCAGATCCAAGGCCGCCAGCTCAAGGTGGTAGCCACCTGCGAAGCCGCGCGTCGGGTCGTGCTTGGTTTCGTCCTCGATGATTCCGGCGAGCGTCGTGCCACGCCAGAAACGGAGAGTGCGCGCAGTTGCACGTGATGGCCACAAGCATAGCCACGCTGAGCCCCGCGTGTCGATTACAATAGCCGGCATCAGTCAGGGGAGCGAAGCGCGTGGCTGCTGACAGTATGCTCGAGACTCCTGCCGCTGCGCCGGGTGCTCGCTATCAGGCGCTGCTGGTCGGACTGCTGAGCATCAATTTCGGCATCCTGTTCTTCGATCGAAACGCGCTCAGCTTCCTCATGCCTTTCGTCAAACCGGACCTGGGGCTGTCGAACACACAGGTTGGATTGACGTCATCTTCACTTTCCTTGTCGTGGGCCATCGCCGCGTTGTTCGTCGGCGCGGCCGCGGACCGCGGCGGGCGGCGCAAGGCCTACCTGCTCGGGGCCACGCTCGCTTTCTCGCTCTGCTCGTTCCTGACCGGCCTCGCGACCTCGTTCCTGATGCTGCTCGGCACACGACTCCTCATGGGATTCGCCGAGGGCGGCGTCAACCCGATATCGCAATCCATTACCGCGCTGGCGGTACCGCCCGAGCGGCGCGGGCTCGCGATGGGCGTGATGCAAAATTTCGGCTCTAACCTGCTCGGCTCGTTCGTCGCTCCCGTGCTGCTCGTCGGGTTCGCCACTGCCTGGGGCTGGCAACGGGCGTTCTTCCTCGCGGGCATACCGGGGCTCGTGTCGGCGTGGTTGCTGTGGCGCTTCGTCCGCGAGCCGCGCGCGGCGGTTCAGGTTGCAGTGATCAATGAACCGCTGGCGAGCCGCCTCGAGCAGATACTGCGTCATCGGAACATGGTGCTCTGCGCGCTCATTTCGATCCTGCTCGTCTCTTATTTGGTGATCTGCTGGAGCTTCGCGCCGCTGTTCCTCACGCAGGTGCGCGGCTTTGCGCCGCGATCCATGAGCTGGCTCATGGGCACGCTCGGCATCTCGGCGACCGTCGGCAGCTTCGTCGTTTCCGGGATCTCGGATCGAATCGGGCGCAGGCCCGTCATGATTTTCACGGCTTATTTGGGTGTGATCCTGCCGCTGGGTGCGCTCTACTTCGGCGGATCGACCTGGATTCTGGCCGCCATCTTCTTCTTCGGCTGGGCACTGACGGGACTCTTTCCGCTGTTCATGGGGACCATTCCGTCCGAAAGCGTCGCTGCGCGGCACATGACCACCGCGATGGCCCTGGTGATGGGCACGGGCGAGGTGTTCGGCGGCGTGCTTTCCCCGACGCTCGCCGGATGGGCAGCCGATCGGGCCGGCCTCGCCGCGCCACTGTGGATCATGTTCGGCCTGTGCGTCACTGCGGGCACTCTCGCGCTCGGCCTGTCCGAGACCGCGCCGGTGCGCCTCATGCACAGACCCTCCGCCGAGCACCCGGGTTGAGTCAATGCCGGATGGTCGACAAGGCGCCCCCATCCACGGCCCACGCGGCACCGTTCACGAAGCTCGCCGCATCCGACAGCAGAAACGTCACGACCTCGCCCACTTCCGCAGGGTTCCCGATCCGATCCTGGGTCGCAACCTTGCCGAGCGCACGCTTTCCGGCTTCGACATCGCCCGCAAACATCATGCGCAGCATCGCCTCGAGGAGCGGAGTGTCGATCACGCCCGGCATCACGGCGTTGACTCGCACGCCGCTCGCTCCGACTTCGCTGGCCGCCGTGCGAGTCAGGCCGATCACTGCGTGTTTCGAGGCATTGTAGGCGCAGGCGCCGGCCAGGCCGCGCTCGCTTGCGATCGAACCGGTATTGACGACCGCGCCATGTCCTTGTCGCAGCATGACCGGAAGCACGTGGCGCAACCCGAGAAATATTCCCTTCAGGTTCACCCCAATGATCTTGTCGAATTCCACCTCGTCATACTCGTGCGTGGGGCCGAGTTTGCCCTCGATGCCGGCATTGTTGAAGAAGGCGTCGATGTGGCCGAATGCCCGCAAAGCGTTCGCCACGTAAGCCGCGACGTCGCTCGAGTTGCTGACATCCGCGACCTGCGTTTCGACACGAACGCCGAGCGCCTCGATTACGCCGCGGCGCGCGGCCAGCGCTGCGGCGTTGATGTCAACCAGCATCACATCGGCGCCTGCCGTTGCGAGCGACATGGCGGCCGCGTGCCCGATCATCCCCGCACCGCCGGTGATGACCGCAGCTCTTCCCTTCATGGACGACGTCATGTTCCCTCCTGTGCGAAAGTGTAGTGCATGTATCGTGATATGTTCCCACATCCACACACGAGATCCGGGAGCCAAGAGTGTGAGATACGGTCCGTGACCGAGCCCACCACACTGGCCGATTGGAAGGGAATGTATCGGGCGCTCTGGCGCATCCGCATCTTCGAGGGCCAGGTTCAGCGGCTCGCGGCGGCCGGCGAGGTGCCCGGCTTTCCCCACCTGTCCACCGGCCAGGAGGCAGTGGCCGTCGGCGTGTGCGCGCATCTCACGCGAGAGGACGCACTCTTCACCGGCCACAGGGGCCACGGCCACACACTCGCCAAAGGCAGCGATGTGCAGGCCGCTTTTGCGGAAATCCTCGGTCGGGACAGCGGACTGTGCCGCGGGCGCGGCGGGTCGATGCATCTCGTCGATGCAGCTAACGGCATGCTTGGCGCAACCGGTGTCGTCGCGGGCAATCTGCCCCTCGCCGCGGGCGCCGCTTGGGCCTTTCAGACTAGAGGCGCGACCACGATCAGCGTCGTGTTCTTCGGCGACGGCGCCACGGGAGCGGGCGTCTTTCACGAGACCCTCAACCTCGCGGCGCTGTGGAAACTTCCCATTCTGTTCGTCTGCGAGAATAACGGGTATGCGGAGTTCACGAGCCGCGAGGAACACTCGAACGTGAAACAGGTGAGCGCGTTCGCGGCGCCCTACGGCATGCCGGCAAGGACGATCGACGGCAACGATCTGATTGTGGTACATGCGGCGGCGGGCGATGCCGTCGCGGCGCTGCGCCACGGCTCGGGACCGTATCTTCTCGAGTGCATGACGTACCGCATGGCCGGCCACTACGTGGGGGATGCCCAACATTACCGCTCGAAAGAAGAGCTTGCCGCCATCAAGGAGAAATGCCCAATCGAGCGCCTGAAGCGCCGGCTCATCGAGTGGGGTGCGAGGGAAAGTGAGCTCGATGCCCTGGGGGAGGAGGCGAGACAGGAAGTATTGCATGGGGTCGAGCGCGCGCGCGCCTCGCCGCCCCCGGATCCGGCAACCGTGCTCGAATACGTTTACAGTGCGCCGTCGCTCGCCGCGCCCTCACGGGTGAACTCGTGAGTCGGACGTTCATCGAGATATTGCGCCGCGCGCTCGACGAGGAACTCGGGCGAGATCCGGCTGTCCACCTGCTGGGCGAAGATGTCGCGGCCGGTGGAGCGTTCGGCGTCACCAGCGGCCTCGCTCAGAAATACGGGACGCAGCGCGTGCGCAACACGCCGATCAGCGAGGCCGCGATCACCGGAATTGCGACGGGCGCCGCGCTCTGCGGTTTGCGGCCGGTGCTCGAGATCATGTTCATCGATTTCGCGACCCTCGCTCTCGATTGTCTGGTCAATCAAAGCGCCAAGTATCGCTACATGTCAGGCGGACAACTGGCCGTACCGATGGTGGTGCGCACGCAGGCGGGCGCGGCCGGCGGCGCAGCTGCGCAGCACTCGCAGAGTCTGGAAGCGTGGTTCATTCACGTGCCCGGTCTCATTGTCGTCGCCCCCTCCTCGCCCGTCGAAGCTTACGGCTTGCTGAAGAGCGCCGTGCGGCTGGGCGATCCGGTGCTGTTCATCGAGCACAAGCGCCTCTACACCCTCAAGGAGGCACTGCCCGTGGATGCCGAATTGCCGCCCATTGGCCATGCTCGCGTGGCGCGCGTCGGCACCGACGTGACGCTGATCGCCTATTCGGCCATGGTCCGAAACGCGCTGGAGGCTGCGGATGAACTCTCGCGCTCGGACCTCTCCGTCGAAGTGCTTGATCTACGCACGCTGGCCCCGCTCGACATGGCCACGATTGGCGCCTCGGTGTCGAAGACTCATCGCGTGGTGATTGCACACGAGGCCGTTGAGAGCGGTGGCCTGGGCGCGGAGATTTCCGCGCGCATCGGCAGCGACCTGTTCGATGAGCTGGATGCGCCCGTGACGCGCGTCGCCTGCCCGTTTTCGCCGATTCCCTTCGCGCCGGGGCTGGAGCAGGCGCTCTTGCCGGGCACGGCGAACATCGTGCGTGCCGTGCGCAGCGTGCTTGGCTGAGCGGCCGTCAGGAGAACGAGAGTGGCTCGGGTGGCACTGCAAATACCGAAGATCGGTCTGGTGATGGAGAATGCCCGGCTCGTGCGCTGGCTGAAGGAAGTGGGCGATGTGGTGCACCAGGGAGAGCCGTTGCTCGAGCTCGAGACGGAGAAGTCCGTCGTTGCAATCGAGTCCACCGAGAGTGGGCGGCTGGTAGAGCTCCTATTGCGCGCCGATCAGGAAGCGCGCGTCGGTGATCGCATCGCGTGGCTGGAAAATGAGACCGCATCGGCGCCGGTGCGCACCGCGCCGGATGCGACTCGAGAGGGCGACGCCCTGCGTATCAAGAGCTCTCCGGCCGCGCGGCGTCTCGCCGCTCGGCACGCCGTCGCTCTCTCCGCGATCACGGGCACGGGTCCGCGCGGACGGGTGCAATTGGTCGACGTGGAGCGGGCTCTCGACACGCCTGCGGCGGCGGGAACCGCCGCCTCCGCGCCAGTTCAGCCCCTGTCGAGCATGCGACGCGCGATGGCGCGCAGCATGACGCTCAGCAATACCACCGTTCCGCAATTCGCCGTCGAGCGTGCCGTCGATTGGACTGCGCTTCGGACGCTGCGCGCGCAGCTCGCCGCTGAACTGCCGGCGGAGACCCCGCGGCCCTCGGTCAACGACTTTCTGCTGCAGGGCATCGCAGGCGCGCTGCTGCGCTTCCCGGCACTGAACGCCACGTTCGCGGGCGACGCGAACTCGCCCGAAGCCCGGGTCATGCCGGCGCTCGGCGCTCATATCGGACTCATCGTCGCGGTCGATCAGGGTCTGCTTGTGCCCGTTTTTCACGGCGTCGAGCGACTCGGACTTCAGGAATTGGCGCGCCGGCGCATCGACACGGTGCAACGTGCATTGCAGGGCAAGCTGAAGCGCGAAGAGCTGGAGGGAGCGACCTTCAGTATCTCCAACCTGGGGAAGGACGGACCGGATCGCTTCAACGCCCTCATCAATCCGCCGCAATCGGCTGTTCTCGCGGTGGGCCGGGAGCGCGACTGCGTCGTCGCCCGCAACGGCACCATTCATGTCAGACCCATGTCCCAGCTCACGCTCACCGTCGATCACCGCGTGGCCGATGGTCGCCTCGCGTCGGACTTCCTCGCGTGTCTGGTCGACATCCTCGAAGGCGACGCATGGCAGCTGCACTGATTGGGGAATTACCTATGGCACGGCCTACTCGGATTCTCGGATCGTATTGGACCCTGGCGGTCGGGGCGGACCCGCAGGGCGATCAACGGTGCTTGCGCGATTTCCGAGAGCGCGTGGAAACTGCCGCCAAGGCCGGATTCACGGCGATGGGCTTCTGGCACGCCGATCTCCTCGAAAACCAGAGGAAATTGGGATTTCCGCAGATGAAGCACATTCTCGACGGCAACGGCATCACCTGGATCGAGGTCGAGTGGTTGCTGGACTGGTTCTGCACCGACCAGCGTCGCGTGGCCTCGGACGAGACCCGCGAGCTATTGCTCGATGCCGCCGAAGAGTTCGGCGCGCACCACATCAAGATCGGCGACCTCGGCAACGACTGCGCGGACGCTGCGCGCATGACCGAGGAATTTGCTCTGCTGTGCCGCGAGGCCTTGGAGCGCGGCACCCAGGTGCTGTTCGAAATGCTTCCCGCCGCGTTCTCGCGGGCGCCCTCGCTCGATGCCGTGCTGGCGATCTGCCGCGGATCGGGCGCCAGGAACGGCGGCATCATGCTGGACAACCTGCATTTGCAGCGCACCGGAACACCGCCGGAGGACATCGTACGCAAGATACCGCGCGGGCTGCCGCTCGGCGTGGAAATCAACGATGGGACGCTCGCGACGCCCGTGAATATCGTCGACTCCGTCGTCAACAAACGCCTGTTGCCGGGCGACGGGGAATTCGACATCGCCGCCTTCCTGCACGCCGTCTGGACGCTGGGGTTTGACGGGCCGATCGGCGTCGAAGTGCTGAACGAGTACATCCGCAAGTGGCCCCTGGAGACTGCGGCGACCGAGGCGTTTGCGAAGACGACACGCGTGGTCACGACGGCGCGCGGGCAATGGGAAGCGAAGCAAGTGCGATCCCCGTCAACATCACAGGAGAGAACCAAATGAGTGTTCCGCCACCCGACTCCGATCGCCAGGTCTGGATGTTCACCCAGATGCTGCGCATCCGCACTTTCGAGGAACGCGTCAAGCGCGCCTTCACCGACCATCCTGGCGTGATCCGCGGCCATACACACCTGGCCGATGGCGCGGAAGGCTCCATCGTCGGCTCGCTCGGCCATTTCCGCGAGGGCGATGCGGCGCTTAGCACGTATCGTTGCCACGGCTACCCGCTGGTTCTCGGCAGCGACCCCAAAGCGATGATGGCGGAGATCTTCGGGCGCACAGGCGGGCTCTGCAAAGGACTCGGCGGCTCCATGCATCTCACTGATGTGAAGCACGGCTTTCTCGGCACTTCGGGCATCGTCGGCGCCGGCATCCCGCACGCCGCGGGCGCGGCCTGGGCGGCGCAGATCCGCAAAAAGGGCAATGTCGTGCTGAGCTTCTTCGGCGACGGCGCCTCGAAGCAGGGTGCATTCCATGAAACACTGAACATCGCGTCGCTCTGGAAGCTGCCGGTGGTCTTTGTGATGGAGAACAACGGCTACAACGCGGTCACGACCTCGGCGCAGGAAGACGCCAATGCCGCGGCGGGCGAACCGCTCGCGGTGAAATCGAAGGCCTATGCCATGCCGGGCGTCACCGTGGATGGCAACGATCCGCTCGCAGTGTACGGGACGGTGGGCGAGGCCATCGAGCGTGCGCGTGCAGGCCGCGGCCCGACGCTCGTCGAATCGAAAATATACCGGCTGTCAGCGCACGGCAACATCATCGCTCCGCCGGGCGTCCCGCTGCACTATCCGGAGCACGAAGCCGTCGCCGTGTTCGGCAAACGCGAGGAATACGCAGCGGCGTTGCGCGGCGATCCTGTGCCGAGGTTCCGCGGCACGCTGGTGCAGAGCGGCGTCCTCACGGCGGCCAAGGCGGATGAGCTGGCAGCGCGAATTGCGAACGAGATGCAAGAGGCGGTCACCTTTGCGCTCGACAGTCCCTTCCCGAAGCTCGAATCCGCGCTCGACCTCGACTACAACTATGCCTAGCGCGCACCCCTGTATGCCTAGCGCGCACCCCTGTATGCCTAGCGCGCACCCCTGTATGCCTAGCGCGCACCTATGGAGATTCTCATGGCACTAATGCCCTATATCGCCGCCATCGATGAGGGAATTCATCAGGAAATGCGCCGCGATCCGAACGTCCTGTATTTCGGCCAGAACCTCGCCACGACCGAGAACCACCACTTCCTGGCCGCCTACGGCTCGGACCGCGTGCGCGTCACGCCCATCTCCGAAACGGCGGAGATCGGCATCGCCGTGGGTGCCGCGATGGCCGGGCTGCGCCCCGTCGTGGAGCTCTACATGGCCGAGTTCATGCTGGTCGCCATGGACCAGGTGATCAACGAGGCTCCTCGTTTCCGCTACATGTCGGGCGGACAGGTCAAGGTCCCATTGGTGCTCAAGGCCGGCTACGGCTTTACTGCCGGGTGGGCGGGCCAGCACACGGGCTCGCTCACCGCACTCTTCATGGGGGTTCCAGGGCTCAAAGTCGTGGTGCCTTCGACGGCCGCAGACGCCAAGGGACTCATGGCGACGGCGATTCGTGACGATAATCCGGTTGTCTATCTGCACCACTATATGTTGACTTTGGAAAACGGCGAAGTTCCGGATGGTGAGCACCTGGTGCCATTCGGCAGGGCCGAGATTCGGCGCGCGGGTGGAGACGTTACCATCGTCGCAACGGGGTGGATGGTTGCGCGCGCGTTGAGCGCCGCCCTGCAGCTCGCCAAACAAGGCATCAGCGCGGAAGTGATCGATCCCCGCACGGTTGCGCCGCTGGATCTCGAGACGATTCTGAAGTCGATCGACAAAACGGGTCGCGTCGTCCTCGTGGATCAGGCGACGCGGCACGCGTCGGTCAGCGGCATGATCGCCGCAGACATTGCCGAGCACCGTTTCAACTCGCTGAAGGCTCCGATCGTGCAGGTGACCGGGGCCGACACCACCATTCCGTACAGCGAGCCGCTCGAGGCATATGTCATTCCCGACGAGGCGCGCATTGCCGCCGCGGTTCGCAGGGTCTTGAAGTAAGCGCGGGAAATTTCCGGCGACACCGGCAATCCAAAGGACCGCGCGCAGCGCCCTAACCTGCTTGCTGCAGCCAGCGGTGCATGGCGCCTGTCACCGCGGCGGGTTGCTCCATCGTCGACATGTGACCACAGTGTTCGATCACGACGAGCTGACTGTTCGGGATCAGCGCCGCCATGGCCTCGTGGCGCGCCGGCGGACTCCACGCGTCCTCCCGACCGCAGACGATGAGCGTCGGGCAGCGGATCTCTCGCAGCACGTCGCCGGCGTCGGGCCGCTCGAGCAATGCCCGAATCTGCGCCGAGTATCCCTCGGGCGTGTGTCGCTCGATCATCGAAAGGACGCGCTCGATCAAGGCGCCGTCGGCGAGGCGCGCCGGGTGAACCATGCCCTGTACCCATTCGGCGCCCATCGCGCGCATACCTGACTCCCGGGCGAGCTCGACCAGATGCCTGCGCTGCCTCGCCTCCTGCTCGCCGGGCTCGCCCGCCTTGCGGGCTTCGTAGCCGGTGTCCAGAAGCGCGAGACGCGAGACGCGCTCGGGCGCCATGCGCAACACCTCGAGCGCGACCCGGCCGCCCATCGAATGGCCGGCAAGCGCGAAGCGCGGCGGCGCCTCGCGCAGCACCTTGTGGGCCATCGCGACGATCGAGTCGAGGTCGTGATAGCGAGGCACCCTGCACCTGACGGATTCTCCCAGTGCTGCGATCTGCCCGGCCCAAACGCCCTCATCGCAATTGAGGCCCGGGAGCAGCAGCAGCGCCGGTCTCGAGTCACCGTGCGAACGCAAGCTACCGCCGGCGCGGATCATAGTCGCGTTGCGTCGCTGCATACTCGACGAAGAAGTCAAGGGCCTGCGGAACCGCCATCGCCGCGCGGTTGGCCGCCCGGTCGGAGGGCACGCCCATGAGGATTCGGCGTACGGGTACTTCCATCTTCTTGCCGGTCAGGGTCCGGGGAATGGCCGGCACCTGGTAGATACGGTCCGGCACATGCCGCGGCGTGTATTCGCGTCGCAGCCGGTTGCGGATCTCGGTCTCCAATCGCTCATCCAAAACAACGCCGGGCGCGAGCTCGACGAATAAAGGCATGAAGAAGCCGCCGTCCGGCAGGTCGATATTGACGATCAGAGAATCTTTGATCGCGTCGAGCAGGGCGAGGGCCCGGTACACCTCCGCGGTCCCGATCCGCACGCCATAGCGGTTCAGGGTCGCGTCCGATCGGCCGAGCACGAAACACGACCCCCGCTCGTTGATACGGAAGAAGTCGCCGTGGCGCCACACGCCGGGAAACTCTTCGAAGTAGGCTTCGCGGTAGCGACGGTCTCCCTCGTCACCCCAGAAACGCAGGGGCATGGACGGCATCGGTTCGGTGATGACGAGCTCGCCCACCTCGTTCACGACGTCCTCGCCGCGCTCGTTGAAAGCCTTCACGGAGACGCCGAGCGATGGCGCCTGAATCTCGCCCGCCCGGACCGGCAACGTCGGCACGCCGCCGACAAAGCCCGTGCAGCAATCCGTGCCGCCGCTGCCGTTGGCCACCCAGAGGTCGCTCTTCACGTTGCGGTAGAACCACGCCATGCACTCCGGCGTCGCCGGCGATCCGGCAAGGCTGATGCTGCGCAGCTTCGAAAGATCGTAGCGCTCGCGCGGCACGACGCCGGCGCGCGCCAGCTGATCCACGAAGCTCGGGCTCGCGCCGAACATCGTGACCCCGGCATCCTGGGCCAGCTCCCACAGTACGCCGGGTTCCGGATACGCCGGATGGCCGTCGTACAGCACGGGGACGGCACCGACGAGAGTCGAGCCGACGACGAAATTCCAAAGCATCCAGCCCGTCGTCGTGTAGAACAACAGCCGGTCGCCGGCGTGCAGGTCGAAATGGAACGCCGCATTCTTGCAAGTCTCGAGCAGAATTCCGCCGTGGCCGTGCACTATGGGTTTCGGCAGCCCGGTCGTACCCGAGGAGAACAGGATCCAGAGGGGGTGATCGAAGGGCACCTGCTCGAACCGAAACTCCGCCGCCGGCACCTGCGGATGCGACAGGACTTCGTGCCACGACAGCGCGGCTGCCGTGGGGCCGGAGCCCAACCGGTCCAGATACGGCAGGTAGATGAGCTGTCGCACGGAGTCCATTGCGCCCACGATGTGCTTCAGCTCCTCGCGCCGATCGAAGTCCTTGCCGCCGTACCGGTAGCCGTCCACGCACAACAGCACCTTCGGCGATAGCTGCGCGAGCCGGTCGAGAGCGCCGCGCGCGCCGAAGTCCGGTGAACAGCAGGCCCAGGTCGCGCCGATCGCCGTGGTCGCGAGCATCGCGATCATCGTCTCTGGAATGTTCGGCATCCATGCGACGACGCGATCGCCCGGTTCCACTCCGAGCGCCCTGAGGCGCGTCGCGAGGATGCGGACCTGAGCCGCGAGGGTCGCAGAGTCCATGGTGCCGAGCGGTTGCAGCTCGCTCATGCGGAGGAGCGCCGTTCCACCCGCACGCTCGCCCCGCAGCACGTGCTGCGCGTAGTTGATGCGCGCTCCCTCGAACCATTGCGCACCCGGCATGGACCGCCGCTCGAGTACCCGCGTGTAAGGCGCCGTGGACTCGATCTGGAAGTAGTCCCACAGCGCTCCCCAGAATCCTTCGAGATCCGTGACCGACCAGCGCCACATCGTGGCGTAGTCCGGAAAGTCGCGCCCGCGATGCCGCGCGAGCCAGCGATTGAATGCCGTGATGTTGGCCGCCGCGATCCGGTCCGGGTCCGGCGTCCACAGAACGTCGCCTTCCTGCACAATGTCCATTGCCGCGCCCCCGCCTCGCCCTATCGACCAAAATTAACATAAGTTAGCATTGCCCGCGGCCTTCAACGACCTCGAGCTCGAGGGCCGGGTCGAACACGCCATGATAGAGTCGGCGCTTGAGTTCCGAGGCTCCGGCCGGATTGTTTGGGGGGAGATGCCATGGACACGCCGACGAAGCACGCTGGATTCCCGCTGCCGAGTTTCCTGAAAGTGCTGCCGGGCACGGAAGCCGCTCAAGCGGCTTACCCGTATTACATGCAGTTCGCGCCCGCGGACGATGAGCGGTTCTGGTTCTACAACTCGATGCACTTTCCCGAGCCCATGTCGGCGTTCGACATGGTGACGGCGGAAGCCGCGTATTGCGCGCTCGGCTCCGCCAACACTCGCGTGCACTGCCTTCCGACGACGCTCGGGATCGACTATCGGATCATCAACGGCCGCGTCTACATCGGCGGCAACGCGGTGACCGACTGCTACGCTGCAGACGGTTGCGCCTCGACTGCAGGGACTTGAAGCTGAGCCGAACGGTGCCGCCCGTGCGGGCGGGTTCTCCTTGCACGCCGGCGTGGACATTGCGTCGCATCAGCGTGAGAAGCTTGAACGGCTGTGCCGCTATGTGAGCCGACCGCCGGTGGCCAGCGAGCGCTTGGCGCTGACGGCATCGGGCCAGGTGCGCTACACGCTGAAGACGCCCTATCGGGATGGCACGACCCACATCGTGCTCGAGCCGCTCGATCTGATGGCGCGCCTCGCGGCGCTGGTGCCGACGCCGCGAATGCACTTGACGCGCTATCACGGCGTGTTTGCCCCGCACAGTCAGTATCGGTCGGCGGTGACGCCGGCGCAGCGGGGCCGTGGTGCAGCGACGCCGCCGGTGTCTGGCGCGGATCCGACCAAGCCATCGACGCCGCGGCATGTGGCGATGAGCTGGGCAAGACGGCTGAAGCGAGTGTTCGGTGTAGAGATCGAGTGCTGCGCGCGCTGCGGTGGCCAGCTGAAGATCATCGCCAGCATCGAGGAGGCGCAGCTCATTGCGAAGATCCTGTCGCACCTGGAGCGTGCTGCGCCGGAGCAGTATCAGAGCGAGCTGCCGCTCGGGGCGCGCGGGCCGCCGCTGCAGCCCAGCCTGCTGTGAACTGGAGGATGAGTAGCGATTCGGTGAGCGGGAGAGGGCGGCGGACGGGGTCCGCTTGTCCTAAGCTCCAGAGAACGGCAGAGTGGGTGGGTTGCGGGCGGCGCGGCACGCTTAAGGTCGGCGGTCAGTCAATGGCCGGGGGCCCTGCGCGGAGGCGCACCGGCGGCCCGAATAGCCCAAGCAAGGCACGCGGCCCCTCAGCTTGGACGCAACATAAGGCTGGTTACGCGCAACAAGGTTGTAGAGGCTAAGTTCAGATGTCCGCTTCTGGCTAAGTTCAAATGTCCGCCTTTTTGAGCCAAACGAGTAGTTTCTGGGTCCCTTTCCGGGGTCTGGAGACTGCAAATGCGGCAAAACACGAGAGTG
>Ga0302326_10011872_pt1 | contig 18673 bp, 15 predicted proteins | sample Palsa_T0_3_FD_202264 | JGI IMG/M metagenome (GOLD analysis project Ga0302326, IMG submission 202264) | Peat permafrost microbial communities from Stordalen Mire near Abisko, Sweden - Palsa_T0_3 | ecosystem: Environmental > Terrestrial > Soil > Palsa > Peat permafrost | place: Sweden: Abisko...
TGGCGGAGTAGCCCAGGGTCCCCTGGAAGTAGTAGGTCAGTGACAGGAACGTGCCCAGCATGGCCGTGCCGACGAGGAGCGAGGCCACGAAGGAACCTCCCCGACTCCGCTCGAGGACGATGCGCATCGGAAGGAGGGGGTGCTCGACCCTGCGCTCTATGAGGACGAACGAGACGAGCAGTATGGCAGCGATGGCGAACAACTCGAGGGTGACGGCGGACGTCCAGCCGTCGCTGCCCGCCTTGGTGAAGGCGTAGACGAGGGCGAGGAGACCACCGGTGGAGGTCAGCGCGCCGGAGATGTCGTAGCCGTGCCGGACCGGGTTCCTGCTCTCGGTGACGAACCGCGTGGCCGCCAGAGCCGCTCCAATGGCGATGGGGACGTTGATGAGCAGCGTCCAACGCCACGAGGCGTACTGCGTCAGGACGCCGCCGAGGATGAGGCCGATCGCCGCCCCGCTCCCGGCGATCCCGCCGTAGACGCCGAAGGCTCTCGCTCGCTCCTTCGGCTCGGTGAAGGCGATCGTGAGCAGGGAGAGCGCGGAGGGTGCCATGACCGCGGCGAACGCACCCTGGAGGGCCCGCGCGCTGAACAGCATGGCCGAACTCTGGGCCAGCCCGCCCAGGGCCGAGGCGGCTGCGAATCCCAACAGGCTGATGATGAACATCCGTTTGCGACCCAGGTAGTCGGCGATGCGCCCCCCCAAGAGCAGGAGGCCGGCGAAGGCCAGGGTGTAGGCCGTCAACATCCACTGGCGATTGGCGGTGGAGATGTGGAGCGACCGTTGGGCCGAGGGAAGGGCGATGATCACCACCGATGCATCGAGGACGACCATGAGTTGGGCCACCGCGATGACCCCCAGGGCGCGGAAACGCTTCGGGTCGGGAGGAGTCGGGGCTGGCGTCGGAACGTCGTGCCGTTCGAGTGTGCTGGTCATCGGCCCTCCTGGGTCGTGCACTCCGGGTGCCCGGGCGATACGGTCTGGCATCGTCCGTCGAGCGGTCGTATAATCGGAGTGCTAGTTCCATTTAGACTATACGGAACGAAGGCTCCGTTTGTCAATGGGGGAGGAAGAGTCTCATGGAACCCAGGCACGTACCCGATGCCATCGGGGAGAGGGCCCCGGTGGAGGAGCCATTGCGACCGCTCCGGGCGGACGCACAGCGCAATCGGGCACGGGTGCTCGAGGCCGCCGAGTCGGTGTTTGCCGCCGAGGGCATCAATGTGCCGGTCGACGTCATCGCCGAGAAGGCCGGGGTGGGCATCGGCACGCTCTATCGGCACTTCCCGACCAAGGAGAAGCTGTTCGAGGCCATTCTGATCGGCCGCATCGCCGATATCACGGCGGACGCGCTGGCATGCGTCAACTCGGAGGACCCCGGGAGGGCCTTCTTCGGATTTCTCGAGGACCTGGTCGAAGAGACGTCGTCCAAGCGCGACCTGATTCAGGCCCTGCTCGGCGCGGGCGTGGAGGTGGAAGAGGCGGTGGCCGAGACCAAGCAGGGGCTCGAGGCGGCGGTGGGCGAGTTGCTGCAGGTGGCGCAGCGGGCCGGCGCCGTCCGTTCCGACGTCACGACGGAAGTGGTGCTCTCCTTGGTGGGGGCCACCTGCATGGCCGCCGACCGTCCCCTCAAGACGGCGATGCCGAGAGAGATGCTGACCATCGTCTGTGACGGGCTCCGGCCCCCGAACGTCGCTCGGCCCACCCGGCCGTCCCGAGAGGGGTAGGGCCCTGGGACGTCCCGAAGTTGGCGCCACCCCGGCCGGGCTGCCACGCTAGGAACCATGGCGTGCTCCGAGAGGTCGATGCGGTGGCGTCGACGGTAGGCGCCGTAGCCGACCCCCAGAGCGCCGAGGTGTCGCTCCTCATCGGGGGCATGACCTGCGGCGCCTGCGCCGCCCGGATCGAGCGGCGGCTGAACCTCCTCGAGGGGGTCGAGGCGCGCGTCAACTACGCCTCCGAGCGCGCCACGGCCGTGCTGCCCGCAGGCGTGCCGGTGGAGCGCCTCATGGAGGAGATCGTGGCTGCGGGCTACTCCGCCGAGCTCCCGCCGGAGATCTCGCGGCCCTCGGCCGACGGCGTGGAGGCCACGGAGGCTCGGGTGCGGGCCCTGCGCCGCCGCCTCGTCGTGTCGGCCGTGCTCTTCATGCCCCTGTGCGACATGTCGATCGCCTTCTCCTTGGCGCCCAACCTGCGGTTCACCGGTTGGCAATGGCTGATGCTGGCCCTGGCGGCACCGGTGGTGACCTGGGCGGCGTGGCCCTTCTACCGGGGGGCGGTGCGGGCGGCACGGCACCGTCTGTCGACGATGGACACGCTGGTGTCGTTGGGCATCGTGACCTCCACCGTGTGGTCGGTGTACGCCATGTTCTGGCGCGACGCCAGTAACGCACCGCACTCCATGCTCTTTATGCTGGCGCACCGCTCGGCCGGTGCCATCTACCTCGATGTAGCTGCCGGGGTCACGACCTTCGTGCTGGCCGGACGCTACTTCGAAGCCTGGTCCCGGCAACGGTCGGGCAACGCACTCCGGGCCCTGGCGGCGGTCGGAGCCAAGGACGTGGGGGTGATCGACGCCAGCGGGTTCGAGCGGCGCCGCCCGGTGGCGGCCCTCGTTGTCGGTGACCGGTTCATCGTCCGGCCCGGTGAGACGATCGCCACCGACGGCGAGGTCCTCTTCGGACAGTCGGCGGTGGACCGGAGCGTGTTGACCGGCGAGTCGCTGCCGCTCGATGTGGCGCCGGGGGACACCGTGGTGGGGGGGACCGTCTCGACGAGCGGTCGCCTGGTGGTGCGCGCCACCAAGGTGGGTGCTGACACCCAGCTGGCCCAGATGCTCCGACTGGTCGAGCACGCCCAGAACGAGAAGGCTTCGGTGCAGCGATTGGCCGACCGCGTCTGCAACGTCTTCGTCCCGGTCGTCCTCCTGATCGCGCTGGCGACCCTGGCGGCATGGCTCTGGCTCGGGTACGCAGCGGTGCAGGCGTTCACGGCCGCTCTCTCCGTCCTGGTCATCGCCTGCCCGTGTGCGCTGGGTCTCGCCACGCCGGCTGCGCTGTACGTGGCCGCCGGGGAGGGGGCGCGGGCGGGGATCTTCTTCAAGGGCTACCGGGCGCTCGAGGCGTCGCGGGAGATCGACACCGTCGTGCTCGACAAGACCGGGACGGTCACCACCGGCAGGATGAAGGTGACGGACATCGCCTGTGCTCCGGGCACCGATGTACGAACGCTGCTCCGCTGGGCGGGTGCGCTCGAACAGGCTTCGGAACATCCCGCCGCGATCGCCATCGCATCGCGGGCGATGGAGGAGGTCGGGCCCCTCCCCATGGCGGAGTCGTTCATCTCGCTGCCCGGGTTCGGTGCCACCGGGAGCGTGGAGGGCCACGACATCGTCGTCGGCCGTATCGGAGCCGACGGGGAGCGGCCGGATCTCCAGCCGTCCGGCGTGACGGATCGTTGCCACGAGTGGGAGGCCCGTGGTCGCACGGCGGTTCTCGTCACGTGCGACGGAACGGCCGTCGGGTCGATGGCACTGGCCGATTCCGTCCGCCAGTCGGCGGCCCCGGCGGTGCGACAGCTTCAGGAGCTCGGGTTGCGGTGCCTTCTCATGACGGGGGACAACGAGGTGACGGCCCGCGCCGTCGCCTCGTCACTGGGCATCACGGAGGTGGTGTCGGGCGCGCTGCCGGGCGACAAGGTGGCCGTCATCAGACGGCTTCAGGGCGAGGGCCGGACGGTGGCGATGGTCGGCGACGGGGTGAACGACGGCCCGGCACTGGTGGTTGCCGATCTCGGTCTGGCCGTCGGCTCGGGCACCGACGTAGCGATCAACGCGGCCGATCTCATCGTGATGCGCGACGATCTGCGCGCCGTGGCCACCGCCATCGACCTGGCACGCCGGACGCTTCGTACCATTCACGGCAATCTGGCGTGGGCCTGCGTCTACAACGCCACGGCCATCCCCCTGGCTGCCTTGGGCTTCTTGAACCCGCTGGTCGCCGCCGGAGCGATGGCGCTCTCCTCAGGCTTTGTCGTGTGGAACAGCTCCCGCCTGCGACGCGTCACCCACTCCGGCTCCGCCGAGGTGCGCGCCACGCCTGCCCGGGTCCCCGGGGCGGCCGACCCTCCGTCGCTCAGGCAGAGGCGCGCCAGCGCCGTTCGAACGGAAGCCGCCAGGTCCGCGGTGCGATGAGGTCCCGGATGGCATCGGGTCCCCACGAACCGGGCTCGTAGGGCAGGACCGGGGGCGGGTTCTCCAGCAACGGCGTGGAGACCTCCCACAGCCGTTCGATGCCTTCCGCCGTGTTGAACAGGGTGTGATCCCCGATCATCGCGTCGTGAATGAGCCGTTCGTAGGCCTCCAGGACATCGGCATCCTGCCCGGTCTCGTGCAGCGCGAACTGCAGGCTGAGCTTCTCCAGCTTCATCCCCGGGCCCGGCTTCTTGCCGTAGAACGACAGTGAGAGCTTGGACGAATCGGCCAGATCGAAGGTGAGGTGGTCCGGACCCTGGGTGCCGACCCCGGACCCCGCCGGGAACATGCTCTTGGGTGGCTCACGGAACGCGATGGAGATGATGCGCTCTCCGCCACCGAGCCGTTTGCCGGTGCGGAGGTAGAAGGGAACGCCGGCCCAGCGCCAGTTGTCGATCTCAGCGCGCAGGGCGACGAAGGTCTCGGTGTCCGAGTCCGGGGCCACCCCCGGGATGTCCCGGTAGCCCACGTACTGGCCCCGCACGACCTCGCTCACGTCGATCGGGCGCATGGACCGGAAGACCTTGTTCTTCTCCTCGCTGATGGCCCGTGACTCGAGGGCGGTCGGAGGTTCCATGGCCATGAAACCCAGGATCTGGAAGAGGTGGGTCACCACCATGTCTTTGAATGCGCCGGTCGACTCGTAGAAGGCGACCCGGTCGTCGACGCCCAGGGTCTCGGGGACGTCGATCTGCACGTGATCGATGTGGTCACGGTTCCAGATCGGCTCGAAGAGGCCGTTGGCGAAACGGAAGGCCAGTATGTTCTGGGCCGCCTCCTTGCCCAAGAAGTGGTCGATCCGGAAGACCTGTTCCTCGTCGAAGAACCGGTGCACCAGGTCGTTGAGCGCCCGGGCGCTGGCCAGGTCGGTGCCGAAGGGCTTCTCCATGATGATCCGCGACCGGTCCACCAGGTCCGCCTTGCCCAGCAGCTCAATGACATCAGCGGCTGCGGCGGGCGGAATGCTGAGGTAGTGCAACCGCCGGACATCCCCTCCGATCGCCGCTTCGGCTCTGGCCACGGCGGCGGCCAGTCCGTCCGGCCCCGCCGATTGGGGCACGAAGCTCAACCGCTGCTCGAACCCGGCCCACTGCAGCAGGGAGATCTTCCCCGTGGCGTACTGGTCGCAGGCCCGCCGCGCCAAGTTGCGGAAGTCCTCGTCGGTGAGCTCGCTGCGCCCCGTCCCGACGATCTGGTACTCGGGGAGCATGCCCGACTGTGCGAGGTGGAGAAGCCCCGGCAGGAGCTTGCGCGCCGCAAGGTCACCGGTGGCTCCGAAGAGAACGATGACGTGGGGGGTGAGCACCGGCGGGCCGGACGTTGCCGCCGTGCCCTCGGCAGGCTGCTCAATCATTGTGGTCCGGAGGCTGGTCGGGATGGCCAGGCCGCCGGAGCGCACCTGGCATCAGTGACCGCTACGTGGAGAGGGTGCATGGTGGGCCTTCCATGGTGGGGGTGGCGCGAACCGATTCCCAAAACATTACGTGGCGGCCGGCGGTCCGGGCGCCACGGGACCTTCACCACTGGCTTGGAGGTAGAGATGGGGGCGGCGCCCCTCTTCGAGGAGGGTTCCGATGCCGTCCCTCTGGTAGGCCAGCTGAAGGTCGATCCGTTGGACGAGCAGCTCAGGGGGGTAGGTGCAGCCGGGGACCGTCCGGGTGGCCTCCGCCACCACGGTTCCCGTAGGTGCCACGATCCGGCTCGCCCCCAAGAGGGTGGTCGTGGCGTGCGCGCCGCACTGGTTCGACTGCACCCACCACTGGCTGTTGGCCAGGGCCAGCGCAGGGTACAGAAGGTCCCAGGTCGTCGCCCCCTCGACCTCGTAGGCCGAAGGGGCCACCACCAGCCGCGCCCCGCGTGAGGCCAGGGTCCGTGCCACTTCGGGAAAGTCCCCGTCGAAGCAGATCACCACGCCCACCACCCCCAGCGTCGGGTCCTCGAAGGTGGTGAGGCAGTCGCCCGGGCGGAAGATGGAAGGCTCTGAGGTGGGCGGGTAAAGGTGCGCCTTGCGGTGACGGGCCACCAGGTCGCCGTGGGGGTTGAACACCAGCGCCGTGTCGTAGAGATCGCCGTCCTCGCCCAGCTCGGGAACGCTTCCGGCGACGAGCCACAGGGCCGCCGTTCGTGAGGCCACGGACAGGCGTTCGCGGCGCGGGCCGTCGATGGGCTCGGCCGCTTGACGGGCGTCCTCGCGCAGCGTGACCGGGTCGTAGCCACAGGGCCAGAGCTCGGGGAGGACGAGGAGCTCGACGCCGCGCGAAGCGGCGAGGTCGATCATGTCCAGCGCAACCTGCATGTTGCGCTTGGGCTCACCCGGCGCGGCGAGCCATTGCGCTATCCCTACCTGGAGATCTCGCTTCACGTTGGCTCTCGGCTCGCCGCTACCAAAGGCTTCCCCATGGTCCTGTCGTGCCCACGGTAAGGGCGGACCGTACGTGGCCGGTTTCCGCCGCGTGAATGGACTGTTACAAGCTCGGTGCCCACATGGCCTGTCGCGCTCGAGGCCCCCCCGGCGGGGATCCCGTCAGCCCGGAAGCTGGCCTGCCATCAGGGTGACCAGGTCGTAGAGGACGTGAGCCGCCGCGATGGCGGTGATCTCGGCGTGGTCGTACGCCGGCGCCACCTCCACCACGTCACCGCCGACGACGGACACCCGGCGCAGCCCGCGCACCATGGCCAGTAGCTCGCGGCTGGTCAGCCCGCCCGCTTCGGGCGTTCCCGTGCCGGGTGCGTGGGCGGGGTCGAGCACGTCGATGTCCACCGAGACATAGACGGGAGCGTTGCCGACGCGCTCGACGAGCCGATCGATCACCGCATCGACCCCTCGGCCGACGTCGTCCGCTGAGATCTGGAGAAAACCCATGGCGGCGTCGTCGGTGAGGTCGTGACTGCCGTAGAGCGGTCCCCGCAAGCCCACGTGGGCGCTACGGTCGCGCAGGAGGAGACCCTCCTCCCAGGCCCGTCGGAACGGCGTCCCGTGCGTGAACCGCTGGCCGAAATAGGTGTCCCAGGTATCGAGGTGCGCGTCGAAGTGCACCAGGGCGAGGGGACCGTGCCGCCTCGAGGTGGCCCGAAGGAGCGGGAGTGCAACGGTGTGGTCACCGCCAATGGCCACCACACGACCGCCCCCGGCCAGCAACGACCCGGCGGCCTCTTCGATCTGCGCCACCGCCGCGGCGATGTCGAAGGGTGAGCAGCTGATGTCGCCGGCGTCGACGACCTGGCAGCGCTCGAAGGGAAGGGTGTCCAGCTCGGGGTGGTAGGGCCGTAGCAGGCGGGATCCCTGCCGCACCCCGCTCGGGCCGAATCGGGCGCCGGGCCGGTAGGTAGTGCCGCCGTCGAAGGGGATCCCCACGACCGCGATGTCCCAGTTGGGCACCTGGTCGATCGTCGGCAGCCGGGCGAAGGTGGCCGGCCCGGCGAAACGGGGCGCGACGGTGGCATCGGCCGGGCCCACCGGAGTGCGGTCGGTGCCCCGGTCAGTCATCGAGAGCCTGGTAGACCAAGGCGCGCAGCTGCGCCCGGATGGGGTACGCCACCGAGGGCACGAGCTGGGTCATGAACACGACGAAAAGGTCTTCGGCCGGATCGATCCAGAATGCGGTGCTGGCCAGACCGCCCCAGTAGAAGTCCCCTGTTGAGCCGGCCATCGCGGTGGCAGCCGGACCCTGGCCCACCGCGAAGCCCAGGCCGAACCCGACCCCTTCGAACCCGGCCTCACCGAACCCGCCGACGGCCAGATCCGTCAGGGTCGCCCCTCCCGGAAGATGGTTCCTCGTCATGAGCTCCAGGGTCTTGCGTCCGAGCACCCGCCAGCCGTCGAGCTGGCCGCCGTTGAGCAACATCTGGCAGAAGGCGGAGTAGTCGTTGGTGGTCGAGACCAGGCCGCCGGCTCCCGAGAGGTAGGACGGCGGGCGGAGGTAGGGGCTCTGGTCAGGTGCCTCGAGCAGTAGCGGAGCGGTGGTGGGCTGGAACTGATAGAGGGCGGTGAGCCTCTCGGCCGAGGTCTCGGGGACGAAGAAGCCGGTGTCGACCATGCCCAGTGGCTCGAAGATCTCCCGGCGCAGGTAGTCGTCGAACCGGTCCCCCGACAGGATCTCCACCAGGCGACCGACGATGTCCGTGGACAGGCCGTAGTTCCACCGGGTTCCCGGGTCGAATTTCAACGGGTGCTGCGCCAGGAGGGCCGTGATCCCTTCGAGCGTCAGTCCCTCCCCCTGGGCGGTGCGGGCCTCGGTGAATGCGTCATCGATCGGATTGCCCGGGAAGATGCCACCGGGTAGGCCGGTCATGTGGGTGAGGACATCCCGGATGCTCATCGGTCGTGGTGGTTTGACTGATGTGGCGGAGCCGTCCGGCTGCGCCTGTGCCACGCGGAGGTTGCGCCACTCGGGGATATAACGGTGCACGGGATCGGTGAGCTGGAACAGCCCCCGCTCGTAGAGCTGCATGAGGGCCACCGAGGCGATGGGTTTGGTCATGGAGTAGATACGGAAGATGGCGTCGTCGGCCATCGGGCGCCCTCTCTCGCGATCCATCAGTCCGAGCGAGCGGTAGTAGGCCAGCCGCCCGTCGCGCATCACGGTGATCTGGCATCCGGCGATCTTCCCCGGTGTCACGTACCGGCCCTCGAAGTGGTCGGTGATGCGCTCGAGGCGCGCCCCGCTCATCCCTGCCGCAGTGGGCTCGATCTCCACGCGCGTCTCGCTCCTCCTCCCGGGTCGGAGAGCCGGCCCACGTTCTGGCAACCGGTCCTGCCCGAGAGTATCGCCACGAGGGTCGGGCTCAGTCGGCCCCCCGCTGAGACCGCACGTAGTCGGCGGTGCCGCGCAGGAACGCGGCGACATCCTGTGCCTTCGTCGCACAGATTTCGGCGAAGTACTCGGGCACGAAGACCTGCAACGCACCGGAGGCCAGTCCGTCCAGGATGGCGGTGACGGCGACCGACACGGGCTCGGCCGGCACCGGAAGGTTGGGGACGTCGTTGTCCGGCAGGGTGAAGAGGTCGGTGTCGATCACCCCGGGGTAGACGACCATGACCTTGACGCCGGTCTCCCAGAGATCGACCGCCATCGCCTCGGAGAAGGCGGTCAGCGCCGCCTTGGAGGCGTCGTAGGCCGCCTCCCCGGGCACGCCGAGGAGGGCGGCGATGGAAGAGACGTTGACGATCGTGCCCGCGCCGCGCGCCACCATCTGGGGCAGGAGCGCCAGGGTGAGGCGCATGGGGGAGAGGAAGTTGATGTGCATGACCCGGGTGACGGTGTCGACGTCCAGCGCCGTGACGTGGCGACGCTTGGGTATGCCCGCGTTGTTCACGAGGAGGTCGATCCCCCCGAAGGCATCCAGCACGTCCACGCTGAGTTGGTCCACCGCGTCCGGGTCGGCCAGGTCGACCACCCACATGCGGCTGTCGGGCGAGTGCTCCATGCAGCGACCGACGACATCGGCCAGCCGGTCTCCCCGCCGGGCACAGATGCCGACGACGGCGCCTTGGGCCGCCAGTGCTTCGGCGAGGCCCGCACCGATTCCCGACGAGGCGCCCGTCACCAAGGTGCGACAGCCCTTCAGCTCCAGACCCATCTCTCCACCCCCACGGTTCCTCTCGCAGTTCTCGACCGCCGAGAGTCCGATCCTACGTTCGAGCGGTCGGGGCCGAGGTGACCTGGCCGACGGCGTCGGTTACGAAGTCGAGGCCGGCCTGGCTCCCGGGCAAGATGTCGATCATCGCGTAGAAGCCGTGCATCTGCCCGGTGAAGCGCCGGTGCTGCACCGGCACTCCCGCCTTCATGAGCCGAGTCGCGTAGAGCTCCCCCTCGTCGCGCAGGACGTCGTGCTCGGCCGTCACGATGACCGCCGGGGGCAGGTTGGTCAGATCGGGCTGGCGCAGAGGCGAGGCGTCAGGGTGGGCCCGTGCCGCCTCGACGGGCGCGTAGTGAGCCCAGAACCAGGTCATGGAGTCCCGCGAGAGCATCAGCTGGTTGTCCGGCTCGGTGTACGAGGTGGTGTCACGGTCGCAGTCGGTGATCGGGTAGACGAGGACCTGGAGCGCGATGGCCGGGCCACCGTCTGCCTTGGCTCGCTGCGCCATGACCGCGGCCAAGTTGCCGCCGGCGCCGTCGCCGGCCACGATCAGCGGCACGCGGGCGCCAGCCAGCTCCTCGAGATGTGCGTCGGCCCATCGCAGTGCCGCCCAGGCGTCCTCGACGGCCGTCGGAAAGCGGTACTCCGGGGCCAAGCGGTAGTCGACCAGAAGGACGGCGCAGCCGGTGCGTGCGGCCAGCGTCCGCCCCAGCGTCTCGAACTCCTCGACGGCACCGATCACCCATCCGCCGCCGTGGTAGTAGACGATCAGTCCGGCGAGCCGATCATTGGGTACCAGGAGACGCACCCGGACGTGCCCGCCGGGGACCGGCACCCGCCCGCTCTTGAGCGCCGCCATCTCCGGTGCGGGACCGAACCGGTCCCTGAACCGGCCCGGGAGGGCGCGGGCCTCCTCCACCGTCATCTCCCGGATCGGCGTGGAGCCGGCCCGGGTCAGCTCGCCCAGGAACCGAGTCGTCGCCTCGTCGAGGGTCATCCGGTCATCAAGGAGACGAGGTCAGCTGAACCGACGCCAACGCGAAACCTTCGTAGCCCCGGGCGGCCACCTCGGCGCACTTCTCCCCGTAGACCCCGAGGCCACCCACGTAGGGGAGGAACACGCGCGGTTTGCCGGGAATGTTGGCCCCCATGTACCAGGAGGCGGCTTTGGTGTACAGCGTCCGGGAGGCGACCTGCTGGACGTGATCGGTCCAGCTCGCCGCGGCCTCCTCGGTGGCCTCAATAATGTCGACCCGATCGTGGGCCAAGCGTTCGAGGCAGTGCGCGATCCACTCGACGTGCTGCTCGATCGCCGTCGGCATGTTGCTCAAGACGGACGGGCTGCCCGGGCCCGTGATGGTGAACAGATTGGGGAAGCCGGGAATGCCCAGGCCCAGATAGGTCCTCGGCCCCTCAGCCCACGTCTCGGCGAGCGACCTCCCGTCACGGCCGCGGACGTCCATGGCCAGAAGCGGTCCGGTGAGGGCATCGAAGCCGGTGGCGTACACCATGATGTCCACGGCGTGCTCGGACTCCGTGGTGCGGATGGCATCGCGCGTGACCTCCACGATCGGGGTGCGCCGCAGATCGACGAGCGTCACGTTGGGCCGGTTGAACGTCTCGTAGTAGTTGGTGTCGAGCGGCAGGCGCTTTGTGGCAAACGGGAAGTCCCTGGGCTTGAGGGCGTCGGCCACCCGGGGATCCTCGACGATCTGGTCGATCTTGGCGTGCACGAACTCGACCGCCGTCGCGTTGGCCTCCTCGTTGAGGAGCAGATCACTGAACGTGGCCACGGAGAACATGAAGCCACCCTGCTCCCAGCCGGCCTCGAACGCGGCCCGTCGCTCCTCGGGCGTCACCTCGAGGGCCGACCGGTCCATGCCCACGTACGGGATTCCCGCGCGCGACAGCCTTCCCCGCCGGCGCCACTCTCGGTAGTTGTCCTTCCACAGCTGCACGAAGGCCGGAGCGAGGGGCCCGTTGGCGGCGGGGATCGTGAACTGCGCCGTCCGCTGGAACACCGTGAGGTGGGCCGCCTGCTCGGCGATCACGGGAATGGCCTGAATCCCAGAGGCGCCGGTGCCGATGACCCCGACCCGTTGGCCTTCGAAGCGGACCGGTTCGTGCGGCCACTGGCCGGTATGGTACGTGGCCCCGGTGAAGGAGTCGGCTCCGGGGAGCTCGGGGATGTTGGCGGCGGAGAGGCAGCCGACGGCCGTGATCACCCACCGGGCCTTCACCGAGGCTCCGTCGTCGGTGGACACGGTCCAACGGCCAGAACGGTCGTCGAACTGCAGCGAGGCCACTCGGGTGTCGAATTCGAAATCCTTCTTCAGGTCGAGTCGGTCGGCGACGTGCTCGAGGTAGCGGAGGATCTCCGGCTGGCCGGGGTACCGTTCTTCGAGCGGCCATTCCTGCTCGAGGTCAGGGAGGAACGAGTACGAGTAGTACATGCTCTCGGAGTCGCAGCGGGCGCCCGGATACCGGTTCCAGTACCAGGTCCCCCCTACTCCGGAGCCCGCCTCCACCCCGCGCACGGAGAAGCCTGCCTCGCGCAACCGGTAGAGCATGTACAGGCCGGCGAACCCGGCCCCGATGACGACGGCGTCATAGTCCCCGTCGTAGTCCCCGGGGCGGACCTCCCCCTCTTGGTGCTGTCCCATTGCTCGCCATGTTATGACGGCGGCACCAGCGGGGCCTCCCGTCGGAGGCGACGGGCGATTGATATTTTGTTGATGCCGCCGCCCCCGCGTTCACACCGGGTTGATATGCCGGGGGCCACGATGAGTCCGTGGCAGATTTCCTCGCAGTTCTGGGCTTCTTGGCGTTCGCCGGAGCGATGCTCGGCCTCATCTGGCTTCTGGACCGGGTATGACCTGGGTCCAGGGCGTCCTGCTGGCGGTGTCGATCGTGATGTTCTTCTACCTGGGCGTCGCCATGTTCAAACCCGAGAAGTTCTGAAGTGGGTTTCACCTGGACGATCATCACCCTGATCGTCGCCCTAGGCCTCACCTGGCGATATCTCGGGTCCTACATGGCGGCCGTCTTCGACGGCCGGGTGCACTACCTGGCATGGGCCGAGCGTCCCGTCTACCGCCTGCTCGGCACCAGCCCGCAACAGGAGCAGAACTGGAAGCGCTACGCCACCTCCATGGTCATCTTCTCGACGATCGCCATGGCGCTCACGTACCTGATCATCCGCCTACAGGGGTCGCTGCCCCTCAACCCGCAGCACCAGGGCGCCGTCAGCCCAGCACTCAGCTTCAACACCGCCGGCTCCTTCCTGACCAACACCAACTGGCAGAACTACGGCGGCGAGACCACCATGTCGTACTTCTCCCAGATCGGGGCCCTCACTTTCCAACAGTTCGTGAGCCCGGCCATCGGCATCGCCGTGGCCATCGCCATGGTGCGGGGCTTCTCCCGGCGCAACTCGCCGACCATCGGGAACTTCTGGGTGGACATGACCCGCGCCGTCCTGTACATCTTTCTTCCGATCGCCTTTGTCTTCGGCATCATCTTCGTCGGTCAGGGCGCCGTGCAGACTCTGGCCGGGACCGTCACCATCCACGACTACTTGAACGGGGTGACCCAGACGATCGCCCGTGGCCCCATTGGCTTCATGGAGGCCATCAAACAGCTGGGCAACAACGGCGGTGGGTTCCTCAATACGAACTCGGCCACGACCTTCGAGAACCCCACCGGCCTCACCAACTGGCTGTCGATCTACCTGCTGCTCGCCGTCCCCTTCGCCCTGACCTACACCTTCGGCAAGATGGTCGGCAGCGTCCGCCACGGTGCCGCCCTCCTGGCGGCCATGGTGATCATCTTCGGAACCTGGGTCACCTTCACCAGCATCGCCGAACACCAGCAGAACCCAGCGATAGCGACGGCCGGTGTGCATGCAAACGTGGGGAACACCGAGGGCAAGGAGGTGCGCTTCGGCGACACCGGCACCGCCCTGTTCGGAGTGGCCTCGACCAACACGTCCACCGGCTCGGCCGACGCCTCCTACGACTCGTTCACGCCCATTGGCGGCATGGGACTGCTCACCGGCATGATGCTCGGTGAGGTGACGCCCGGAGGCACCGGGAGCGGCCTCTACACCATCCTCATCTACGCCATCATCGCCGTGTTCATCGGCGGGCTCATGATCGGGCGAACACCGGAGTACCTGGGGAAGAAGATTCAGGCCACGGAGATCAAACTCGCGGGGCTGGGGGCCCTGGTCATGCCGCTGATCGTGCTCGTCTTCACCGCCGTCGCCGTGTCGATCCACGCCGGGCAGGCCGGCCCCGAGAACGCGGGCCCCCACGGGTTCACCGAGATCCTCTACGCGCTCACCTCGCAGGGCAACAACAACGGCTCGGCCTTCGGCGGCCTTACCGGAAACACCCCCTTTTACAACATCATCGGGTGGATCGACATGATGATCGGCCGCTACGGCATCATGATCCCCGCCCTCGCCCTGGGGGGTGTACTGGCCGCCAAGAACGTCGTGCCCGAGTCGCTCGGGACCTTCAAGACCGACAACACCATGTTCGTCGGCCTCACCATCGGCGTCATCGTGATCATCGGTGGCCTCACCTTCTTCCCCGCCGTCTCGCTCGGCCCGATCGTCGAGCAGCTCAGCCACGGAAAGTTCTTCTAATGACGACGACGACGAGCCAGCCCGGTCAACCGACACCAGCGACGCAGGCCCACGGCGTGGCCGAGGCCCGCAGCCTCTTCGACCGTGAGATCCTCCGCCGGGCCCTGATCGATTCGATCACCAAGTTGGACCCCAGGGTCCAATTCCGCAATCCGGTCATGTTTACCGTGCTGGTGGGCTCGGTCATCACCCTCATAGAGGCGATCGCCCATCCCGGGAAGTTCACCTGGTCCATCACCATCTGGCTGTTCCTGACGGTCATCTTCGCCAATTTCGCCGAGGCCATGGCCGAGGGACGGGGCAAGGCGCAGGCCGACACGCTCCGCAAGATGCGCTCGGAGACCGAGGCCCGGCGTCTGAACGCCGACGGGACCGAGTCGCTGGTACCGGCCGCCGAGCTGGCCAAGGGGGACATGGTCGTCTGCGAGGCCAACGACCTCATCCCCTCGGACGGCGAGATCGTCGAAGGCATCGCCTCGGTCGACGAATCGGCCATCACCGGTGAGTCGGCCCCGGTCATCCGCGAATCGGGGGGCGACCGCTCGGCGGTGACCGGTGGGACCAAGGTCCTCTCCGACCGGATCGTGGTGCGCATCACCGCCGAGCGCGGGCACACCTTCTTGGATCGCATGATCACCTTGGTGGAGGGGGCCAACCGGCAGAAGACCCCCAACGAGATCGCCTTGACCATCTTGTTGGCCGTGCTCACCATCATCTTCATCCCCGTGGTCGTCTCCCTGCAGACCTTCGGCCACTACGCCGGGGGTTCGGTCTCGGTGGTCGTCCTGGTGTCCCTGCTGGTGTGCCTGATCCCGACCACCATCGGCGCCCTGCTCTCGGCCATCGGCATCGCCGGCATGGACCGGCTGGTCCAGAAGAACGTCCTGGCCATGAGCGGCCGGGCGGTGGAGGCAGCCGGTGACGTGCAGACCCTCCTGTTGGACAAGACCGGCACTATCACCATGGGCAACCGCATGGCGTCGGACTTCTATCCCGTGGGCGCCCACGCCGAGCGGGACGTGGCTGACGTGGCGCAGCTGGCCTCGTTGGCCGACGAGACGCCTGAGGGTCGTTCCATCGTGGTGCTGGCCAAGGAGCGTTTCGACATCCGGGAGCGTCAACTCGAAGGCGATCACGCCTTCGTGCCCTTCTCCGCCACCACCCGCATGTCCGGTCTCGACCTCGGGCCCCGCCAGGTGCGCAAGGGGGCGGCCGAATCGGTGAAGCGCTGGGTCACCGAGCAAGGTGGCATCGTGCCCGAAGGCCTCGATCAGGTCGTCGAACGCGTGTCGCGCGCCGGCTCCACTCCATTGGTGGTGGCCGACGGTCCGGACATCGTCGGGGTGATTGAGCTGAAGGACGTGGTCAAGGAGGGCATCCGGGAGAAGTTCGCCGAGATGCGCGCCATGGGCATCCGCACCGTGATGATCACCGGCGACAACCCGCTCACCGCGGCGGCCATCGCCGAGGAGGCGGGCGTGGACGACTTCCTGGCCGAGGCCACGCCCGAGGCCAAGCTGGCGCTGATCAAGTCCGAGCAGGAGGGCGGGAAGCTGATCGCCATGACGGGGGACGGGACCAACGACGCCCCTGCCCTGGCCCAGGCCGACGTGGGCGTCGCCATGAACACCGGGACGACGGCGGCCAAGGAGGCCGGCAACATGGTCGACCTCGACTCCAACCCCACCAAGCTGATCGACGTGGTCGAGATCGGCAAGCAGCTCCTCATCACCCGGGGCTCCCTCACCACCTTCTCCATCGCCAACGACGTGGCCAAGTACTTCGCCATCATCCCCGCCCTCTTCGTGGCGACCTATCCCCAGATCGAGCCCTTGAACATCCTGCACCTGCACACGCCGGAGAGCGCCGTCCTGTCGGCCGTCATCTTCAACGCGCTGGTGATCGTGGCCCTGATTCCCCTCGCATTGCGGGGTGTCAAGTTCCGCGCCGCCGGTTCGGCGGCCATCCTGCGCCGGAACGTATGGATCTACGGGGTGGGCGGGATCATCGTGCCGTTCATCTTCATCAAGCTCATCGACCTCATCCTCGTCGCGCTGCACGCCTACTGATGGAGACCGCCTGATGCTCGTCCACCTCCGCCGTTCGGTCGTCCTTTGCGTCGTCGTCCTCGTCCTGACCTTTGTCTTCGCCTTCGTCGGGACCGGCATCTCCCAGCTGTTCTTCACGCACCAGGCCGACGGGTCGATCACCTCAAAGGGGTCGACCCTCATCGGGCAGAACTGGTCCCAGGCCAAGTGCCCGGGCCACCTGCTGGGCAGCTGCGTCTTCCAGGGCCGTCCCGACGCCCTCGGCCCCTACGCCGGCTCGCTCAAGCCGGCCGCCGGCGGGGGGGACAACCCCCTCGCGGCCAACAACATCCCCGGCCATCCCGGCGTCCTGAACGCCGGCGAGTCGGGGGCGACCAACCTCGGGCCTCGCTCCAAGACCCTCTTGCAGAACACGCGGGCGTTGGTGGCCTACTGGAAGGCGCGCGGCGTCAACCCGACACCCGACCTGGTGACGACGTCGGGCAGCGGGTACGACCCTGACATCAGCCAGCAGGACGCCCTGGTCCAGATCCCCATGGTGTCGAAGGCCACCGGGCTCTCCGCCGCGCAGCTCAGGCACCTGATCATCGGCCAGACGCAGGGTGCGGAGCTCGGCTTCCTGGGCACCTCGTACATCGACGTACTCCAGCTGAACGACGCACTGGCCAAGCTGGAAAAATGACGCGCACCGCCATCGCGGCGGTCGTGCTCCGCAGACCCGCCGTCCTCGTCGGGCGGGTCGTCGCCGTGCGGGCCTACGTCCGGCCTTGGGTCCGGTTGCACGTCGAGTTGAGCGACGGGACCGGCACCCTCACCCTCCGCTTCATGGGCCGGACCGAGATCGCCGGCCTCGCGCCCGGGGTTCGTCTGCGCGTGGAAGGGATCCCGTCAATAGAGAATGAGACCATCATCATGCTCAATCCCCACTACGTCTTCGTCCCCGACGAGGCTCAGTCGGAGTGAGCGTCGGCCATCAACTGGTAGCCGATGCCGGGCACCGTGCGCAGGATGCGGCCCTCGTCGTCGTTCAGCTTCTTGCGCAGGCGGTGGGTGTAGACCCGCACGTAGTTCGACTCGGCTCCGTAACCGGCCCCCCAGACATCCTTGAGGATCATGTGGTGCGTGCACACCTTGCCGGCATAGCGCGCCAGGTAGGCCAAGAGATCGAACTCGCGGCTCGTGAGGGACAGCGCAGTTCCTCGCAGCGTCGCCATGTGGTGCACCATGTCGACCTCCAGGTCGCCGACCCGGATGATGGGGGACGACGGGGCTCCATTCGCCGCCGGCGGGGCCGCATGTCGTATGGCCACGCGGAGCCGTGCTTCGAGCTCCGCCATTCCGAAGGGTTTGGTGATGAAGTCGTCGGCGCCGCCATCGAGCGCCTCGACCTTGCGGCGCTCGTCGCCGTAGGCGGAAAGGACGACGATGGGGACATGGGAGAACTCCCGAATCCGTCGACAGACCTCTATGCCGTCGAGATCGGGGAGGCCCAAGTCGAGGATGACGAGATCCGGACTGAGCAGTGCCACCTGGCTGATGGCGTCGGCTCCCGAGTGGGTCGTCGTGACCTTGTCGCCGCGAGCCGTCAGCCCGATCCGCAGCGCCTTGACCAGCGCCGGGTCGTCGTCGACCACGAGAACCTTCGTCATGTCGTTCCGTTCGGATCACGCATGCAGGGACACACTCACCGCTCCGGGCACGGTGAAGACCACGGTAGCGCCCTGGGTCACGTCGGGCGCGACCCAGATGGACCCTCCGTGGGCTTCGACGAACGCCTTGGCAATGGCCAGCCCGAGCCCGGCCCTCGCCCCGCCACTGTTCTGGCTGAACATCTCGAAGACCCGCTCCCTCTCCTCGCTGGCGATCCCGGGGCCCTCGTCGGCCACGGAGATCTCGACGAGCGGTGTCTCGGGCCCGGCAACGCTTCGCGCGCCGATGCGGATGGTCGTCTCGATGGGGCTGTGCCTGGCCGCGTTCTCCAAGAGGTTGGCCAGAACCTGCCCTATCAGCACATGGTCGATCTCCAGCAAGGGGAGATCGGGGGCGGTGTCGACGCAGACACGATCAGGCGGGACGAGCCCGCTGAGGGCGGCGAGCGCTTCATCGACCAGCTCGTCGAGGGGAATGAGGATGGGCCGAAT
>Ga0302326_10011873_pt1 | contig 18673 bp, 10 predicted proteins | sample Palsa_T0_3_FD_202264 | JGI IMG/M metagenome (GOLD analysis project Ga0302326, IMG submission 202264) | Peat permafrost microbial communities from Stordalen Mire near Abisko, Sweden - Palsa_T0_3 | ecosystem: Environmental > Terrestrial > Soil > Palsa > Peat permafrost | place: Sweden: Abisko...
CCAGCCCCGCGGTAGCGATCATCGTGGCCACGTCGCTCGAGGGCGAGATCACGTCGTAGTTGCTGGCGCTGCCGCCCCGCAATTTCGCCACCAGCTCGTCGCTCGACCCCATATACGCCGCGCTCACCTTGCAATGGTGCGATTCCTCGAATTCGTGCACGAACGACGCATCCGCGTAGCCTTCCCACACCAGCAAGCTCAGCGAGGCGGCCGGCGGATGGCAGCCGAAAACCGCCAGCGCCGCCGCCACCGAAATTGCCGCCAGTAATCTGGATTTCATGGTTTCGCCGCCCCGACTTTCCCATGGCCGCCCGCTTCCCAGGAAGGATCGGTATACACCACTCTCCCACCGACCATCGTGAGCGCCACTTTCGCATTGTGAATCTGATGCGCATCCGTTTTGAATATGTCGTCCGCCAGAATTACCAGATCCGCCACCTTGCCCACGTCGAACGATCCCTCCGTCGCCTCGCGTTTCCCGCCATATGCCGCGCCGATTGTATACGCGGCGATCGCTTGCGGCAGTGTAATCCTCTCCTGCGGAATCCAGCCTCCCGGCGGCTGCCCATCCGCGGTCTGCCGCGTCACTGCGGTTTGCAAGCCGTCCCACGGCCGCATCGTCACCACCGGCCAATCGCTGCCAAACGCCAGCCGCCCTCCGGCCGCCAAAATACTATGCCAAGCGAACCCGCGCTGTGCCCGCTCCGGGCCCACGCTGCGGATCCAAACGTCGGTGTCCGCGTCCGGTTCGGCGTGCAGCGGCTGCATGCTGGCAATCACCCCGAGGGAACGGAACCGCGGAATATCCTGCGGGGAAATGGTCTCGATATGCTCGATGCGGTCGCGTGAATCGTCACGATGGTTCGCAGCGTGCGCCGCGCCGTAAGCGTCCAGCGCCAGGCGCACCGAGCGGTCGCCAATCGCATGGGTGAAAATCTGAAATCCGCGGCGATCCAGTTCCATCACCGCTTGTTTGTACTTTTCCGGCTCCCAAAACGTGCTGCCGGACTGGCTGGGATCGTCGCTGTACGGCGCCAGCATCGCGGCGGTGTGCGCTTCGATCACTCCATCCAGAAAAAATTTCACGGTGCCGGCGGAAATCCATTCGTCGTGCCAGCGGGCGCGCGCTTCTTCCAGCGCAGTGATGTCCGTCGCCCGCAATTCCGGAAACTCCACTACCTTGGCGATGTTGATGCGCAAGGTCAACTCGCCTTTCTGGCGCAGTTCGTTGTAAACGTCGAACGCTTCGAAGTCTCCTTCCAGGCTGTAGGCGCGGGTCACCCCATCGCGCCGCGCCTCCTCGAGTCCCCGGCGGACCGCCGCGATCATCTCATCATGCGAGGGAGGCGGCACTTTTTCGCGCACTTTATCGGCGGCATACTCCTTCAGCGCTCCGGTAGCCTCGCCGGTTTTTGCGTCGCGCACGAATTTCCCGTTCGGCGGATCGGGCGTCGAACCGGTAATTCCGGCCAACTCCAACGCTTTGCTATTGGCCCAACTGCTGTGGCCATCGAAACAATCCAGCAGTACCGGCCGGTCGGGAACGACCTCGTCGAGATATTTCTTGTCGGGAAGAGCGCTGGTGCCAAACTCGTCGTACGTCCAGCCCTCTCCCAGAATCCAGGGCTCGCTCGGATGGGCGTCCGCATATTTCTTCACCGTGGCCTGAATTTCGGCGACGGTGTGCGTGCTGCTCAGGTCCACTTGGGTCATCGCCAGCGCACCCTCGAGCAGATGCAAGTGCGAATCGGTGAAGCCGGGAAGAACCAGGTGGCGCTGCGCGTCGATCACTTTGGTTTTGCTTCCGCGGAAGCGCGCGATCTCCCGGTCATTCCCAAAACTCAGAATGTGCCCGTCGCGAATCGCCAGAGCTTCCGCCCAGCGTTGCCGCGGGCTGAGTGTGTAAATTCGCGCGTGCACCACGATGGTGTCGGCGCTGGTTGACTGCGGGGCGGGCATCGCTTCGGAAATCCAGGACGCGCCCAGCAGAATGGCGCTGCCGGCCAGGATCAGAGGAAGTCTCATCAGCCCTTGGTTTCTCCTAGTTGCTCGGCCGTCGTCTCTTGTTCCAAATTGGTCCAAACTTCCCTCGGGGACGCCATGCGCCCCACCCAGCTCGCCCATAATTGGCTAAGTCCTTAATGCCGCACTCGATAGATTTATCAGTCTTTCGTCCTCCCGTATGCAAAATTTTTATCCATCGTATTTTTACGGAAGCCTCTATATAAACAAGCCAATTTCTTCTTGACAAGGCCCAGACCATACACTAACGTTCGCGGATTATGGTAAGGTTTTTTAGCGTCGCTTTACCTGTTCCAATCCGGGCCGGGGTGGCTCGGTTACTGCCGCTGTCCGAATAAAAGGAGTGTCGATGCTCTTGAGGGTAGTTCTCCGGGTGTCTCTGCTCGCTGTCCTGATTTTATCCGCAGCCGCCGCAGTCATGGCCCAAACCACCGGCGAAATTCAAGGTACCGTCAAGGACTCTTCCGGCGCATTGGTTCCGGGGGCCAACGTCACCGCCGCCTCTCAGGCCACTGCGGAAGCCCGCACCGCGCAGACCGGTAAAGATGGCGACTTCGAATTCACCGAAATGGCCATCGGCCACTACACCGTCACCGCCGAGGCCCCGGGGTTCAAGAAGTCGACCATCAAAGACGTGGAAGTGAGCCTCGGTCACGTCACTCTGGCCAATGCCACCCTGCAAGTGGGCGGCGCCACGGAAACCGTTACCGTAGAAGCGCAAGCCGCCCAAGTGGAAACTTCCAGCACCCAGATTGGCGCGGTGATGAACGACGTCGCCGTCACCCAACTCCCGCTCACCAGCCGTGACGCTTATCAGCTCTTGCAGCTCCAGCCGGGCGTGCAGTCGCAGTTGGGCGCGGATTTGTTTTACGGCAGCAGCAATGCCGGCGTGGTTTCGGTGAACGGCGGCCGCGGCCGGGCCAACAACTACATGGTGAACGGTGGCGACGGCAACGACATTTTCGTGAACTTGCCGGCCATTCAGCCGTCACCCGACGCCATCGAAGAATTTCGCGTGTTGACCAACACTTTCGATGCCGAGTACGGACGCAATTCCGGTTCGGTGGTCAACGTGGTGACCAAGTCCGGCTCCAACCAATTGCACGGCGACACCTACGATTTCTTCCGCAACACCGATCTGAACGCGCGCGGTGCGTTTGATTCCGTAAATCCGCAATACAACCAGAACCAATTTGGCGCTACGCTCGGCGGTCCGATTAAGAAAGACAAGACGTTTATTTTCGGTTCTTACGAAGGCAATCGTTTGCGCCAGGGGATCCCGTCAGGTTCGGTCACCTTGCCGTCCGCGGCCGAAGCCGGTGGCGATTTCTCCGCCGGTCCCACCTTCGTCGGTACCATGATCGACCAGAATTTTGCCAGCAGCGTCGGCGCGCGCACCACCGGAGGTTCCGGCACCACTTGCGACGCGGCAGCCACCGCGCAAGAAGTTGCCGCCGGCGGCGCTTATCAGGGCGGAGTAACCAATAGCGTCGGCCAATATTTTCAAAATATTTTTCCAGGAAATGTAATTCCGGTGCAGTGCTACGATCCCACCGCGCTGGATCTCTACAATGGATACGTCAAGCCATTCGGCACCGGCACTATCGGTCTCACTCCGGTGATGCCCAACCGCGACGATCAGACCACCCTTCGCTTCGATCACAAGCTCACCGCCGCGCAGCAACTCAGCATTTACTACTACTTCGACGACGACAGCTATACCGCTCCGTTTTCCGATTTCCAGGCGGCCGGCGCGAACGTTCCCGGTTTCGGTGGCATTTTCAAGACTCGCGTCCAGCAAATCAACGCCAGCCACACCTGGACCATCGGCTCGACCGCCGTGAACGAAGCGCGATTCAATTATTTCCGCGAAGCCCAGGGCGATTTGAACCACCCGCAGCGCACCTTCGCCAGCGTGCAGAACGCTTGTCCCACGGTTGCAACCTCCAACTGCTTCGCCGACCCGTCCGATCCGTCTTTGGGGATCACCACCAACCTACCCGGGCGCACCGGCGTGCCTTTCATCCAGATCGATGGTGGATTCGCGATCGGGAACAACCAGGAGGGAGAACTGCCGCAGACCGGCAATACCTTCCAATGGACCGATAATTACACCCGCATTGTGGGCAAGCACACCGTTAAATTCGGCGGCGATTTCCGCATCCAGCGGTTCAACCAATTTCTCTACTACAACGTCAACGGCGCTTTCGACTTCCTCAGCGATACCACCTTGTGCTCGCCGCAAAATACATCGTCGAGTTGCGACGCTCCGTACACCAACGACGTCGGTTACCCCGATTCCTACCCCAATTATTTCCTGGGTTCGCCGAGCAGCTACTCCCAGGGCGCCGCCCAGGGATTGGCGAATCGCAATAAGGCGCTCTATCTGTTCGTGCAGGACAGTTGGAAAATCCGCCCCACTGTAACCCTCAACTATGGCTTGCGCTGGGAATTGAACACCCCTTACATCGACACCGAGAACCGTTTGCAGACCTTCCGGCCCGGCCAGGACACTACCCAGTATCCGTGCTGGCTCTCCGCTGCCAGCGCCGCGAATCTGGGTCTTTCCGCCGGGGATTGCGGTCCGAACAGCGCGAACAACGCCATTTTCCCCACCGGGCTCGTCTTTCCGGGCGATAAGGGCGTGCCGCGCGGCCTCACGTCCACTTACTACAAAGCTTTCGCTCCGCGCATTGGTATCGCTTGGAGTCCCAACTGGACCGATGGCATGTTGGGCAAGATCGCCGGCGGTCCGGGGCATTTCAGCATCCGCATGGGTTTCGGCCTTTTCTATAACCCCATCGAACAGTTGGTCGAAGAGCAGTTCAGCGCGGAGCCGCCGTTCGGCGGCAGCTCTTTCGTTTCCAATCCGGAGTTCAACACGCCGTTCCTGTTGCAGGACGGTGAAACCGTTCCCAACCCGTTCCACGGCGTGAATCATCAGACCCCCACCACCCCCTGCTTTGATTCCACCGGGCCGGCGGGATGCGTCGATTGGTCCACTTTCCGCCCCATTCTTCTCTTCGGAGAATTTCAACCACACCTGCACGCGCAGTATTCCGAGCAATACAACCTGACCATCGAGCGGCAAATGGCCAAGGATACCGTCCTGCGCGTCGCTTACGTCGGCACCCAGGACCACCACTTGCTGGCTTCGCACGACCTGAACATTGGCAACGCGCAGACCTGCCTGGGACTCGCGGCCATCGCCAATCAGGATCCCAGCGGCAACAGCTTGCTCTCGGCTCCCGGCGGAACGCCCGGAACTACCTGCGGACCGTTCGGCGCGGATTCCGAGTACTACGTTGCACCCGGCACGGTCATCCCGGCGATCACCCCAACCTCCACCAACCCCAGCGGCGGCCTGGTGTTGCCTTACGGCCCGGGTGGGCAGAGCGTCCTGAATCCGGGGACCGTGGTGGGCAGCGATGGACTCGTCCTGGTGGGCCTGCGAAAGTATTCGTCGCCGCAATGCCAGCCGTTGAGTGGATTGCTGATGACCGGCTGCCCGCAAGACGGCGTACCGGTGTTTAGCAACATTTTCGCGGAAGACACCATTGCCAATTCCAACTACAACGCGCTGCAAGTTTCGCTGGACCGTTCGATGGCCAAAGGGCTGTTCTTCAATTTCTCCTACACCTTCAGCAAAGCCATCGATCAGGGCGCTTCCTTTGAAAACGAATTGAATCCCGTTGACTACGCTTTGAGCCGCGGCGATTCTTTGAATTACGCCAAGCACCGCTTCGTGTTCAGCCCGATCTGGGAGATTCCCTTTCCCAAGCGTTCCGGTCTGGCCGGCAAGTTGACCGATGGCTGGGCTCTTTCCGCGATCGTGACTTACCAATCCGGCTTTCCCATCCGCTTCTTCACCGCCGACGACCAGGAACTTGAGAGCAGCTTCTTCTTCGAAGACGCCAATACTCCCGAGATCACCGGCAAAGTCCAATTCACTAACCCCAAGACCAACGGAGGCTATTACTTCAACACCTCCAACATTGCCGATCCTGCTCCCGGCACCTTCGGGAATTCCCCCCACGCTCTCTGCTGCGGGCCGGCCCTCAGCGACACCGATGCGTCCATTCAGAAACGCACCAAGATCACCGAACGCTTGAACACCGAATTCCGGGCGGACTTCAGCAACCTCTGGAACCATACCCAATTCGAGAATCCGGACGGAAACTTTAGCGACACAACCTTCGGCCAGGTGCTGAAGGCGCGCGATCCTCGCGTGCTTCAGTTCGGATTGAAATTTTTGTTCTGAAATAGCCGGTTCTTCATTTTCGACCGGGAGCAGTTGTGCACGTGATTGGCAAAGGCCCGGGGTCGAAGCCCCGGGCTTTTGCATGTCCGCTCTCCACGTAGTGCGGAGAGCATGGAATCGGCAGGCGTCAATTTTAATTCGATGCACCGGATTCAGGAGGCAGTCATGCACGAAGGTCTACAGCAAGAACTGGCAACATACGAGAAGCGCACCCCCAAGTCCCACGAAGCGCACACCAAAGCGCTGACACGGATTCCGCTAGGAGTAGCCAGCAATTACCGCGCCTACGATCCCTATCCGATATTTGTCCGCGATGGTCGCGGAGGACACATCCACGACGTGGACGGCAACGAATATGTCGATTTCAACCTGTGCTTCGGCGCGCTGATGGCCGGGCACTTGCACCCTGCGGTGGTGAAGGCCGTCGAGGCCAAACTGCAGACCGGCACCATGTTTGGCATGCCGCACGACGCCGAATTCGAACTGGCCCAGGAAATCTGCAAACGCTACCCGATCGACATGGTGCGCTTCAGCAACAGCGGAACCGAATGCACCATGCATGCGGTGCGTTTGGCGCGCGCCGCTACCGGCCGCGACAAGATCATCAAGATGGAAGGCGGCTACCACGGCTTGCACGATTCGGTGCTGGTCTCGCTAAAGCCCAAGCTGAAGGAAGTGGGGCCCCCGAATGCCCCCATCTCGGTGCCGGGCGGCGAAGGAATTCCCAAGGCTTCGGTGGCCAACACCCTGGTCGCCCAATTCAATGACCCAGCGACGGTTGAAAAACTCTTTCAGAAGCATCCCAACGAAATTGCCGCCGTGATTATCGAGCCAATCATGATGAACGTGGGCATCCTGATGCCCAACCCAGGATTCCTCGAGTCTCTGCGTTCGATCACCAAGGCTCACGGCGCGCTCTTGATTTTCGACGAAGTGAAAACCGGCGCCAAGCTCGGCTACGGCGGCGCGTGCGAATATTTTAAGATTCAGCCCGACCTGGTTTGCCTCGCGAAATCCATTGGCGGCGGCTTCTCGCTGGCCGCCTTCGGCGCTCGCAAGGAAATCATGAATCTCATCTCCGATCATCGCGTTTTCCACGGCGGCACCTACAATACCAATCCGGTGGCCATGGCCGCGGGTCTTGCCACGTTCCGCGAAGTGCTCACCAAAGACGCCTACCTTCACGTCGAAAGCCTGAACAAGAAACTCGTGGGCGGATATGACGACGTGCTGAAAAAGACCGGGCTGAAAGCTTACACCGTGAGTGCGGGAGCCAACGGCGCGCTGATGTTCTTCCCCGAGCCGATCCAGAATTATCGCGACTGGCTGGGCGTCGATAGCGACCTGTGGCGGCACTACTGGTTTGCGATGGTCAATCGCGGCGTGATGGCCCAGCCCTATTGGTGGGACGAGCAGTGGACCATCTCCGTCGCCCACACCGAAGCGGACATCGACCGCCACATCGCCACCTTCGCGGAGATTGCTCCCGATCTGGTCGCGGCTCAGAAGGGCCAAACCGCGACAGCCGCTCGTTGATTCCGATTTCGAGTCGGGCTCCCGGAGAGCGCGCGTGCCAGCGAACGATAGCGAGTTGAAACCGCATCTGCAGCGAGTCCTGGGGCGCTGGGATCTGGTGCTCCTGTTTGTCGTCGCTGTTTTCAACCTCAATGTACTGCCTTCCATCGCCGCCAATGGCGGCGTCACCATCTGGCTGTGGATCATTTCGCTGATCCTGTTTTTTTGGCCGCAGGGAATTGCCGTGATCGAGCTCGGCCATCGCTTTCCCGGCGAGGGCGGCGTTTACCTGTGGACCAAGGAAATTTTCGGCGATTTTCACGGCTTTCTTTCCGGCTGGTGCTATTGGACCAACAACATGCTGTACGTCCCCACCGTCCTGCTCTATTTCGTGGGCGTCTGCGTGTTCGTGCCCGGCGGCCATTGGGTTCAGTTGGCGGATAACAAATGGTTCGCGCTTTCCGCTTGCTTGGTCCTGCTGGTGCTGTTAGTGGTGTTGAATATCGTCGGCCTGGGCGTGGGGAAGTGGATCAACAATCTCGGAGGCATCGGCACCGGAATGGCCGCGGCCACTCTAATCGGCCTGGGAATAATCGTCTACGCGCACTTCGGCACCACCATCACCAACGCTGACTTTCGAATTCCCGCCAACCCCCGATTCGTGATGAATGCGTTTGGCGTGATTTGTTTTGGGTTGGTCGGGCTCGAGCTCGCCTCGGTGATGGGCGACGAAATTCGCGACCCGGCGCACACCCTTCCTTTCGCGGTGATTTGGGGCGGGCTGATTTCCGGCGCCTTGTACATTGGAGCGACGCTCACTTTGCTGATCGCCGTCGGCAAGAACGATATCAGCGTGCTGCAGGGAATCGTGCAGGCGGTGAGCCACATGGCCGCGCAGGTGGGCGTGGGCTGGATCATCGCGCCGTTTGCGTTGGTATTGAGTTTGTCGATCGCCGGGATCGGATCCGCATGGTTGGCTGGGTCGGCGCGGATTCCCTTCGTCGCCGGTCTCGATTCGTATTTGCCGGCGTGGCTGGGCAAGTTGCATCCGCGCTATAACACGCCGTACATGGCGCTCATCGTTCACGGCGTGGTTTCTTTTTTACTGTGCTTGATGGATTTTGCGGGCGCGGGAGTGGCCGAAGCGTTCCAGACCATGTTGTCCTTGGCGGTGGTGTTGCAATTGATTCCGTTCCTCTATATTTTCATCGCGTTGCTAAAGATTGGCGCCGCGCCGCCCGACGGCAAAGGCCGCTATTCCAAGCCGGTGTTGCTGCTTTCCGGCGCCAGCGGCCTGATGACCACCACTTTGGGCATTATCTTGGTCTTTTTCCCCGCCCAGCAGATTAAATCTCTGTGGATTTATGAAGTGAAGATGCTGGCCGGCACGCTTTTCTTCATCGGCCTGGCCTGGTTCTTTTTCTTTGTGTACGGCAGCCGCAAGACCGCGCCAGCGACGAGGCCCGCGTAACACGCATCGAATCAAGTTAGGAGATGATCATGGCTAGCGGAGCACAGACGAACGTGCGGAAATATCAAATGTTGATCGACGGAAAATGGCACGACGGCGACGGCGCCAAAACACTCTCGGTCTACGACCCCTCCACCGAAGAAGTGATCGCCACCGTGCCGGACGCCGGGCCCCAGTCAGTGAACGCCGCGGTAGCCGCCGCCACGGCCGCCTTCGAAACCGGCCCGTGGAGTTCCACGTCCGCCCAAGAGCGAGGCCGCGTCCTATTTCGGCTGGCGGAAAAAATACGCCAGAACACCGACATGCTAGCGCGCATCGAGTGTCTGAATTCCGGCAAACCGATCGTCGAAGCCGAATACGACATCGCCGACGTTGCCACCTGCTTTGAATACTATGCCGGGCTGGCCACGAAAATTACCGGACACGTCAATCCGGTCCCCGACAATGCCTTGAGCCTTTCGATGAAAGAGCCGGTCGGTGTGGCCGGACAAATTATTCCCTGGAATTATCCGCTGCTGATGGCGGCGTGGAAACTTGCGCCCGCGTTGGCTGCTGGTTGCACTTGCGTGCTAAAACCCGCCGAGCAAACCCCGCTGACTGCGCTCGAAATGGCGGCGTGGTTCCCGGAGGTTGGCCTGCCCGACGGCGTGGTGAACATCATCACCGGCCTGGGCGAATCCACCGGTGCGCCGCTGGTGCGCCACCCCGACGTGAACAAGATCGCATTTACCGGCAGCGCCGAAGTCGGGAAAATAATTATGAGGTCCGCGGCGGATACCGTGAAGCGCGTAACCCTTGAACTGGGAGGGAAGTCCCCCAACATTTTCTTTGCCGATGCCGATTTTGAAGCGGCGATCGACGGCGCGCTTTTCGGCGTATTCATCAATCAGGGCGAAGTGTGTTCGGCCGGCAGTCGCGTGCTGGTCGAGAAAAAAATCTACTCGAAATTTGTCGACGCCATGTCCGCCAAGGCCAAAACCATCCGTCTGGGCGCGCCGCTCGATCGCAAAACCAAGATGGGTCCGCTGGTGAGCAAAGATCAGTACGATCGTGTGCGGTCGTATCAGGAAATCGGCAAAAAGGAAGCCAAGGTCGCCGCCGGAGGCGGCCGCGCCGCGCACCTCGATCGCGGCTTCTACGTGGAGCCCACCATTTTCTATGATGTGGATAATTCCGCGCGCATCGCTCAGGAAGAAATCTTTGGCCCGGTGGCTGCCGTGATCCCGTTTGACGGCGAAGCCGAAGCCATCCGCATCGCCAACGCCACTCCCTACGGTTTGGCCGCGGCAGTGTGGTCGCGCGATATTTTCCGCGCGCTGCGCACGGTGAAAGCGCTGCGCGCCGGAATCGTGTGGGTCAACCACATGCAGCCCACCTACGTCGAGGCTCCGTGGGGCGGCTACAAGCAATCCGGATTTGGCCGCGAGTTGGGACCGCATGGCGTGGATGAGTACCTCGAGATCAAGCAAGTCCACATCAATCTCAACGAAACTCCGATTGGATGGTACTGACATGCCCACGATTGATCTGCGCACCGCGATACCCGGACCGAAATCGAAAGCGCTGATGCAGCGCCGCAGCGCAGCCGTTCCGCGTGGTCCCGCTCACTCCACTCCTGTGTTTGCCGCGAAAGCGGAAGGTGCGGTGGTGGAAGACGTCGACGGAAACAAGTTTATCGATTTTGCCGGCGGCATCGGGTGCGTCAACGTCGGCCACCGTTCGCCGGGCGTGGTGAGCGCGATACACGCACAGCTCGAAAAATTCGTGCACACCTGCTTCAGCGTCACGCCGTACGAGGGATACGTCGAGCTAGCCGAAAAATTGAACGCCCTGGTTCCCGGAAACTTTGCGAAGAAAACGCTGCTGGTGAATACCGGAGCGGAAGCCGTCGAGAACGCCATCAAAATCGCCCGCCATTACACCAAGCGCCCGGCCATCGTATGTTTCGAGGACGCATTTCACGGCCGCACCATGCTGGGAATGTCGCTCACCAGCAAGACCAATCCTTACAAAGAAGGATTCGCGCCGTTCGCTTCCGATATTTATCGTGTTCCGTTTGCCTATTGCTATCGCTGCTCCTATTCGCTCACCTATCCGGGGTGCAAGGTTTTCTGCGCCTCGCACATTGAAGACACCTTCAAGCGCGTGGTGGCAGCGGATTCGATCGCCGCGGTTATCGTCGAGCCGATTCTCGGCGAAGGCGGATTCGTTACTCCTCCGCCGGAATTTCTGCCGATGCTCCAGGCGATTTGCCGCCGCCATGGAATCCTGCTGATCGCCGATGAAGTCCAGACCGGCATGGGCCGCACCGGTGCGATGTTTGCTTGCGAAAAGTTTGGCATCGAGCCCGATATTCTGATCACCGCAAAATCTCTCGGTGCCGGATTGCCGATCGGCTCGGTCACCGGGCGTGCCGAAATTATGGATGCGCCGGGCAAGGGCGCCCTCGGCGGTACTTTCACCGGAAATCCCTTGGCATGCGCCGCGGCGCTGGCCGTGATCGCAGATCTGCAAAACGGCCGATTGCTCGATCGCGCCAACGAATTGGGCGAGCGCTTCGCGCAGCGTTCCCGCGAATGGCAGCAGCGTTGGGCCATCGTGGGCGAGACGCGAGGGATGGGTGCGATGCGCGCAATCGAGCTGGTCCGTTCGCGCGAGACCCGCGAGGCCGCCAAGCAAGAGACCGAAAAAGTGATGCAATACTGCTACGAACACGGCCTGCTTACCATTTCCGCGGGGACCTACGGCAACGTGCTCCGCATTCTGGTGCCGCTGGTAATTACCGACGATCAGTTCGCCGAAGGGCTCGGAGTTATCGAGGCGGCCCTCGCTTCGGTTTGCGAATCACGCGAGCCAGCCGTCTGCCACACGTCGTAAAATCGGAATCTTGGCTAACGGATCGCGATCGCTTTTACATTGCGGGATTTGTGGGCGGCCTATTGCCGTGATGGTTGCGACGGTTCTTGCTCAGCCTACGGCCGAGCCAGATGAGCGGCACTCCGGTAGCGAGCAGCAGCAGTGACGCCGGCTCCGGCACCGGCGCGCTGATAGCCACAACCTGATTCACGATCCGGGACGGCATTCCAAAGCGCCCCGCTTTCGTTGCGCCCAAACTCTGCGGACCACTAAACAAAGCATACGTGATGCTATCGCTGCTCGGCGCGCCGATCGCACACGAACCCAAGTCACTGCTTGGCGTTGTCGCACTGTGCGCGTTCGACGCCGCCACGCCTGTGCCGGGCATTTGATTTACGATGGAACAAGTAAACGAACCAGCGTGCGGGCCATCAAAAATTGCTTCCAACGTGATTGGGGGACTGGTGCTCGACGGCGCTGCGATTGTTCCGTTGCGTACTTGAACGTCGGGCTTCTTACTGAGGATGAGTGACTGCGGGTCGAATGCCTGGACGCCATCGGCACGAAGGTCGAAGGCACCGAGCAGGATCAGCCCGGCTACCAGCAACAACCTTGCGTACGTCATTTTTACGTTCTCCAGGTAGTTCCTACATGGTACTGCAACTTGTGTACCATTCAATGAGAAACGTGAGAAAAGTTTAAGCCTAATTTAATCAATAACATATGCTGTGGAAAACTAGAGTCCTACCACCAAAGTGCTAAACTTTTGCACATTTTAGGCTTTATTCTCCACATCTTCATCAGGACGCACCACGGTTCCCTCCGTCCTTTTCCCCGCGGCAACAACGGTCAGTAACATCACCTAAGTAAGTCTCTGCACCCTGCGCCGCCGGCAGGCCTCGCACAAAAAAATGGGACACCGGCCCGTTGCGCGACGCGCTGTCCCATTTTTCGTCGCAAATTTTAGTGCGGGTGTCCGCCGGAATGTCCAGACCCGCCGGAAGAATGTCCCGCGCTGCCGCTTCTGCCGCTGCTTCCATTATTACCTCCGCCGGAATTCGACGGCGCCCGATACGTCGGACTCGGACGGTTGTTGGCGCCCGCGTTCGGCGGACGATAAGTGTTTGCCGGCGCGCGATACGTATTCGCTGGCGCGCGATAGGTTGAATTGGCTCCGCCGTAGCTAGGCGTGGAGCGCGGCGCGACGATCGGACGGCTCATGTTCAGCGACGGCCGAGAGTAGCTGCGGTTGCTCGGCGCGGAATATGCGCGCCCGGCTGCGGATGCTCCGCCCGTATTTCCCGGCGTCGCGTGCGACGAAGGAGGCGTGAACGTTCGCCAATTACCTTGCGCCGTCGCCGAAGAGCGTGCCGCCGCACTCGAATTCACGCCGCCACGATTCGCCGTATTCGAATTGCCGTTGACCGCCGCGTGAGTGGCCGCCGGCGCGGTGGCGGCGCGGTTGCCGCTTACACCCGCCACTCGCGATCCATTTTGACCGCTGCTGAAAAAGTGCTGCTGCGCCATCGAATGGCTCGGTACTGCCGACGAATTTACCGGCCGGCTTACCGACTGATAGCTTGCCTTCGTAGGCTGAACCGGCATGCGCCCCGAAACCATTCCGCCCTCGCGGAAGGTCCGCGCATCGATCGCTGTCTGATGCGCAGGAACCGCGGCGTGGCCGAATTCATTCGATCCCATCGAAGACAAACCCGCGCGAACGCGTCCGTTGGTTGCCGCCAATCCGATGTTGGAGTACGCATGCACCCCGCGCGGACCGAGCGGCGCATAGCCGCCGCCCACGCGGGCGCCAAAAGCCGTCACCCCGTAAGTCCGGCCGTATCCGCCGTACCAGGGATGATAGAAATCTCCAGGTCCGATCGCGAGCCAGCCAACGCGTCCGAAGCCGAAGCCCGCTCCAAATCCAAATCCAAATCCGATTCCGAATCCGAATCCGACGTGTGGCCCAAACCCGAAGAACGAAACGTAAGCCGGCGCCCACACTGGGTAATATCCCGGATACCCGAATACCGGCCCGGGCCACCAGCACCAGCTACCGCCATACACGAACCACCGTCCGTAGTGATACGGAGCCCATCCCCACGGTTCGTACGATACCCACGTCCATCCGTAGTAAGGCTCGTAAGTCCACCGTCCGTCACGATACGGAACCCAGTCTGGTCCCGCCGAGGGCACCCAAACGTTTCCGTAATCCGGCACGTCCTGCCAGTGGCCGTAAGCATCCAGATCCTGCGATCCAACGTAGTACCGATCGGTGTGTTGCCAGCTCATCGCTTGATTGATGTGGCGATCGCGGTCGCTGTTCCATTGATCCCACTCATCGCGTACCGGAGCGTTGCTGGTCTGATACTGAGGATTGTCCGTCCCTCGAATTGTAATCATCTGGCCGGCCGAAACGCGCGCGCTGCCTTGCTGCGTGCTGATATCGGCTTGGCCGCGCACCACAATCACGCGAGTATCCGAATCCGAGCGGACCTCCACTCGGAAGATGCCATCGCCGGCGGGATGCACCGCCATATTGGGAGTGTCGATTTCCGACTGCGCTTCGCTGCCGGGTATCACGCTCAGGTCCACCACTCCCAACCCCAATTGCACTTGGATATGTTTGCGCGTAAGGTCCACAATTTTGGCGTTAGTGTTCTGGTCCATGCGCAGAACGTTTGCGAAGTCCAGTTCCACCTCCGTGCGCCCGCCAGGGCCAGTGGCGACGCTGTCGCCCGGGACGACCGGGGTATTCATCGTTGCGGCGGTCCAGTCCGTGGAGTCGTTATGCTGGGTCGAGACGTCGCCGTGAATCAGGCTGACGCGGCCCACGCCAGGCGCCGACGCCGCATCGGTTTGGCCGTCCGAGGAATTCGCTTGCGCATCGGCGGAATTCGGCTGCGCATCTTGCGCGCGCGCAGTATTCGCGAAAATCAGAGCCATCGCCGCAATCGTTAGAAGAAGTTTTTTCATCTCGTCCCCCCTTCCGTCCCCTGGTGTGCTGAGCCGCACGTGCGGGCCATCTCTATGAATCCGCTGTAGATAATGCAGGTATGGAACCAAACACGCGCCGTTCTTAGACTCTTCATAAGTTATTGCATTCAAATGAGTTAGCCTATTTTAGGCGCGAGGGAGGCAAGTCGAAATCAAAGGGAATTGGCTGCTTTCAACCACCAGTGGTGGTTTTCAACCAGCCGTGGTGGCACTGCAGATCGCGCCCCCGGCGGAGATCGGCGGACTGGCGCCGCCTCTAGGTATTGCCTTCGGGAGTATCGGGCGCGCCCATCGTCGATAAACGATAGCGCAACGCATTCCGGGACAGCCCTAGCGCTCGCGCCGCCTGGCTCTTGTTGCCGTTGGCGCGGTGCAACGCCTCGCGAATAATTTCGTGCTCCCATTCCTCGAGGGTTTTCCCCTCCGGCAGCAAAGGCGCGGGTCCGGCAGGGGCGGAGCGGGAGGACGCCGCGTCGAGATGAAAATCAGCAACGTCGAGGGTTTCGTGCGCGGAAAGGGTGATCGCTCGCTCGATAATATTTTGCAGCTCGCGGACGTTTCCCGGCCACGAAAAATCCATCAGCATTTTCACCGCGGCAGGAGTCACCCCGCGCACCGGATGCTTCGCGTCTTTCGCAAAGCGCTTCAGAAAGAAATCCACCAGTCCGGGAATATCTTCCTGGTGATCGCGTAGCGCGGGGATATCGATGGCCACCACGTTCAGCCGGTAATAAAGGTCTTCGCGAAAGGTGCCATCTTCGAGCGCGGCGCGCAGATCGCGGTTGGTGGCGGCCACCAGCCGGACGTCCACCTTCAGCGTTTTGGTGCCGCCCAGCCGCTCGAACTCGCGTTCCTGCAGCACGCGCAGCAGCTTCACCTGAGTAGCCGGCGGCACATCGCCAATTTCGTCCAGAAAAAGCGTGCCCTTATCCGCCAACTCGAATTTTCCCGGCTTACTGGTAGCGGCGCCCGAAAACGCGCCTTTCTCGTAGCCGAACAGTTCGCTTTCCAGCAAATTTTCGGGGATGGCGGTGGCGTTGATTTTGACGAACGGGCCAGAAGCGCGATGCGAATGCTCGTGGATGGCGCGAGCGATCAGGTCTTTGCCCACGCCGCTTTCGCCACCGAGCAGGACCGTGGTGTTGGTCGGGGCCACCCGCTCGACCATCGCCAGCACCGCTTGCATGCGCTCGCTGCGCGCGACGATGTTTTCGTACTCGTAGCGCTGGCCGAGTGCTTCGCGCAGCGTGCGGTTTTCTTCCACCAGCTGGTTGGCGGCCAGCTCCTTGCGCACCACCATCAGCATTTCCGCCAGCGCAAACGGCTTGAGCACGTAATCGCTGGCGCCCTGCTTCATCGCTTCCACGGCGGATTCCACCGTTCCGTACGCGGTCATCACCACCACCGGCAGCCGCGCCGTGGATTTCTTGATGGCGTGCAGGAATTCCAATCCGCCCATTCCCGGCAGACGTAAATCGGTGATCACCAGATCGATAATCTCCCGGCTCAAAATCTTGATGCCGGCCTCCGCATCCGCGGCGGAATGGGTTACGTATCCTTCTTCGCCCAGGCTCAGCTCCAGCAGCCGGCGCATTTTCGCTTCGTCTTCGACGATCAGAATGGATGCCATGCTGTAATTCTATCTCCGATCTGTGGCAGCGTCCTCAGGCCCGAAATGCCGTGGCGCGATTTCTTGCGCCGGAGTTGCCGGCAGGAACACCCGAAAGAACGCTCCCTGGCCGGTCTCGCTAATCAATTGGATCGCGCCGCGATGGTCGTCGACGATTTTCGCCACGATGGATAGCCCCAATCCCACGCCAGTTTTCTTCGAGGTCACAAACGGATTGAAAATTTGTTCGCGCAGCTCGGCGGGAACTCCCGGTCCGGAATCCTCGATCTCCACACGCAATCCCGTCCGGCCATCGCGCGATTCCGCCGACGTAGCCACTCGCAATTTCCCCGGAAAACCTTCCATCCCTTCGTACGCGTTGAAGATCAAGTTGGCGAACACTTGCTCGCACAGCTGTTCATCCGCCAGGATCGCCGGCAGATTTTTTGCATACGCTCGCTCGACGCTCACCGCCGCAGCCGGGTACCGTGCGTGGGCCGCCTCGAGCGCCCGCTCCAGAACGTTTTCGATTCGCAGCGGACTCAATTCCAGTTGGGATGGCCGCGCGAAATCGAGGAAACGCGTCACCAGTCCATTGAGCCGGTTCACTTCGGACGAAATGTAGCCGGCCAGCTCGCTTTCCAGCGGATTCGCGCCCTGCAGTTTTTTCTCGAGCATCTCCGCCGAACCCTTGATCACGCCCAGCGGATTGCGAATCTCGTGCGCCAGTCCGGCGGACATCTGGCCCAGCGCGGCCAGGCGTTCCGCGCGGCGCGCATCGGCCTGCACCCTCTGCAATTCGCGATTGGTTTGCGCGAGCTGCTCGGAAAGAAGCTGGTAACGCTGGGTCTGCTTTTTACTTTCGACCACGAACCGATTCACCAGCATGCCCGCGAGAAAGAAGAAAAGAATGCGGATCGCCAGTTCCAAATATCCCGAAGGCAGAACTTCGTACTCCTGCAGCGCGAGAATCAGCAGCGAGCAATACGCCAGCGAAATGCCCAGCGTCCACAGGATGGTCCCAATCGCGCCAAAATTAATCGCCGCGGTCACCACCGGCAAGTAGTAAATCGGATAGTAGGCGCTGTTGATTCCAGCGTCCCCGGTGTGTTCGAGCAGCAGGGTGGCCAGAGCAGTCTTCACTAGGATGCTGTACACCGGTCCGCGCGTCGGAAAGCGCGCGATCAACCGCCCTTCGAGCACCTGGTAGACGCCGATGGCCAGCAGCACCAGCTGCTTATGAATTTCATTGACCGGCGGCAACAGCGCCAAGCCCGCCAAAAAGACGAGCCACAGCAAATCGATCCAGTCGAATCGCGATCGCTCAGCGTCGGTCATTTTCTGCTGAAAACTCCCCGTAGAATCTAACAGCATTTATCCGGCGCACGAAAGGCTGCTCGGCGGCGCGACAGAAAGGCGACTTCGTACCCCTCCGGGTGGACGTTTCCCGGGCCATTTTTTCGACGCACATAAATTGCAAGTCGCCAGGATTCAGATTCCGTAATTATATAGTTATGAGCGAGACGCATTCTCTAATCCCCCCCAGACGCCAGAATTCAGATTCGGTCCGCTCGGCGGCGCGGCAGGAAGGCGACCTCGGGCGGTTCGGGGTTGGCGATTTCTTGGGTCATTTGATCTTCCTCCTGTTCGGCTCGAACGTAGCATCGCGGTGGGAGCGATGGAAGGATGAATTCCTGTGGATAATTTGGCACGGGAGCCGACGCTCAAAACTGCCGAGTCCGTGCGCAGTTCGAATCGGCCGGTGAGACCGATGGCACCTATCCGCAAGCTTCGATTTTATCGTCCGCTAAGAAATACGGAAGTCATATACCTCACCGGATATTACTTGACAAGGTATCTAAGTTTATGTAGGTTCCTGCCACCTCTCTTGAGAGGAATGGGCATTCCGCTCAATTGATGTTTCCCGATTGCGATCGGAGAC
>Ga0302326_10011874_pt1 | contig 18673 bp, 15 predicted proteins | sample Palsa_T0_3_FD_202264 | JGI IMG/M metagenome (GOLD analysis project Ga0302326, IMG submission 202264) | Peat permafrost microbial communities from Stordalen Mire near Abisko, Sweden - Palsa_T0_3 | ecosystem: Environmental > Terrestrial > Soil > Palsa > Peat permafrost | place: Sweden: Abisko...
CATGAAGCAGCGCATACCCCTGCGTCGGCGCTCGCGCGTTGCACGCGACCGCACCGTGCTCCGCTTCGGGGATGCAACACGCTGCATGTTAGGTGTGACCTGGATGCAGCGCGTTGCATCCGCAGCCCGCGTTGCATGTAATGCGTTTCATCTTAGACGTCGTCGCCGAGGTAGGGAGCGTTCACCGCGCGCAGCTCCCGGTCCACATCGTCCTCGACCCGGGGCTTGCGCAGGATATGCACCTGCCCCTGCTGAATTCTGACCTCAAGCCCCTGGTCGGCCAGAATAACGACCGGCTCCACCCAAGCCGTTGTCAGAACACGTATTTTCCCCTCGGGCGCCGTTTCGACCGCAATTGTGCATTTGTCCGTTTTCAGTAGGGTGTCTGGCGTCATAATTCCCTCTGGCGCCGCCGGTGTTCGATCGGTCGAGCCGTCGTTACACGTAACATTTCTTGCAACGCATCACTCCACAGCGCCCAATGGGTCGTACTCTAGACCGAGTAGAGGTGCCGGAAAGGGCCAAGCAGAGCTTGGAACTCACCGAGAGGTGTCACGCGTAAAGCCTGGAAGGTCATTCGCGGTGACCCGTAACACGGTCGCGCGAAGTGACGCGCTCTGCGCAGCCGTCAAACGTGCCCGTTACAACACGCAACCTCCCCACCGTAACGGTATGCAGGGTTCAGATCACACTAGATCACCGCGGCCAGTTCGTCCGAGATAAAAGCCTCGACCGCGGCCTGAACGGTGCTCTTGTCGTCGCGCTCGTCGGCCCCAAGATACCTGCCTGCGACTAGCCCATCGATTTCCGCGTCGGTCAGGCAAATTGTGACACAGCGCATCCCGCTGCGGCGGCGGTCGCGATGACGGCGCATGCGTGCGGCGCTAGGGGAGGGCAAGCGGACGGGTTCCTCATTGGCTTCGGTGTTCATTCGCGACTCCAGAAACGGGGCGCGCGCCTCAAAAGCCCGGTGGCGCAATTCATCAGCCCCGAGAGCATCGTGCCAAAGGTTAGCTAACGCATCCTTGATGCCCGCCTCTGTTGTTCGTCGGGATTTTGATGAGCAAGAAATTTTTGCAATAACGCAGGATTCCTAGGGAACAGGGGGGATTAAAAGTTCTTCGGATTCAAAAACACAGTCAGGCAGATCAATAGCTTGGGCGTAAACACGATGTTCTACCGTTGAACTATTCCCCAATTTTTTCCGGCGCGTTCGCGAAATTGCGCGCAGACCGCGTGGATAGGCGGTTTCATCTAGGACATCTCCGTCCGCTTTCCAACCTTAGACTTTCCAAGCCTAGACTTTGCAAGTCTTAGAAGAGTGCGACGCGCGCCTGAAGCGAGCGGGCAGGGTGCACCGGCGCTGAAATGACAGTCGACAATCGCTGTCGTCATCGTTGAATCGATGTAATACGAGACGCGCACGCTATACTGTACGGGTACAGTATATATCCCTATGTATAAGTACTTACTCAGTATAGATTCACCATTATAACTTTATATTATTTACTGCGGCTCGCGCTTCACTTATGAAATGGGTCCTGGGGGACCAAGCGATGACCGCTGATCCGTTCACGGACCGCCTCGCCCGCGTGCGCGATCGCTTCGCGACGACGCTTGCCGGCAAGATCGACGAGACCTGTGCGGCGATCCCGTATTTCGCCGACGCCTCGCCGGCGGCGCCCGCTGCGGTGGCGGAGGCCTATCGATGCGTCCACGGGATCGTCGGCGTTGGGCGGACGGTTGGTTTCCCCGCAAGCGGCAGTGCAGCTCATGACGTCGAAGATATCTTGAGATCGCCGCAGCAGCAGCGGCGCGGATTGACGGCCGACGAAATCGCGCTGCTGACGAAAATGCTGCAAGGGCTGCGCGAGGTCGCCACGCGCGAATTGCAATCCTTCAACTCACCCCAATCGTGAAACGGAACATGGTTGTGTACATGCGTGCTCTCTTCGTGTCGATCTTCGCCCTCGTGCTGTTTCCCATCGCAGCGCAGTCGCAGACCAAGACCATCCCGCTGCCGCCGGTCCCGCACCGGCCGGCAGCGACGCGGCTGCAAACCGAGGCCGCCGCCGCGGAGCCGGCAGCGTCGACTCGGCCGGGCGATCTCCTTGCCGAGGTGACGTTTGCCGATATCGGCTTCATCAATGGTCTGCGTCTTTCCAACCTCGGCGGACATCAGGAATTGTTTGTGCCGCTGCCGCAGGACGCCGAAGTGACCGCCGGCGAATTGGTGCTCGCCGTGGACGATCTCAGCGCGTATGAGGCCAAACGCAATCTCGAAGTGCAGGCCAACGACCGCACGGTGGCGGCGATCGCGCTCGACGGCAAAAGTCGCGGCCGCATTGTCCGCATTCCATTGGGAAGGACGCGGCCCAAGGACGGGTACCTCAAGCTGACATTTCTCTACTCCGGCGCCGCTACGCTGGATCGTTGCATCGACGTGCGCTACGTCGGCGACAGCCTGACGATCAGACCGGAAACCGCGGTCGAAGTCGCCGTCGGATCGGTCGGTTCGCTCGACGTGGCGACCACGGCGATGCTGATGCCGCGGGACGTCGCGATCGTGCTGCCCAGCCGGCGTGTGACGGAGAGCGAGATCGCGACGGCGGTCACGGTCGCCCGTTCGCTTATTTCCAGCGGCCGGCGCGTGTCCTTTCACCCCGGCTACGAAGCCGTGGCGGACTTGGCCAAGCGCGACGAGGCCGGCCGCTGGGCGCGCGGCGTGATCCTCATCGGACCGCTCGCTGAAGCGGCCAACGTCATCGATTCGCCGCTCGCTCGGATGGCGGGCGCCGTCCAGCCACTCGGCACGCTCGCCGCGGTCCGCGTCGGCGGCTTGCCGGCACTTCTTGTCTCCGACAGCAATGTCGTGCGTGCCGGCCGGTTGTTTGCGAGTCCATTGCGGGCGGCAACTCGCGGCATGGCGTGGGCGTCGGTCGGCGAAGCTGGCACAATCGATCTTCCGACCGACCGCGCGACCTTCGAGCAGCTCGCCGTGGCGCCGGCGCAGGCGGACGTGTTTGGCCGCGCCGATCTGACGACCATCATCGATATTCGGCGCCTGCCGCCGGAGACGCGTCCAACGCGTCTTTTGCTCGACGTCATGGTCGCGCCCGACGGGGCGGGAGAGAAAGCGGTGGTCAGTACCTTCGTCAACGAACGGCTGCTCGGCAGCACTGTTGCGGCGATTGGCGAGCCGACGCATCTCGATCTCAGCCTGCCGGATGGTCTGTTCGGCACCATTGCCAATGTCCGCGCGCTGGTTCAACGCGATAGCGCGCAAGGCGAATGCCGTTTCGAAGCCCAGGGCTATCCGGCGCAAATCCTCGGATCGTCGGCCCTGGTGCTGGCCGCTACCGACGGCGCGCCGCACGATTTCTCCGACCTGACGCCGCACTTCGCTCGCGGAATCAAACTTCTGGTGCCGGCGGCTGCCGCCGACCAGCCTGTTACCGTGCTTGGCATCCTGGCGCAGGTGGTGAATCAACTCTCGCCCGACATCGCGCCGCTTAGCGTCAATTTCACCCCGAGCAGCAGTGCGCCGCAGCCGGACGCTCCCTTCATCTCCGTCAGCGACCGCCCGCCATCGGGCACCAATCCGCGGGTGCGGTTCGATCGCGGGCGCGTGGCGGTGACTGACCGCTCCGGCCGCACGCTGCTCGATCTCGGCGGCTTCGTCGGCGGCGCGGTGGCCCAGCTCGTCAGCGCCGGCGACTATCCCGGCGTCTGGATCAAGCCGCTGGCGGCCGACGGTTCAGCGCCGTCGCCGAGCGAATTTCACCTGGATCACGGCGACGTCGCCTTCATCGATGGCAACGGCGTGGCGCTGGCGATGTCGACCGAGCGCGACACGGTGGTGCGGATCTCCTATCCCGATCAGGTGTCGTGGTTGACCGTCGCTGAACGCTTCCGTTCATGGATCATCGGCGGCCTCTGGCTGTTCGCGACCGCCGCGCTCTTGTTCATCCTGCAACGTCTGTTCCGCCGTCGGCCGGCGCGACCAAACGAGTAGCCGATGGCGCTGTCGCCGTCAGACCGCGGCCTTGGCGATCTTCTGGTCGGCCGGCGCGTCATCGCCCTGCCGCAGCTCGACGAGGCTGTCGCGCTGGCGGAGCGCTGGAACGTGCGGCTGGGTGACGCTCTGCTCTCGCGCAACTGGATCGATCCGCGACTTTATTATGAGGCATACGCGCAGCACTTCGATCTGCCGTTCGTCGATTTGATCCGCGAGCCCCCCGATCGCGGATTGCTGCGCGCCGCGGACGTCGACCTCTACGCGCTTCGACTGACCATGCCGTGGCGCCGCCGCGACGGCCGGCTGCTGATCGCCACCGCGGAGCCCGGGCCGGAAACGGTCCTGTTCGCGCGCGGCCGCTGGGGCACCGAGATCGAGTTCGTAGTTGTATCGAAATTCGACATCGTCATCGCGGTGCAGACCGCGTTCGCCAACGCGCTTTCGCGCCGCGCGGTTTTCGAACTGGCGGAATTCGATCCGAGAATGTCCGCCCGCACCGTCCTCACCACCGGACAAATGATCGCAGCCTATGTGCTGTTGAGCGTGATCCTCCTCGGCTTGGCCTTTACGCCGCTTGCCACGCTCATCGCACTCAATGTCGCGATCAGCATATTTTATCTCGGCAACTTCATCTTCAAGGGAATTCTGGTGTCGGTCGGCGGCGGCCGCTCCGCCGAGGTCGACGAGACCGTAGCCGTCGAGGCGCGCGCGCTGCACGAGGAGGAACTGCCGGTGTTCACCGTGCTGGTTCCGATGTTCCGCGAGGCGGCGATGCTGCCGCAGCTGGCACAGGCCTTGCGCAATCTCGATTACCCGCTCGGCAAGCTCGACATCAAAATCGTGCTCGAGGCCGGCGACCGCCAGACGCTGGAGGCCGCGCGCACGCTCGGTCTCGAAGGCGTGTTCGAGATCATCGTCGTACCGCGGTCGGCGCCGCAGACCAAGCCGAAGGCCTGCAACTTCGCACTGCGCTTCGCGCGCGGAGAATATCTGGTCGTTTACGACGCGGAGGATCGGCCCGAGCCCGACCAATTGCGCAAGGTCGTGGCGACCTTCCGCCGGTCGCCGCCGAATACCGCCTGCCTGCAATGCCGCCTCAATTATTACAACGCCAATGAGAACTGGCTCACGCGCATGTTCACGCTTGACTACACGCTCTGGTTCGACCAGGTGCTGCCCGGACTGGAGCGGCTGGGCATGCCGATACCGCTCGGCGGCACGTCCAATCACTTCCGCACCGACATTTTGCGCGAGCTGCACGCCTGGGATCCGTTCAACGTCACCGAGGACGCCGATCTCGGCATCCGCATCGGACAAAAGGGATATCGGGTCGGCGTGGTCGACTCCACCACCTTCGAGGAGGCGAGCTGCCGCACCGGGCAATGGGTCCGCCAACGTTCGCGCTGGATGAAGGGCTACATGCAGACCGTTCTGGTGCACACCCGGCGGCCGCTGCATCTCATCCGCAGCGTCGGCTTGCTCGGATTTCTCGGTTTCATCTTCTTCATCGGCGGCACGGTGCTTACCGGGCTGCTCAATCCGGTCTTCTGGGTGTTCTACGCAATCTGGGTCGTCGCCAGTGCCGCGAATTTCGATCCGCTTTTCCCGCAGTTCCTGCTGTTCCTTTGCCTGTTCAATCTGCTCGCCGGCAATGGCGCCTTTACCTACTTGTTGATGTTGGGACCGATCGGCCGCGGCTGGCTCAATCTCATTCCGTTCACGTTTACGTTGCTCGGCTACTGGGTGCTCATCTCCGTTGCGGCTTACCGGGGGCTTTGGCAGCTCATCCGCGACCCTTTCTTCTGGGAAAAAACCCAGCACGGGTTATCGCGGCATAACGCCGGGGAATTATCCAGCGCCGGTGGTACGCCATGAACCGCGCCGTGAGCCGCACGGTGGCGGCAGCACCGGTGGCCTCGTTGGCGTACGTGGCGATTCTGGCGCTGACGGCGATCGCCGTGCGTAACGGGCTCATTGCTGATGACACGTTGCGGCTATGGGCGGGCGCGAGTACCGCCGCAGACGGACAAGTGCCGATCGGGCGGATCGTGGCCGGCTACCCGACATTGCCTTTCCTGGCCACGACTTTGGTCGCCTGGCTTGCGCCTGCCGGTACGCCGGCGCCGGCGCTGGTAGCGGCGGGTGTCTTTTCTCTCATTGCCGCCTTCTGCTTCCTTTCGTTCCGCAGAATCGGACTGCCCTATGTCGTTGCCGTCATTGCCACGCTTCTGATCGCGTTCCATCCGGCGCTGGTGCGCGGCGTTGTCGCCGGGCCGGCCGACATGTTCCTCGCGGCATTCCTTTTGATTTTCAGCCTGGCGCTCTATGACCTGCGTGCGCGCAGCGGCCCATCGGAGGTGATGCATGTCGGGCTTGCGCTGATGGCGCTTGCCTTCGCACACCCGGTGGGCGCGGCGTTTGCCTTTGCTGCCGTGCCGTTTTTGGCCTTCGCGGTCCGGCCTTTGCTGGTGGCAAGCTCCGCGTTGAATGTCGTCATTGCGCTGATCTTTCCGACGCTCTTCATGCTCGCTTCCTTCGCCTACGTGTCGTGGGTTTTCCCCGGCGACGGCTGGAGCTTCTTCGCCGCGCCGACGCAAAGCCTGTCGCTGTGGACCGCGGCCGTAGCGCGGCTCTTCGGCAATGGCCTGTTCCGTGTTCCAACGATCGATGCGAGCCTGGCAATGGGTGCGGCGCTGGCCATCGGGGCGCCCGTGGCCGTGGTCCTGCTGGCGCTCGTTTATCGGCGGCGGCCGCTCGTGATACCGGCGGCGGTCTTCATCGCCACCGCGATTGCGGCAACGGCGATTTGCGTCAGCAGCGGCTTCTTCGGCGATCCGACGGCGATGGTGCTCGCCGCCCCCGTGCTCGCGGCCACCGTCGTGATCCGCATACCCATTGTGCGCGAGCGCATCTTCATCGTTACTGCGCTGCTCGCGCTCGGATGGCTCGGTGGGTTCGTCAGCCTAACCTTGGTCGATCCGATCACCATGAACCGTCTTCATGCAGCGTTCGATCCGGCGGCGAACGAGCGGCTCGACACCATCGCCGCCGGCGGCGCCTTCGTCGGACGTGACGGAGTATTGGCCGACACCGAGAACGCCCCGGCATTGGTGCTCGGGCGCGGCGGCGCGCACGGAATGCTTGGCCCCGAGAGCGAAGCATTCGCGCTCGCCATGCTGTTCACCCGCGTCGACACGCCGTTGATTGCCGTGCCCGATCCGCAAAGTCCGGCAGGCGTCAATGACCGGCTCGACAAGGCGTTTCCGTCGCTGTTTCGCGACGGCTTGGCCGGTTATCGCGTCATATACCAAAACAATACTTGGCGAGTGTTTGCGAAAAAGAACGATATCGCGGTCTCAAAACAGTAATAGTCAACGCAATATACTGCAATAGTGCGCAAATATAAGTATAAATGCGGAGGCGATGCATGCGGATACTTGTGGTCGACGATGATGAAAACTTTCGCGATCTCACCGAGGGTGCGCTTCTGTCCGCAGGCTATACCGACATCGTCACCGCGGCTTCCGGCTGGGATGCCCTGAAGGTTCTCGACGTCGGCCGAACGACGGACGCGAATCCGACCGTCGATGTCGTGCTGCTCGATATCCTCATGCCGGAAATGGACGGCACCGAGGTGTGTGCGCGCATCCGCAACGATCCGCGTTATATGGATCTGCCAGTTATCATGGTGACGGCGCTCGCCGACGTGGAGTCGCTTGCCAACGCTTTCGTGGCCGGCGCAACCGACTATCTCCACAAGCCGGTCGACCGTATCGAGTTGGTAGCGCGCGTGCGCTCCGCGCTCCGCCTCAAGGCGGAGCTCGACCGGCGTCTGGCGCGTGAGCGCGAATTGCTCGCATTTGTGTCGAGCTGGGACGACCGGCGCGCAGGCATGTGGATCGACGAGGCGACGGGTCTGTTCGTCGGCGAGGTTGCGGAAGCGTTTCTGATCGCTTGTTGCTCCGATGCCGAAGAGCTGGTCTCCGTTATCGCGCTGACTCTTGACCGCGTGGACGCGAGTGGATCGGCGGCCGGCGCGGCTGCGGAAGCCGCCGCGCTCACGCAGGTCGCCCGTGCGGTACGCCGGCTCGCGGCAAACGTCGGCACCGTGGCGGCCGCTTACAAGAACGGCATGATCATTCTCGTCGCGCCGGAGCTTGGCGCTGATCGGGCGCGCCAGCTTGCCGAGGCCCTGCACGCGATCGTGCGGAAGCTGCGCCTGCGGAATTCCGAAGCGATCGATTCCGACTACCTGACCGCGAGTGTTGCGGCGATCACCGGGCGCGCCAGGCGCGACGTCGAACGCATCAAGATGCTCACGCAAGCGATTACCAGCGTGCGGCAAGCCGCTGCTGCGGGCGGCGACCGCGTTGTCGCGCAATCGGTGGAGGGCGCGACGTTGACGAATGGCCTTCGGATTTCGGGGAGCCAAAAGGAAATCGGTGCGACCGCCTGAGATTTTGCGAAGGCCGAACGCTCGTGTGGGGGCGAGCGCTGTGTCGAGTATGAGTGGGGCTGGGTATGTTGAAACGTAGTGTTGGTATCGCGTTCGGATTGCTTTGCCTGCCCTCGGTTGCCTGGGCCGGCGCATGGACGCTTCCGCAAGGTACCGGGCAATGGCTTACGACCGTCACCGCGGCCACGTCGAGCACTTATTTCACCGACAGCGGCCTCGCAGCAACGCCACGCTACAACAAGTATGAGCTGCAAATGCTCCTCGAATATGGGCTCACCGACCGGCTGACCGCCATCTTCAATCCGGGATTGCAGCATATCGACATCGCCGCGCCGACCAACGCCGAGCGCACCGGCTTGGGCTACACCGAATTCGGCGCGCGGTACGGGTTTTTCGAAGCTCCGACATGGGTGGTGTCGGGCCAGGCGACGCTGCGGATACCCGGCACCTATCAAACATCGAACCCGGCCGCGATCGGTTATACGGATGTCGAGGCCGATATTCGCGCGCTCCTTGGCCATAATTTCCAGATATGGGACAGGTACGGCTTCTTCGACGTGGAAGTCGCGGAGCGTATTCGCACCGACGGGTATCCCAGCGAGTTCCGCGCTGACGGGACGATTGGCATAAAGATCGTTCCGCGTTGGTTGCTGCTGGCGCAGAGCTTCAACGTGATCTCAGAGGGCTCGGGAATCTCGATCTTCGGCGGCAGCTATGATTACGAGAAGCTCCAGCTCAGCGCGGTTTACTCGTTGACCGACATCTGGTCACTGCAGTTCGGTGGATACACCACTTATGCCGGCCGCAACGCGCTGCAGGAGAATGGCTTGATCTTCGGCGCGTGGCGCCAGTTTTGAGAAGTCATGGCGCTCGAGCGCCGGCTTGATCCTCTCCGCATTCCCGCGTCCACGCGCAGCGAAGCACCTCTTCCGCCGGTTTGCCTTGAACGGTGAAATCCGTGTCGGTCGAGCCGCCGCCATCCGGATCGGTGAACCAATCCCAAATCAGAATGCCGCTGACTGCCGGGCGATCGAGCGCAGCGAGCCAATCGGCGATAACCGCTGCCTGAAGGGCGGGGTCGGGCGTAGCGGCGCGTTCCTCTGCGCTTTCCCACGGCTTTGCCGCAGCTCCCTTCGCCGAGCGCAAGCCAATTTCGCCGACCACGACCGGTTTGCCACGGCGCGCCCCCAGTGCGTCAAGGCGCTCGGCGATTGCGCGCATCTTGGCGCGCCGGCCCGTGCGGTCGGCGTCGGCGCCAAGCGGCGGATAAAGCGTAACCCCAACGGCGTCGAGCTGGCTCCAGAACCGCACGTCTTCGGCTTCCTCGATGTTATGCGCCATATAGAGCAGGCGGCCTGAAAAAAGCTGCCGCGCGGCGGCAATCAAGTTATTCCATTCGGGGCGCTGCTCCGTTGCGGAAAGCTCGGTGCCGATGACGAGCGCCTCCGCATTTTCATCCGCGGCAATCCGCGCGATGCGATTGAGTTCGCTGCGGTAGTTTGCGAACCATTGCTGCCAATCTTCATCGGAATTCATGGCGACCGTACCGGCCCAACGTTCCGGTATCCAGACGTGAGGTTTGACGAGTACGGCAAGCCCGGCGTCGTGGGCATCGCGGATCGCCGCGCGTAACTCCGCGTCGCTCATATCGGTGCCGCGTATCAGGTTCGGGCTTGCCGGCGTCGATTGCCAGAGGAATGGAATGACCGCGATTGCGCGCGCGCCGGCGCGCTTGGCTTCAGCGAGCGACGCTTTGGCCGTCGCGCTACCGAACGGATGGCCCGGCGAAGCGATGACGTTGACGCCGTCAAGCGGTTCCGCGCCGACCGGCGCGGCATGCGCCCTAAGCCACGCGAGCGCGCCGATGGCGAGCGCCAGCGCAAGAAGCGTTCGATGCCATAAGCGCGGATGACGCATTGCCTGTGATTGTGCGTCTGCCGATGGGCGCTGCAACGCCGGTCAAATCCGGTTGAGCGCATGTAGGTGGCTCTGCACTTGGGACGCCAACGTCATCGGATCGAAAGGCTTTGAGATCACGCCTTGCGCACCAAGCGCAATGAAATGCTCGACTTCCCGGGTCTGCGCGCGCGCCGTCATGAACAGCACGGGTATCGCGGTGGTTTGCGGATTCTTGCGCAGTTGCGTCAGCGTGGCCGGTCCGTCCATCCCGGGCATCATCACGTCGAGCAGGATTACGCGCGGCGACCACTCGGCCGCGGTGGTAATCGCCTCCGCTCCCGAGGAGCACGCGCGCACCTGAAATTCGGGATTGAGGCCGAGCGACATATCGACGACCTCGCGGATATCGGGCTCGTCATCGACGTGGAGGATCCGGATCGGGTTCATGCCGTCCCTTTCGCGAACCTTTCAGCTGAAAGATCGCGGGTGCTGTGAGCGATGCTGGCCATTTTCTCGCAGTCCGTGTGGCGTGGCGATCATGCGCCAGGACAGGGAATAATGGATTAAGAGCGGATCGCACCAAACAAAATTGCAGATACGGACAAATATCTACGTAGAAAAGCTTACATCCGATTTTACCTCGGACTTATTCGAATTGATTACCCCGATACCTAAAACCAAAATGAAATCGATCGCGCCGAGTTCAACGCTGCTCGCGCCTTGAGAATCCGAACACCACAGTACCGATGCAAAGAATGCTGCAAGCGGCCGAAAACAAAAATATCGCACGAGGCTCGCCGCGATCCATCATCATTCCGTAGATAGTCGGCGCAATCATGGAGCCGATGTTGAAGCCCGAAGACACGAATCCGAACACGCGTCCGAAGGCGCCTTGCGGCGTGACCGCGCGCACCAGCATGTCGCGCGACGGACTGGCAATGCCGACAAACAGGCCGGACAACGAGGTCATCAGCACCAGCGCATAAGAGGAAAAGCCGATGACGCCGACCATGGCGGTCACGGCGCCGGCAAACGCGAGGCCAAGCGCGGCGACGATGGCGTGCCGCGATGTACGCGAAGCGAGCACGCCGCCGACGAGCACGCCGAGGGCATTCATCAGCAACAGGCCGGTGAGCGCCACATTGGCCAGCGTATCGGGCGTGCCGTAAAGCGCGCCGAGCGCGACCACGAGGAAGCTGTTGAGGCCGCCCATGACCGATATCAGCACGAAGAAACAAAGGTTGAGAATGATCGGCGGCGAGAGGAGGAGCCGCCAGCCGTGGTCGTCGCGCTTCGACGCGTCGGAGTCGGCTGGCGGCGCGCGGCGTTTCTCGGCCAATCGGTCGGCGGGCGTCGGCCGCTGCGCGACCAATAGCGTGAGCACAAGAAAACCGAGGATTGCTGCGCCGACATAGGCGCCGCGCCAGCCGAAATGGCTCTGCATCAGCAGCAGCGTGCCCGGCGCAACCGCTGCGCCGAGAATTCCGGAAAAGGTGTGGAACGAGAACACCTGGCCGACGCGCGCGGGTGGGATGTGGTGGGACAAAAGCGAATAATCGGCCGGATGATACGCAGTGTTGCCGAGCCCGGCGACGGCATACATGGCGATGAACACCACGAACGAATCGACGAGGCCGGCAACCGCGAAGGCGGCGGCGCCGAGCGCGACGCCGGCAATCAGCACGACGCGCGCGCCGATGCGGTCGACCAAGAAGCCGACCGGCGTTTGCAGCACAGCCGAGACGACATTGAAGGCGGTGAGCGCCAGCGCCAAATCGGTATAGCTCACGCCATAATCGGCGCGCACGAACGCGAACAGCGGCGCCAGCATGATCATGTAATAGTGGCTCAGAAAGTGCGCCACACAGAGCGGCGCGACCACCCGCAATTCGCCGAAGCGGCGCGCGGGAGCCGAGATCGCCTGCGTCATCGGATCAGCGCCCCGCGCCGGTCCCGTTGGCCTGGCGCAACGCCTGCCAGATGCGGAATGGCGTCAACGGCATGTCGAGGTGGCGTATGCCGCGATCGGCGAGCGCGTCGAGGACTGCATTCATGACCGAGGTGAGCGAGCCGGCGCAGCCGGCTTCGCCGCAGCCCTTGACGCCGAGCGGATTGGTCTTCGCCGGCACCGGGTGCTCGGCAAGAGTGAAGGACAGCACGTCAGCCGCGCGCGGCATCGCGTAGTCCATGAACGAGCCGGTGAGCAATTGTCCGTCGCCGTCGTAGACCGTCATCTCCATGAGCGCCTGGCCGATTCCCTGCACGACGCCGCCGTGGAGCTGTCCGGCGACGACCATCGGATTCACCACGGTGCCGAAGTCATTGACGCATGAGTATTTCACCAGTTCCACCACGCCGGTCTCCGGGTCGACCTCGACCTCGGCGACATGACAGCCATTGGGAAAAGTCGCGGCGCCGGGACCATCGCTCACGTGACTGACATCGAGCGACTGCGGTGCATCCGCCGGCAGTTTGGCACCGCCGCTCCGCAAGGTCCGCGCCAGCTCGACGAGCGAAATTGTGCGGTCCGTTCCGGCGATGACAAAGCGGCCATGGCTGAATTCGATGTCGGAAACCGCCGCTTCGAGCACGTGACTGGCGATCTCCTTGCCCTTTTCCACGACCTTGGCGGCGGCTTCGACGATTGCGGTGCCGCTGTGCATAATCGATTTCGAGCCGCCGCTTCCTCCGCCCATGAAGACCCGATCGCTGTCGCCCTGAACGAGGGAGATCTTGTCGAAGGGAATGCCGAGTTGCTGGCTTAACACCTGCGCAAAGGGTGTGGCGTGGCCCATACCGAAATCGAGCGTGCCGGTCGTGAGCGTCACGGTGCCTTCGGCATTGAAGACGATGGCGGCCAATTCCTTTGACGGTGGCGCGGTGACTTCCAAAAAATTGCCGATGCCGAGACCGCGGAGCTTGCCGCGCCGCAAGCTTTCGCGCTTGCGGCGGGCAAAGCCCTTGACGTCGCCGAGTTCAAGCGCCTGCTTCATCAGCGCCGCGAAGTCACCGCTGTCATAGGTCACGTCGGAGGCGGTCTTGTAGGGCAGGTCCTGCGGGCGGATCTGGTTGCGCCGGCGCAGCGCCAGCCGATCGATGCCCATCTCGGCCGCCGCGGCATCGATCATTCTCTCCATAAAGTAATTGCCCTCAGGCCGGCCGGCGCCGCGGTAGGGGCCAATCTGCGACGTGTTGGTGAACACGCACTTCGTCGCGACTTCGATGAGCGGGGTTCGATACATGCCCTGCACGTTCTTGACGATATTGAGCGTTCCCGGGAACGGCCCCATGGCCGAGAGGAATGCGCCCATATCGGCGAAGCCGGTGATCCGCAAAGCCAGGAAGGTGCCGTCCGCGGCTAGCGCAAGTTCGCCGATGACGTCGTGGCCGCGGCCGTGGCTGTCGGAGAAAAAGCTTCCGGAGCGTTCGTCGGTCCACTTCACCGGGCGGGCCAGCGCCCGTGCGGCATGCAACACGCAAACATATTCCGGGAATACGGCGGCCTTCATGCCGAACGAGCCGCCGACCTGGCCGGTCAGGATACGGACAGCCTTGGCGTCCACTCCCAGCAGCTCGGCAATATTGGCGCGCATGCCGGCCACGCCCTGCGAGCCGACATATAATGTAAAGCGACCGCCCTCGTAGTTAGCGAGCGCAGCGCGCGGCTCCATGGCGTTGACGACCACGCGGCTGTTTACCAGCGGCAATCGGGTGATGTGCGCCGCCGCGGCGAAGGCCGCATCGACGGCGGCGGCGTCGCCAAAATGATAATCGAGCGAAACGTTGCGCGGCACATCGTCGTAGAGGAGCGGGGCGCCGCCGCGCGTCGCATGTTCCGCGGACGTGACGGCGGGGAGGGCGTCGATCTCGACCGTGACGGCTTCGGCCGCGTCCTTGGCGGCTATCACTGTCTCGGCGACGACGAAGACCACCGGATCGCCGACGTAACGCACCTTGTCCTTCGCCAGCGCACCGCGCCACGGCTTCCGCATCGGCGAGCCGTCGCGATTCTTGAATGGTACGATGCACTTTAAGGCACCATAACTTTCGAGATTGGCGGCGGTGTAGATTCCAAGCACGCCCGGCATTTTTCGCGCTGCCTCGACGTCGATCGTACGAATGACGCCGTGCGCGTTGCGGCTGCGCACCATGACCGCGTAGGCCTGGTTGGGAAGGCTGACGTCGTCGGTATAGCGGCCGGCGCCGCGCAGCAGCATGGGATCTTCGCTGCGCGGGACAGATTGACCGACGGCGAATTTCTCGACCGCCAATCTTTCAGCCGTTAAGGCGTCTCCCGTCAATTTGTCCGCCTGCCCGTCGGCAGGCTGGTGCAAATTCATGGCCGTCTAATCCCGAAAAGACTCATATCGCGGTGACATAGTGGACTTGGCAAGGCGCGACAAGCTGGACGGCGGACATGGCTCATAGGCGGTAAAAGCACAGTATTGGCCGTGACCCCTTCGACTGATACATTTATCTCGATTTTGAGCTTGAACAGGACCCGCAGCCGTCGAGCCGCAGAGTTCCGGCGCGGCAGGAAGGTTTTGAAATGAACGAGGAGGTCCCGCCAACAGGCGGCCTCGAGGGTCGCGGAGCGCCGCGAAGGCGCTGGCCTCGTCGAACGCCGTACGGCATCCGTCGCGATGGCTTTCACCGCGACGAGGCGAACGGCAATCCCGAGGCGACCTACGCCGCGCTCGATCTTGGCACCAACAATTGCCGGCTGCTCGTCGCGCGCCCGACCGCCGACGGGTTTCGCGTCGTCGACGCGTTCTCCCGCATCGTTCGTCTCGGCGAGGGCGTCGCCGCCTCGCGCCGCATCAGTGAAGCGGCGATCTCGCGTGCCGTCGAGGCGCTGCTGATTTGTCGCGACAAGATGCACGCGCGCAGCGTCAAGCGTGCGCGGCTCATTGCTACGGAAGCCTGCCGGGCGGCCGAGAACGGTGAGGCGTTCCGTGCCCGCGTGGCCGAGCAAGCGGGGCTTGAACTGGAGATCGTCGATTCCGCGACCGAGGCCAGGCTGGCTGCGGCCGGCTGCACGGAACTGTTCGATCCGGCGGCGTCCGGCGTTATCCTCTTCGATATCGGCGGCGGATCGTCCGAGCTGGTACGGCTCGGCCGTCCTAACGGCGTTCGGCGCGGGCCGCCACGTCCCGATATCGTCGGCTGGGCATCGCTTCCGGTCGGGGTGGTCACGCTTGCCGAGCGTTATGGGGGCACCGTGGTGTCGCGCGAAACCTATGACGCCATGGTCGAGGAGGTCGCCGCCTTCGTGGAAAAATTTGCCGCCGCGCACCGCGGCGACCTCGAAGGTATCCACATGCTCGGCACCTCCGGCACGGTGACCACGATCGCAGGCGTGTTCCTGAAACTGCGACGCTACGACCGCCGGCGTGTCGACGGCTGCTGGTTATCCGACGAGCAGGTGTCGAGCGTGGTCGGCGAGCTTATGGCCATGAGCTTTGACGAACGCGCCGCCAATCCCTGCATCGGCGCCGAACGCGCCGATCTGGTTCTTGCCGGCTGCGCCATCCTCGACGCTATTCGCCGGTTTTTCCCATGCCCGCGGTTGCGCGTCGCCGACCGCGGTCTCCGCGAGGGCATGTTGGTCGAAATGATGCGCGCGGACGGCGTATGGGGCGAAGCCTGACGCATCATGGAGCGGCTCAAGCGAGAGAAACGTCGCAAGCCGTCTTCGCGCGCCTGGCTCGAACGCCAGATCAACGATCCCTATGTAGCGCGCGCTAAGCGCGAGGGCTTTCGCTCCCGTGCAGCCTATAAGCTCGCTGAAATCGACGACAAGTTTCATTTGTTCAAGCCGGGCACGTGCGTCGTCGATCTCGGCTCGGCGCCCGGTGGCTGGAGCGAGGTTGCCGCGCGGCGGGTCGGTGCGAGCGGCCGCGTGGTCGCGCTCGACATTCTCGATATGAAGCCGGTCTCGGGCGTGGAATTCCTCAAACTCGATTTTCTCGGCCAAGCCGCTCTCGATCGCCTCAAAGCGGTGCTTGGCGGCAACGGCCAGGGAAAAGTTCATGCGAAGGCTCAAGCAAAGGCCCAAGCAAAAGCCCAAGGAAAGGCCGATGTCGTTCTTTCCGACATGGCCGCCAATGCGACCGGCCATCGGCAGACCGATCATTTGCGCATCATGGCGCTAGCGGAAGCGGCGGCGCAGTTCGCGCGCGAGGTGCTCAGTCCGGGCGGAAGCTTTCTGTGCAAGGTCCTGCAAGGTGGAACCGAGACTTCGCTTCTCTCCGAACTCAAGCGCGATTTTCTCAGCGTCAAGCACGTCAAGCCGCCGGCAAGCCGCAGCGATTCCGCCGAACTTTACCTCCTCGCGCGCGGGTTTCGCGGCGGCGGGTAATAATTCAATGCACGGCTCGACCGATCAGGGACGTTTTTCCGTGTCCGCCCGAAGTACGATCATGCGACCGGCAAGTTCGGCGCCGGCATCGGGCGCCAACCGCACGAACACCAAGCTGGCGGCGGCGGTGAGCAAACCTACCGCGAGGAAGGCCGGCGGAAAATCCACCGCGCTCATGGCGGCGCCGTGCTTCAGCCGCAGTGTGACTTCGACGACCAGCGCGCCGACGGCGACGCCTGTCGACAGCGCCAACTGCTGAGCGACGGAGACGAGCGTCGTCGCTTTGCTCATCTGCGGCGGCTCGATCTCGGCGTAGGCAATCGTGTTGATGGCGGTGAATTGCAGCGAGCGAAAGAAGCCGCCACTGAGCAGGATTACGATCATCGCCGCAAACGGCATGCCGGGCACGAAAGTGGCGCAGGCGGCGAGGAAGGCGGCGCTGAGCAGGCTGTTGTAAACAAGTACTGGCCGATAGCCGAGACGTCTGAGCACGCCGGCGACGGCAGCCTTCATGAATAACGAGCCAAGCGCGCCGGTGAAAGTAATCAGGCCGGACTGAAACGGCGTCAGGTCGAATCCGATCTGCAACAGCAGCGGCAGCAAAAACGGCAGTGCGCCGATGCCGAGCCGGAACAGGAAGCCGCCGAAGATGCTGGCGCGAAACGTCGGCAGCTTGAACAGCCGGAGATCGAGAATAGGCGCCGGCGTGCGTCGGGCATGAACGATATAGGCCGAGGTTGCGACGGCGCCAACGCCGAGAAGCGCGGCAACGATACCGACGGGCAGAAAATCCAGTCCCAGCACCGACAGTCCGAAGGCGAGCCCGCCGATGCCAAACCCAGACAGGACGAATCCGACAAAGTCGAACGGAGGTGGCTGTTCGGCGTGCACGTGCGGGATGTAGCGCGTGGCCATCACCAGGCCGACGAGGCCGATCGGCACGTTGATGATGAAGATCCAATGCCATGACGCATAAGTCGTGATAAAGCCGCCGAGCGGCGGACCGCAAATCGGACCGACTAGGGCCGGTATGGTCACCAGCGACATGGCATTGACCAGAAGCCGCTTGTCGATGCTGCGCACCATGATGAGCCGGCCAACCGGGGTCATCATGGCTCCGCCGGCGCCCTGAACAATCCGCGCCAGGACAAATTCCTCGAGCGAATGCGATAACGCGCAGCCGATCGAGCCGAGCACGAACACGCCAATGGCGATACGAAAGACGTTGCGCGCGCCGAAACGGTCGGCGGTCCAGCCGCTCGCCGGGATAAAAATGGCAAGCGCCAGCAGATAAGAGGTAACGGCGAGCTTCAGCGCCAGCGGATTGGTATCGAGCGCGCGCGCAATGGCCGGCAACGACGTCGAGATCACCGTGGAGTCCAGGTTCTCCATGAACAAGGCAAACGCCACGATAAGTGGAACGACGCGATTATACGGGCTCGGCGGCGCGCTCGAGGACATAAGCGGCTACCGGTCGGCCGCGGGGCCGGCTTTGAGCCGTTGCAAGCCTTCGGCAGGCTGCTGGAACGAAGGTTCGATATCGAGCGCCTTGCGGAAGTCGGCGACGGCGCCGGCGTTGTCGGCGAGCCGTTCGCGAATAAGCCCACGTGTCGAAAAAGCGCTCGCCGAACGCGCATTGAGCGCGATGGCGCGATCGGCGTCGGCGAGGGCTTCGACATTCTCGCCGGCGAGGTAATGCGCCCAGGCACGATTGTAATAGGCGAGTGCCGTATTCGGCGAGAGCTCGACGGCGTGCGTGTAGTCGGCGATGGCGTCGGCAAAAGCCAGCCGCTCGCGCTTGGCGTTGCCGCGGTTGATGTAGGCGTCGGCCGAGCGCGGATCGAGCTTGATGGCCGCATCGAGATCGGCGACGGCGCGCTCGTTCTCGCCCTTGGCGAGCCAGGCGCTGCCCCGGTTGTTGTAGGCCGCGGCCGTCGGA
>Ga0302326_10011875_pt1 | contig 18672 bp, 15 predicted proteins | sample Palsa_T0_3_FD_202264 | JGI IMG/M metagenome (GOLD analysis project Ga0302326, IMG submission 202264) | Peat permafrost microbial communities from Stordalen Mire near Abisko, Sweden - Palsa_T0_3 | ecosystem: Environmental > Terrestrial > Soil > Palsa > Peat permafrost | place: Sweden: Abisko...
CGGCGAAAACGGGTTGGAGTTGATGCGCACCTCGCGGATCGAGGACTTCGGCGGCAGTTCGCCACCGGTGAAGCCATCAATGTAAATCTGCGCGCCATCCGGGCCGCCGCCCGGTCCGGCCAGGGCCTGCAACTGTTGCGAGAGCTCGTCCGGATCGTCCGATAGCGCCGCCAGTTCCTTCTCTTTGAGCACCAGCGCATCGCCGTTCTCGGCCGTGTCCGTGCTTACGCTGTTGGCTTCGGCTTCCACGTTCACCACCTGGTTTTCCGCGGCGATCGTCAGTTGTGCGTCGAGCACCGTGGCCTTGGCGATGTCCACATCCTTGATCTCCGACACGGTGAAACCCTTGGCCAGAAACCGAACCGTATACTTGCCGGGTTTTACGGATTCGAATGCGTACTTGCCGTTGTCGCCGGTCTTAGTGCGTTGATCCGCGCCGGAGCCGCGCAACTGCACCAGCGCGCCGGGTACGAAGGCGCCGGATGGATCGGTGACGATGCCGCGCAGATCGGTCGCGGCTTGCGCCCAAACGTTAACGCACAGAGACACTGCCAGGGCACTCAGCGCCCAGAGCTGCTTCATATGGATTCCTTCGGTGTGAGCGGGCGGGTATGCCGGCCTCAATTCCAGTAGACTCTAAAATCGCACCGGCGAATCTTAAGTTTTGTAAAAGACGCGATTCGCCCGCCGGTTCTGAGTTACAACTGAATTGGTGAGACGAGTTCTGCTGGTGGACGACGATATCGATTTGTGCGCGCTGATGTCCGATTTCTTCTCACAGCACGACTTCGCCATCGAAGCGGCGCACGATGGCCCGCGTGGCTTGGCGCGCGCGCTGGAAGGCCAGTACGACCTGATCATCCTGGACGTGATGCTGCCCGTGCTGGATGGCTTCGAATTGCTCAAACAGATTCGCCGGCGCAGCTCCGTGCCGGTGATCATGTTGACGGCGCGCACCGCACAGCCGGACCGCATCGCGGGCCTCAATGCCGGCGCCGACGATTACCTGCCGAAGCCATTTGGTCCGGAGGAACTGCTGGCGCGCATGCGGGCGGTGCTGCGGCGCTCCGGTCAGGCGGTCGCCCAATCTCAAGTAGCCGAAGCCGGCGGCGTGCGCGTCAACTCGCAAACGCGCGAGGTGTGGGTGGCGGACGAGCCGGCCGAACTGACCGCCATCGAGTTCGACATACTCGACTTTCTGGTGCGTGCAGCCGGGCGCGTAGTTTCGCGCAATGAGTTGGCTGCGGTTCTGTACCAGCGGGAATCCACGCCGTATGAGCGCGCGCTGGACGTGCACATCAGCCATCTGCGGAAAAAATTGGAACGCGCGGAACGCGTGCAGATCCGCACCGTGCGCGGGGTGGGCTACTTCTTCGCGGCGGGCCCGGAGGCGGCGGAATGAGAACCGTATTCGCCAAGATTCTGCTGTGGTCGTTCGGTACGTTGCTGCTCTCGTGGGCCGCGTACCTATTCATCTCCGAAGGCCTGGCATCCCGGTTTCAAGGGAAGGGCGGGCCTTTTGAAAGGATGATCGCGTTCCAGGTAGACGAAGCGGAGGAGACTTATCGATTGGGCGGACCCGCGGCGCTGGACACATACTTGCGCAAACTGCGCATCTACTTCGGCCCCGAGCATTTCTTCACCGACGCGCAAGGCAGGGACCTGGTGACTGGCGTGGACCGCTCGGGCCTGTTGGCCTTGGTCCACGGACAATGGAACGTTCCGCATGCTGTGAATGACGGGTTCGTGGCCGTTGTGCCATCCAAGAATGGCGCGTACCGGCTGATCGCCACGGGTCGGCCGCCGTTCACGCGGTGGAGTTTTTTGCCTTACTATGGCCTGCTCCTGTTGGTGGTGGCGCTGCTTTGCTGGATGCTGGCCATCAACATTGCGTCGCCCTTGCGCGCGCTGGCGCACACGGTGGAGCGCTTCGGCCGCGGCGATCTTTCCGCGCGGGTGGGCTGGCGGCGGCGCGACGAAATCGGCGAAGTGGCGCGCGCCTTCGATCAAATGGCCGATCGCATGGAGACGCTGCTGACCGCCGAGCGGCGCCTGTTGCAGGACATCTCACACGAATTGCGCTCGCCGCTGGCGCGCCTCAGTTTCGCCGCCGAACTCACCCGCACTGCCGCGGATCGTGAATCCGCGGTGGCCCGCATGAAGAAAGAGATCGACCGGTTGACGAACCTGGTCGGCTCACTGGTGGAAGTGACGCGGGTGGAAGGCGACCCGGCCTCGCGCCGCTTGGAAGATCTCGACCTGGAGCGGCTTGTGCGGGAATTGCTGGAATCCAGCCGCATGGAAGCGGATGCGCGCGGCTGCCGGTTCCAGTTGCACGGGAGCGGCGCGGCTGCGGTCAGGGGCGACCGCGAATTGCTGCGGCGGGCCATCGAGAACGTGTTGCGGAACGCCATCCGCTACGCGCCGGAAGGCTCCGCGATCGACGTGACGCTGGCGTCGGGCGACGGGAGGGCAGCGATGCTGGTGCGCGATTACGGTCCGGGCGTGCCGGAAGAAATGCTGCCGAAAATATTTCAGCCTTTCTTTCGGGTGGACGGTTCCAGGGATAGCCAGACGGGCGGGGGGGGGCTGGGTCTCGCGATCGCGCATCGCGCCATCGGCGCGCATCACGGCAATATAACCGCGGAAAACGCCGCGCCCGGTCTGCGTGTGCGCATGGAAATACCGTCCTGTTAGGACGTGGCGCAGGCACTGTTGCCTGCCGCGATGGCACTCATGCCATCGCAGGCGCGCGAAGCACGCCGGAGGCGGGCTACGCCCGGCGCGACTGCAAGAGTGCAGTCGCGGCAGGCAGGAGTGCCTGCGCCACGTAAGACGGTGGATACTGTAGATATGGCGCTAGGCGATCTGACCAAACAATTGGCCGAACAGGCGATTCGCAGCGCGACTGCTCCCAAACCCGCCGCCCCACCGCAACCTCACCACATGGGCGCGGATCTGCTTGCGCAAGTACAAGCCATGCAGAAGGCCCTCAAGGAAGACGAAGAACTGCTCGTCCTCTTTCACGCGGGCGGCGAAACCGTACGCGTGCACGAGTTCTTCTTTCCCTCGTGGCAAGTGGCCGTGCTCACTGGCACAGGTGCGGACAAATCTGTCACGCGCGCGATCTCGCCCGTGGAGTCTCTGCAACTGGTCTGCAAAGTGGTGAAAACGGCCGCTTCCCCACCCGCCCGCATCAAGTTCGTGACGCCGAAACCGAGAACAGACTAATTCGCGGCAGATGTGCCCAGCGTCGATTGATACACTGTTTTCGTGACTCTCGAACCGCTGTCCCCTCTGCACCCGCCCGCCCGGCTGCTTCTGGGACCAGGCCCCAGCATGGTGGCGCCGCGCGTCTACGATGCGCTGCGGCAGCCCATCGTCGGGCACCTGGATCCCTATTTCTTCGAGGTCGTGGAAGACATTCGCAAGCTACTGGGCTATGTCTTCTCGACGCAAAACGAATTCAATATCGCCATTTCCGGAACGGGCACGTCCGGCATGGAAACCTCGGTCGCCAACTTCGTGGAGCCGGGCGAGAAGTTCGCGGTCTTCGCCAACGGCTATTTCTGCGACCGGCTTGCCGATGTCGCCCGCCGGCACGGCGCCGTGGTCGTACGGCTTGAGAAGCCTTGGGGCGAGGTGTTCGACGACCAGGCGGCGCGCGATTTTATCCGCCGCGAAAAACCGCGCATAGTCGGCTATGTGCAGGCCGAGACTTCAACAGGCGCCTTCCAGCCGGGCAAAGCGATTTGCGAAGCGGCGCACGAAGTGGATGCCCTGGTGATCGCGGACTGTGTCACATCGCTGGGCGGCATGCCGGTGCTGGTGGATGAGACCGGCATCGACATCGCATACAGTTGCACGCAGAAGGGCCTCGGCTGTCCACCGGGACTGGCGCCGTTGACGGTTTCGCCGCGCGCCTGGGAGCGGCTACGCGCCCGCACCGCGCCGGTGGATTCCTTCTATATGGACCTGCGGCTGCTCGATAGCTACTTTCGCGACCACAAGTATCACCACACGGCATCCGCGACCATGTTCTACGCGCTGCGCGAGGCGCTGGCCATCGTCCAGGAAGAGGGCATCGAAAATCGATGGCAGCGCCACCGCCGCAATCACGAGGCATTCGTGGCCGGCATTGAGGCGCTGGGGATGCGCATGCATGTAGCGGAAGGCCACCGCTTGTGGACGCTCAACACGCCGCGCGTACCCCCAGGCGTGGACGACGGCAAGGTGCGCCAGCGCCTGCTCGCCGAATATGGCATCGAGATCGCCGGCGGCTTCGGACCGCTGGCCGGCAAGGTCTTCCGCATCGGTCTGATGGGTTACTCATCCACCGAAGAGAACGTTGCCAGGATTCTGGACGCATTACAAGGTGCATGACATGAAATTCAAGTTACTCCCGATTCTGCTGGTTGCTATAGCCTGGGCGCAAACTCCCACGGCTGCTCCCACTACTCCTCCCACACTTTGGACCCCCGAGCTATCCATGCAGGTGCGCCCGGTCGGCGACGTGGTGCCGTCACCCGACGCGAAGTGGGTGGCTTACACCCAAAGCCATGCCGTGATCGAAACCGAAAAGAGCGAGATAGATACCCAGATATTCCTGGCCGCGGCCGACGGCTCGCATGTCACGCAGTTGACCCGCGGCGACAAAAGCGCCACCGCGCCGGAGTTCTCGCCCGACGGCCGCTATGTCTATTTCTCATCGGAGCGCAGCGGCAAGCCCAACCTATGGCGCATCCCCGTGGATGGCGGCGAAGCCGAGATGCTTACCGATTGGAAGGGTGAGATGGGGGCTTATCATGTCTCACCCGATGGCAAGTGGATCGCCTTCGCCGGCATGGAGCCGCGCGCCGATGAGGAGAAAGAGAAGAAGGAAAAGCGGGATTTCCGCGTGGTAGACGCGAATCCCAAGAATCACAGCTTATGGGTGATGCCGGCCGAACCGGATAACCAGGGAAAGCGCCCGGCCCGCAAGCTTGGCGATACGCCCGGCCACGTGCATGATTTCGACTGGTCGCCGGATTCCCGCTTTATCGCCTTCGCCCACACACCCACGCCGGGCGCCGACGATTGGACTAAGTCCGACATCTCGGAAGTGACGGTAGAAACTGGCGCTGTGCGAAGCATCGCGACTACGGGTGCGGCCGAGCGCAACCCGCACTATTCTCCCGATGGCCGCTACCTGGCGTTTGTGCGTTCCACCGATCCTGCGCGTTGGGCGGGAATGGATCGCATCGTGCTCCTGACGCGCCAGAGCGGCGAGGCGCGGGAGCTGCCGCCGACCGTCGACGAGCAGCCGGCTTTGCTGGGATGGTCGGGCGATTCGGCACGCCTCCTCTTCGCGGAAGCGAAGGGGACGACCGGAGTGGTGTACGCCATGGCCGTGGATGGCCCGGCGCAACCTGTCTTTGAACCTCACGGCGGCACGCTGCAAGCCGGGCATCTGAACGCCACCGGCACGGCGGTCGGTTTCAGCCGCGAAAGCTGGGATACGGCGCCAGAGGCTTACGTTCTGAAATTGGGTGAGAACACGCCGCAGCGCGTCAGCAGCGCCAACCTGGACCTGCCCAAGTTGCCGCTGGGAGAAACCAAACGCATCGCCTGGAAGGCTGCCGACGGTCTGGATATTGAAGGCCTCTTGACTTATCCCGTAGGTTACCAATCCGGTAAGCAGTACCCCATGGTGTTGGCGATTCACGGCGGCCCCACGGGAGTCTTCCAGGATAGCTTCCTGGGCCGCTATGGTCTCTATCCTTACGCCACTTTCGCCGCGCGCGGCTATGCCATACTGCGCGTGAATCCGCGCGGATCGGGCGGCTACGGCCGTACTTTCCGTTTCGCCAACATGAACGACTGGGGCGGCAAGGATTACCTCGATCTGATGGCCGGCGTGGACCAGGTAATCTCCATGGGGGTGGCCGATCCGAACCGCCTGGCGGTAATGGGTTGGAGTTATGGCGGCTTTATGACAAGCTGGGTAGTCACTCATACGCACCGGTTCAAAGCCGCGGCGGTGGGCGCCGGTGTGACTAACTTGTGGAGCTTCACCGGCACGTCCGACATACCCGGTTTTCTGCCCGATTACTTTGCCGGCGAACCCTGGAACAGCTTCGATGGTTACTATAACCATTCACCCATGGCGTTCGTGAAGGGCGTGACGACTCCAACGTTGATCCTGCACGGCGAGGCCGATGTGCGCGTGCCTACCAGCCAGGGGTATGAATTCTACAACGCGCTCAAACGCCAGGGCGTCACCACAAAGATGGTGGTGTATCCGCGCACGCCGCACGGCCCGCGCGAGCCGAAGTTTCTGCTCGACATCATGCAGCGCCATGTGGAGTGGGTCGACAAATACCTGGCGCCGTGACATGTGGGGCAGGCACTCGGCCTGCGGCGGCCTCCCAGGCCGCCATCTTCTGTCATCGTACACTGTAAGTACCAAACATGCCGGATTGGCTAAGTATCCACGAACCCATTCTGGTCAACACCATTGGCCACAGCGCGGGTGCGGTTGTCTTTGGGATGCTGCTCTACTTCTTTCTGGTGAATCTGCGCCGCTCGGGGGAGGGGCGGAACCGTCTGCCCGTGGTGGCCGCCGCCCTGGCGATGCTCTGGAATCTCGGGTCGCTCGTAGCGCTGGCCACCGGGCCTAGCGGCGGCTGGATCGCCGGCGTCATTGTGGCCGCCAGTTTCTCGGTCTTGAGCCTGCTGCCCGCTGTACTGCTGCACATCTCTCTGCAATCGCGGCGCAGGGCGGTGTGGATCGCGGGCTATGTGGTGAGCGGGATTGCCGTAGCGCTGCACATTAGCGATCTGCTCATCAAAACGCCCGCGCTGCACTATGCCGCGCTGCTGGTGGTCACGGTGGGGTTCTCCGCGCTGACCATTCTCTCGGTCGTTCTGGAATGGCGCCACGAGAACCGCGCGGCCGGATCGCGCTTGGCCGGCGCCATGGGCTTGTTTCTGTTTGCCATTTCATTCGCGCACTTCGGCGCGGCGCACGCCCAACTGGCCTGGTCCAAAGAGGCCGCCCTGCACCACGCGGGTCTGCCCCTGGCCCTTTTGGTGCTGTTGCAGGATTATCGTTTTCTGCTCATGGATGCGTTCCTGCGTTTCATCGTCAACGCCACTCTGGCGGCCGCCGCGCTGCTCGGCGCCATCCGCATTCTGCAGTCGCGGGTTTTGACGGCGCACCTCCAAAACCCATTCGAAGCGGGCCTCCTGTTTGTGTCCGCCGGGCTTTTGCTGACGCTGTTTGTTTGGGCGCACAATCGCATCCAGCGATTTCTTACGAGCGCCATCTTCCTGCGCTCCAACGTGGATGACGCGCTGCACGAACTGCAGGATTTGTCCCTGGCCGCCGGCGCGGAACCGGAATACCTGCGCTGCGCAGCGGAAGCCATCGCCCGCTTCTTGCATGCTTCGCGCTTCGACCTGACCGGCCAAAGCCCCATGGCCGACCGTCCGCTGGCGGCTCCGGTTGCCGTGCTCGACTCCGCGGGCGGGGCTGTCCCGCCATGGGTGCAGGCGGTGCTGCCTATGCGGTTCTCGCGTGGCGACGCGGCCTACCTGATGCTGGGCGCGCGCGAGGGCGGGCGCCGCTATCTGAGTGAAGATCTCGGCGTGCTGGCCCGCTTGGGCGCCGCGGTGGCCGAACATGTGGAACAGCTTCGCGGCGTGCAAATGCAGAACCTGGTGTCGCAGGCCGAACTCAAAGCCCTGCAGGCGCAGATTAATCCGCACTTTCTGTTCAATTCCCTCAACACGCTGTATGGCACCATCGACCGGAGCAATGCGGAGGCCCGCCGCCTGGTGCTGAATCTGGCGGATGTCTATCGCTATCTGTTGCGCTCGGAGCGCACCTTGGTGGAGGTCGAAGAGGAACTGCGCATCGTACGCGCCTACCTGGAAATCGAGGAACTCCGCCTCGGCTCCAAGCTCCGCACCGCGGTGGACGCCGAACAGTCCGCATTGCATGTGAGCATTCCGCTGCTTTCGATTCAGCCGCTGGTGGAGAACGCGGTCAAGCACGGCGTGGCGTCCCGCATGGGCGCTGGATTCGTCCGCCTCAAGATCCGGGCGAACAGCCAGTCGGTTTCCGTGGAAGTCTCCAACTCCGGGGAGTGGGACCCGCGCGCGCTGGCGAGTCCCGGGGCGGGCATCGGCTTGACCAACGTCCGCCGCCGGTTGGAACTCTGCTACGGCACGGAGGCGCAGTTTGATGTGCGCGCCGCGAACGGTGTGACCACCGTTCGATTCGTGCTGCCTACCCGGCTCGCGCCGGCATTGGTAGCCGCCGTTTCGTAGTGAAGACGCACCGGAGGGCGGCCAATCCTGGCCGCAGCCGCCTTTTAGGCGGCCAGAGCCGGCTGAAAGCCGGCTGCGGGCAAAATTGCCCGCCCTCCAACCGGCTCTCATCACTACCCCACCCGCTCTACCTGCACATCGTCGCGCACCAGCACCTCCGGGCACAACTCCACGCCCAGTCCCGGACCCGGCGGCAGCCCGAACTCCCCGTCGACCGGCGGCAGCGTGTCAGTCACGATTCCGCGATACTCGTCCAGATAGTGCCGCCGCACGCTTTCCAGGATACATAAGTTAGTCACATTCGCCGCCAGGTGCAGCGAAGCTGCGTGTAACAGTGGACCGCCGCAGTTATGCGGCGCCACCGGCAGATAGTAAGTCTCCGCCATGGTGGCGATCTTCTTGGCTTCCGAGATACCGCCGCACCAGCAGATATCCGGCATGATGATGCGCGCGGCCTGGTTGGTCATCAGCTCGCGGAACCCGAAGCGCGTCATCAACCGTTCGCTGACACACAGCGGCAGGCGGGTGGTGGCGGCCAGTTCGGCGTAGGCGGCCAGATTATCCTGCGGCAGCATTTCTTCCAGCCACATAGGCGCGTACGGCTCCATAGCCTGCGCGATGCGGATGGCGCACGGCAGGTTCCAATAGGCGTGAAACTCCATGGCCACATCCATGGAATCGCCAAACTTCTCGCGGATCAGCCGCAGCGGCTCAATGCCGCGCCGCATCTGGTCGGCCGTGATGTATTGGCCGCGGGTCTCCTTACCCATCGGATCGAATGGCCAGATCTTCATGGCGTGAATGCCGGATCTCGCCAGTTCCTCCGCCAACCGCACCGGCTCGGTCAGGAAATCGATGTGGTCGTAGCAGGTATTGTAGGTGCGGATAGAGTCGCGCGAGGCGCCGCCGAGTAACTGGTACACCGGCAGATTGGCCGCCTTGCCCGCCAGGTCCCACAGGGCCATATCCACCGCGCTGATGGCCCGCATCTCGGCGCCTGCCCATCCGCTGAACGCGACGGCCTCGTACATGTCCGCCCATAGCCGGTCGATCTGCGACGGGTCGCGCCCCAGCAGTACCGGCGCCAGCGTGCGGTTCACGATGGCCTTCTCGGCCTCCGGATGCGGATACGTCTCGCCCAGGCCAATGAGGCCGCTGTCGGTGTGGATGCGGACCCACAGCCACTGGATGGGACCCCAGTTTACGGTGATGCCACGCTGCACGTGGATGGTTTCGATGGCCGTAATGCGCATACAATAGAAGGTATCAGCTTGCTAGTGGTTATTGCGGTTGCGGCCGTGCTCGCTCTGCTCATTCTGTGGGCCGTCATCGTACAACGCCGCTGAATCCCGATGCACTTAGATTTCGCAACCGCACTTCTCAATGTCGCGTTACTGTGGCTGCTCACCACGCCGCATGAATTCGCGCATGCATGGGTAGCCACGCGCCTGGGCGACGACACGCCCCGCCTGCAAGGGCGTCTCACGCTGAACCCGCTGGCGCACGTGGACTGGATCGGCACCACCATCCTGCCGGCGCTCACTTCGCTGTTCGGCGGCGGATTGCTTGGCTGGGGCAAGCCGGTATACAGCAACCCCGCCAAGCTGCGCTGGGGGATGAACGGGCTGGCGCTGGTGGCCATGGCCGGGCCAGCGAGTAATGTCGTTTTCGCCGTGATTTTGGCCGCCGTGGCGCGCCTCACCATCGGCTTCGCACCGGCCCTCGCGCAGTTCGCCGCGCGCGGCGTGAATCTGAGCTTGTATCTGGCCATCTTCAATTTGCTGCCGGTGCCCCCGCTGGATGGCTCGAAGCTGCTGCTGGCCGCGCGCATTCCGGTGGTGGTCTACAATGAGCTGGCGCGTGCCGGATTCCTGCTGCTGATCGTGGTCGTCTCGGTCTCCGACCTGGGCCGTTGGATGTCGCAGTGGAGCTACGCAGGCACCATGCACATCTTCAGTCTGTTCCGATGATTCTATGAGCGTCTTTTCACTTTCCGGCAAGACCGCCCTGGTCGCGGGCGCCAGCCGCGGCATCGGCCTGGCCATCGCGCAGCACTTGGCCGAAGCCGGCGCCCGCACCACGCTCGCCGCGCGGTCCATCGACAAGCTGCGGGAGCATGCACAGGCGCTCGTCGCGAAAGGCTGCCGGGCCAGCGCGCTGACGATGGATCTGTCCGATCCCGAGTCCATTCGCGCGGCGCTTGAAAACGTGGAGACGCCCGATATTCTGGTCAACGTGGCCGGCACCAATATTCGCAAGAGCTTCGCGCAATACACGCAGGCCGAATACGAGCACATCATGCGCACCAACCTGCATGGCATCGTGGAGGTCACGCAGCAGATCGGCGCGCGCATGATCGAGCGCGGCGCCGGCGGCAAAATCGTTATGATCGGCAGCCTGATGTCGCTGCTGGGCCTGCCCTATCTTTCGGTGTACGCCATGACCAAAGGCGCGCTGGGCCAACTCACTAAGGCGCTGGCCGCCGAGTGGGGCCGCTATAACATCCAGGTGAACTGCATCGCGCCCGGGTTCATCGTCACAGATCTGAACCGGCAGATGTGGGAGCCCGCGGAGATGCGCGAATGGCTGAAGGGCGCGCAGGCCAATCCGCGGCTGGGCACGCCGCAGGATATCGCGCCGCTGGCTGTATTCCTCGCGGGCCGTGGCGCCGATTACATCACCGGCCAGATCGTCGCGGTAGATGGCGGCTACACCACCACCTCCGTTTGGCCGTTCGAACCGGGGAGCTAGACGTGCGCCTGCTGCTCCTGTGCGCCTTCGCCGCGGCGCTGCTTTGCGCGCAGCGGACTATCGAGTTCACCTGCCCCATGGATCGCGACGTGCGCTCCGCGACGCCCGGCAAATGCCCGCGCTGTGGCATGACGCTGGTTGCTAATCTCCCCGAGCCGGTCGAGTATCCCGTGGATCTGCGCGTCGATCCGCCGCAAATCCCCAGCGCCCGCCCGATTACCCTGGAGTTTCGGGTTGCCGACCCGCTTATGGGCGCGCCGGTGAAACAGTTCGAAATCGTGCACGAAAAGCTGTTTCATTTGTTCATCGTCAGCCAGGACCTGGAATACTTCGCGCACCTGCATCCGGAGTTCGACGGCGACGGTGTTTTCCGGTTGCATACATCGCTGCCTAAACCCGGCACTTACCGCTTGCTGGCGGATTTCTATCCCACCGGCGGCACGCCGCAGTTTGCTCCCAAGACCATTACTACCGCTGGATACATGATGCCGCTGGAAGCCGCCATCCCCCGTCTCAATGCGGACCTCGCCCCGAAGCACGCGGAGAACGTCACGGCGGAGTTGCGGCTCGACCCGCCGCAGCCGATTGCCGGCAAGAAGACCATGCTCTTCGTGCATCTCACTCCGGCGGAAGGCTTGGAGCAATATATCGGCGCATGGGCCCACTTACTGGCGGTAAGTAACGACCTGGTGGACACTATCCACGACCACCCCTTCATCGCCAATGGCGGCCCGGATATGCAATTCAATATCTTCTTCCCGCGCGAAGCTACTTATAAGGTCTGGATTCAATTCCAACGCAAGGGAGTCGTCAATACGGTGGCGTTCGTAATCCCCGTCACCGGACTTCGTTGATCTCTCCAATGAAGAGATTCCGCCCAAATTGTGGGGCAGGCCCTCGGCCCACAAGAGCTAACTTAAGGCAGGGTTCGTCTCGGCGGCCTCGACGGGAAGATTCTGCTTCCCCGAGCCGGACCTCAGGCCCGTGGTACCCAAACCCACCTCTCTCCGATTGGCGCGTGATCCGACCGACACAGCGTAGCAAATGGTTAAGAGCCGTTACAAGGATCAATCCGCTCCATGGAGATTCCCAGATGCGGACATCGGTCCTGCTCTGGTGGCGCGCAGAAGCATTTGGCGTCGTCCGATTGGTCCCACCTCCTGGTACTCTATAGCTTTATGGGCTTAGAGGATTTCAAACGAATGCGCAGGCCTTTGGAGGAGCATGCCACGATCCACGGAACCATCGGGACTGCCGCCGACCTGTTCGAAAAGCTCAAGTCGTTCGACGGAGCTAAGTGGGCATTTCGTGGGCAGGGCAAGGACTGGCCACTTACCGCGACCATAGAGCGATACGCAATTAGGCCTGGCGTTGCTGAAGATTTTGCAATGCGGGAGTTCAGGCGGCGCGCCCACCACTACTCGATCAGCGTACCCGAGCGGGACGACGATTTGGAGTGGCTTGCATTGATGCAGCATCACGGAGCCCCCACGCGCCTGCTGGACTGGACCCGGTCGCCGCAGGTTGCGGCGTTTTTCGCCGCGCAATCGTCAAATTCAGCAAATCCGTTTATCAGAGACCCAGATAAACCGCTGCCCTCTTTCGTGATATGGGCCGTCGATACGGACAGCATCAACGAAGAGGCGGCGGGCATGCTTGGTCTTTCAGAGGATACTGACCTTTCTTCGCCTGACACATTTCGCAATATATTTTGGCGGCAACCGCCAGGGGAACTCTATCTGGCGGTGGCTGTACAACCGCACAGAATGAATGAGCGGCTGACCATTCAGCAAGGCCTCTTTCTGTGTGCCAACCGCGCATTGTTCCCATTCCATAACTGCCTGGCCAGCGTTTTGAATCATGCCAGCAAGCGTAATCGGCCGAGCTCTCAGTGGCTGCACAAAATTGCCGTTGCGCCCGAAACGCGCGCTGACGTGCTTCGAATCCTCGACAAAATCAACATCAACTCCACGACGCTGTTTCCTGGTCTTGATGGCTTTTGCCAAGCGCTTCAAATTACACTACAGATCCAAGAACGCGACGGCTGGCCCGGCGTTGCAATGGCGAACGACCGGGAGAGTTGGGTCAAAGGAATATAATCGCTAGCCTTGCCCTCCGGCAAAACAGCAGGCGAACAGACGATGAGGCCGGGGAGATTCTGTGGCCAGATTTCCGGAAGCGATTTCTGGCTTGCTTGCCGGAGGGTAGCGGACCTCTCGATCTCCAACACCGAATGAGACACGAGTTCTGTGATGAGATTACCGTCTAAGAAGAGCAGCTCCGCGCACGATCTTTGGAAGAGTGGCGCGTCACTCGTCCGGAACGCATCCCGGAAGGGGTTACGTTCGTCAAGTTTCCCGCGGGCGCGGTATCACGGTGCCTGCGTCCGGACGTGCCGATGATCTACTTAGAACGCAGAGCGGCTAAATGCCGGAGAGATTAAGCTCGATCATTTTGCCCGCATATTCCTTGGGCTTCAGACGTGTGCGCATCGAATGTACATAGCTCAGAGGCGCATCGCCCTTCGTTACCCGATGTTCCAACGCCGTGTTTGCGACGATACCCGCGACGACCAAAGTGCCTCCTCCTATCAACAAGATCGGATTTTGGGTCGCTAGGCCCCATGTGCTCGTCAGCATACCCGGCATGGAGAATGTGAAAATGCCAGTACCGCACTTGAGCTTAAGTGCTCCTAGTTTGGCTTTCAAAGATGAAATTCTCGTCTGAATTCCCGCAGCATGGTGTTTGACGGCCTGTTCGAGCTGTTTCGGATCCGTGATCTTAGCCAGGTCTGCACTAAAGTTGGCAATCCAATCATAAAAGGCGATTCGCTCGCCTCCGAAGTCTTCCCTGAACCTAATAAGGTCACGGATATCCACGGACTCAATATCGACTGGCACAGCGCTCGTGAATATGGCGTTGGCCAGAAGGAGACCTCGATCGATAGGAGCGCCAGTTGGTTCCTCTTGGATCGCTAAATGGGTAAGCGTCTCATACAAGGGATCGTCACTGACAATGGGTTGGTGCTTTGCCATCTCCCTCGCCAGAAACAGCATATACAGACCGCCGATGGAAGCGTCGAACTCTACCTCGTAGTCGTTAACTGGCCGCACCAACCCTTCCGGCTCCAAAAGGTCGACTAATGCGGGAGAAATCTTTTCCCGAAACATGTTGTATGGTTTCCAATCGCGTGAGTCCAGTTTATTTCTCAATCGTTCCTTGCGTTCTGGCCCCTGTAGGAGCGGCGCCAGGAACTCAACGAACCGCTCGCTCACTTGATTCAAGACGTGGTTCGGGTGCTGGTCTTCGATGAATCCTGCGGCCCGGAGCGCTTCGAAGTCTCGCAGAAGCTCGGGACCGTTATGGCGATCATATGTCGACGGAACGAAGCCTTCTGGAATAATTCGTCCGATGCCATCGTGGTATAGGGCGGAAGTTCTCAGCCATTGTCGGCTCTGCGGGAAAATATGTGGGTAGTACAGCGCTCGACCGAAGTGGATCGTTTCCATACTACACGAGTATAGTCCAACTCGCCCGCTGAACTGGCGCAGGTCACTGTCGTCGTATCTCATCCAGACGTTGAGATCAGCTTGGCAAGGCGAAGGCGGTCGTATCTCAATGTCCAGCGAGCCACGAAAACCGGAGGTGGATCGGATGCCGCTCGGGCTCGTGCAATTCCTACTGGAAAGTCCGGCTACCAGAGGTCGAACTCCGGGCGAATCGTCGCCCACTCGTACAACGCTCAGATTGATCCCGCAGCCCCCAGCGACCTCCCAATTGGCCGGAAACGGGTTCGGCGGAGTGTGCGTCTGCTCAAGGGCGAGCGCCCTCTCTTGGCGCTTGTGGCCCTCGGCCTGCGGCGGCCTCCCAGGCCGCCTTCTTTTCCCGCCCGGAACTGAAGAAGCGTTATGATTGGATCGATGGGGCAAGTGCGCATCACCGAAGCTGAGCTCGCAGGGGACCCTCATGGGGTGTTGGATATCGTTCGGCACGGCGTCGAGGTTGTGGTTGAGCAGGACCATCGGCCTGTTGCTGTGATCCGTTCTCCGCTGCCGAAGGGCCGGTTGCTTTCAGAGTGCATTGCACTGGCGGAGCGCGCGGCTCCACGGCGACCTTGGATGAGGGTTTTATGAAGGATGTCGAGGACGGAATCGCACGCCGTGGGCAGCCATGGAAGCCACCAGCTTGGGAGTAATTCTCGACTCCAGCATCGTGATCGAAGCTGAGCGCGGGCGTCTTAACGTCGCGCAGTTCCTTAGACAGATTGTGCAGAAAATCGGTGAGACGGAAGCTGCTCTCTGTGCAATCACCGTCGCGGAATTGGCCCAGGGGATATATCGCGCCGACACTCCCGAACGATGAGAACGCCGCCGGGCATTTCTGGATGAATTGAAAGCCGCGGTGCCAGTCTACCCGATTACGGATGGCGCTGCGGAGTTGGTGGGCAGGATCGGCGCGGAGTCCTCCGCCGCAGGCGTAACGATTCCTTTTGACGATCTGCTCATAGGGGCGTCTGCGTTAGAGAGAGGGTATGCTGTGGCGACGCGAAACCTCCGCCACTTTCAAAAGATACCCGGCCTCGGTCTGGTCCAACTTTAGAACCGGAGCTCCTATCGCCGCACGCGCACCACATTCGAGTACGCGGATTCCCCGCCTGCGTTAGCAGCCCGCACGCGATAGCAAACCACGCCAGAGGGCGCCCCGCCATCCGCGTATTCCGAGCTCGCCACAGCCTGCGTGGCGATGCGCGTCCACACTCCCGCATCGCCGGCCCGCCGTTCAACCACAGCGCTAACCGCCTCGCCGCCATGCACCTGCCAGCGCAATTGCACCGCATTTCCCGCCGTCGTCGCCGCTAGCGAACTGGGGGCCTCCGGCAACACCGGCCAATCGAAATAGTCCTCATCCGCGATAGCCATTACGCTATCGCGAACCAGCACGTTCGGAAACATATCGCCCGCCTCCGGCTTGTGGATCGGCTCGATGTTCCCCGAAACCACGTCGATCAGCACCGGACGCCGTATGCCGCTATTGGCGATGGTCAGGTCCGCATGCATCGCCGGAAACACGTTGCCCGGCTCGCTGTGCGCCGCCAGCCAATACGCCACGATCGGTTTGCCCGCCTTGCTGCGAAAGCCATATGCCAGGAACGGCTGCGCTTTGTCGTGCAGTGCGATCCTGATCGCCGGGTCCAGCCGCGTATCCGCAAACAGCGCGTTGGTGTTCTGTAGCGCGTAATAAACCGGCCGCGGCGTGAAATCGTCCGGCAGATAACGCAGCCCGTGGATCATGCCGAAGTCGTCGTACTCGTTGCCATCGGTGCCTGCGGCCAGCAGCCACACAAAAGTGCGCACGCCCTGCGCCCAGTTGTAGACCAACCCCCGCGGAATGTACTTCGCTTGCACGGATTCGTCCGATCCGGTCCACGACGGAATGGAATTGAACTCGTCGTCCCAAAACGGAATGTCTCGCCGGATACCCGGATATCCCCGCACCAACTCGCGCAACTTCGCGGGCGACTCCTCGCCGTAAGCGCCATGGTCCATCGTCTCCGGATTTAAATTCCTCCCATAGCCCGGGTAGGTGTGATAGGCGAACACATCGATGCCCGAGGCGCAACCGCAGGCGTCCAGCGCCCGCCGCGCAAAATCGCGCGTGGGATCCGCTTGGCCGCCATAGATCACTTTGGCTTCGGGATCGGCGCCGTGCACGGCCGGTACAAAAGCCTTCAGCAGACGCCCGTATTCTTCCGCATTGGGCTGCGGATTCCAGTAGTCGATATCCTGCTCGTTCCACAACGCGTAATACCGGATGCGGCCGCGGAAATGTCCCACCATGAACCGCACATATTTTATGAATGCGGCAATCTGTTCCGGCGTCTTGGGTGGCCAGAAGGCGGAATATAGACTGCGGTCGGGATTATGGAAGCTGCCGGGTTCGGGCACGATGGCATCCGGCAGTTTGCCGGCGAGCGACGTGTACATGGGATTCCCATACAGCAACTGCACCTGCACTTTGACGCCGTTGTCCACCAGCGAGTCGACGTAGTCGTCCAGCCCGTCGGGAACTGCCAGCACACCGCGCTTCTGTTCGATCCAATCCCAGCTCGTGTAGTCGGACGTGTTCTCGTATTGGCCGATGCGGATCCAACTTACGCCCGCGTCGAACATGCGGGTCCACCAGTGGCGATCCCACGGCAGGTACGGGTCGCGCGGCAGGTCGGCATTGATGCCGAAGCCGTCCTGCACCTGCGAAGAGCGCTTGGGTGGCACATGCTTCTGGGCGGATAGCGGGAGGAGCAGAAATGGAAGAAGCAAAAGAGCGCGCATAGGTAACCTTTATAACCCAAGCCAGCGTAGCAGTTTGGGGTTATATTATAACAGGGTATTCAGGACTTGTTGGCTTGAATTAAATTCAGGTGAACGAGGAGGTTCCTATGCGCCGTTTCGTTCTGATTCTGGCCGCGTCCGCTTCCGCTTTCGCGAGCACGGTTGACCCTTCAGTCACATGCGATGGAGTTACCGACGGTGGAGGCAGCTCCGTTTCTTGCGAGACCACGAACGCCAACGCGTCTGCCGAGGCTTCCTTGGCAGGCCAGTTTGTCGATGTCTGGGCGTGGTCCAATACCGGGGGAACCAGTTCAGCATCCGCATCGCTCAGTATGAGTTTTATATTCACTGTGTTTGGGGGAAGCGGAAACGGCTCTGCCGACCCCCAAGTGTACGTTTCGGGCGACGCCGAGGGCTCCGAGATCTATAGCTGGGCGTCGGCGTCGATGGGGTGTGACACGTGGGTCACAGGCTCGGGGCAACCCATAAGCACCTGCACGCCCACTTCGGTGCCTTTCGTGTTTGGCATCCCGCAGACGCTCACACTCTCTCTGGACGCGGGCGCAACCTCCGGGCCTGGTTATCCGGGTGGAGTGTCGGGATCGGCCGGGTTCGGAGGTCTTGCGCTTTTTGTAGACGGGGAACCTGCCGGCGGTGCTACCTACACTTTGACTCCCGTGGCGGCGCCCATACCGGAGCCGGGTATGTTTCCGCTGCTTGCCATGATGGCCTGCGCCACGCTGGCCGCCCGCCAGCACCGGATGGGTAGATAGCGTCGCCCTGGTAACTGCCCGCAGTTCGATGCGCACGGAGACCCCCTAATTTCGAACCCTGCCTTGCCAATTCCGCGGCGTATTTGTTGTATACTGCACACAACTGCGTCGTATTTGCGGGAATTAATCGGTCGGTAGCGGACGAAATTGCCAGGACGAAGACATAGCTTCCCGAGGAGGGTCATGATTTGTTCTTGCGAATATCCTTTGGTGGCGCGGATTATCGCCTGCGGCACGGCTATTGCCGGCCTGCAGGGTACGGCCTTGGCCGCATGGCGGCTTACGCCTGGCTTCGAGTTACCCGTACGGGCCGGCTCCGTGAGCATTTCCTATCCGGAGGCCGCCTGTATCGGCGCTGCGGCCGCGATGGCCCTGGTAGTCGCCCTGCTTCGCCGTACAATCAGCCGCCGGCGGAGAGACAATGCCCTCATCGCCCGGTTATTCGAACAAGGGCCGCATGCCGTTGTCCTGACCACTCTGGACGGGTGCGTGGTCCGCATAAACGC
>Ga0302326_10011877_pt1 | contig 18671 bp, 14 predicted proteins | sample Palsa_T0_3_FD_202264 | JGI IMG/M metagenome (GOLD analysis project Ga0302326, IMG submission 202264) | Peat permafrost microbial communities from Stordalen Mire near Abisko, Sweden - Palsa_T0_3 | ecosystem: Environmental > Terrestrial > Soil > Palsa > Peat permafrost | place: Sweden: Abisko...
TCGAGCGCGACAGTTTGGCTGCGGGTACGCGGCTCAATGGGCCGGTGGTGGTTGAGGAGCAGACTTCGACAACCATCGTGAACGCTGGAGACCGGTTGCGGGTTGACGAGTACGGAAATCTAGAGATAGAGATTCGGTGATGCTTGATTCGATTCATCTGGCTCGGATCGTTTTCAGGCGGAGGCTGATGCGTTCCGTAATCGTTTCTGTTTTTCACGCAATGCGACAGTTGCATCTTGGTCGACTCGCAATGTCTGAGGATCGAGCACGACGCCATATAGTTGCTTCGCCTGCTCGACTGTCACGAGTTGGTTGCGGACATCGGACTGAACATCCTGAGGATCGCGTTCGAAGGGACAACCAAAGCCGCCCCCACCGCCAGTGGCAAGCCGCACTACATCACCCCGGTGCAATTCTCTTGCTGCGATTTTGCCGCGTGATTCCGGCGGAGCCGCCACAGGTAGGATCGATACCCGATTACAAGTTCCCTGACCTCCTCCCAATAGGCCCCAAGGAGGAAACTTTGCCCGTCCAAAAGAAGCGGTGAACCTGGCCTCGCGACTCAGCACGCGATAGTCCTTCACCACCCCGAACCCTCCGCGATATTTCCCTGTTCCGGCCCCCGCTTCCGTGTTCAGGGCATATTGCTCGACGCGTACTGGGTATCTCGCCTCGATCACTTCGCTCGACATGTTCAGGGTTTCGCCGTCGCCGAGACAAAACTGCCCGTTTGGTCCATCGTGCGTCGCAGTCGCTCCCCAGCCGCCGGGTTGTGGTTCTACGAGAGCATAGGGTTGTTTCTTTCGCTCGTCATAGCCGCCCAGAATCGTGCCGCACACGCTGAGAAAGTGGCCAGCCGGCAAGCGCTCGGGAATATGCGGGGCCAGGGCTTTCATCATCAAGTCCCCGACATAGGCATCGGTCTCCCAATAGGTGGAGGTTGGGGCGGGCCGAAGCGCATGAAAGATGCTTCCGGGATCGGTCAGCAGTCGCAGCGGCTGAAAGTTCCCTTCGTTTGCCGGAGAATGTGGGGAAGTGATTGCCTTGAATGTAGCTTTGGCGGTACACAGCGAGGCTGGATAGGAAGCATTGATGGAACCACGGACTTGCGGGCTCGATCCACGGAGATCGACGACGAACTCCCGCGCCGAGATTGCAAGCTTGACCTGGACGCGGATGGGATCATCGTGGATTCCATCGTCATCCACGAAATCCTCCGCCTCGAAAACGCCATGCGGCAGATATTTCAGCGCATTCCTGCTGACCCGTTCGCCTGAAACGAGGATCTTGCGAAAAGCCCGCTGCATTGCGGACAAGCCATACTTCCCACATAGTTCTTCCACCCGCCGGGCCGCAACGCGAAGAGAGGCTTCCTGCGACAACAGGTCACCGATGGTCATCTCGGGAATTCGCACGTTGTGACGAATCAGGTCGATGAGAGACTCTGACGGCTTGTCGCGCTCGTAGAGCTTCATCACCGGGAAGAAAAGGCCTTCTTGATAAATCTCGGTGGAGTCGGAGGTCCAACTCCCGAAATGCATCCCGCCCACGTCAGACCAATGGCCTTTGCTCGCCGCGAATGCTACGAGCACGCCCTTGTAGGGGATTGGGCGGATCAGCGTGATGTCGTTCAGATGGGTTCCGTTTCCGTAAGGATCATTCGTGATGAACACGTCGCCTGCATGGATATTGCCCTCAAACTTAGCCACCGTTTCCTTGACTGCCAGATCCAAAGTGCCAAGGAAACCGGGCACACCTGCAGCTTGGGCGATCAACTGCCCTTTGTGATCGGTAAGCCCACATGCGTAGTCGAGCACTTCGTAGATCACCGGGCTTTTGCTAGTCCGGCCAAACGCATGAAACATCTCTTGTGCAGCAGAAATGAGAGCTTCTTGAATGATTTCAAGGGTGAAGATGTCAGGGTGCGATTGAGCCATTTCGAAGTCCGCTTGAGATTTGGGCAATCTCAATGATCAGATCACCGTAGAGGCCGACGGTCAACTTATCTCCGGGACCAAGCACGCTTGTTGCGGTCGCCTCCTCCACGATCGCGGGGCCTGTCAAAGAATTTCCACCCCGGAGTTTGGCGCGGTCATAGACAGGAAAAGGGACGGCTTGATCCAGGTCGCGCCAGTAAACATGGCGTCGCTGTTTGATCGCATGGGAGGAGTCTTCGCCTCCGGTTGGAATGGGACGAAAGTCCGGCTTCTCCACCCTTCCGACTGCCTGCAGCCGGAAATGCACGATCTGCACGGGCTCGTCGGTTCGGTGGCCATAGGTAGTTTCATGCCACTGATGGAAGGATGCTTCCAATCCTTGCCGATGTCCTTCGGTGAAGGTTCTGGGAGTGAGCGGTACGGTTATGGAATGACCACCTTGGCCGGAATAACGCATGTCGAGGCTGCAATAGAATTCCTGTCGATCGGCCGAAATTCCATCGGCTTCGAGAGCACTTCGCCCGAGCGCTTCGAGTTCCACAAAGATTGAATCAATACGGCTGGCCGTGGCGTCCTTCAGATCCAGTATCAACGTCCGCGAGTAGTGATGCACAAGATCGGACAGCAGCATTCCCATGGCGGAAAAATTAGCGGGCGCCACGGGAATGATCACCTTGAGGATTTCGCATTTCCGCGCAAGATTACAGGCGAAAAAGGGACCCGATCCGCCAAAGGCCAGTAAGGCGAAATCGCGTGGATCGAATCCTTTTTCAATCGTGATCTCGCGGATGGCACCCGCCATTTTCGTTTCGACGATTGCCAAGATGCCGCTCGATGCCCGGCTGACGTCCAGACCCAGCGGCCGGGCAATGTCGGAGTCGATCGCGGCGTTGGCTGCTTTGTAATCCAGTTGCATCTCGCCGCCCAAAAAAAATTCTGGGTCGAGCAAACCCATACATAGGGCCGCATCCGTTACAGTCGGCTGCTTGCCACCGCGACCGTAGCAGATCGGGCCTGGAGTTCCGCCTGCGCTCTCGGGACCGACCTGCAGCGCGCCTCCGGCATCGACAGAGGCAATGCTGCCGCCGCCCGCGCCAATCGAACGAATATCCATGATGGGCAGCAGCAGCTTGTATCCCTCGATCATCGTCTCCGAGACGACGCGTGGCTGACCATTTACCACTAGAGAAACGTCAAAGCTCGTGCCGCCGCCGTCCGCCGTGATCAGATTTTTGACGCCAGTTACGGTCGAGAGCCGGCTGGCTCCCAATACCCCTCCCGCGGGGCCGGACATCAGAGTGAAGATGGGGCTCTCCCGCGCTTCGGTGTAACTCATTGCTCCGCCACTGGAACGAAGCAATAGAAATCTCTGGGAAAAGCCCTCACCCTGCAAGTTGCCTTGCAAGTGGTCGAGGTAGTCCTGAACCTGCGGTTGAATATAACTATTCAACACCGCTGACATGGTGCGCTCGTACTCGGAGTATTCCCTCAGAATCCGGTGCGAGAGCGTGACGTAAAGTTCCGGAGCCTCCTGGGCAAAAATTTCTCCAATCGCTTCTTCATGGGAATGATTGGCGTAGGAATGCAGCAAGCACACGGCGACCGCCTGAACATTGTGGTGGCGAAAGTGGTCGATCGCCTTCAATATTGCCACGCGATCAAGCTTTCGCAGGACGTTCCCGCGCGCATCGATCCGTTCCTCGACCTCCATGCGCAGGTGCCGCGGAACCAGCGCGGGGGGCTTCTGGTAAAGGATGTTGTACATGTCGGGCCGATCCATACGGGCAATTTCCATCACATCCCGAAATCCCCGGGTCGTGATCAGGCCGGTGCGAGCGCCCTTCTTTTCGAGAACGGCATTGATCCCTAAAGTCGTGCCATGCACGAACAGGTGCACATCCCAAAGTTGGAGTTTCTCCTTGCGGACAACCTCCAGCACTCCCTGGCTCGGTTCAGGCATGGTGAGCACCTTGCTTGATCGGACTTCCCCGCTGTCGACGTTCCAAGTGATCAGGTCGGTAAAGGTCCCCCCGACGTCGACGGCAAAACGCATTGCTGGTTGATGGTCTGGCATGTTTAGTGGATCGCTTTCGATTTCGGCAGCGGTGTAGCGAGATTGGCTCGCAATGCTGCGGTGCGCTCGGCGTCTACGCTGGGTTCACCATTCGCGTCCGACAGCACGACGCCGTACTCTCTCTCTGCTGCTCCCCGGCTCACATAACCAGCGTTGACATCGGCGAGAACTGCCCGGGGATCGCGCTCGAGCGGATTTCCCCAACCCATGCCGCCGCCACTCTGGATCAATACTCGATCCCCGGCCTGGAGCTCGGCTTTGTTTTTTCCGCGCTTCAGTTCGTGCGGTGTACCCGGAAAATAAGTAATTTCATTCAACAGGCCGGCTTTGCCGCCGTCGATGCCCGTGACGATGCTGGCTTTTGTGCGTTCGGCAATCGAGATCGCCGTGGTAGGTTGAAGCGCATGATATTCCTTGATGACGCCCACCCCTCCGCGAAACTTGCCGGCGCCGCCGGAATCTTCCCGTAGTTGGTATCGTTCCACCAACAGAGGAACTCGCGACTCTTCCACTTCATTCGGAATATTGCAGCAGCCGGATTCGCAATGATGAAGCAGCGCATTCTCGCCATCGCGATTAAAGGTTGCACCCATTCCTACGGCTTCGACGCCTCCTCCGTAGTCCCCGCGCCCGTTCTCGTAATCGAAGTAAGTCATCAGGAAATCGCAGCAGTCGCCGCCCGAATGAGCCACCACTCGCTCAGGTATCGCTTTCGCTAAAGCCATCGGGATCAGATCCATCAGGCGTTGTTCCGGCCAGGCGTAAAGAAAGCAGGCGGCAGGACGAGTAGGATTGAAAATAGATCCGGAGGGCGCAATCACCTTCAAAGGCCGAAAATGCCCTTCATTGGCGGGGAGCAGCGGCGTGGTGAGCGATTTGAGCACGTAACGACACGCCGAAACCGTTCCCGGAAAGGGGGAATTGATCGGTCCGCGCTGCTGCGGAGCAGAGCCCGAGAGGTCGATAATAAAATCGCTCCCCCGCACCGTCACTGTGGCGGCGATTTTTACCGGCTCGGGGTCGACACCGTTGTTATCCATCCAATCGAAAATGTTCCAGGTGCCGTCCGGGATCGCTTCCACCGCCGCGCGGGAGATCCTTTCGCCATGCGAGATCATCGCTTGCACCGCAGCGCGAAAAGTCGCCTTCCCATAGCGCCCGATGAGCGCTTCGACGCGTCGCCCACCGAGTCGCAGCGCTGAAGCCGCAGCCAGAAAATTCGTGGCTGTGGTGTTAGGAATGCGCGAATGGGCCTTAATCAGGCGTACGATTTGGTCCTGGATTTCTCCGCTGCGAAACAGATATAGGGCGGGCATCAACAGGCCTTCCTGGAACATCTCGGTTGACGTGGTGGGATAGGCGTCGATCGCGCCCAGATCACCCATGTGAGCCTTCAAGGCTGTGTAGGCCACGATTTCGTTCTCCAGGAAAATTGGAGCGACCAGGGCCGCATCAATCGGCTGGCTGCCGGTATCGAATGGGACCGAAGTGGTGAGAACATCGCCCGGCCCAAGCTTCGCGACACCCACCTGATCGATGCAGGAGCGGACACAGTAGTTGAGGGTTCCGGAAAAGAGCGGAATTCCCGGCACGTCGGCGATCAGGTTCAATTCGTGATCGTAAATAGAGATGCCGAAATCATTGAGCTCGTAAAGAATTGCCAAGGTTGTAGTCCGCTTGAAACATCTCTTGATTTCCTCAGCGGCAGAGATTAACTCGTAACGAATGACTTCGGTCGTAATTGGATCGCCCACTTCGATTGCCTCTCCATTTCTGAAACTGTTGTGCTTCACCTGGCAAGTTTGGAACGGTAGCCGTGCATCCGGTCATTTGGAAGATGAATGGAGCGGACCATTTTTCTCGATTGGACCTGCCAACGGGACCACGCTACAATTCGCTCTCTAAAAGTGTGCTTGTTGTAACACAAATGTGCCGGATGTGAAACAAAATTTTCTTGACATGAGCTGCGGTGAAGGGGTACTTTTCCGGCCACGAGACTTCCTGGTCGACATCCGTTCTTCCCCGAGGGTGCTGCCTTGATGACACAAGAAGCTGGTGAGGGAGGCGTTAGAGGTAGTGGGCTTCGGCTGAAACGCCGCGCTTTGGGTCAACTCGTTCTGCTGGTCACGGCTCTAGCGTTCAGCGCTGCCGGCCAGACATTTACCACCCTGAGTGGCACTGTGTTCGATACATCGGGGGCGGCGGTCGCCAATGCTCAGGTCTCCATCGTGAATGAAGGAACGGGAGCCGCCCGACGCACGACTAGCGGCGCCTACGGAACCTATGAATTCTCCCAAGCGCCTGCCGGCAGCTACACGCTGACCATCGATGCCAAAGGATTCAAGCAAGCGATTCGTCAGCATATCGCTGTGCTCGTCGCCACACCCACCAGGATTGACGTCACATTGCAAATCGGCACGAGCGGGCAACAGTCGATTACGGTCGAGGCCAATGCCGAGACCGTTAATACCCAGGACGCAAGCATCGGAGAAGCATTTAACGAAACCCAAATCGTTCAGCTACCGTTCGCCGCCCGCAACCCGGTGAACTTGCTCACGCTTCAGCCGGGCGTGGTCTTCACCGGTTTATCCGACACCGATCTGCTTTCCATGGGTTCTACGCAGGCTCTGGACCCGCGCGAAGGGGTGGTGAACGGCGTGCGCGGAAATCAGAGCTACGTGTCGCTCGATGGCATCGAGTCGAACGACTTTCAGAATCAGTCGGCGTTCACCAGCGCTATGCCAATCACACTCGATGCGCTGCAGGAATTTCGCGTCATCACCACGAACGCGACCGCCTCGAGCGGTGCGGCCGGCGGCGCGCAAGTAGAAATGGTGACCAAATCTGGCACCAACTCTTTCCACGGCAATGTTCGCTGGTTCAACCGCGACACCTCGCTTGCGGCCAATTCATTCTTCAACAATATGGACGGTGTGCCCCGGGCGAAACTGATTCGAAACATTTTCGGCGGGTCGGTGGGCGGGCCGGTTTTGAAGAATCGGATCTTCTTCTTCGCAGATTACGAAGGAAGGACCGATCGCACCGCAGAGCCAACCCTTCGGGATATCCCAAGTGAAACGTTGAAATCGGGAGAGCTGATTTACCAGGTCGCGAATCCCGGTTCGGGGGTCGTTCCGTGCCCGAATGGCGCGGGAAACTGCGTCGAGCTGACACCCACTCAGATAGCCGGTCTGGATCCTGGTTGCTCACAAACCGGTTCCGCGGGTTGCGGCGTCAATCCCGCCATGTTGCAGCTGATGAGCTTATATCCTTCCGGTAACGCTCCCAGCGAAGGATTGGACGGTGGTCTGAACTATACGGGCTTTAACTTCAATGCACCGATAAAGACTACGAACGGCATCTATACGGCGCGTCTCGATTTCAATCTGACCGGCAATGGCAAGCACATGCTGTTTTGGCGCGGCAACCTGGCGGATATAAAAACCGACATCACTCCTGCAGAATTTCCCGGCCTTCCCCCAAACAACCGCTTCTTTAATGACAGCAAAGGCATAGCGCTCGGATACACCGCGGTGTTGCGCACAAACCTCATCAACAACGCTGAATGGGGATTCATCCGCCAGGGAGTGAACGAGAGCGGCGGCACTTCCGATGCGCTTTCAGCGCAAAACTTTTCTGATCCGCTGAATTTCACCCGCGGCTTTGCCCGCACCGTGCCCACAGAGGAATTTAGGGACGATCTCTCCTGGACCCGCGGGACACACATGATTCAAGTCGGAGCCGACGTCCAGCTTCCCAGAAACCACTTCCTTACGGATCAGAACTCGTATCCCATCTTTTTCCTGGGTGACTTCGCGTTTTGTTCCAACGATTGCAGCGATCCGATCGACAAGCTACAAGCAGAAGGGCAACAAGTCCCTGAGAATACGACTGCTTTTCTGACTTCCTTCATGGAACTCACCGGTTCGATGAGTTATGCGGAGGCTTCGCTGCTGGCCAATCCCAAGACCGGGCAGCTTTCCCCGCCAACAGGAGCGCCTTTGAAGCGAGATTATGCAGAGAATGATTTCGAATGGTACGTGCAGGATAGCTGGCGTGTAAAACCCAATCTCACCTTCAACTACGGTCTGCGCTATAGCTACTTTGGCGTGCCGTGGGAACAGAACGGGCTGCAAACCATCCCCACCATGAACCTCAACACTTGGTGGTACCTTCGCGTCGCCAACGCGAATCAGGGCATTCCCGCCGATGCCGCGCCTCTGCTGTCCTTCATTCCGGGCGGGAAGGCAAATCATCAGCCTTCGTGGTACAACCCCAGCACGCGAAATTTCGCTCCCCGGCTCTCACTGGCGTACTCTCCCGGTTATCATGACGGCACTTTGGCGAAGATCTTCGGAGGGCCGGGAAAGAGCTCCATTCGTATGGGTTTTGGAATGTACTACGATCGCATGGGAGGCGCGATCGCGACGGATGAAGCCATCAACGCCGGCGACCCCGGGCTGGTAAACAGCGAACTGACGCCCGTGGGGCTATTCAGTTTGGCGACGGCTCCGCGATTCGCAGGGACTTGCAGCGTAGCTGCGGGATGCGCGGGGTTCCCCGCATTAGGTACCTTCTTCCCGAACGCTCCGAGCAGCGTAACCTTTCCGTTCACCCCAGATACCGGCATCGACAATTTTGACTTCGCCGCAAACCAGAGTCTGAAGGTTCCCTACTCCTATGCGATGGATTTCAGTCTCGAACGCGAGATCGGCAGAGGATTTACGGTCGAGGCGGCATACGTCGGCAATCTGGGGCAGCGCCTGCTGCTGAAGAAGGACTATGGGCAGTTCATGGGCGTATTCAAGGACCCGCAATCCGGCCAGACGCTGTGGCAGGCTTACAACATGCTTGTGAAGCAGATGGGAAGTCTGAGCAATCAGACTCCTGTCTCGCGGATCACTCCGATCCCGTGGATTCAGGACCTGATGCCCAACATGCCGGCTTATGCGGCAACCTATCTCAACAATCCTGCGGTCGCGAACCTGACCCCCACGCAGGCCTTCTACGAGATCGTTTTGCAATACGCCAATTCTTCGCTTGCGGACTGGAGTGATGCCTTACTCGCCATGGATGATCCTGTCCCCGGCACAGGCAGCCCCTGGTCGCTGGCTGTAGATCCGCAGCAAAATGGGCGAGTTATGTTCGGACCGCAATTCGACAGCATACCGTCGTGGACATCGGAAGGAACGTCCAGTTTCCATAGCCTTCAGCTTTCCCTCCGCAAGAAAGCAGGTCCCCTTATTTTGGACGTGAATTACGTGTTCAGCAAATCGATTGATGATGGTTCGGCGGCTGAAAACGCGGATCTGTTCCTCAACGAAGGACAGGTGAACGGACAGATTCCGGATGCATTCAACGTTCGCGCAGGTCGCGCCGTTTCTGATTTCGACCTGAAGCACAACTTCAACGGCGACTGGGTCTACCAGCTGCCGTTCGGCCGTGGCAAAACCTTCGGGTCGAATCTGTCTGGCCCGCTGAATGGTGTGATTGGGAATTGGCAGTTCACCGGTACCATCCGTTGGCACTCGGGTTTTCCTCTGACCCCTCGCAATGGTTTCAACTACGCCACCAACGATTGGCAACCGGGCCCGGGAAGCATTTTCGGTCCGTTGAGCACCTCGTTGACGAAGAAGGATCCCAACGGGGTTCCCAACTTGTTCAGCAATCCGGCGGCGGCGTACGCAGAGGTGGGCTACACGTTGCCGGGATCGCCCGGCAGCCGGAATGAGGTTTTTGGGCCCGCTTACTTCGACACTGATCTGGGATTGGCCAAATCGTTCAAAATGCCCTGGAGCGAGAAACAGCTTCTGCAGTTCAGGATTGAGGCCTTTAATGCGTTCAATAATGTTAACTTCGCGAGCACGGCGGGACAGTTTTCAAGTCAGTTTCCCGGCTCGCAAAGCCCCATCGATGAATTCGACGTCTCGGCTCCGGTCAGCACTTTCGGGAATCTTTTTGCTACTGCCGGACCACTGGGTGGCGCAAGAGAAGTGCAACTTGCCGTCAGATTTGATTTCTAGCCGACCGCCTCGGTTAAGCACGGGTGTTAGGGGGCGCTACGCGACGCCGCGATTTCATTTACCTGGGATGCGCGAACATTGCCTATATGACGCTGGGTACTGTTCGCGCGGTCGCTTGGAAACCGACCAGCGTACGCAAGCAGGTGACCGTTCACGCGCGGATTGGAGAGATGTTTCCCCCGCTCGCGTTGGTGCATCGTGTGCGCGACTGCGAGCACATCTCTCCAGTTGTAATTGCTAACTCACTCGATAACGGAATGCTGGCCGTAAGAGGCCGCCAGGTGGTCTATGTTGGCGTTCGAATGTCAGAGTCGGCTTTTCGACACCGAAACAAGCTGGAGCGGAGAGGTCAGGAGACCGTGCTACGGCGGCTCGGATCGGAAATAGAAACGCAGTTTCAGTGCCAGATTGTGCAGACGACGTTAGATCCGAATCCTGGCTTTCGCTATCCGTATCTGGGAAACACTACAGGAAGTCTGGTTTTCAGCCGGCTCGTCATTGAGGAGTACGTCGAGGACTGCGTCGCCGCGAAACTGTGCAACCCGCTTCCGTTTTCCTTGGTTTCACGAATATGAGATGAACATCTCACAGAGAGCTGGCATGCGTACTCTCACGAAACAGAATCTCGAGGATATTGTCGTCGGCTGCTCTTTCCTGGGCACGGGCGGAGGAGGCAGTTTCGCGCGCGGTCTACAGCGAGTGTATGAGGATCTCGAGGCTGGGCTCACATTCAAACTGATGTCTCCGGAAGAGATGCAAGATGATGACTATGCCGCTGCCACCTACGGAGTTGGGTCAACGGCTCCTCCCACCGACGAGCAGAAACAGCGCTACGCCAAGCTTCCCCACATGCAGGAGAGATCCACAACCGGTGCATTTCGTCTGTTGCAGAAGTACATGCAAAAGAATTTTGTCGCCACAATCGCGGGCGAAATCGGTCCCGGGAATACCATTGCGGCTATGTCGGCGGCGGCTCACATTGGAATCGCGCAGTTAGATGCGGACACGGTAGGTCGGGCAGCCCCGGAAATCGACCAGAATGCTGTGCTCGCCGCTGGACTCCCGATTACGCCTGCGGCCGGAATGACGCAGTATGGCGACGAACTGATCCTTTCGCATGTCGCAACCACTTCGCGGGAAGAAGACCTGTTCCGCGCGGCCTCGATGGTCAGCATGGGAATTGGCGTTGCAGACACCCCATTGCCCGGAAGAGACGCAAAACGTAAGGGAGTACTCGTTCAAGGATCCATCAGCCAGGCTGAGGAACTTGGGCGAGCTTATCGGACAGCGATCGACAAAAACCACGACGTGATTCAGGCCGTGGTGGAAGCCGGCCACGGATACCACCTGTTCGAGGGGAAAATCCGCGGGTTCCAATGGAAGGATAAGGGGGGCTATCTCGTCGGTGACGTCGAGATCTCCGGTTCCGGAAAATTTCAAGGCAGCATTTTCCGGATCGCTTACAAGAATGAAAACCTTGTTTCCTGGCGGGATGGCAAGTTTTCCGTCACCTGCCCCGACTTGATTACGATTGTAGTGAAGGAGTCCGCCAGAGCGATTTCTAACCCAGACTTCGAGAAGGGGCAAGAAGTGATGGTCATTGGATTTTCCTCGCCACCGAACTGGCGTACACCCAGGGGACTTGAACTTTTCGGCCCAAGGCACTTTGGGTTCGACACGCCATACATTCCTATTGAGCAGATGCAGTGGACGTAAGTAGTCTTGGTTGCCCTCCCCAATGACTGACGCGGCAGTGCGGGTTCCTGCCGATGGCGTCATACCAGGGCTGAAGTGAACATTCAAAACCTCTAAGGAAGGTTATGCGGAAATTATCCAAGCAGAATCTTGAGGACCTCGTCATGGGCTGCTGCTATCTCGGCAGCGGCGGCGGTGGAAGCTATGAAGCGGGATTGAAGAGGATTCACGACGATCTCGCAGCAGGACTTACCTTCAACCTAATCTCAGTGGACGAGATGAAAGATGACGACTATGCGGCTACGACTTATTATGTCGGCAGCACGGCTCCATATACCCAGGAGCAACTCGATCGCTTCAACAAACTTCCTCGCATCAAGGAGGAAGCGACCGCGGTTGCATTCCGGTTGCTGCAAAAGTACACGGGGAAGAATTTTGTCGCCGTCATTGCCGGAGAGATCGGAGCGGGCAATACCCCATACGCCCTTTCGACTGCGGCGCACCTAGGAATCGCTCAACTCGATGCCGACACTGCCGGACGCGCCGTGCCGGAAATCGATCAGAGTACGATCTTTGCGGCGGGAATTTCCCTTTTGCCAGCTGCCGGCGCTACGCTGTTTGGCGACGAGTTGCTGATCACGAAGGTTGCCACACCCTCGCGCGAGGAAGAGTTTCTCCGCATCGCTTCCACCATCAGCATGCATATTGCAGCCGCCGACTCGGCTCTGCCCGGCAGGGTGCTGAAGCAGCCGAATATCGTCGTTCAGGGCTCGCTGACTTTATGCGAACAGATTGGTAAGGCCTATCGCGTTGCGGTCGAATCGAAAAAGGATCCGATCCAGGCAGTGCTCGACGCCAGCAAGGGTTACAAAGTTTTTGCCGGAAAGGTCTCTGATTACGACTGGGCTGACAAGGGCGGTTACCTGGTGGGCGATGTTCAAATCGGCGGATCCGATGGTTATTCCGGCCAGAACTACCGGCTGGCTTTCAAGAACGAGAACCTCATTTCCTGGCGGGATGGCAAAGTTTCCATTACTTCTCCCGATATCATTACGATGGTCGATAGTGCAAGCGGCAGGGCTGTCCTCAATCCGGATTTCAAGAAGAGGCAGGAAGTAACGATTATCGGGATTCCCGCGCCCGCGCCGTGGCGGACTGAGGTCGGACTCAAGCAATGTGGACCGGCTCATTTCGGCTTTGATGCGTCCTACATTCCTATAGAGGAGCGCCATCGAACTGGGAATATTTGACCGGCGCGGCGCACTCCGGCCGCTTCGGTCCTTTCAACAAAACCGTACAGGAGTCAATCTGTGTCGTTAGAAGCATTTCAGGTGGAAAAGCACGGTGTCGACGCCGTGCCCCGGAGCGAGAGGACCAAAGGCTGGTGGGACCTCTTTGTTATACAAGCCGGGGTGAATATCACCTTGTCCAGCCTTTTGCTCGGGGGCTTGCTGGTACCAGGGTTGAGCTGGGCGCAAGCCTGCTGGGCCCTTGTGGTAGGCAACATCATTTTGGGTGTCCTGCTCGCTTTGATGGGATATTTCGGGGTCGACTACGGTGTCTCGACGACGGTCGCGAGCCGTTTCTCGATGGGGCACCCGCGAGGGTCGTGGATCGCTTCCATCATCATTCTTCTATCGATGGTCGGCTGGTTTGGGGTCACTGCGGAACTGGCGGGACAAGCGACCCATGATGCTCTCCGGGGAGTGCCCGGCGTTTCCCATACTGCCGTCGTGATCGCACTGATCGGCGTGCTGAATTCTCTGCCTCCGATTCTGGGATTCGAGAACATAAAATGGCTGAGCCGACTGGCGGTCCCAGGGCTGACGGGACTTTGCTTTTGGATTCTCTACGTCATCATTTCGAAGTACGGATACTGGAATCTCGTTCATTACACTCCCACTCACACATTGACGCTCACAACCGGACTGGATCTGGTCATGGGCGGGCTGATTGTGGGCGTCTTCACCGCGGCGGATATTTCCCGATACGTGGCGAGCGAGCGCGACAACTGGATCGGCTCCATGCTTGGCGCCTTTCCGCCTTCCCTATTCTTGGGGCTGGTTGGAGCTCTCTCCAAGCTGGCCACCGGCGACTGGAACGCGGTGAGCGTGGTGCAGAGGCTGGGATTGGGCGCGCCAGCGTTGATCGTCATCATTGCCTCCAGTTGGACGGCAAACAATACGAACTTGTACTCCTCAGGTCTCGCTTTGGCCAACATGTTCCCCAAAATGTCGCGCTGGCAGAGCACGGCATTGATGGGCGCACTCGGAACAATTCTGGCGGCCTCGCGCGTCACACGTTACTTTGGGAGCTTTTTGCTCACGCTCTCCGATCTGTTCTCGCCGTTGATTGGAATTCTTATGTGCGACTACTTCATCGTCCGGCGTTCAAAGCTGAACTTGGGCGAAGCATACGAAGATTCCGGGCACTGTTTCTATACGGGCGGCGTCAATCTGGCGGCGGTCGGAGCGCTGATCGCCGGCTTCGTGGTCGCAAAGTTCACCCCTCCTGGCATGATGGCGTCACTCGTTTCGCTCTTCGCCGCGTCCGTTGTTTACTTCATTTCCCTGAAGCTTCTTTATGAGAAAGCAGGAGCCAAAGCAGAAGAGAAAAATGCAGAGCGTATGACCCAGACCAATATCCGGGAGACGCCCGTCGAGTCTCCCCAGAGTGGTGCACAGTCTGGGACGGACATCCCACACCCAGCCTCCGAAAGATCGAACTCTAACTGAGCGATTTTCGGCTCTCGGCCATGGCTGCGCTCGGGCAAGAGAGCGCGCCGCTGTTCGGGCGTTTTAATGCCGGGATCTTCCACATCGATCCGCTCCACTACGAAGACGTTGCATGCTTTTACGAGGGCAGCCGGCATTACGGCGTCAAAGAAAAGCTACTCATGTACGGCGTCTTCGGAGGAACACCCCGCTATCACGCACTAGTGGACACATCGCGCCCACCGGCGGAGGAGATTGTCACTTTGCTGATGCAGCCGCGCAATTCTCGAAAGCGAAGTGCGGTTCCTCTTAGGCAGCGAGCAAATCCGCGACCCCGCACCGTATAACGCAATTCTGGCCGCGATTGCCGGCGGCGAAACAAAATTCAATGGCATGACTTGGGCTGGATTCGGCGTGAATTCCCTTTCGGTGAACACTCCGAACGCAGGGCCAACTATCGGGTTGCCGACCCCTTTCTGACCTTCTGGTATCGCTTCTTCGCTCCCTTGGCCAGCAACTTGCAGTTTTCCGATCCTGCCTCCGTGTACGCTTCCCACGTAGCGCCGCGCCTGGCCGATTACATGGGCTGGTCGGTATTCGAGGAAATCTGCGGCCAGTGGCTTCAACGGAATGCAAAGCAGCGTCTCGGCCTGACCGTGCGGCAGATGGCGCGTTACTGGAGCCGGGATGGTCGCACGGAGATCGATCTGATGGCTGAGTTGCAAAACGGAGGTTTCCTCTTTGGAGAGTCCCGGAGCGAAAAGGATGTAGCTGGGGGTCAGGCTCGATCCGGGGAGCTACAATTCCTGCATGGAACTGTCCCCTTCGCGCCTGCAGTTGCGTCTCGTCGCGGCAAGCTATGCGGTGGTTGTGGTCGTCTCCGTTTTCCTGATCTTGGTGCGCTACCTGCAATATGTCCGTAACCCGCAAGATGTGGCGGCATCGAGCGGCATGTACGCAGGTGGTGATCTTCTGCTCGAAATCATCATCGGCTTCCTTTTCCTTATGCCGACGATCGCTCTGGTTTTCGTTATCAGGAAATCTGAATCGGCCTACACTAACTATGCGAAAGTTCTGCTCGGCTTGAGCTTGACCGCTCCGATTTCGCTCGGCTTATTGTTCATCCCCGTCCTCAATCAGTGGTACTGGGGCGATGCCATTATCTTTCGATTGTTTGCGATCCCCATGGTGGTCGTCGTCTTGATTTTCAGCCGGTGGTTGGCTCGCTTTGCTCGTGCTCGCCGACTGATTTCCTATGCCCTGCTGATTGAAGGGCTGACGTTCGTCGTCATTATTGCCGGCTTATTCCTCTCCTCAAAGGGCCGCCACGGCTGAGATTTCCCCCAGTTCTGCCTGCTCTGCCATCGACACCTGCGTCTGTGATTCTGGTCTGGCCCCCAAAGGGTTGCTGCAGGGATACCGGCGGCAACCGTGCGGGAACCACAACGGCATCAGCGACTTACAGTCATGCGCGTCGGCGACTATCGCGTCCGCTTCACCGAAGAGCATCCCAACACTCTCCGCATTCACGTCACCCCCATCGCCGCGAAGCCTAGGATCGATACTGAAACCCATATCCCGCCGCGTTCACGCGTGAGTAGTGGCGGCCTCTCCCCGGCCAGCAGCGCGACGTCGCTGCGGGCGCAGCCCGATGGTAAGGTGTTCATCACCGACAGGCCGTACCTGGAGACCAAGGAGCACATAGGCGGTTTTTTGGGTTCTGGAAGCCGCTAGTCGAAGGTTAAAGTACGCTTTAGATGACGAAAGCGTGTCTACTATCCAAGTGGATACTCCGGTCTATCGCCTTAGCTAGCGAACTCGATTGCAAAGGGACTAGTTGCGGAGCAGCTGAGCCGTCGGTTTCGCCCGGACGTTGCACTAGCAAAGGAGTTAGTTACGTCAGCCACCGGAATTTTGCCTGTCTGTCCATTTGGAATGCCTTTTGCATTGCCTCGTTGCATGACCGGCCCTCGGATAATGCAGCAATGGTCATCCGAGAGAGGGACAAAATTCAAATAGTTCCCGAGGGAACTTTAAAAGGAGAAGTTATGACCAGCAAGCAGAGTTTCCCAAACCAGAAGGTTACGCGAACCCAAATTACAGATCTCCCGGAGATCGCCGCTGAATTGTCGGAGCGGGAATTGCGAATCGTGTCGGGAGGCCTCACCGCCAGTGCTATGGCGTGTTCCCCCCTAGTGAGGACGAAGTTGGGAGCTTTAGCTACCAATGTGGACGGTGACCATGTGGACTGGGTATAGTCCTGATTACCAACTTGTCCGCCGCCGTTAACCGACAGCGGCGGGCGGGTTACATCCATTGGTGGCTGTGAGAGAGAAGGGCACGATGATCCTTATTTTGACACAAGCCTTTGATCCGCACGCCGACCACGTAGCCCAAGTACTGGCGGCGCGGGGCGCAGAATTTGTTCGGTTCAACCCGGCGGATTTCCCCGCGAACGCCAGCCTCTCGGTCGGATACGCTTCAAACGGGAAACTGCGGTCTTGTTTGCGTCTGGAGGACAAGGTCATTGACCTCGCCTGCCTGCAGTCGATCTGGAGCCGAAGGCCTCAGTCGCCCGTAGCACATGAGCAAGTTCAGGATCCGGCGGTCCGTGAATTCATCACCCGTGATTGCCAGACCTTCGTGCAAGATCTGTGGGACACCCTGCCATGCCGCTGGGTGCCGGGCCATCCGGCCGCGATTAAACGCGCTCAACTCAAGGTTTCCCAACTTCGCGTGGCGGCCGAACTAGGGATGGAACTGCCACCGACGTTGGTCACTAACAGCCGGCAAGATTTCTTGGACTTCTATGACGAACACAACGGCAACGTCATCAGCAAACTCGCTGGTCCTGCGTTTGACCGGACCATCGCCGAGTCCGCCGGCCTTTGCCGCTACACCGAGGTGGTCTCGAAGCGCGACGTCGCTTATGCGGCGGCGCTTCAGTACGACCCGGTGATTCTCCAGGCTTACGTTCCGAAACGCGTCGAATTGCGAATCACTGTAGTCGGCCAGAATGTTTTCGCCGCGGAGATACACTCACAACAGACACGCCACACCAAATACGACTGGCGGCGCTATGATCTGAGCCGCACACCCCACTTGCCCCACATTTTGCCGGCGGAAATCCAGGAGCGTTGCGTCCGCTTGACTGAACGACTTGAGCTTTGCTATGGCGCCATTGACATGATCCTGACCCCTGATGGTCGCTATGTGTTTCTTGAGATCAACCCCAGCGGGCAGTATCTCTGGATTGAGGACAACACCGGTCTACCTATCAGCTCGGCCATCTGCGACCTTCTGATGGCCGGCCAAGGAGCTGCGTCATGAACGATTCCTGGCGGCAAGCAGCACTCGATGTGCTTGATTTTTTGTTTGCGCTGCAACACGAAGGTGTCCGGCCTCGCGAAGCCCGGGCCCGGCTACAACCGTTGCGTGGCTGTCATCCCGCTCTGCAGATCGACCTGCTTGTGGAAGAAATGGCCTTCGATCACTCGGTCCACTACGATGCGCTACTGCGGCCTTCCGGCGAGGGCACGGTTTCGCTGAGCTACTGCCCGGAGCGAGCGGTGCCCTGGCCGTTGCGGGGCGTGCACCGCACGAACGAAGCCGACCTGGTGCGCGTCAACTCCAACCTCCTCCAAGTGGACGCCGCCATGGCCTGCCTGGATTTCATTTGGGATGAAGCACCAATCATCGAGCAGCTGGTGAGTTTGTGCCTCATTCATGAAGAATTGGAGCGGGAGCCGATCAGCCTCAGTGATGCCGAGTTGCAGGAGGCTATGAATAAGTTTCGCTCGGCGAAGAAGCTTTTTAAGGCCGAGGACACCCTCCACTGGCTTGAGCGGCACGGTATGACGCACGAGAAACTGGAAAGGTACGTGGCTGAAACTGCGATCGTGCCCAAGCTCCGCGACCGAATTGCCGCAGGCCAGGTAGAGCAGTACTTCCGCCGACATTCAACCGCCTTCGATGCCGTCAAGATTGCACGCCTGGAGGTGTCGGAGGAGACTCTGGCGAACGATTTGGCCAGGCAGATCCGCAGCGGCGCGCTGGGTTTTTTCGAAGCCGCCGAACGCATCTTCTCAAACCCACAGGAACGAGGTGCGCCCCCTGATGCTAGTCTGTTCGCCACCATCGAGCGCCGGCAAGCCGAACCCGCTCTCCGTGATCAACTCTTTGCCGCTACGCCAGGTCAACTCGTCGGACCCGTACGCGTCGAGACCGG
>Ga0302326_10011878_pt1 | contig 18671 bp, 16 predicted proteins | sample Palsa_T0_3_FD_202264 | JGI IMG/M metagenome (GOLD analysis project Ga0302326, IMG submission 202264) | Peat permafrost microbial communities from Stordalen Mire near Abisko, Sweden - Palsa_T0_3 | ecosystem: Environmental > Terrestrial > Soil > Palsa > Peat permafrost | place: Sweden: Abisko...
TGCCCGATGCGGACCACGTCACCGAAGAGGGAGGACCCGGCGCCGTGGTCGGCGTGGTGATGGGAGTAGACCAGGTGCGTCACCCGGTTGCTGACGCCCTCGGCCGCGGCGATCTGGTCGACCGCGCACTGCAGGTTGTGCCCGATGGACGGGGGCGCGTCGAACAGCACCACGCCGTCGCCGGTGGTCAGGAAGGCCGAGTTGGGCGGGCGGCGCCGACTTGCCCTCCTGCAGGTGCAGCGGGATCAGCAGGACGCCCAGCAGTTCTGGCTTGCCCTGCTCGACGCGGTCCGCGACTCCTCGGCCGTGACCGGCCGCGCGGGCCCGCCGGCGGCGACGCCTGACTTCAATGCGCAGGCGATGGTCGACCGGGTGCTGGCGGAACTGGCCGGCGCTTCGGCCGACGTCACGCTGGTCATCGACGATCTGCACGAGCTGAATTCGCCCGCGGCGCTCACCGGGCTGACCCGGTTGCTGACGAGCCTTCCGCCGGACGTGCACGCGCTGCTGACCACGCGTCACGATCTGCGGCTGGGCCTGCATCAGCTGCGCCTGGCGGGCGAGCTGGCCGAGATCCGCGCGGCCGACCTGCGCTTCACCGAGCGCGAAACCCGCCTGCTGCTCGATGCCTCAGGGATCGCGCTGTCCGAATCCGGAGCGGCGCTGCTGCACCAGCGGACGGAGGGGTGGGCGGCGGGCCTGCGGCTGGCGGCGATCTCCCTCGCCGGTCACCCCGACCCCGAGCGCTTCGTGGCGGAATTCTCCGGCAGCGACCGCACGGTCGCGGAGTACCTGATCGCCGAGACGCTGGAGCGACAGCCGGCCGACGTCCAGGATCTGCTCCTGCGCACCTCCCTGCTCGAGCAGGTCAACGGCGAGCTGGCGCTGGTGCGGGCCGAGGGCGACCTGGTCCATGGACGCCTGGCCGAGGCGGCCGCCCACCTGTCGGTCGCCGAGACGTACGCCGCGACGGCGCCGCCCGATCGCCGCCGCCGCCGCCAGGTGGCGATCGCGTCGCAGCGGCTGTCGCTGGCCCGGCGGCGCGGCCACCTGGCCGGCGTCCTCGAGCAGGTCAGGTTCCTCGCCTCGCCCGTGACCGGGCAGTCCGACGAGGACATCGCCCTGGGCAGCGGCTTCGCGTCCAAGATCCAGCCGTTCGCCACGACCCAGCTGCGCTGCCGTGAGGCGATAGCGCTGGCCGAACGGCACGGCTGGGGCGCCGAGCCGGTGATCTCGCCCGCGCTGATAACGCTGGCAGGCACGCTGGTGTGGCTGGGCGAATTCGACGAGGCCGAGCGATGGGTGCAGCGCACCGCCCTGGCCCTGCAAACCGACAACGGGCCGATCATGAGCCTGGTGCTGCACCACACGACCGCGGTACTGCACGCCTGCCGCGGCCGCCTGCGGGAGGCGCTCGAGGGATCGCACGCGCTGGCGAGCCAGGTGACGGGCTGGCTGCTGGCCACGCAAGCCCGGCTCGGGCGGCCGGGCGAAGCCCGCGCGGGCCTGGCCGCGCTCGACGACGAGCGCGCAGGCTCCGGTGAGATCCTCAACGCGCGCGCGCCGATCTGCCTCGCGGAAGACGATCCGGCCGGCGCGCTGGGCGCGGTGCAGCCGGTGCTCGATGGCGCGGCCCCGGTGGTCGGGTACGTGACCGTCCTTGAGGCGCACCTGCTGGCCGGGCTCGCCCAGCGTGAACTCGGTAACCCGCGGGCGGCGAACCAGGCCGCCGAGCGCGCGCTGGCCCTGGCGGAGGCTGACCGGCTCGTCCTGCCGTTCGCGATGACGTTCTCCGCGCCGCTGCTTGAGGCCCTGCCGCGGCACCAGACGGCGCACGCCGCCCTGCTCGCGGGCGTCCTCGACGTCCTGCACGGCGCATCCCCGGGGTCCGGGCGTCAGCGGCCCCCGTTGCTTGAGGTCGAAGAGCTCAGCCCGGGCGAGCTGCGGGTGCTGCGCTACCTTCCGACGAACCTGTCCAGGCCCGAGATCGCCGGCGAGCTGTCGGTCTCGGTGAACACCGTCAGCACGCACGTCCGCCGCATCTACGCCAAGCTCCAGGTCCGGGACCGCTCGGCCGCCGTCCAGCGCGCCCGGGAGCTGCGGCTGCTGGCGGCCGGGCGCACGCGCTAGCCCCGGGTCACCGGATCATGGTGATGCGCGGTCACCTGACGGCCGGTGACCATGTCCTCATGGACCCGGAACCGGCCCTGTACATAATCCGGATAAACGGGCACCTCGGCGCCACGCTGCTGTCCGCGTTCCCGGCCCTGGCCGCCCGGTCGGACGGCCAGGGCACCGTGCTCACCGGGCTCCTGGATCGGTCGGCGCTGTACGGCGTGCTGGCCGAGATCGAGGCGCTCAGCCTGGACCTGCTCGAGGTCCGCCAGATCATCGGGGAAGAATGATCGGTGTACCCGCCGGGAGCACCCGCCGGGGGAAGGGAGCGAGTCCGGTGAGCGAGGACCCCGACCGTGCCGCCTGGCTGCGGAAAACGCGGTCTTACCTGAGCAAAGCCGATCCGGTGCTGGCCGGTCTTATCGACCAGCGACCGGAATTCGATCCCCAGGCGTGGCGGGCCCGGCTGCCGCCGATGGACCTTTACGGCGCGTTGCTGTTCCAGGTCACCGGGCAGCAACTGTCGGTCGCGTCGACCCGCTCGATCCTCGGCCGTATCCAGGACCTGTTCGGCGGCCGCCTCCCCAGGCCGGCCGAACTGCTGGCGCTCGACCCGGCCAAGCTCCGCGAGGCCGGGCTGTCCTGGCGGAAGATCGGCACGCTGCGCGACCTGGCCGAGCGGCTGACGGACGGCCGGCTCGACCAGGAGCAGCTGAGCTCGCTGCCCGACGACGAGCTCATGGCCGCGCTCACCGTCATCCCCGGGATCGGCCCCTGGACCGTGCAGGGCGCCCTGCTCGTCGCGCTGGAGCGCGAGGACGTCGTCCTGCCCGGAGACCTGGCGCTGCGCAAGGCCATCCAGGCCGCCTACGGGCTTGACCACCTGCCCAGCCAGCAGGAGGTGCTGGCCATCGCCGAGAAATGGCGGCCCTACCGGAGCCTGGCGACCAGCTACCTGTTCTCCGCCGTCTTCGAGCCGGCCGAGCGAGCCGAGCGAGCACCGGCCAAGCCACCAGCGGCCGCCCGGCCGAAGGCTGCTGCTGCCAAGGCTGCTGCTGCCGCGGAAACCCCGGCCGCGAAGGCTCCCGCCGCGGAAACTCCCGCCCCGGGGCGGAGCCGAGCCCCCCGGAAGGCGCGCTGACCCTAGCCGAGGAAGGACAGCCGGATCTGCCGGTCCGGATTGTCGACGTTGACGTCCACCAGCGCGATCGACTGCCAGATGCCGAGCGCGAGGTGGCCGCCCAGGACGGGCACGCTCGCGTACGGCGCGATGAACGCCGGCAGCACGTGCGACCGCCCATGTCCGGCCGAACCGTGGGCATGCCGCCAGCGGTCGTCGGCCGGGAGCAGGTCGCGCAGCGCGGCCAGCAAGTCCTCGTCGCTGCGCGCGCCCAGCTCGATCAGGGCGATGCCCGCGGTCGCGTGCGGCACGAAGACGTGCAGCAGGCCGTCTCCGCCGCCGGAGGCGTCACGCGCGAATTCGGCGCACTCGCCGGTAATGTCGCGCACGGTTTCCCGCCCGCCCGTGCGCACGCTGATGATCTCGCTCTTCATGGTTCGCGATCATAAGCCGGCCGCCTGCGCGCCCGGCCGAGCAGCCCGCGGCTGACGGTGCGGGCCGGAGTGGCTCCCTGCGCTGGTCGGGGGCGTCTGCGGGTATGGGGCGACCCGATGGGGGCAGTATCCCAGCTAACGCATCAACCTATCTCAGCTTGGAGGCCGCATGTCGAAACCGCCCCTTCCCGACGCCGCAGTGGCCATGCTGCGCAAGCCGAACCCGGCCGTCATCACGACGCTGCGGCGGGACGGCCAACCGGTGTCAACCGCCACCTGGTATCTCTGGGACGACGGCCGGGTGCTGGTGAACATGGACGAGGGCCGCAAGCGACTGGAGCATATGCGCGCCGATCCCCGGGTATCCCTCGACGTTCTCGACGAGGACGGCTGGTACACCCACGTAGGCATCATCGGCCACGTCGGTGAGATCTATGCGGACGCGGATCTGTCCGACATCGACCGCATCGCCCGGCAGTACACGGGTAACCCGTACCCGCAACGCGACCGCGGCCGCTTCAGCGCCTTGATCGAGATAGACGGCTGGCACGGCTGGGGCGCGTTCAAGGACAACAGCCAGCCAGGGTAAACCAGAGGGTGTCCGCCCTTGCCCGCGGGAACTGGATCGGCTCGGGGAGCGTCTCAGAGCCATGGGATCGGTGCAGCAAGCGTGGGCGCGAGCATGAGTGAAGGCCGGAAGTCGCGAAGGAAATCTCGGCGCGGGTGGGCTGCGCCGCTCATGCTAGTTGCGCTGGCATCGACCGGCGCCGCCTGCAGCCAGGCGGGGGGAGGGACGGTGCCTCCGGCCGGCTCTTGCGAGCACTTCGTGACTACGGTAAGGACCAGCGAGTCGCGCTATGCCCGCGGCCAGACGGTGATCGTCAGCGTGACGCAGGCCAACGAAGGACCAACCTGCTACGGCCTCCCGCCCGAGTGGTGCGGGAACCTGCAGGCGTTTGCGTCGGCCTACAACCCGGCCGGCGAAGACGTCTGGGACTACGGCGCCAGCAAGACCGTCCCAGGATTTAACACGTGTCCCTTCGCGGCCGCGCCAGGCCCGGCGTGGCCGGCGCACTACTCGAACACCCAGAATCTAGACTGGCACCAGGAGAAGTGCGCCCGAGACGAGGCCGGCCAGCCGGGTCACGCCAATCCGAACTGTCCCGGTACGCAGGTGCCCGCCGGCCCGTACCGGATCGTCGGCAACGAGACGTCAGCGTCGGCCACCATCACCATTTCCAACTAGACCCGCGCGATGGACACGCCCATCCGAGCGGCCGGACCACCCGCGGCCCCGCTTCCCCGGTCACCGCGCGCGAACAACCAGGAATTCCAGCATCCACCCCTATCGCCCATCCGGCATCGCCCTGTCGCTGTCATCGGGTGTGCGTTGCGGTGATACCCACCGTGAACAACACCCGATCAGGTCAATGGGCAGATATGCCCGAACGCTGAGCCGGCATCCCGCTGCTCACCGCATCATCGCAGCGCAGGCGACCCACCCAATCCGCCCAAGGCGGCGCAATGAGGGGTCGGCCCCTGCTGCGATGACGATGGCGAGACGATCGCCACCCGGCCCGGCGGGATGACCTCCCGTTGGACCTATTCGATGGCGTCCGCAACTCCCACAAGCGCGCAGAACTCATCGGTGGCGGTCACCGACGCGAGGCCGAACCGTCGCCTGCGTCAAGTAGAACCAGGCGACGTCCCAGGACGTATCTCCTATGAGCGGCTGCGCATATCGCGGGCACGGGATATTTCTGCGTCCCGCACCGGTGCGCCTGAGCGGCGCATCCCACGGTGCGGTCAGTTCGGAGAGCCTGGGAGGTTATGGTGCAGATCCGGCCTGAGGCTGAGCAGAAGCTGCGGGCAGGCTTCCAGCAGCGCGTCGACCGGCAGGCCGAACGTTACGTCGCGCAACTAACGCACGCCGAGCAACTGGCCGTCCGGCTTGAGTGCGGCGAGGTGGCCGGGGTCTTCAGCGGCCAGGCCGGCGGAGGCGTCAGGCGCGGGGCCTATGTGGTGGGCCTCCTTCCGATGGCGGCGATCCCCGTCCTGATCGCCGGCCCGTCGCCGGGATCCCTGGCATGGTGCCGTTGCTTGGAGCCACCCCGTTCATCACCGGTGCCTGGTTCGGCCTAACGATGTGGCGGTGGCGTGAACCGAGGCGTCGCGTCTGGTTTACGCCTTCACCCACGGGTGCGCGCTGCTGGACGGCCCGCGGGCGGACGCCGTCTGTTTGCGCTGGAGTGAGGTCACGGAGGTCGGCGAGGTCTGGACAAATACCTACGACGTGAGCGCTGAGGAGTCCAGGCCGACGCTGACGGCCTGCAGGCTGCGGTGCGCGGACGGGCGAACCCGTGAGATCTCGCGCTCCCTTCAAAACGTGCGAGACCCGTACCCCGGTGTCGGGTCGCTGCTGAGAGGGCTAGTGCCTGCTGATGTCGGCGCGACCATGCCGACGTTTCCCACCATCGACGAGGTCATCGCGGCATTCGCGGGGAGGCACGTCGACCAGGGTTAAGGCTCTCCGACGAGTTCGTCGAGCATCACCGATAGTGTGCCAAAACTTGTACAAAATTCGGAGGCGGGCGGCCTCACGCTGGCGAAGCGCCGCGCTCCAGACGCTCGGCGATCCAGACCTTGATGATCGACTGGCGGTTCACCCCAAGGCGCCGCGCCTCCCGGTCCAGCGACTCGATCATCCACGCGGGGAAGTCAACGTTCACCCGCCGCTGTTCCAGGCCCGGCCGCCGGGCGGCCGACATGTCCAGCTGGGACGTGACATCCTCGCCGTCGTCGAAGGCCCGGTCGAACTCCTCAGACTTCATAGATCCCTACCTCCTCGCCCCGTGCCCATGCGGCGTCAATCGAACCTGTGGTAGCCAGGAACCACCTCAACGGCGACAGACGTCTGACCCAGCAGGGCGCCCGCGACAGCTCACAGCAGTAACTTCACTTTGCACCGTAAACTGGGTCACAGCCCAGCGCTCCGAGTCCCAACGAAGTTGGATGATCAGCGGTCTAGCGGGTTAGCGGCCGTCGGTTGAATCCGGTCGGGGAAGTCGCCCCCGATTCTGTACAAGTTTTAGTACACTATTGTGTATGGCTAGCCCCGAGGTACTGCAGGTTCACCCGCTGTCAGAGGTCAGGGCGCGGCTGTCAGGAATCCTCGCGCGTTTCCGCCGCGACGGTGCCGCGGCGGAACCGGTTGCCTTCGGATCGCACCGCAAGCCCGAGGCCATCCTGCTGTCCTACGAGGTGTACGAGCGGTACGAGGCGCTGGCGCGCCAGCGTGCCCGCCTAGATACCGCGCTCTCGGCGGCCCAGTCGGTGGAGGTCGAGGTCCCGGGCCCGTTCAGCCCGGAACATGACCGGGAGGTCTCGGCCTACGTGGACGGCGAGATCAGCGCAGCGGAACTCTACCGCCGGACCGTCGCCCGCTACCGGCAGGCCTAGATGCCAGGCGACCCGTACGCCGACCCGTTGACGGGAGTCCTGCGCAACAGGCTGGGGCTGAGCACGGCCGCAGAACTGGAGGCAGCCGAGCGGGAGATCACGCACGCGGCCCTGATCTTGCTCAGGGAAACGCCGGTTCGCCCCGCCTACGATCTAGCTCACCTGTGCGAGGTCCACCGCAGGATTTTCGGCGACATCTACGACTGGGCCGGTCACGTCCGGACCGTCGCCATCGCTCAGGGGAGCATGTTCTGCCTGCCCCAGTACATCGAGCCGTCGTCAGCAGAGATCTTCCGGCAACTGCGAAACGAGAACTGCTTGCGCGGCTTGAAACGTGACACGTTCATCGACCGGCTGACCTATTACGTCGGCGAGGTCAACGCCGTTCACCCGTTCCGCGAGGGCAACGGCCGGACGCAGCGCGCTTTCTTCGAGCAGCTCGCCGACGACGCGGAGTTCACCCTGGCCTGGCAACGCCTCGACGCAGAACGCAATATCGCAGTCTCCGCCGCCATCATGCGCGGCGACGCGGCACCGATGCGCAAGATGCTCGATGAACTCGTCCAGGAACGCTAGCCAAGCAACAGCGCACCAGGGTTCTTGCTAGTGACAATGCCAGCACGGCCGGACAAGCAGCCATCGGCAGCTCGCAGCAGTAGTTTGAGTTTTGCGTCGTGACATAGGTCACACTGGGACGGCCATCTGTCTCCGCATAAGTTGAACGAAGACCGTTCTCTCGGGCTAGGCGCCTACAATTACCCACAGTAACCGTGCGCGCGTCAGGATGATTCTAAGACGGCAAATTTTTGAATCGCGCGACAACTTCGCGCCAACAAGTGGCTACCGCGTCATACTTATAGAGACGGGATGGCACGACCAACGAATCCCAAGCGGCGACTGCTCCAGCTTCATCAGTATCGAGCAACTCATCGAATAGCCGAGTCGCTGTGACAGCTCCATCCGCCTGGCAAACGGAGATAGCGTACGCTAGAGCATCCTTGGCGTTTGTTGGATCTGAATTTGTCAAGGCCTTAAAAATTATCGAAGACTCTACAGGAAGTTCCTGGTTGTTCCAGCGGTAGGCGATCTGCCGGACGCGATCTTCTTTCCCCGGCATGTTGTTAACTATTTTATTTGCAAACATGTCTGCATTTTTCAGGTCGCCAACCTTCGCATACGCAAAGACGAGCTTTTCAAGTACCGACAAGTCTTCCTGGTCCTCGCCATATGAATTTTTCAATATCTCGATTTCTTTTGCCGCATAAAAACTCACCCTTTCGGGATCGCCTATTTTTATATAGGCAAAGACGAGATCCTCGAGGACTGAAAGGTTGGTCGTATCTTCGTTATAAGCTCGCATCAAGTCGTCTACAGCTTCCCGCGATTGCCCTTCCGCAAGATACCACTCGCTACGGTGCAGCAGGGCTGGAACATTGCTGGAGGCTATATTCAATGCTCTATTATAGTCACGAATAGCATCGAGCTAGGGAGATCACATCGTCTGGGGCTAGCTGAACGGCATGATCTAGGTCGCGCAGAGCTTCATCAAGTTTCTCTTGAATGCTTAGAATGATCCCGCGAGGCCCATATACCCGTGCGTAACTTGCATCTATGCGTTCAGCCGAACCAAGGTCCGCCAAGGCTTCATCAAGTTTGTCAAGCTGGAGATATGCCGAAGCCCTATGTATGAGCGAAATTGCATCATTCGGATGAGTCCGTGCCAAGTAATCGTAATCACCGACGACTGACAAGATCTCGACCAGCCCGGAAACGGAAGAGGGGAAGGCTCATAAGACCGGAAAGCGGGACGTGCGGCGACCGCCGCGCTGCGCGCTGATCTGGAAGAACGGGCAGCGATACGCAAGGCCGGCTGACCTGCCCGTCAGCCGAGGACGAGCAGTTGTCCGCCGACGATGAGCGCGGCCGTCGTCCCCGCCAGCCACAGCAGCGCCCAGAGCCGCCGGGGCAGGTGGGTGCGCTTGCGCAGGACGTCCGCGTCGGTCGCGCGGATCCCGTGGCCGATGGCGTGGCGCACGCCGGACAGCAGGAGCAGCCAGGTGACCGCGTAGGCGGCCACGACCTCGGTCCCGGCGTGCGTGTAGCGCAGGATGAGGTAGAACAGCGCGATCGCGATCGGCACCGAGAACATGCCGAAGGACCGGGCGAGCAGGAACAGCACCAGGACGAGGAGGAGGACGACCAGCCACAGCACGGTCACCGGGTCGCCCAGCGAGATGATCTTCGCTGCCCCGAGGCCGAACAGGCTGGGGCCGAGGTAGCCGATGAGCAGCACCAGCACCGCCTTCAGGCCCTCGCCCACGATGCTGGTCTTGCCCCCGGCGTGCCGGTCAAGGACGACCTCGGTCACGGTCAGGCCGAGGAGGACGGCGAGCAGGGCGTGCGCCCCCTCGTGGGTCATCGTCGAGAAGTGCTCGACCGGCGCCCACAGCAGCGGGATCATCACCACGGCCGCCACGATCAGGCCGATGACGATGGACTCGCCGCTCGACAGCGACGGGTGTACCGCGTGCATCCCCTCCATGCGCGACAAGCTGCCCCGTTTAACGCGATTTGAACATGGGTTTACCTAATTTTACCAGGCAGCCTGCACCCGGTCCGGCCGGATTCGCGCTCACTGCGGCTGTTCGCCGAAGTGGCGGGAGTGGCCGGCCCGCAGCTTGTACTTCAAGACCTTGCCGCCGACGGTCTCCGGCAGCGAGTCGACGAAGACCACGTCCTTGGGCGTCTCGTAGCCGGCCAGGACCGCGCGGCAGAACGTGATGATCTCCTCCGGCGTCGGCTCCGCACCTGGGCTGCGCACGACCACAGCGGTCACCGCCTCGCCCCACCGGGGGTGCGGCAGGCCGATGACCACCGCCTTGTCGATGCCGGGGTGCTGGCTGAGCACCGCTTCGACCCGCAGGCTGGAGACGTTCTCGCCGCCGGACTTGATGATGTCCTTGTAGCGGTCGAGCATGATCCGCAGGCCGTCGGAGTCGTAGGCGCAGCTGTCCCCCGAGTGGAACCAGCCGTGGCGGAACGCCTCCCGGGTAGCCGACTCGTCGCGGTAGTAGCCCGACATCATCGACGGCGAACGGTAGACCGCCTCCCCGGCGACGCCGGGTTGCGCGACCAGGTCGTGGCCATCGAGATCCATCACGATGGAGGCGAGCAGCGGGCTCGGCACGCCGACGTAGTTCTGCGCCGGAGCGGTCCGTGCGTACAGCTCGGCCCACTTGTCCGGCCAGAAGCGATGGCAGGCGATCGATTCGGTCTGCCCGAAGATCTCGAACACCAGCAGGTCCTCGCCGCAGTGCCGTTTCATCGACTCGAGCGTCTTCGGCGGCAGCGCTGCCCAGCCGTAGACGACGACCTTCAGACAGGTGACGTCGAGGTCGGCGTCGGCGTTCAGCGCCGCGTCCAGCGCGCCGACCATCGCCGGCGAGCCGATCCAGAGCGCGGTCACCCGCTCGGCCGCGATCGAGTGCGCGATGGCCGCCGCGTTCGGCCGGCGGCCGATCACCAGGGTGCCGGCCGACAGGAAGGTCGAGTAAAGGAACGGCTGGTCGCCGACGTGATAGAGCATCGGCAAGTACGTGCACAGGCGCAGGTCGTGCTCGATTCGCAGGCCGCGGGTCAGCGACTGGGCGAATCCGAGGGCGGCCATGTAGGAGCAGGTGTGGGAGATCATCACGCCCTTGGGCAGCGCGGTCGTGCCCGAGGTGAAGAGGATCTCCCAGATGTCGTCGCCGTGGATTTCCACGTCCGGTTCGGTGCTGCTGCGGCCGGCCACGAAGTCGGTGAAGCTGACGCTCCCGGGGACCGGATCGCCGCCGATGGTGACGGTGACCGCCACCTCGAGGCCCTTCTCGGCGAAGGGCTTCTCCGCCCGCGGCCACAACTCCGCGTCAACGACGGCCAGCTTGGGCGTGACCAGGTCGATCATGGCCGAGATCATGTCCGGGGCCATCATCGGGTTGATCGGCGCGCAGACCAGGCCCGCCTTGGCCGCGCCGAGCTTGAGCAGGATGCCCTCAACCGAGTTCTCGCAGAACAGCATGACGATGTCACCCCGCTGCAGCCCGCGCGCGAGCAGCCCGTCGGCGACCTGGTTGGCCAGCCGATCGGCCTGCCGGTAGGTCAGCCGGCGCAACTGCGGGTCGCCGCAGGCCCCCTCGGCGCCGACCAGCGCCTCCTTGTCAGGGAAGCTCCAGGTGACCCGCTCGAGCAGGTCACCCACGCTGGTGCGCTCCCAGCGGTTCACCGCCCGTCGGTTGTGCAGGCTGGTCACGTCGAACTGAGGTTCCATAGGGGTCAGCCTCTCTGCAGATCCGCGGACGCGGGATTCGTGGTTCCCACTGTGCAGCAGTAGTGACTAGAAATTCACTCCAAGCAGCGTAGAGCTCCAACCGCTCGATTGCCTAGAGCTTGTTGACCGTTGGTTGACCGCGAGCGAGGCGATCGGTCATAGTGGCATAGAAGTTAACGACGATTCACTGAGATGGAGTCCGACCAATGCCGGTCCTGAGCTCCCGAGTCGACCCGACCAGCGAGGCCTACCGCGACAACCGCGCGGGCCAGCTGGCCGCGATTGCGGCGCTGAATGACCAGCTCGAGCTCGCCCGGGCCGGCGGCGGGCCGAAGTACGCTCAGCGGCACCGCGACCGCGGTCGTCTGCTGGCGCGCGAGCGCATCGAGTTGCTGGTCGACCGAGACTCGCCGCTGCTCGAGCTGTCGTCGCTGGCCGCCTGGGGCACCGAGTTCCCGGTCGGCGCGAGCATGGTGACCGGCATCGGCGTGGTCTCCGGCGTCGAGTGCGTGCTGATCGCCCACGATCCCACCGTGCGCGGTGGTGCGATGAACCCCTACACCCTGCGCAAGACCCTGCGCGCGCTCGAGATCGCCCGGCGCAACCGGCTGCCGGTCATCAACCTGGTGGAGTCCGGGGGAGCGGACCTGCCCACCCAGTCGGACCTGTTCGTCGGGGCGGGCAAGATCTTCCACGACCTGACCGAGCTGTCCGCCCACGGCGTCGCCACGATCGCGCTGGTCTTCGGCAATTCGACGGCCGGCGGCGCTTACATCCCCGGCATGTGCGATTACTCCGTCCTGGTCGACCAGCAGGCCAAGGTCTTCCTTGGCGGTCCCCCGCTGGTGAAGATGGCCACCGGCGAGAACGCCGACGACGAGTCGCTCGGCGGCGCCGACATGCACTCGCGGGTCTCCGGGGTGGCCGACTACTTCGCGGTCGACGAGCTTGACTGCATTCGCATCGGCCGGCAGATCGTCGCCGACCTGCACTGGCGCAAACTCGGGCCGACGCCGCAGGGCCCGGTCGAGGAGCCGCTCTACGACCCCGAGGAACTGCTCGGGATCGTCTCGGCCGACTTCCGGGTGCCGTTCGACCCGCGCGAGGTGATCGCGCGGGTCGTCGACGGCTCGCGTTTCAGCGAGTACAAGTCCCGCTACGGGACCAGCCTGGTGACCGGCTGGACGTCGGTTCACGGCTATCCGGTCGGCATCCTCGCCAACGAGCGCGGCGTGCTGTTCAGCGAGGAGGCGAAGAAGGCGAGCGAGTTCATCCTGCTCGCCAACGCCAGTGACACCCCGCTCATCTTCCTCCAGAACACCACCGGCTACATGGTCGGGACCCAGTACGAGCAGGGCGGGATCATCAAGGACGGGGCCAAGATGATCAACGCGGTGACGAACTCGACGGTCCCGCACATCACCGTCAACGTCGCCGCCTCCTTCGGCGCGGGCAACTACGGCATGTCCGGGCGCGCGTACGACCCGCGCCTGATGTTCGCCTGGGCCAACGCCAAGCTCGCGGTGATGGGGGCGCAGCAGCTGGCCGGCGTGCTGTCGATCGTCGGCAAGGCCTCGGCCGAGGCGGCCGGGCGGGAGTTCGACGCCGAGGCCGACGAAAAGCGCCGGCAGGCGATCGAGGCGCAGATCGAACGGGAGTCGCATGCGTTCTTCGTCAGCGCCCGGCTCTACGACGACGGTGTGATCGATCCGCGCGACACCCGTTCCGTCCTCGGCCTGGCGCTGTCGGCGGCGCACTCGGGGCCGGTGGAGGGGCGCCGCGGCTTCGGCGTCTTCCGGATGTGAAGGCAGATGCGGATGTGAAGGCAGATGAAGGCAGATGAAGGCAGGAGGACAGTGACGATCGCCAAGGTGCTGGTCGCCAACCGCGGCGAGATCGCGTCCCGGGTGTTCCGTACCTGCCGGGCGATGGACATCGGATGCGTCGCGGTGTACTCCGACGCCGATGCCGGCCTGCCCTTCGTGTCCGAGGCCGACGAGGCGGTGCACCTGCCCGGCAACACCCCGGGCGAGACGTACCTGCGGGCCGACCTGCTCATCGACGCCGCCCGCCGTACCGGGGCCGACGCGATCCACCCGGGCTACGGCTTCTTGTCGGAAAACGCTGACTTCGCGCGGCAGTGCGGCGCGGCCGGGATCACGTTCGTCGGGCCCACGCCCGCGGCGATCGACGCGATGGGTTCGAAGATCGCGGCCAAGGAGCTGATGCGCGAGGCCGGCGTCCCGGTGCTGCCGGGCGCGGTCTTCGACGGCGAGCGCGAGCCCGACGCCGGCCAGCTCACCGCCGCCGCGGCCGAGATCGGTACCCCGGTGCTGGTCAAGGCCGCCTTCGGCGGCGGCGGGCGCGGCATGCGCATCGTGCGCGAGATCGGCGACGTCGTCGAGGCCGTGGCCAGTGCCAGGCGCGAGGCGGCCTCGGCCTTCGGCAACGGCACCGTGTTCCTCGAGCGCTTGGTCGAGTCGCCGCGGCACATCGAGGTGCAGATCGTGGGCGACCAGGCGGGCACGGTGGTGCACCTGTTCGAGCGCGAGTGCTCGATCCAGCGCCGGTATCAGAAGATCATCGAGGAGGCGCCCTCGCCGGCGGTCGACGACTCGCTGCGGGCGCAACTGTGCCAGGCCGCCGTCACCGCGGGCAAGGCGATCGGCTACGTCGGCGCGGGCACGGTCGAGTTCGTCCTGGACGCCTCCGGGCGCTTCTACTTCCTCGAGGTCAACACCCGCCTGCAGGTCGAGCACCCGGTGACCGAGCTGATCACCGGCATCGACCTGGTCAAGCTGCAGCTGGACATCGCGGCCGGCGGGCCGATCCCGGCCGAGGTCATCCAGGCGCAGATCACCGGGCACGCCATCGAGGCCCGCCTCTACGCCGAGGACGCCGCCGCCGGCTACCTCCCGACCAGCGGCGACGTGCACACGTTCGAGTTCGCCGCCACTGACGTCACGGGCACTGGCGGACTGCGCATCGACGCCGGCTTCGCCTCCGGCACCCGGGTTTCCACCTTCTACGACTCGATGCTGGCCAAGGTCATCGGCTACGGCGCCACCCGCGACGACGCCCGACGGCTGCTGGCCGGGTCGCTGTCGCGCGCCCGGCTGCACGGGGTCACCACCAACCGCGATCTGCTGGTCGCGATCCTGCGCGAGGATGAGTTCGCCGCCGGGGCCATCGACACCGGCTACCTCGAGCGGCATCCCTACGATGTGCTCGTCCCGGTCCGGGCCGACGAGGCCCGGGCCGTGCACCTGCTCGCGGCGGCGCTGGCCGACCAGGCCGACCGCCGTCGCCAGGCCCCGGTGCTGCCCGGGCTGCCGTCCGGGTTCCGCAATAACCCGAGCGCGCCGCAGACCGCGAGCTACACCCACCATGGGCTGCCAGTCGAGGTCACCTATCGTTTTGACCGAGATGGACTCACAGCCACCGTCGCGGGGCAACCGGTGCCGGGAGCGCGGCTGCTGTCGGCGACGCCGGCCCGGGTCGACCTGGTCTGCGCGGGAATCCGCCGCATCGTGGACGTGACCAGAATCGGCGCGACCGCGTACGTCGACAGCTCCCTCGGTCACGACGCGCTGGCCGAGGTCGAGCGTTTCCCTGACCCGTCGGCCGCCGCGCACGCAGGCTCGCTGCTCGCGCCGATGCCAGGCACGATCGTGCGGGTAGCGGCGGCGGTCGGGGACAGCGTCGAGGCCGGCGCCACGATCATCACGATCGAGGCGATGAAAATGGAGCACGCCATCCGTACGCCTGCGGCCGGCGTCGTCACCGCCTTGCCGGTGGCCGTCGGCACCCAGGTCGACAGCGGCGCCGTGCTGGCCATGGTCGAGGAGTCCGCCGTCGAGGAGTCCGCCGTCGCCGCCGAGCAGGACGAGGGCGAGCGGGTCAGCCCGCGGCAAGGAGGAACAGCATGACTGAGCCGGTCCGCTACGAGGTCACCAGCGGCGTCGCCTGGCTGACGATCGACCGCCCGGAGGCCCGGAACGCGCTCAGCGCGTCGGTGCGGGAGGGGCTGTTCAGCGGGGTGCGCCGGTTCAACGACGACGAGTCGGCCAAGGTGCTCGTGCTCACCGGCGCCGGCGACCGCGCGTTCTGCGCTGGCGGCGATCTGAAGGAGATGGCCGACACCGCGCTGACCGTCCCGCCGCTTGACTTCCTGCCTCAGTTCGGCCGCAACATCCAGATCGACAAGCCCACCATCGCCGCCGTCAACGGCGTGGCCTACGCCGGCGGCTTCCTGCTCGCCCAGAACTGCGACCTGTGCATCGCCGCCGAATCGGCCAGGTTCGCCATCACCGAGGTCAAGGTGGGGCGCGGATCGCCCTGGGCCGCCCCGCTGTCCTGGCTGGTCGGGCCGCGCATCGCGCTGGAGATGCTGCTCACCGGTGACCCCCTGACGGCGGCCCGCGCCTACGAGGTCGGGCTGGTCAACCGGGTCGTCCCCGACACCGACCTGCGGGCCGAGGCGCAGGCGCTGGCCGAGCGCATCGCCGGCAACGCGCCGCTGTCGGTCCGCGCGGCGAAGCAGACCGCCTACCTCTCAGCGCGGATGGGGCTCGCCGAGGCGTTCGACGAGGCCGAGCGGATCTGGGCACCCGTCTACACCAGCGCCGACGCGCAAGAGGGCCCGGCCGCGTTCCGCGACAAGCGCACGCCGGTCTGGACCGGCCGCTGATGACCGCCAGCGGATCCGACTCCGGCCGCCAGCTCATCGCGTCCCTCGTCGACGACCTCGTCGCCGAGTCGGGCGAGCTGGGCGCGGTACTCGAGTCCCTGCCAGCGGGCGACTGGGCTCGGCCGACCCCCGCCGCCGGCTGGGCCATCGTCGACCAGGTCACCCACCTGGCCTACTTCGACGACGTCACCCGCCAGTCGATCACCGACCCCGCGCGGTTCCGGTCCGAGGCCGAGCAGCTGACCGCCGGCGGCCAGGACTTCCCCGATCGCGTCGCCGCGCAGTTCCACGACACCCCACCGGGCGAGGCGCTCGCCTGGCTCGGCCGCTCCCGCGAGCGGCTGATCGAGGCCTTCGGCGGGGCCGACCCCGCGAGTCGGCTCCCGTGGTTCGGGCTCGCGATGAGCCCCGCCTCCTCGGTCACCGCCCGGTTGATGGAGACGTGGGCGCACGGCCAGGACGTGCTGGACACGGTCGGGGTCGCCCGGGTGCCGACCGCCCGGCTGCGCCACGTGGCCGACCTCGGCATCCGCGCCCGGCGCTACAGCTACGTCGTCAACGGCCTGGCTCTCCCGGCCGACCCGATCCGGGTCGAGCTCGCCGCCCCGGACGGGCAGCACTGGACCTGGGGTCCGGAGGACGCCCGCGACCGGGTGGGCGGGGACGCGCTGGACTTCTGCCTCGTCGTCACCCAGCGACGCCACCGAGACGACACCCGCCTGGAGGTCCGCGGCCGCGCCGCGGCGCAGTGGATCGGGATCGCGCAGGCTTTCGCCGGCGCGGCCGGCCCCGGCCGGCCACCGGGGCACGTCAAGGCCCGGGCCGCAGCTCGCGCCGCAGCACCGGAAGGCCGCTGAGATGTCGTCTGCGGCCGTCCCCACTACCGCCCCCGCCCCCGCTGTCGCCGCCACCACCGACCCCACCACCGACCCCACCACCGACCCCACCACCGACCCCACCACCGACCCCACCACCCTCACCCCCGCCCGCCGTCCGATCCGGATCGGGAACTCGTCGGGCTTCTTCGGCGACCGCATGGAGGCCGCCCGCGAAATGGTCGAGGGCGGTCCGATCGACGTGCTCACGGGTGACTACCTGGCCGAGCTCACCATGCTGATCCTGTGGAAGGCACGGCAGCAGGACCCCGACGGCGGCTACGCGAGGACCGTGCTCGCCCAGCTCGAGCACGTCCTCGGGACCTGCCTCGACCGCGGCATCAAGATCGTGAACAACGCCGGCGGGCTCAACCCGGCGGGCCTGGCCGGTCAGTTCGCCGTGCTCGCCGAGCGGCTCGGCCTGCACCCGAAGATCGCCTACGTCACCGGCGACGACCTGCTGCCGCGGCTGGACGAGCTGATCGCGGCCGGCCACGGCCTGCGCAACCTCGACACCGGGCAGTCCCTGGCCGACGCGGGCGACAAGCCGGTCACCGCCAACGCCTACCTCGGCGGCTGGGGGATCACCGCCGCGCTCGACGCCGGGGCCGATCTCGTGATCTGCCCCCGCGTCACCGACGCCTCGCTGGTCACCGGCCCGGCCGCGTGGTGGCACGGCTGGCGGCGGGAGGACTTCGACCCGCTGGCCGGCGCGGTCGCCGCCGGGCACATCATCGAGTGCGGCCCGCAGGCCACCGGCGGCAACTACTCCTACCTGCACGAGATCACCGACCGCCGCTACCCCGGCTTCCCCATCGCCGAGGTCAGCCGCGACGGCAGCAGCGTGATCACCAAGCACGAGGGCACCGGGGGACTGGTGTCGGTCGGCACCGTCACCGCCCAGCTGCTCTACGAGATCGCGGAGCCCGCGTACCTGAACCCGGACGTGGTCGCGCACTTCGACACGATCAACGTCGAGCAGCAGGCACCGAACCGCGTTCGCGTCTCGGGCACCCGCGGCACCCCGCCGCCGCCCACGCTCAAGGTCTGCGTGAACTTCCTCGGCGGCTATCGCAACACGATGACGCTGGTGCTCACCGGGCTGGACATCGAGGAGAAGGCGGCCTGGGCCCAGGACGAGCTGTTCGCCATACTCGGCGGCCGGGACCAGTTCACCGACGTCGACGCGCGGCTGCTGCGCTTCGACCACCCCGACGCCCCGAGCAACGAGCAGGCGGTCGCCCACCTGCGCATCACCGTGAAGGACCGCGACCCGCGCGCGGTCGGCCGGCGCTTCTCCAACGCCACCATGGAGCTCGCCCTCGGCGGGTACGCGGGCTTCCACACCACCACTCCGCCGTCGGCGGAGAGCGCCTACGGCGTCTACTGGCCGACGACGGTGCCCGCCAGCGAGGTGGCCCACGTCGCGGTGCTGCCCGACGGCACCCGCGTCGAGGTGCCCGCCACCAGCGCCACCAACGCGGACACCGCCGACATCGCCGCGGCCGGTACCGCGTCGCGGCCGGACGACGCGGCCGACCCTCGGCCGGCGCTCGCCGACGAGCCGACGGCCCGGGCACCGCTGGGCCGGATGTGCGCGGCCCGCTCCGGTGACAAGGGGGGCAACGCCAACGTCGGGTTGTGGACCCGCGATGCGGCGGGCTACCGC